>ENA-OQDF01000935-OQDF01000935.1-human-gut-metagenome-genome-assembly--contig:-NODE-935-length-12141-cov-1.590894_pt1 | contig 12141 bp, 14 predicted proteins | sample MGYA00242769_ERZ504597 | MGnify/ENA primary metagenome ERZ504597 (study PRJEB26092, sample SAMD00036305) | human gut metagenome | host: Homo sapiens | study: EMG produced TPA metagenomics assembly of...
CCTCCGCTCCCCCTTCACCGATGCCCACTCGCGTCTGCGCGTGGTGTTGCTGACGGAGGGTACGGTGGACATGGACCACATCTCGCTCTTCCCCGTCAAGACCTGGAAGAACCGAGAGAACGGTCTGCGTGCCGACCTCGCCCAAGCGCTCTATGACCTCAACCCCGGCGTCTTCCGCTTCCCCGGTGGCTGCATCATCGAGGGCAACACCCTTGCCACCCGCTACCAGTGGAAGAACTCCGTGGGCCCGGTGGAGAACCGTCCGCTGAATGAGAACCGCTGGAACTACACCTTCAAGCACAAGGCTTTCCCCGACTATTTCCAAAGTCTGGGTCTGGCTACTACGAATACTTCCTGCTGAGTGAGGATCTCGGAGCCGAACCGCTTCCCGTTCTCAGTTGCGGCCTCTCCTGCCAGTACGAGAGCAACGAAGTGGTGCCCCTCGACGAGCTCGACCTCTACGTGCAGGATGCCCTCGACCTTATCGAATTCGCCAATGGCCCCGCTACTTCCACCTGGGGAAAGCTGCGTGCGAGATGGGACATCCGGAGCCGTTCCACCTCAAAATGATTGGCATCGGTAACGAACAGTGGGATAAGGTCTATACCGAGCGTCTGGAAGTCTTTACCAAAGCCATCCGCGCCCACTATCCCGACATCAAGATTGTTGGCTCCTCCGGCCCCACGCCGATGGTGACAAGTTCGACTACCTCTGGCCCGAGATGAAACGCATCGGTGTGGACCTGGTGGACGAGCACTACTACATGGCCCCCCGACCTGGTTCTTTGCCAATGCCGCCCGCTATGACAGCTACGACCGCCGCGGCCCCAAGTCTTTGCCGGCGAGTATGCCTCCCACGACCACCCCACGGGCAAGACCAACAATTTCCTTGCCGCCCTCTCCGAAGCAGCCTTCATGACCGGGCTGGAGCGCAACGCCGACGTGGTGCACCTTGCCACCTACGCCCCGCTCTTTCGCCCATGTGGATGCCTGGCAGTGGAATCCGGACCTTATCTGGTTCGACAACCTCCGCATGATGCGCACCCCGAACTATTACGTCCAGCAGATGTATGGAATGAATGCCGGTACCGACGTTCTCCGTCTGCAGATGGACGGCAAGCCGGTGGCTGGGCAAGACAGCTCTATGCTACGGCCTCCCTTGATGCCCCTACGGGAGAAATTATTCTGAAGCTGGTCAACGCAGGCAGTACCCCGGCCCAAGTGCAAGTTAACTTCAACGGTTTGAGGAAACGCCAACTCATCGGCGGTTCGTGCACGTATCTGCAGAACTGTGACTGGCGTACGGTGAATACCTTGGAACAAGAAGCTCTCGTTCCCCGTATCCGCCGGTGCAAGTCGGCGCGCAATCCCTCGACTTGGAGCTGCAGCCCCGTTCATTCAGCGTCTACCGCCTGCATTGACATCCCTTTCCGAAAGGTGGAGGGAGATGGCATACAGTTAGTTTTCCCTCCCCTTTCCGGGGCATGAGCCGTGGAAATTGCTTCCGTGAGCAAATATTCATCCTTTTTGGGCCGATTCTCCTCTTGAAATAGCCCGATTCGCCTTATTTTTGTAACAGCATTCGGAGCATTCCCTATGCTGTTATTACTATTTTTAAACTAATCATCATGAAGAAACATCTTATTACCGGACTGTTTGCAGCCTTGGCCTTGTCTGCCAGCGCACAGTCTTTCAAAGAATGGCTCGACCCTGAGGTCAACGCGTGAACCGTGCCCCCATGCACACCAACTACTTCGCCTACGAGTCGGCCGATGTCGCCACCCGGGGCTTGAAAGAACAATCGTCCCGTTTCATGACACTGAACGGCATCTGGAAGTTCTTCTGGGTGAAGGATGCCGATGCTCGCCCTACCGACTTCTGGCGTGTGGGCTACAATGACAAAGGTTGGAACGACATCCCCGTCCCCGGCGTGTGGGAACTGAACGGCTTTGGCGATCCTATCTATGTGAATATTGGCTACGCCTGGCGCAACCAGTTCCAGAACAACCCGCCGCAGGTGCCCGTCGAGAACAATCATGTAGGTTCTTACCGCCGTGAGATTACCGTGCCCGCCGACTGGAAGAATAAGGACATCATCGCCCATTTCGGCTCTGTCACCTCCAATATGTATCTGTGGGTGAACGGCCGTTATGTAGGTTATAGTGAAGACAGCAAGCTCGAAGCCGAATTCGACTTGACCCCTTACTTGAAGCCCGGCCAGAAGAATCTGATTGCCTTCCAGGTATTCCGCTGGTGCGACGGTACCTATCTCGAAGACCAGGACTTCTTCCGCTACAGCGGTGTAGGGCGTGATTGCTATCTCTATGCCCGCGACAAGAAACGCATCCAGGATATCCGCGTCACTCCCGACCTGGATGCCGACTACCGCAACGGTTCCTTGAGAGTGCAGCTCGATGTGAAGGGTGGCGGTAACGTCAGCCTTGAACTGCTGGACGCTGCCGGAAAGCAGGTGGCTACAGCTGCTGCCAAAGGCAGTGGCACTGCCCTGATAAATGTGGAGAATCCTCATAAATGGACGGCAGAAACACCCTACTTGTATACCTGCGTGCCACCCTGCAAGGCAGCAGTGAAGTGATTCCCGTAAAGGTAGGTTTCCGCAAGATAGAACTGAAGGGAGAACAGATACTTGTCAACGGCCAACCCATCCTCTTCAAGGGCGCCAACCGTCATGAGATGGACCCGGACGGCGGTTATGTCATCTCTCGCGAACGTATGCTGCAGGACATCCAGGTGATGAAGCAGTTCAACTTGAACGCCGTGCGCACCTGCCATTATCCCGACAACAATCTTTGGTATGACCTTTGCGACCAGTACGGTATCTATGTAGTGGCAGAGGCGAATATCGAGTCTCATGCATGGGCTCGAGCAGACCCTTGCCAAGCGTGATGATTATAGAAAAGCGCACTTGGAACGCAACCAGCGCAACGTGCAGCGCAGTTTCAACCATCCCAGCATCATCTTCTGGTCGCTCGGCAACGAAGCCGGCTATGGTCCTAACTTCGAGGCCGCCTACGATTGGGTGAAAGCCGAAGACCCCAGTCGTGCCTGCCAGTACGAGCAAGCCGGTAAGACAGGCAAGACTGACATTTACTGCCCTATGTACTATGGTTATGAGGCTGCCGGAAGTATTGTGAGGATGCCTCCATGACGAAACCTCTCATTCAGTGCGAATACGCTCACGCCATGGGCAATTCTGAAGGAGGCTTCAAGGAGTATTGGGATTTGGTTCGCAAGTATCCCAAATACCAAGGCGGCTTTATCTGGGATTTCGTTGACCAGTCTCCCCGTTGGACGGGCAAGAACAGCAAGATGATTTATGCCTACGGCGGCGACTTCAACCGCTTCGATGCCAGTGATGTGAACTTCTGCGATAACGGTCTTATCAGCCCCGACCGTGTGCCCAATCCTCACATGTACGAAGTGGGGCGTATCTATCAGGACATCTGGACTACTCCGGCCGACTTGGAGAACGGTGAAATCAATGTGTTCAACGAGTACTTTTCCGCGACCTCTCTGCCTATTACATGGAGTGGGAGGTGCTGAAAGGCGGCAAGGCAATTCGTACCGGTCGCGTGGATAATCTGAATATAGCTCCTCGGCAGACAGCAAGATTAAACTGGATTTGGGCAAGACCTGCCAATGTACCGAATGGCTGCTGAACGTTTCCTATAAGCTGAAGAACCGCGAGGGTCTGCTTCCCGCCGGCCATGTGGTGGCCAAGGACCAGCTGGCACTCAATCCCTACAAGGCTCCTTCCATGGAACTGAAGAACTGCGTGCAGAGCAATGTAGAGGTGGTGGCTCCCCAAGTGCAGGATAACGATTGGAAGTATCTCATCGTTTCAGGTGATGCGTTCCGGGTAGAAATCAACAAGCACAACGGTTACCTGACCAAGTACGAAGTGAACGGACAGAATATGATTAAAGGACGGGTGAGGCCTTGACGCCCAACTTCTGGCGTGCTCCGACCGACAATGATTTCGGTGCGGGCCTGCAACGCAAGTACATCGTTTGGAAGAATCCGGAAATCAAGTTGACTTCTTTCAACCAGCGTACGGAGAACAATCAGGTCATAGTAGAATCAGCTTACGATATGCCAGGTGTTTCCGCTAAGCTGGCCTTGACGTATGTCATCAACAATGCCGGTGCCATCAAGATAACCCAGAAGCTGATAGCCGACAAGAACGCCAAAGTTTCGAACATGTTCCGTTTCGGTTTGCAGATGCCCATGCCCCGCAGTTTCGAAACAGTCGAATACTACGGACGCGGTCCGGTTGAGAACTATAGCGACCGTAACCATTGCACAGATTTAGGCATCTATCGCCAGAGCGTGACAGAGCAGTTCTATCCTTATATCCGTCCGCAGGAAAACGGAACAAAGACCGATATCCGCTGGTGGAAGATGTTGAATCAGTCTGGCAGTGGCATTAAGATTGTGGCCGAAGCCCCTTCTCCGCATCGGCCTTGCACTATACCATCGAGTCTTTGACGAGGGTTTGGACAAGCAGCAGGGACACTCGCAAGAAGTGGAAGAGGCTGATTTGACTAATCTCTGTATCGACAAGGTACAAGCTGGTCTGGGTTGTGAGGACAGCTGGGGACGTATTGCGCGTCCGGAGTACCTGGTGCCATACGCTGATTATGAGTTTACGTTCATCCTTTCTCCCGTGCGCCACAGCATCGGAATAGAATAACATTTACTGCGTACTAAACCACTGGTTTCATAACACAGCAGCGGTCGCCCTCCCCATTGGAAAGGCGACCGCTTTGCTATTGATGCTTTGTTTGCTTTTGTATATTTCTTCGTTTATATCATGATACAACTTACCTTTTCCGGCAAATGCAATCTGTCAGATGATCGTTGATAAATCCCGAAGCTTGCAGATGGGCATAGCAGATGGTAGAGCCGAAGAACTTGAATCCCCGTTTTTTCATGTCTTTGCTCATGGTATCTGATTCGGGAGACGATACCGGAATCTCACTCAATGACTGGAAGTGGTTGATAATCGGTGTCCGATCGGGAAAGAAGGATAACGTGTAGTTGTAAAAGCTGCCGAATTCTTTCTGTATGGCAAGAAACAGCCGTGCATTGGTGATGGTCGACTTAATTTTCAGACGGTTTTTCACGATGCCGTCAAAATGCATCAGCCGTTCCACGTCTTCGTCAGTCATTTGCGCCACTTGTGAGGCATCGAAATTGCAAAAGGCTTTGCGGTAGCCTTCCCGCTTTTGAGGATGGTTATCCAGCTCAGTCCGGCCTGGGCACTTTCCAATACAAGGAACTCGAATAGTGTCTTGTCGTCTGTTACCGGTTTTCCCCACTCTTCATCGTGGTATTTCACATACAGCTCGTCGGTTCCGCACCAGCCGCAACGTCCGTTTATAATGTCTTGCATAAGAGTTATTTTTGTAATGAGATGCTAAGATATTGTTTTCATTGTGAATAAACAAATCTATCTATCAGAATGGACAGTTTCCATATTCTTTCTTACTTTTGCAAAAAGGTGGTTTGGCAAGAAGGACAAGATAACTCTTGCCAATCTCGGCAAGGCAGGCATCCAGACGGTATGTTACAACCTAATGCCGGTGATTGACTGGATTCGCACGGACTTGCAACATTCCTAGGAAGATGAGACATTTCCTATTCAAGCGTTTGCTGGCGCTATACAAAGGGATAGACTGGGAGGTTTTACGCGAAATATGCGTTATTTCTTGTCTGTCATCATGCAGGTGTGCGAAGAATATGGGATGAATATGTGATACACCCTAATGACCCTCCTTTTCAGATATTGTGGGCCGCGTATTGTGACAGACGAGGCGGATATTACCTCGATATTGAGGGCAGTGGACAATCCTCATAATGGCCTGACTTTTATGCCGGTTCATTGGGTACCGGTGAACAGAATGATACCCGTGAACTGGCAAGGAAGTTTGCCAAGCGTACCCACTTTGTGCATTTGCGCAGTACGAAGCAATGCCGGCTGTGGTAGACGATGAATTGTACGGAAAATCTGTTTGATTGATTTTTCGTGTAATCCATGTCTAAATAATCTATTAGCGTATGTAAGTCCGACTTAATAGTTGAAAGCCTTGGATTTTACGTAAACCTTGGAGTCTTTGATTCCACCCGGTACCTCGCTTTCCATTCTGGGTAGATATTGTATGCCGGTCAGGGTGCGGGTACTACCCAAGTCAATCACGACAGAATGCGGGTATGGAGTGTCTTTTGTTGTGCTCCAATAGGTTGATTCCTGGAGGTCGAAGATTTGTCCGCAGAACAGTTGACGTGGGATACGTCTTCGCTGTCGGCATAATTGACAATCCAGGGTTCGCGTGACAGACGTTCCCCATTCTCATCCAGCAGATACATTTCGGCAATGCAAGCCAGGTCTTTTCCATCTTGTGCACTCAAGGCTTCCAGGCAGACATAACGTCCGGTGACGGGTTGGTCGAATTTGCGCTCCTGCCAACCGTTGCCGGGATTGAAGCTGCCGGAGAGGACGGGCTGCTCACCGGACAAGTCGAGATTTTCACCCTCATTGCGGTGTGTCAGCGGTTTGGTAACGAGTAGTTGGTCCAGCAATGGCTCGCTCAGTCCTTCGGACTTAACTTCTTTGGGACCGATGATGTCGAAGACAATCACTTCATTCTCGCCTTTCTTCAACCAGCATCCCGGGATGTAGAGGGTCTGTTGCGGGCCGATTTCCCAAATGCGTCCCATGGCGTGCCCGTTGACGTAGACAAGTCCCTTGCCCCAAGTCTCGAAGTTTAGGAATGTGTCGCTGGGCTTGTTCACCTTAAAGGTGGCACGGTAGCAACCCGGAATGTGTTGTCCTAACTCATCTTTCAGTGAGCCGATGGGCTGGAACTTCATGTTCTTATAGAAATCGTATGTATCTTCGAGATTATAGACTTCCCAATCCTTCAGGTTGCAGGTGAAAGGACGGCCGTCGATGTCTACGGTAAGTTCTACGCTTTGGGTGATACCCTTGAAGTCCTTGATGGCACGTCCAAAGTTGATGCGGCCCATGGCTTCTACCAGAATGTCGAGGCGTGCACCTTTGGGGCAGGCGGGGAATTCCAGTTGCTTTTCACCGTTGCGGCGGTCCAGTTTGCCGATGTATTTGCCATCTAGGAAAACTTGGGCATAATCGTGCGCATCGTTCACAGTGAGCAGGGACGGGGTTTTCATCTCGGGCAGTGTGGTGCGGTAGAGAATACTTCCGAATCCCTGGTTATATTCCTCCATGGTACGGATATTGCAGTCTTTCTTGGCAGCAGGAAGATTGTCGAACAAAGGAGCCATCTCTGTAAATTGGAAAGACGGAATACGGATGGGCTTGATTAAAGCGGGAACTTTAGCCTGCTTCTCGCCGTTCATGTATTTGGACAATGCTTTTCGCAATTCCCAGTATTTGGGAGTGGTCTGTCCCGATTCGCTGATGGGGCGTCGTAGTCGTAAGAGGTTACGTCAGGGGCGAATCCGGGTGAGTTGGCTCCTGCCCAGTGTCCCCAGTTGGTCCCTCCGTGGGTCATGTAGAGGCTGAAGGAGATGCCTTTGGACAACATCTCGTCAATGCCGGCAATCATGTCGCAGCCGGACGGGTTTCGTGGTTGGCTCCCCACTTGTCGAACCAGCCGCTCCAGAATTCGGAGCACATCAGCGGGCTATCAGGACGGAGTTTCTTCAGCGGTGCAAACTGTTGGTCGATGTTGGCTCCTGTACCGAAGTTCATGGTCCATACCAGGTCGTGGAGTCCGTTCTTGGTGAAGTTGGACGCCCAGTCGCATTGAAACAGTGCTACGCCGGGGTAATTGGCGCGTACGATGTCGCGGATTTGCGATACGTAACTTTGTCTTCCCCGTAGGAGCCGTATTCGTTCTCTACTTGTACCATGATGATGGGACCTCCGTTCTGTATGGTCATGTCGGCTACCTGCTCGGCAACGGCTTTTTCAAAGATGCCTACACGTTCTATGAAGTAAGGGTCGGATTCGCGCAGGCGTATGTCCTTCTTCTTGAGCAACCACCAGGGCAGTCCGCCCATTTCCCATTCGGCACAGACATAGGCCCTGGGCGCAGGATGACATACATATCGTTCTGCTGGCACAAGCGGCAGAATTCTGCCAAGTCATTCTGCCCGGTGAAGTCGAATACACCCGGCTGAGACTCATGAGAGTTCCAGAAGACGTAGAGGCAGACTGTGTTCATGCCCAGTGCTTTGCACATTTTGATGCGTTGGTCCAATAGGCCTTGGGGATGCGTGGATAGTGCAGTTCTGCGGCTTTGAGACAAACGGCTTGCCGTTCAATAGGAATGTTCCTTTGCCGGCAGAGAAGTCGCCTTGTCCTTCCCATTGGGTACGCGGGTCCCAGCTGTCGCGCCAGGGTATCGTGATTGTTCCGTCCTTGCCGAATTCAAGCGGGAGCCATACGTAGCGCGAGTCCTCAAGGTCTTTCTTTTTCCAGCGGTCGAACATGGCAATGTAGGCATTTCCTTTTCCGTATATTTGCTGCACGTAAGTGCTTTGTGCATAGAAGGTCTTGTCTGCATCAGGACCGGTACATGGATTGCCGATGGTAGTCCATTGCCCCATGATGGAGTCGGCTACAGCCAGCTCGGCAACATTGGGATCCCAGCCGGTACAACCGGAAGAGAGCATATAGTATTTGCCGTTATACTTGAATACGGCGGGTGCTTCGCGGCTTTGCTTCACGAAATTGCGTGTATAGCGACCAGTGGGCTTCAGGTAGTCATCCGTTAGCTCGCTTATATATAAGGTAGCGTTGTTTTCCGAAGAGTAGAACTGATATGCCTTGCCGTTATCATCAATGAACACTGTTTGGTCGCGGCTCATCGCACCGTTGGGACGGAAGCTGCTACATAGGTGAATGTTCCGGTAGGAGAATCGCTGACCGCTACGCCGGCACATGCCTTACTGTAGTCAGCACTTTCCACATGCGCCCACATGACGAATTTCTTTGTCTTCTCGTTGTAAATCACTTTGGGACGTTCCAGCACCTTGCTGGGGTGCAGGTCGTGTTTCTCGTCGTCTTTCACGGCAGGAAGTACAATACCCTCGAACTTCCAGTTCAGCAGGTCTTTCGAAGAGTAGCAGCTGACACCGGTTACGTCGGTGCGGTAGCATTCCCACGTACCCATTCGGGCAGGATGGTTTCTCCTTTTTGTATTCGCCATACCAATAGTAGGTTCCTTCGTGGTAAAGAAGGCCGCCGCCATGGGCGTTGATGGGATTGCCGTCGGTGTCTTTCCATACTTCCCCTGGTATGATTGCGGCATTTTTCGTTTGTGCTTTTGTTTTTGCAGATGGCAGGCAGCAAAGGCAGGCCAGCAATGCAAAACTCCAAATAATTTTCCTTTCATTTAAGAATTCGGTATTAGATAATTAATAAATCGTTTATGTTTTGGGCAAAGATATGCGAAAGTTGAGAAATGGAGGGTATGTAAATGTGTCAAAAAGAGAGATTAGAGCTATAATCTCTCCTTTTGTTGATGTTTTCTGTCTTTTCTATTTGGTTTGCACTTGTTTCTTAAGTTATAGGTAGGGGGTATTGTGTTTTATAACATGCTTCCCGATGTTGCTTTTCTTTGAATTAATGCCTAATTTGCGCCTCACAAAAGTTAACGGCATCATCGTATGTCAGGTTATTCACTTAAAATCTTAATATATCATGAAAGTATATCAGACGAATGAAATTAAGAACATTGCCCTCCTTGGCAATGACGGCTCGGGTAAAACCACTCTCACAGAAGCGCTGCTCTTTGAGAGTGGTATTATAAAACGTCGCGGCAGAATTACTGCCAAGAATACAGTCAGCGATTACTTCCCGGTGGAACAGGAATACGGTTATTCTGTGTTTTCCACCGTTTTCCATGTAGAGTGGAACGGTAAGAAACTGAATATCATTGACTGTCCGGGAAGCGACGATTTCGTGGGTGCCGCAATACAGCCTTGAATGTGACTGATACGGCCGTTCTTCTGCTGAACGGTCAGTATGGGCCGGAAGTGGGTACGCAGAACCATTTCCGCTATACCGAGAAACTGGGCAAACCGGTTATTTTCCTGGTAAACCAGCTCGATAATGAAAAGTGCGATTATGACATGGTACTTGAGCAGTTGCAAACCATATACGGTCCGAAGGTGGTGCCCGTGCAATATCCGCTGGCTACCGGACCGAATTTTAATTCGTTGATTGATGTACTTTTGATGAAAAAATATTCGTGGGGACCGAAGGTGGCGCTCCCACTATTGAAGAGATTCCGGCCGAAGAAATGGAAAAGGCTACAGAGATGCACAAGGCTTTGGTAGAAGCTGCAGCCGAACATGACGAAGGCCTTATGGAAAAATTCTTTGAGCAGGACTCTTTGACAGAAGACGAAATGCGCGAAGGTATCCGCAAGGGACTGGCTTCACGCGGTATGTTCCCGGTATTCTGTGTCTGTGCCGGTAAGGATATGGGTGTACGCCGTCTGATGGAATTCCTGGGTAATGTGGTGCCGTTTGTGGACGAAATGCCACCGGTGCACAATACACGCGGTGAGGTGGTGAAGCCGGATTCTGACGGACCGACTTCCTTGTATTTCTTCAAGACTGCCGTTGAACCGCATATCGGTGATGTCCAGTATTTCAAGGTTATGAGTGGCAAGGTGCACGAAGGTGATGACTTCACCAATGCAGACCGTGGTTCCAAAGAACGCATTGCGCAGATTTATGCTTGTGCCGGTGCCAACCGTATCAAGGTAGAGGAAATGGTAGCCGGTGACATCGGCTGTACGGTGAAACTGAAGGACGTACATACCGGTAATACATTGAACGGTAAGGGCTCTGAAAACCGTTTCAACTTCATTAAATATCCGAACTCCAAATATTCACGTGCTATCAAGCCGCTGAACGAGTCGGATACGGAAAAGATGATGGTTGCTTTGAACCGTATGCGCGAGGAAGACCCGACGTGGGTGATAGACCAGTCTAAAGAATTGCGTCAGACTATTGTACACGGGCAAGGTGAATTCCATTTGCGTACCTTGAAGTGGCGTCTGGAAAACAACGAGAAACTACAAGTCAAGTTTGAAGAACCGAGAATACCGTATCGTGAAACGATTACGAAAGCTGCCCGTGCGGATTATCGTCATAAGAAACAGTCGGGTGGTGCCGGACAGTTTGGTGAAGTTCACTTGATTGTAGAGCCTTATTATGAAGGTATGCCTGCTCCTGAAGTGTACAAGTTCAATGGTCAGGAGTATAAGATGAACGTGAAGGGTACGGAAGTAATCGACCTGGAATGGGGTGGTAAGCTCGTATTTGTCAACAGTGTAGTTGGTGGAGCAATTGATGCCCGTTTCATGCCGGCTATTTTGAAAGGTATCATGAGCCGTATGGAACAAGGACCGCTGACTGGTTCATACGCACGTGATGTACGTGTTATTGTGTACGACGGTAAGATGCACCCGGTAGATTCAAATGAAATTTCCTTCATGCTGGCTGGTCGCCATGCGTTTAGTGAAGCATTTAAGAATGCAGGTCCGAAGATTTTGGAACCGATTTATGATGTGGAAGTGTTCGTTCCGAGCGACAAGTTGGGTGACGTGATGAGTGACATGCAGGGTCGTCGCGGTATGATTATGGGTATGACCAGTGAAAAGGGATATGAGAAGTTGAGTGCTAAAGTTCCATTGAAAGAAATGTCGAACTATTCTACTTCTTTGAGCTCATTGACCGGAGGTCGTGCTTCATTTATTATGAAATTTGCCAGCTATGAACTGGTTCCGACGGATGTACAGACCAAGCTGATGAAGGAATTTGAAGAGCAAGAAAAGGACGAAGCATAATATTAGTTGTGATTTTATAGATAAAAGCCGTGTTTCTTAAAAAAGCACGGCTTTTTGTTTAACTTAGCTTAAACAAAACCCTCTATTTATTTGTTATTAATCTAAAATTCTATTATTTTTGTAATGTATAGCTGCTTGAAATAATAGATAGTGTAGATTTTATCAGGTAAAATTTGATTTATGGTTAATATACGACAAAATCTTATTTAAAGCTTGTTAATCTGTTAGCGTCGTATTTGTCAGGTTGTTAAATTTGTCCGTATGAAAAAATC
>ENA-OQDF01000936-OQDF01000936.1-human-gut-metagenome-genome-assembly--contig:-NODE-936-length-12137-cov-1.699833_pt1 | contig 12137 bp, 13 predicted proteins | sample MGYA00242769_ERZ504597 | MGnify/ENA primary metagenome ERZ504597 (study PRJEB26092, sample SAMD00036305) | human gut metagenome | host: Homo sapiens | study: EMG produced TPA metagenomics assembly of...
CGCACCGATACGGATACCGCATTCCGAATAGCGTTTGGAGACAGAATCGATCAATACCACGTTCTGCTCGATACCTTCCAGATGACAAGCCGAGATATACGGGGAACCGGTATAGATAAACTCCCGGTATACCTCATCCGAGAAAAGATAAAGATCATATTTCTTTACGATATCCCGGATTTGATTCATCTCACGACGCGTATACAAATAACCCGTAGGATTGTTCGGGTTACAGATCAGGATCGCTTTGGTACGCTCATTGATCAACTCCTCGAATTTTTCCACTTTCGGAAGAGAAAATCCTTCCTCTATCGTAGTCGTCACTGTCCGGATCACGCTCCTGCCGAGATAGCGAATGCCATATAATTGGCATAAGCAGGTTCCGGTACGATAATCTCATCACCCGGATTCAAGCAACTCAAGAAGGCAAACAAAACAGCCTCCGAACCACCGGTAGTGATGATAATATCGTCAGCCGTAAGATTAATATCATACTTTTTATAATATCCAACCAACTTCTCGCGATAACTGCGATATCCCTGACTAGGCTATATTCCAACACCGTACGATCGACATTACGGATCGCATCGAGTGCCGCTCGCGGAGTGGGAAGGTCGGGCTGACCGATATTCAGGTGATACACATGAACTCCTCTCTGTTTGGCAGCATCGGCCAATGGAGCCAGCTTCCGGATCGGGGAAGCGGGCATTTCGACTCCTCTTTGTGAGATGTTGGGCATTATTATTCTATATTTATTCGTTTTTATGATGCAAAGATTAGGCATTTAGTTGACAGTTGACACCAAATTCAAGCCGTTTATGACTTGAACCGCATCACGCTCTTTACAGTCATCGACTCATCATCGGCAGTGAGGTAAGTAACCGAATAGTCCTTGCCTCCCTCCTCGACATTGACAATCACATGACCGGCATCAAACGACGAGGGGTTAAGTATATCAAGCCACGGCTGTCCGGCATCCTCGGCACGACGCTCCGCGGGAAACACGGTAGGACACACGATGCGCTCGCCGGGATAAAGATTCCGGTTATAAAAACGCTCCATGACCGAGGGCAGCGTATGAAGCTGATCCCACACGTTGTTGACAACTACACGCGGACGCAACGCAGCCACGAGCTTATCAGTCATTGACTTGTGTCCGTGGTGATTGATTTTCGCCACACTCACCGGCTCAACCACGTCGGCTATCGCATCCTCTATCTCGAATCTCTTTCCATTAGGCAACTCCCAGCCATCAGAGAAGTCTCCCGCCGTATAGAATTTGAAATCGCCGTAGGTAAAGATCATGCCCAGGCTCATTCCGTTTTCACTGAACTTAACCGGATTGGATTTCTTGCGCTCCGCATAGAGGTCACGTATATTCCCCTCCTTATCGGCAATGCGGCCGTTGGCACAGATATTTCTTACCGAGAATCCCGGATATGCCGTAGCGTCTTTCTTCATGGCGATCTGGTTGGTTTCGCCAAGACAGAACTTCTCAATCTCCATCTTCTTATGAGCCAACATATAGTCGTAAAAATCCTTCATGTGCTCAAAAGCATCGGCTGCCTCCTGGGTCAAAGGAAGAGGATCGTTGTAGTCGGGCCAGCAACGGTCAAAAGCCTTGCCAAACGTAAGGTACTCGGCAGCCTGAGAGAATCCACTTAGGTAGTAATCCTTACCATCCTCGTCTCCTTACGAGCGTAGAATTTATTGTTGCCACCGTGATCTGAATGATAGTGCGTCAACATCATATAATCAACATAATCCTTCTGAGGGTTCACTCTCCGGACATAGCGTGAGATCACTCCCCGGCATGCCGATCGGGATTGGGAAGCACCGGCACAGCCAATTTACCGCGCCCAACCGCATTATGATCACCACAATCAAGCAGCATCGTTGTACCGTCGGGGAAAATCAAGAACATCGATTCCGACACCCCGGTATAAATCAGATGAATCTGGAACTGCCCCTTTTTCCATCCTTTCCATGCTTTTCCTACTTCAGCATCCTTAGCGCCCCACGCCAAAGCCTCCCTGAAATCCATCAAACAAGCAGCGCTCACAAGCGTAGCATTCTTCAAAAAACCTCTTCTATCCATCATTCAAAACCGATATTAATATTAGCCTACCCACAAATATACGGAATAATTCTTAATTCTATTAAATACCCGGCCGTGGCGAATCCTTGCTAGCGTGCATCGTAGAAACAAAGGCATTCGGATCGATCTCTTTCACCTCATCTTTCAAGCGGGGCATATCTTTTCGTTCAGCGATCGTGAATATATCTCAGTCTCATTTCCCTGATACATTCCCTTACCGTGGATAAAAGTACCCCTCATACCCATTTTATCGACTATCAAGTCTTCAACTCCTGTGTCTTACGAGAGACAATGAAGACGGCACGGTTCGGATTCTCCGTCTGGAACATCTCCACGATTTTTCCATATACGAAAATAGTAAACCAAGAATACAAAGGTACCGCCCAATCCTTAAATACGATCAAGCCCAACAATACGACCGCAGAATCCAATACGATGATCATATTGCTGACCTTCAAGTTGGAGTCATTAGCGATCACACGTGCCAATACATCCGTACCGGCACTCGTACTTTGCGCCCGGAAAATACAAGTCACACCCAATCCTAAAATAGCTCCACCGTAAAAGGCGGCGATAAAGGCATCGTTCTCCACCAATGGATCGGTAAGGAAATAAGATAATGAGTCGGTAAATATAGAGATCAGCAAGAAAGTAACGATCGTCTTCGGGCCGGAAGACAATCCGATCTTTTTCATCGCCAAAATCATCAACGGGATATTGAAGCAAAGCGCGTCGCACCCATCGGCAAACCATCCGGGAAGAACGGGAACAAATCTTTCGTCACATAGTGGATTACGATAGAGATACCATACACACCTCCCGGTACGATTTTGTAAGGCGCTAGGAAAAGCACGTAACTAAGTGCCTGCAAAAATGAACCTACCACGATTAAGGAGTAGTCCATTACATTTCTCTTCAAAGTAGCATTAGAAGGGACTAAAAGTTGTTGTGTTGTCATGACTCGAATTAAGCGTTATTTGTAAAACGCCGCAAACTTACACAATCTTCTTCGATTTATACGCGAGCCTTAAAAAAAGTATCCCCACTATTTACCTTTTGACAGGAAATAGTGGGGGACACACTCTTATATAGTATAAATTACTTACTTGCGTTATCCGCTAAGTACACTTCCGGGAACGTATTAATACCCAGCGTACGGTTGTTATTGTTCGTGATGTTCAATAAAGTAACATACTTACGATATTGATCCGGCTCAAAGCCTTCTTCATCAACTTCAAGTTACCGTAAACCGCTTGATACATTTTCTTATCCTGCAATTTAGCGCTAGCTTTTACGCTCGCATTCTGCATCTCGATGAAATATTCGTTGATGTTAGCTACCTCGTCCAACTGGCTCGGAGTCAATTGCAAATAGTTCGCTAACTTCTCTGTACTTACCACAAACGGTTCTCTACTCAAACTCGGTTTCTGAGCGAAGCTCATTGTCGCACACATCAATAAGGCTGCGACTGCATTCCAAAACGTTTCATAATACCTAAAAACCTTAAATTGTTAAACCTAAACAAAAACCTTAAAAACACATAGCCCAATCACATTGGCTTAATTACTTCTCAGCCAAATAGCTGTCCAAAAGCGGATTAGAAACCTTATCTTCCTGATTAGCGCGAGTCACATTAATCAACGCTACATATTTACGATATTGATCTTTAGTCAATGCACGTTTCATCAGTTTCAAATTACACAACAATGCGTTGCGAGTTTCTTCCGGTCTTGCGTTATTGCAAAGCGCTTCCGCAGACAGGGGTTGACCTAATTGATTCTCGAAGTAAGTATTAATCTCTGACACCTCAGCGATCTGGTTTGCGTCAAGCTGCAAATATCTGCTTAGCTTATCGAAACTCATACTCTTTGAATCACTAACCTTTTGAGCGAAGCTCATTGTCGCTACCATCATTAAAGCGACTACCATCATACCTAAACGTCTCATAATACCTAAAATTTAAACCTAAACTAAGACCTTAACTAATAAATGCGGCGTTTCCGCATCTTCCATCTTTCTCTTTTTGTTACTGCAAATATAACAGTATGTTTTATAACATTGTTCTTCAATACGGTTAATTTTTGCAAACAATTGACGTTATTGATATATATCAAGGCATATAGCAATCATTTTGTAATACATATTACGATAAACACTATCTATTTCATCATAGACACCGTTTATAAACAAACAAAAGCCTAGATATATTCTTATACAAGCCTAGCTGTATTCTTATACGATACCGTATCTATTCTATATCTACCGTCGTGGATTATACAAACCACAGCGTGGTCTATAAAACCACGACATGATCTATACAGACCACGACGTGGTTTCTAGAATAGATACAGTCACAAGATACTTTTTATGCAATAGCTTGATACTTTACATCTATCCTTTACTTATTTATCGGCTAGATAAACATCGGGGAAGGAAAGCCCGCTCATCATCCGGTTATTATTGTTCGTTACGTTGATCAAAGCCACGTATTTCCGATATTGATCGGTGCTTAACGCCTTTTTCATCAACTTTAAGTTGCCAAATACGGCTTGCCGCATCCGTTTATCCCGCATTTTATGACTTCCCCTCAAGCCCTCGCTTTGCTTTTCCCTAAAATAATCGTTGATCATCGCTACCTCATTAATCTGGCTGGGACGTAATTCCAGATAGCTTACCAATTGGCCCACATTGACTACAAACGGTTCTTTATGTAAGCTCGATTCCTGCGCAAAACTCATTGTCACACTTACCAACAAGGCTGACATAGCCATTACTAAACGTTTCATACTACCTATTCCTTTCATTTGTTAAACCTTAAAAACCTATTTCTCTGTGATCTTTGATACAAATATAGGGTGAGGTTCCCGCTAGAAAAGGAAGAATCGACGAAGTACGCCGTAGGTTTAGACGAAACCGGGAATCAAGCGGATCAAGAAATCAGCTTATTCCTCTCGTACGAGGCTTTTACCAAGCGGATATAGACGAATAAGGAAAGAAGCAACAAACCGCCCCGACTCCGTAGCGGTAGCCAGATTGGTATGGGTAGCGATAAAGCCGGCGGACAGCATCCCGATCCCCATCCCGAAATCGAAAGAGGTCAAGTAGGTAGAAGTGGCCGTACCGCGCATATGGTGCGGAGCGACATTCACGAAAAGACATTGAAAAGCCGGTACACTCACGCCAAAACCGATACCGATCGCCAAGGCGCAAGCGAAAAAGACAAATGATGTATGTACGGTAGCGAACACGGAAAACGAGATCGCTAAAGAAACCAAGGATACGATGGACACGACATGGATCTTGCCATGGTCCACCAACCGCCCGGAAATCAAACGGGCCGTCCCTACACCGATCGCCATACATATAAAGAAATAGCCTGGGTTCGGCACCTCGATCTCTTTACCATATAATACCACGAACGAGAGCAACATCCCATAAGGTATAGCGACCAGCAAATAGGCCAAGGCCGCAGGAAGCGCTTTTACCAAGATAAAACGATCCAACGAGAAGGCCGGACGAGGCACTTTCTCCCGTTTCGGATAACGGATCAGCCCGACGGAGCCGATCCCCGACCAACGCGATCACCAAAGCGACCCCTATGATCCAGAAGAAACCATGCCGATCGTACAGCCCGACCGCCACCAAAGGAGCCAAAGACATGGCGAGATTGATCGTCAATCCGTAAAAGCCCATGCCCTCTCCTCTTCGCTTGGAAGGGATCACGTCTATCGTAATCGTATTGCCAGAGACTGAGGTCAGTCCCATAAACCCGCCTTGGATGAAACGAACCGCCATGATCGTATAGACTGTCATAGCAAACCAATAACCGGCAAACAAACAGGCGAATATCGTGAAGGCGAATACATATAACGGTTTGCGGGAGAAACAATCCACCAGATATCCCGAGAACGGGCGCACGCACAGCAACCCGATCGTATAGCTAGACAAGACCATCCCCACCTCGGACGTGCTGATGCCCAATTCCTCTACCAGATAGACCGGCATGGTAGGCATCAACATATAAAAGGCGAAATTCATCAAGAAGTAAGAGATACAACATTGGACGAAATTCCGGTTCCAAAGTACAGGTTTAGTCTCGCTCATTCCTCATTATTACTTATGCCAGCTCACTCAACTCCAGCCAGCGCATCGTTTTCTCGTCGATCTCTTCCATGACTTGGGTGATCCGTTGAGATTTAGCCATAAGCTCGTCCGTAGGCAAAGTACCACTGCTCATCGCAGTCTCCAACTCCGCCTTCTCCGCCTCCAAAGCCGGTATCTCCTCCTCTAGGGCCTCGAACTCTTTCCGTTCCTTGAAAGTGAGTTTTTTCTTTTGCTCATTGACAGGACGAGACGGTTTCTCCGGAGCCGGGTTTTGTCTCGCTTGCAAAGCAGCCTCCGCCTCTTTTTCCAGTTGGTCTTGCACATCTTTCCAATCCCGGTACTGCGTATAGTTGCCGGGGAAATCCTTGATATCAGCGTTACCCCGGAAAACCAGCAGGTGATCTACCACCTTATCCATAAAGTAACGGTCGTGGGAAACGACGATAGCACACCCCTTGAAGTTACGAAGGTATTCCTCCAATACGTTCAAGGTCACGATATCCAGATCATTGGTCGGCTCATCAAGCACCAAGAAGTTCGGGCTACGCATCAATACCGTACATAAATAGAGGCGACGCTTCTCGCCACCGCTCAATTTATAAACGTAATTATGCTGTTTCTCCGGCGTGAACAGGAAATAGTTCAAAAACTGGGACACTCCCATCTTCTGTCCGTTACCCAAATCCACGTATTCGGCGATCGCCTGCACCACGTCGATCACTTTCATTTGCTCATCGAACTTCAAGCCATCTTGACTATAATAGCCAAAGCGAACGGTCTCGCCCACATCGAAATGGCCGCTATCGGGAGCCACCTCCTCCATCAGCATCTTGATAAAGGTAGATTTGCCCGTACCGTTATTCCCGACAATACCCATCTTCTCGTAACGGGCGAAAATATAGTTGAAATCCTCCGTAATCTTCAAATCACCGAAACGTTTGCTTACATTCACCGCCTCGAAAATCTTCGAACCGATGTAAGAAGCCTTCACGTCCAAGTTCACCTTTCCGGTATCCCGTTGTTGCTTCGCTTTCTTTTCCAGCTCATAAAAGGCATCGATACGGTACTTCGCTTTCGTGCCCCGTGCCTGCGGCTGGCGGCGCATCCAATCCAGTTCCGTACGGAGAAGATTCTTCGCACGCTCCACGTCGCGTTCATCGCCTCGACACGCTCTTGGCGTTTCTCCAGATAATAACTATAATTACCTTTATACGAATAGATTTGTTTATTATCGATCTCGATGATCTCACTACAAACACGATCCAAGAAGTAACGGTCGTGCGTCACCATCAAGATACTGATATTGGCCCGGCTCAGATAATCTTCCAGCCACTCGGTCATTTCCAGATCCAAATGGTTCGTCGGCTCATCCAAGATAATCAATTCAGGGTCCGTGATCAAGACATTCGCCAAGGCTACCCGTTTCAACTGCCCTCCGGACAATTCCCCGATCTTCTGATTGAAGTTATGAATCTTCAACTGCCCGAGGATTTGTTTCGCCTTTTGCTCATAATCCCACGCCTTGAAGCTATCCATACGGGTAAGGATGTCCTCCAGATTCGAGTGATCCTCTTTCGCCATCGCCTCCTCGTACTCAGCTATCAACTGGACAGTCTCGTTCTTCGAGTGGAAGCAAGCCTGTAGCACGGTCAGTTCTTCCGGATAAGAAGGTGATTGCTCCAAATACCCGACCCGCAGGTCTTCCGGAAAACCACCTCACCCGAGTCTAATCCTCCTTACCACCGATAATATTCAATAAGGTAGTCTTACCCGTCCCGTTTTTGGCGATCCAACCGATCTTCTGTCCTTGCGCGACTCCGAACGTTATATCCTCGAAAAGAACCAAATCACCGAAGCTCTTGGTCAGCTTATCTATCTGAAGGTAACTTATCATGTTTTCTTATTTAAATTCAAATCGGAAGGCAAACTTACACAAAATCCTCGAATTTTAAGCTTTTCTCCGTACCTTTGGTGGAAGAATAAGAAAAACACCATGAATGTTAGAATAGATGAAAGTTGGAGAAAACGTCTGCAAGAAGAATTTGACAAGCCTTATTTCGAGCAATTGGTGACATTTGTCAAAAACGAATATAAGCAAGCGCACGTACTTCCTCCCGGGCCCCAGATATTCCATATATTTAACGCATGCCCGTTTGAGAAGGTAAAAGTCGTTATCTTGGGACAAGACCCCTATCCAAATCCGGGGCAATACTATGGGGTCTGCTTCTCGGTACCCGATGGCGTGGGCGATTCCCGGTTCCTTGATGAATATATTCAAAGAAATCTACGATGATCTTGGGAAACCGATTCCTTCCTCCGGGAATTTGGATCGTTGGGTAAGCCAAGGCGTATTTCCGATGAATTCCGTCCTCACGGTCCGTGCCCACCAAACAGGCTCGCACCGGAACAGGGGATGGGAAACGTTCACGGATGCCGTTATCAAGAAATTAAGCGACGAACGGGAAAATCTAATATTCATGTTATGGGGCAGTTACGCTAAAGCAAGATTTCCCTTATCGATACGAGCCGACATTTGGTCCTAACGACCGTACATCCATCTCCCCGCTCCGCCGAATATGGTTTCTTCGGTTGTAAGCATTTCAGTAAGGCTAATGATTTCTTACGGGGTAAAGGCATCCCGGAAATCGATTGGTAAGTATAAATCAACCTAAATCAATCGCATATGGATATTCAAACGTTTATCGACAACTATCAGGAGACATTCTCCGGCAAAGCGGAATTACCGATCGCTTTCTGGTATTCCGATACTCTATCGGGAGAATTAAGGAAGACGCAAGGTTGCCTGTTTAAAGCGCTTCCCGCCATAAGGAACGGGGAGATTATCAGCATGAGCGGAGAAAGCATCGGTTGCGGAGGTGGGAAATTCTATACCGGATTCACTCCCATGCCGGAACATGTACCTAACTTTGTTTCCTTGAAAGAACGATATAAGCAAACACCCGAGATGGTTCTGGAAGGCATCAAGAAGATAGATGTACAAAGGGCGACCAAGCAATATATCCATTTCGCAAGAATCGACCGGCTTACTTCCTTCGAGGATGTGGAAGGGCTTTTGTTCCTCGCTACCCCGGATATCCTGTCCGGCTTGGTCACGTGGCGTTTTTCGACAATAACTCGCCCGAGGCCATCTCCACGCCTTTTGGCTCGGGATGTAGCGCAACCATTACGCAAGCCGTCAATGAGAACCGGCGTGGCGGGCACCGTGCTTTCCTCGGCTTCTTCGATCCCTCGGCCCGCCCTTATGTGGAAAGCAACGTATTGAGTTTCACGATCCCGATGTCTCGCTTCAAGGAGATGTGCGAGACGATGCGTATTTGTAGCCTCGATACGCACGCATGGGGCAAGATAAAAGCGAGAATCGATGAAGGCTGATTTTTACACGGAAGTTACAACATCGTAAAGGAAATACCGGAGGGAAATGTGGTTACCTACGGGCAGTTAGCCAAACTCGCCCGGAGGCCACAATGTTCCCGCATGGTAGGGCAAGCCATGTTCAACGCCCCGAGAGAGCTGAACTTGCCTTGCCACAGGGTAGTAAACAGCCAAGGAAGATTGGCTCCCAATTGGACGGAACAAAGGGAACTGCTGGAAAAAGAAGGCATCGCTTTCAAAAAGAACGGGTGCGTGGATTTAAAGAAGCATATTTGGGCGGAGATATTGCCCATTATTTAAGATACGTCACGCCATCACAAAGCTCATTATCCCCAAAAAGCATATCAACGCCATTATCAATATAGATAACAAGGTGATTATTCTCCTGTGAGCATATTATCGAGACATGCAATATCCCGATAAACAACAACACGTATAGTATCGCCTCCGGATAACCCAACATTGATACATATAGGGTATTTTCGTATATATGTATCCTTCAAAGGATCCCATTGTCGGCCCAATGGTTGATAGCAAGGACAATCCTAGGATTATTACGCCTAATTTCATTAAGCCGTTCTTTTCCTCAAAAAACACCTTCCGTAAAGGCAATAACACCAAAGCCAACAGTATCCCGCGAAATATCTGCAGAACAGGCCCTAACACCACGATTGGCTCATCGACCGGCTTCATAAATGAGGATATCACATCGGTAGCGAACAAATCCCGATAGTTCATCACCAAAAGGGCAAATACCCCCGCGACAAAATATGCGATCGTGTGGCATATATGATTTGCCAAAAATACTGAATCATGCCAATTCTCTTTTCCAATGTCCTAAGCCTCCATATGCTTTTATCCCATTAATGTAATCTCAGCTACAAATATACAATTAAGAAAAACAATACGTTCAATCATGAATTAGTTATTTACGCGACAAATCTTGTCAGTTTTTCTCATAACGACAGACTAAATTATCAAAGAACAAAAATTACGGATTATAGATTAAACATTAAGATGAACAAGAATATGAAATCAATTATCAGTTTCTTTAAATTCACCCCGACCGAGGCCGCCGGATCAAGCCTTTGGTGGAGAACCATTTCCTGCTATTCTGGTTATATAATATAATGGATCTCATCCCTTCACGATAATAAAGAAAAAGTATATGAAACATCTAATTTTATTTATAGCTTTGCTAGTATCAAACGGACTAGCAATCGCGAGAACGACAATGAGTGATCAACTTCAAAAACAACAAGAATGAATACCCAAAGTGAAATTTATTTTGCCGGTGGATGTTTCTGGGGAACAGAACATTTCATGAAGCAAATCGATGGCGTTACGAATACCCGAGTAGGTTACGCGAACGGAAGATGAGTATCAAAAACCCGACTTACGAACAAGTGTGTAACGATAATACCGGATTCGCCGAGACAGTGGAAGTTAGCTACGATCCGCGACAAGCCGATTTGAAGTTATTGATCGAACTATTCTTCAAGACGATAGATCCGACAAGTATCAACCGGCAAGGCAACGATATCGGATCACAGTATCGTACCGGCATCTATTATACGAATACGGACGATCTGCCGATCATCAAAGAGACCGTGGAGGCATTGGCCAAGAATTATACCAAGCCCATCGTCGTAGAGATTCAGCCATTAAGTAATTTCTATCCGGCAGAAGACTATCATCAGGATTATTTAGATAAACACCCGGACGGTTATTGCCACATAAGCCCGGATCTATTCGATTTCGCCCGAAAGGCTAATAAGGGGAAAGCCTCGAACAAGCCTGTATCGCAAAAGAAATTCCAGAAACCGGATGATCAGACATTGCGCTCTAAACTCACCGCCGAACAATATGCGGTAACACAGCAAAACGCTACGGAAAGAGCTTTCAAGAATGAATATTGGAATGAAAAGCGTGAAGGCATCTACGTAGATATCACGACTGGGGAACCTTTGTTTATCTCTACCGATAAGTTTGATTCGGGTTGCGGATGGCCTAGTTTCTCCAAGCCGATAGACAAGAGCTTGGTGATGGAAAAAACGGATCTTTCCCACGGGATGAAACGGATTGAGATACGCAGCAAAACAGGAGATGCACATCTAGGGCACGTTTTTAATGATGGCCCAGCCGACAAAGGTGGGTTACGATACTGCATCAACAGCGCGTCATTAAGATTTATCCCTAAAGCAAAGATGGAAGAAGAGGGATATGCCGACTATCTCCCACTCCTATAAAAACAAATAAAAAACATAGTTATGATTTGTTCAACTCATAACTATGTTTTGAAAATTTCATAACTATGATTTTTTAATAGTATCTTTGCCGTATAAAACAAGCGAAAGAAGCACTATGTATCACGAATTTACCCCCTGCGCAGCCTTAGTGCCTTATCGACAAGTTCTGGGTGTTCAAAGGCTTTACCGACATCGGGACACGTTTAAGATCCTCGCGACGGATGCACCGACTTATCTTCTCAATCGGTAACATGACCGTCCCTACGGACGAGCATTCGATGATCATGCAACCT
>ENA-OQDF01000938-OQDF01000938.1-human-gut-metagenome-genome-assembly--contig:-NODE-938-length-12131-cov-2.292736_pt1 | contig 12131 bp, 18 predicted proteins | sample MGYA00242769_ERZ504597 | MGnify/ENA primary metagenome ERZ504597 (study PRJEB26092, sample SAMD00036305) | human gut metagenome | host: Homo sapiens | study: EMG produced TPA metagenomics assembly of...
TTTTACTGATCCATTAGGGTAGAGACAGGTTACCGAACGTGCAACGTCTTTAATCTCCTCCATAAGCGCCCGCATTCATAATGGCAGCACCACCGATAGATCCGGAATGCCGCTTGCGAATTCATAGCCCGCTAAACCAGCAGCACATGCCGCCTTGGCAACAGCCTCGTTAGTAGCGCCAGCTTGCGCAATAATTGTGCTTCCCTCAATAGTGATGTCAGAGAGGGCGTCACCAATTTCGATTACAACTCCTCGAGGCCTTCATCGGATATAAGCAGGTCACTTCCGCAGCCAATAACCCACCAAGGCATGGATGCTTTCTTTGCTGCCTCAATTGCTCCATGTATTTCTTCGGCATTCTGAGGACGAACCAGGTAATCTGCTGGTCCACCAACGTTGAAGGTGGTGTGTTTTGCCATCGGTTCGTCGCAGAGAATAGCATGGGTGTCAAAGATATGTTTCAATTCCTGGAAAAGAATTTCAGTGCTCATAGAGATAGTCCTTTAATAGGTCGATAGATTGGTTGTAAGTGTAACGTACCATTAAATAACTTGCGCGTGAGGCATAGCGCGTTAACGCGATGTTTATTTATAAAACGACACTTTTAAATAGGATGGCGAGAAAGATTAATTTTCGCATGATGATTTGTTAGTTTTCGTCAGAAAATGGAGTAGCATACACTGACGGTTATACAAATAAGGTAATACCACCAAGAAGACGCGCGCAGGCTTTGGGGCTTGCTAACAAAACAGGGAAGGATAGAGGGGCAGTATGGAGAAGTATCTATTTTGGGGAGCGTTCTTCTTTGCGTACCTTATTAATGGTATTACGGGTTTTGCGGGGAACATTTTCGCTATGCCTGTTGGCATGTCTACCATTGGACATGAAACCTCTATTGCGGTACTCAACTGCACCGGCCTTCTTGCAAGCATCATGATCGCCGCCACCAGTTTTAAACATATCGTGTGGCGCGAAGTAGTGAAAATGTGCTCCATTATGTTGGTCTTTATGTGCGTGGGCGCCTGGATTAATACGATTGCACCTCTTGATTTCTTCAGAAAATATATGGTGTTGCGATTTTGGTAATTGCAGCGCGAGGTCTATTTTTTAATAAAAAGAACAAGCTTCTTCCCGAATGGCTGTTGATAGTTATTGTGGCAATTGCAGGCATCATTCAAGGTATGTTTGTATCCGGCGGATCATTCTTGGCAATCTATGCTCTCCAAAAGCTAAAGACCAAAGAAGAATTTCGTGCCACCACCACAACAGTGTGGACTATTTTAAATGGAACTTACGGTGCCTACGGAATTATCCAAGGTGATCTTTCGGGTGATGGGTGGCTTATTCTGCTGGTTTGCATCCCTCTGCTTATTTTGGCTACTTGGCTTGGGGGACGTATTCAAAAGCGCTTCAGTCAAGAGCAATTCATCAAAGCAAGCTATATTCTGCTCATCGTTGTTGCAGTGGTGCTTCTCCTGAAATAGTCAGGAGAACAAAGCCAGCCCTTCAATGAGCGCGATACGAGATAAGGTGAAACTTAAGCGGTTTGTTATGAGGTGTGCAAACACGCAAACAGGTTCATGCGAAAGGAATCGTGCAATACCTCTGCGATTTACCTTAAAGCACGTAAACAGATTCGTGCAAAACCCTGGCGATTTGTTTTGAAGCACGCGGGCAGATTCATGCGAAATCTTAACGATTAGCCTTTAAGCGAGCAAACAAATTCGTACTATTTTGTCGGACCCATGAAATTACCGAGCTTTGCATCATAGTCAAGTTGACATTGCCCATTTTCAAGGGGCAGAGCACTACACCCATCATTTGGTGCGTGGTTTTGCGAGCTTTAATGCTTCACGTGCTTGAGGCGTGGAAATCATTGCGCGAATCGCGGCACGTTTCTCTTCGGAGGATAAGGTGCAGTTGCGATTAGTGATGTTCTCGATGCATCCAACTAATCGTTCTGCATAGCGGCGGGCTAAAATTCGCGCACTTCAGGGGTGTCGATGCCCCAGTACTCAAATAATTCTTTCATCCACTGATGCTCTTCTTCGCGCTTATCGTACATGTCGGCACGATATTTAGTATTTTCGCTTTCTGCACGTGCGCGAAGGAAATGATAATAGTGGCCATCTAGACAACCTACTCGCTCAACATCACGCATTACTTCCAAATTAAAAGGCAAATCATCCAGAAAGTAGTAGGGAAGCGTAGATTGTGCTTATTAAGGTATTCGCGACGATACAATTTATTCCACGGCGCATACAGAAGCTGTGCATCAAAAAGCTTATAGGCTTCGTTTCGGAATTCCTCACGACTTGCAAAAATTTTATTGGGTGCATTGCGTAATTCGCGATAATAACGACCTTCATTATCGTAATACGTGTCAATGGTGAAGCCTGTCACAAGCAGATCAAGATCATGTTCAGCAGCAACGCTATACATGTCGGAGAGCATTTCGGGATCGCACCAGTCATCTCCGTCCATAAAATATAGGTAGGTTCCACGAGCGATTGCAATTGCTGCGTTGCGAGCGCTTGCAGCCCCAGCATTTTCTTGATGAATGACGCGGATGCGCATATCGTAGTCGGCAAGCAAGTCACACAGTTCAGCACTTCCGTCAGTGCTTCCATCGTCCACAAGCAGAATCTCGTAACTTCTAAACGTTTGGTTCTGCAGCGAATTAACTGCACGGCGAAGCCAAGGTTTCACGTTGTAAACCGGAATAATGATGCTTATAGAAGGACTATGAGACAATTGCAATCTTCTTCCAATAACGACCGATACAAGCGCGCTTTTAGGCGTGCGAAACAGTGCGCAAAGCCAGATGTCCTTTTGTTCGTAACGAATAGTAACAATTTCGCTACGAATCAAAGTTCATCAAGTCATTCTATACAAAGGCATGCGTAAGAGTTGTGGAGAGCGTATGTGTTCAAACTACCTCCATGTATTCGAGGACACCTTAGCCTTTTTTAGTTGCTCTTTTTGAAGCTTTACTTTGTTGGCGGCTTTTCTTTTGTAGAGGGGAGCTCCTCAAAGAGGAGACTGTGCTTTCAAAAGGAACCCTCCTTGATGAACTGAACCCACCCCTGATGAACTTTTTACGAGGAAGTTCTTTGTGGGGTGCGGGGTTGTGTGAAGTATTGCCAATGAATACCCTTTGGTGACCAAATACGGTATATAATCATGATTTGGCGTTTGCGAGTCCGTTTCGCCAAGCAGGTAAAGAACGAACTAGAACCAGGAGGGGCTCATGAATTGGCTTGAGTATGCCGTGCTCTTCCTTGTTGCGGGCTCAGTCACTATTGCTCTTGTTCCTGCGGTGAAACGCTTGGCTGTTCGTCTCGATGCCATTGATTATCCTAGTGCTCGACGAGTAAACATGCTTCCTATTCCTCGTTTAGGTGGGGTGGCAATTCTAGGCGGCATCATTGCTGCTCTCATAGTGCTTGGCCTAGGTATGACTTTTTAGGGTGGGATAATCCCTTCGCTCCAAATGACGACATTACTCCTAATTATGTGGGAGTGTTTATAGGTATCTTGTTTATGTTTGGCGTTGGCGCGGTGGATGATGTCGTAGACCTAAGCCCTAAAGTAAAAATGCTCGGCCAAATTATCGCTGCCTGTATCGTAGCGGGATCAGGGTTGTTACTCGCAAATATTCACAATCCTATTGGCGAAGGCTATATTGAATTTGGATGGGTTGCGTATCCTTTAACCGTATTTTATCTGGTTGCTTTTGCGAACATTATCAACTTAATTGATGGTCTTGATGGTTTAGCGGCAGGCATCACTGCAATCTCGGCAGCTACGATTTTGTTGTTTGCAGTTTGGACCGATCGCCTGATGCTGCGGTCTTTAGTGTTTTGCTGCTGGGTGCCTGCATTGGGTTTCTGAAAGATAATTTTTATCCTGCTTCTATTTTTATGGGCGATTCAGGTGCTCTTTTGCTGGGCTTTTCGCTTGGCATCATTCACTTTTTGCGGTGGCTCGTTTCTACTCTTTTTGTTTCTTTGCTGGTTCCTATCCTGGCGGCAGGTGTTCCGATTCTCGATACTTTTTTCGCGATTGTGCGACGCAAGCGCGAACATCGTCCCATCGATGTGGCAGACAAAGGACATATCCATCATCGCTTAATGCGTGCGGGATTTAGCCAGCGTGCTACGGTCTTAATTATGTGGGGCTGGACGATAATGCTGTCTGCTTGTGCAATTGTTATTACGGTGGCAGACAATCTGGTTCGCATTCCTATTTTCTTGGTTGCGGCAGGTGTTACGGTGTATGCCATCGTTAAATTACGCCTTTTGGGCGATGCGCTACGCCATCATTTCAACCCGCGCACCAAGCCAAATCGTTCCGAGAAGAATGCTGATGGCGCAAACGATAACGTTCAGGATGAGGCTTGATTTTCGAGCGTTACGCTTCGGACACCATATTTCGAGCGCCACATTTCGAACATCACGCTTCAGGCGTCGCATTTCGAGTATCACGCTTTGGGCACCAGCGCCTTTAATTCCCTTCTATTCGACACTCTTTAACGCTTCAATCATGTCAATCTTAGCCAGGGCGCGATTCGAGAGCAGAGCTACAAGCCAGGCGAAGAATAAGGTTAAGGCACACGCATAAACATAACTTAAGGGTTCAATCGTGACAGCAAAATAAATAGAAGGCATCTTCAGCACGTAGGTAAGTGACTGGCTGAACGCATAACCCAAAGGAATGCCGCATATCATGCCTAGTGCGGTAAGCAAAATGGTCTCTTTGTTTACATAGTGATTTACTTCGCGTTTGCGAAAGCCCAAAACTTGATAGTTGCTAGCTCACGAATACGCTCAGAGATATTGGTTGTAGAAAGCGTGAACAACACCACAAAGGCAAGAGCAGCTGCCAATACGATAATGACGTACACCACGGTATTAATAAGCGAGAAGGATTGCGAGAATTCTTCGCTCATTTTTTGAGTGCTTGTTACGGTCATAAAGGTTTCGTTGTCGGTAAGCTCATTGGCAAATGCTTCTTGTTCTGCAGCGTCATCACTTACGAGGTTGATGAAAAAGCCATTCGGGTCTGCTGAAGTGCCGAAATACTTTACATAAGTGCTTTCGGTAAGGTAGGCGGCATTACCTAAGTAGTTATCAATAACGTATTGAACGGGGACATCCGCCTGTTTTAGGGTACTTGTTTCTACATGAGCACTTCCGCCTTCTGAAATACCAAGGAGCTCTGCTGCGTTTCTCGTGAGTAGCATTCCTTCATCGGAAAGCTCGCAAGGGATATCTGCGGAGGTGCGGGTATTGATGAAATCCGATAAAGAAGCCCCGTCAGGCACGATAAAAAGCTGAAGACTTTCTTTTGCTTCGCTCGTAGTGCCTCCTGCAGAAGATGTGTCTGTTTCGCTGTTGGGTGAAGCGGGCGAGCTTACAGTAACGCTGTCAACGCTGAGGGGTTGAACTGAAGAGATGCGCGTATCTTCTTCGAGGGTTTGAAGCGATGCGTCGAAATCCTCCTGATTTACCACGGCGAGCACATCGTAGCGATTGATGTCGTTATATTGCATTACCGAAAGAGCGTGAACGGAGTCGCGAATAGCAAAACCGCAGATCAAAAGAGCCATGCATCCCATAATGCCAAAAATGGTCATGAGGAAACGCTTTTTATAGCGGAAGATGTTACGCGCGGTAACTTTATTTAAGAAGGACATGCGATTCCAGAGCGGAGTTATGCGTTCCAAGAAAATACGGGAACCAGCTTTGGGTGCTTTTGGACGCATGAGAGCGGCAGGGGTTTGTTTTAGTTCAGAACGGCAGGCGAGTATAGCAGCTCCTGCAATTCCGATAATGAAGAATAGTACGCTCCCTATTCCATACAGGGCATCAAAGGAATAGAGATATTCAGGGATTTGATACATGGCTTCAAAAACAACCGAGAACAAGAAGGTGGGGAATACGATAAAACCGCATACACCTCCAAGGATGCCGCCAATAAGGGAAGCGCCTAGGGCATACATCAAGTATTTCATCAGTATGGTATGGCGGCTGTAGCCTAAGGACTTGTATGTTCCAATAAGGCTTCGTTCTTCTTCGACCATGCGTGTAATGGTGGTAAGGGCAATAAGAACTGCAACGATAATAAAGACAACAGGAAATACTAAGCCGATAGCTTCAATAGAGGAGGCGTCACTTTCGACGCTGGTGTATCCTGCATTGGAATCGCGCGTTGAATGTACCATTGCGCTGCTTCGATATCGTCAACTTCAGCGCGAGCATCAGCGATTTGTTGAAGGGCATCTGCTTTAGTTTTTTCATACTCTTGGCGTTGGGTATCAAGCTCGGTTTGACCTGCTTGTAGCTCTTTTTCGCCTGCTGTGATCTGCTGTTCACCTGAGGTAATTTCTTGTCTGCTTACTTCGAGTTGCTGGCGTGCAGAGGCAAGTGCGGTTTCTCCTTCGGTGATTTGAGAAAGCTGAGTGCTGAGTTGTTGTTCGGTGGTCTCAAGTGTCTTTAGTTGTTCGTCAAGAGGGGCAAGTTGGTTGGCACGTTCTTGTTCGATCACTTGCAGCATTGCCCGATAGGTGTTCTCGTCTATTAATCCCTGATCAAGGGCCGCTTGTGCATCTTCAATTTGTGCATCACATGCAGCATTTATCTGTTGTATGCCACTTTCAATTTGGGTGCGTCCTTCAGTAACCTGGTTAAGACCCTCTTCAATTTGCGCACGTCCTTCTTTGAGCTGTTGGGCCTGTGCTTCCAGCTCGCTTCGCCATCGGCGAGCTGTTGCCTACCTTCGGCAAGTTGCGATTGCTCGCAATGAGTTCTTCCCAGCCGTCGTCAATTTGAGCTTGAGCATCGGCGAGCTGGGATTCAGCTTCCGTAAATCCATCTTGCGCTTCAGCTTCCTGCTCATCGATAGTAGCCTGAGCATCCTGCTTTATTTCATCAGTGCGAGCCTGCTCGCGTTCGGTACGCAAGGTTTCAAGATTATCCACAACCGTGTTAATGAGGGAGGTGTACTGATCTGAATAACTTGATATTCCGTCAGCGTTTGCTGCTTTTATGTATATCGTGGTGAAGGTATCGGCCACTTCGGGATCAACCGCATCCGCTGTTACGAAAAAACAGCAATCAGGAGAAGCGCTTGCGCGAATTGCTATAGGACCAGTGGGGTTGGTTAGCTCTGTTGGATCGATTACCGTGCCAGTAATGGTGTATTCGGTGCGCATAAAAAGAGCATCAGAGCCGTTGTCTTCAAGGGTTACGGTATCTCCTATGGATGCCCCAGAAACATCCAAATAATTTTGAGTGACCGCAATTTCGTTTGAGGTAGTTGGCAACTCTCCTGAAACCAGATAGGCTCATTGATGCCGCTCTCAGAGAGCACTTTTACTTCAACGCTTAAGCGTGACGATCCTGCATCGGTATACGTGTCTTCTGTCCAGGTGCCTTCCGCCTGTTGGACGCCATCAATTTCGAAACGGCTTCTACATCATCGGCGCTCAGACCGAGGGTGGATTGAATGGAAACGTCATAGAGCTGTTGCGAATCGAAGAATGCATCGGTAGAATTGCGCAGGTCAAAGCAGGAAGCACGCAGACCAGTAACCATCGTTACGCCAAGCACGCATATAATCAGGATGGAAATAAAGCGCTTGCGGCTTTGAACGATGGTTCGCCATATGTCTTTCCTAAACGCGTGTGCCATAACTACCTACTGAATCGCCTGTTTCGCTACCATTCGATTTCTGCGATAGGCGCAGGATCCTTGTTTATTTCAGTGGAGGTGACGCGGCCACTGTTTACCCGAATAACGCGATCCGCCATGGGAGCAAGCGCGGCGTTGTGCGTAATGATGAGAGTGGTCATGCCGCTTGTGCGACACATGTCTTGCAAGAGCTGCAAGATTTGTTTGCCTGTTTTGTAGTCCAGTGCGCCTGTGGGTTCGTCGCATAAAAGAAGTTTAGGATTTTTTGCTAACGCACGGGCGATAGCAACACGCTGTTGTTCACCACCAGAAAGCTGTGTGGGAAGTTATCAAGGCGTTTTTCGAGCCCAACTCGTGTAAGTGTTTCAGTGGCATCAAGCGAATCGGGACAAATCTGTGCCGCCAACTCCACATTTTCTTTTGCTGTAAGGGTGGGGACTAAATTGTAAAACTGAAAAACGAATCCAACAGCAGAACGACGGTATTCAACCAGTTGAGATTCGCTGCACTGGGCAATGTCGGTGCCGTCTACCAGAACCTCACCTGAAGTGGCGCCGTCCATACCTCCCAGGATATTGAGAGCAGTAGTTTTTCCTGCGCCCGATGCACCAAGGATAATTGCGAGCTCTCCTTGTTCGACACAAAACGTTGCTCCGTCAAGCGCACGAATTTCTGTTGCGCCTGATCCGTAGCATTTCACAACGTTGTTAAATTCAATGTAGGCCATGGGATGGCTCACTTTCTGGTGATTTCCGTTTGGCTCTTTATTGTCTGTTGGGGCTTTAAGCCTTTGACTTGCTTTAGTTCTCGAATCGTCTTTCACGAGATAAGCTGTCATTTGATAAGCCGTCATCTACCTTGTTATATGAGTATAGAAGAAATATCGCGCGGCAAAACCAACAGCTTGCCTGCTTCTGTTTTAAACACACAACAAGCCCGTACGAGACGGGCTTGTCGTTAGAGGATGCACAACGTGAGAAGGTACAGAGAAATCAGAGTTGCCATCTTATATAAATGTCGGAATCAAACAGTAGTAATAACCGTTTTCGTAAACTGAAGCTAACCGAAGTGCTTAAGCTAACGAACTATTCGAAAGCTTGCTTTTAGTTAACAGTCGGGGGAGGGTTAGTCGATAGAAATCAAACGTTTGCGATCCTCAGGCTTTGGCAATTCTTTCTTGGGAACATTAATTTTCAAGATGCCGTTTTCGAACTTAGCCGAAATATCTTCTTCCGAGATGTCGTCACCTACATAGAAGCTACGACGCAAGAGCCAACGAAACGTTCTTTGCGTAAGTATGATCCGTTCTCATCCTTGTCTTCAGTTTTCTGCTCAGTATGAGCGTTAATAGTCAAATAGCCTTCGTCCAAAGCAATTTCTACGTTTTCTTTCTTGAAGCCAGGAAGATCAATATCAAGCTCATAAGCGCTAGGGGTTTCTTTGATGTCGGTCTTCATTAAAGAAGCGGTAGTGGTCTTTGGTGTGGTGTCGTTAAAGAATCCGAAATCAAAAGGATCACTCAAAAAGTCGTTAAAGAAGTTTCTACGTGCCAGCATGATCATCATCCTCTTTCATGTGTGTGCGGTGGCGGTTCGCTGTTTCAAGTGCTTAAGTCAACTCTTGCTGAAACCAACAAATGGTTTGCAAAGCAACGTTCGAACAAGAGAAGAAACAGTCACTTAAACAGTTACCGCTCATCGCGTTTCTTAGTTCACTTGGTATAATAGCGCGGAATTAGCACTCTTAAGCCGAGAGTGCTAATTTGGTACCGTTTCGTAAGAGTCAACAAAATGCAAGATTATGTAGAAGAAAATGTATAGAAAATACGGATAGATAACGTAAATAGGACAAAGAAATAAAACAAACTGATACCATTAGCCCATGGATGATCGGGGCACATCAGGTAATCACAGATCAAAACAATCATTCTCCCATGAAGAGGATGATTATTTTGCTGTCTCAGATCGTCGAAATTCAAGATCAAAAGCACAAAACCAATTTCAACCAAAAGCCCTTGAAAAGTGCGTTCTGCCTTTACTTCGCGTAGTTATGTGAATCACGGCGAACGTGCAGAGCGTACGAATCGCGGTCGTAGTTCTCGCGCCGATCACAGCGAACACACGGAGCGTATTAGCCAAAGAAACGCTACGAAACGATGGGATGCCGATAATCGCGGAGAACGCAACTTTCGTGTTGATCGCGCAAATCGTTCGGAAAGCGCGGGTCGTTCGGATCGTGCAAATCGTTCGGATAACGCAGATCGCACGAGAAGCGTTGGTCGTTCAGATAGTGCAGGTCGCTTAAATAATGATGGTCGGATGAGTCGTGCTGATCGCACGCATCGCGCAGATATTAGACACCGCGAAACCTACGTGATTCGAATGCTGAATCTCTGCGTCAAGGAAATTCTCGAAATCGGATAGCTGGCTCATCGCAGCGTAGCAGGTCAGCTCGTGATGCTTCTGTGGATGCTTCGCAACGTCGCAGGAGTTCCGCTTCTCTTCGTTCGAGCTATGGGCGGGCATCAGATTATGCACGCATGCCGACAATGATCCAAGGCAGGATTTTGAGTTAGGTGATGGATATCAGTCCCGAAGAAGACGCGGAGAATTTTCTGACCCAGATGGCGGACAGATCGGCAGGATGGGTTATGGCGAAAGAGGAGAGCGCGACCGGCGAGGAGAGCGCTACCCTCGAGGAGAGCGCCATTCTCGTGATTATGATGCTTCCTTAGAAGGCGGCTATGCTTCTCATGCTTCGAGAAGAGGCCGTCATTCCGAACCGGAAGTGTACGTGAGATCAGGATCTGGACGAGGAATTTTGGCGGTGGGCCTTCTCTTCCGTTTGGATTGGGCGGGTATGGAACAGGATACCGAGGAGGACATGCTGCAGGAGGAGGATCTCTTTTTTCAGCGTTGCCCCTTCCGGTGCTTTATGCGCTGCCTGTTGTGGTTTTAATTCTTATCATTGTTCTTCTTGTTTTTGTTGTTTCTTCGGTTCAGTCTTGTTCGTCAGGTGGTGAACAGGAGCAGATTGAGGTGCAGGAGGTCCAGCCAGTAAACTTGAGCTATCAGGCTTCAGTGACGGGGCTTGATTCGGTAGCAGACTCGGGGTCCTCTATTGCTGGATTCACCTTGGCAAACGAAGGACAGAATTATATGCCTTCGTTGTCCGAGGAAGGGCAAAACACCATTCAGACAGCACTTGCTCCTTTTATGGAAAACGAATACGACGTTGGCTTTATCCTGATGGATCTTCAGACGGGAAGCGGGTATTCCTATAACCTTGACCAGGAAGTCTACGGTGCATCATCGTTTAAGGGCCCTGTCCTTATTTACGGATGCCAAGAAGCGCTTGAGCCAGGTATTCTGTCGATTGATACGGTAAACGACTCGGCTTCGAATGCCATTATCTATTCGGACAATAACTCGTACTACAATATGCGTGCAATTTTTGAAGAGTACAGCGAAATCAGTCTTGTTAATTGGCTTGCCAATATGAATATCGATTCAGATGTCGAGACCGATACCTCATTCCCGCATTATTCAGTACGCGAATCGGCAAAGTTATGGATGAATGCCTATTTATATTTCACCTCTTCTGAATCTGATCCAGAAATAGTTTCATGGGCGCAGGATCTGTTCTCTCAGACGGAAGTTTCTATGCTGCGCGCTGGGGTTGATCCTTCGTTTGCCTTGATTACTGATGGTGGCGAGGTTTATATCAACCAAGCTACTCAGACTGATCAGAGTGGCGACCAAGCAAATTCTGAGGAGAACACGGACCAAAGCGGCGATCAATCAAATGACGATCAGTCAAGCGACCAGCAGTCGGGTGATCAGCAGTCGAGTGAATCAGTCAAGCGACCAAAGTGCTAACCAGCAGGAAGATACCTCTTCTGGTCTTTCTGCGGCAGACATGGCAACTTCGGGATCAAGCATTGTTGTTTACGATAAGGCAGGTTGGCTCAACGGTGAAACAGATGATGGCCTCTGCGACGCTGGAATTGTATACGATGGCGATAAAGCTTATCTCATTTCTGTTATGACGGGAGCACCCGATGGCGATGGTACGCGCGAAGATGTTGCTCGTTTAGTGGCAGCCTTATGGAGCCAGCGAAGCACGCTTGCACCAAGTGAGGGGTATGTGTTGGTTGAACCGACAGCTTCGTCATCTACGGACCAGTCACAAAGTGCTGAAAATCAGGGGTAGCGTTTCTGCATAGGAGCCGTGTTTTCGTACAGGGGTAGCGTTTCTGTAAAGGGGCGGCATTTCTGCACGGGGTCCGTATAAGAGCAGTACTTCTGTGTGGGTTAGTGCATACACATAGGGTAGCGTTTCTGTAGAGGGCAGCGTTTCCGTAAAGGGGTGGGCATCTGGCGCAGGGGGTGCATCCGTGTAAGGGTGCTACTTCCGTAGAAAACGTGAATTTTCTTT
>ENA-OQDF01000939-OQDF01000939.1-human-gut-metagenome-genome-assembly--contig:-NODE-939-length-12113-cov-1.992658_pt1 | contig 12113 bp, 15 predicted proteins | sample MGYA00242769_ERZ504597 | MGnify/ENA primary metagenome ERZ504597 (study PRJEB26092, sample SAMD00036305) | human gut metagenome | host: Homo sapiens | study: EMG produced TPA metagenomics assembly of...
CGTTTTTTTTTATCATAATACTTTATATATCATTTGTAAAGCAAAAGTTTGGAAATCGCAACCTCCTTTTCACATTGATTTCATCTGCCAATTTTGTTATTCTATACGTATAGATTATTGTCACCTGAGAATACGCAGAATCTAAAGGAAATCAAATTATGAAAATAGAGAAAAAAATATGGCTCTCGTTGATCGCATCTGTCTTATTTGCCGTTATCTTTTCCATCTGGATATTCAGACAGGATACTGTTCGGAACGAACTGCCTTTTGATAACACCACCTCACTAAAAACAACAAGTTTTAAAATTGACGGTGCAAAAACAGAATCTGTGATCCTGTCCGATGAATTCCACACGCAAAAAGCGATTCTTTTCCAGACTACTCATACCAATGCAGAAGTCTGGCTTGATGGGAAACTTATTTATCAATACGGAAATGAAAACACACACCCAATTCATGAAATCCCCCGGCTCTTGCTGGCATATTGTAGACATTCCGGCAAACAGTGACACCAAGAAACTGACCATCAAAATCATTCCTGTATATCAGGGTTATTACGGGAACCGGTGCATCTTTTTCTGGGTACGAGGGGCGATTGTATTCTGAAGATTCTCAGCCAGAGTCTCGGAATACTGATCCTCAGTTGCGGTGTTTTATTTTTGGGATTTCTCTCTCTTGTATTGTATATTGCAGTGATTCGTAAGAAACAGGAGGATTTTTCCGAAGAAACATCTAAAATATTCCTGAATCTTGGAATCTTCTCCCTGTTGATTGCCTTATGGTCCCTGAAGCAATGCGGTTTCCTGCAGTTTTTAGTCCCGGATGGAAGAACACTGTATTTTATTGACTTCTTTACATTTTATCTCTTTCCTGTTCCGTTTAATTTCCTTTTGTATGATATTTGCAAAAGTAATTCCAAAAGGTGCCCTGTTCCTGTCTGTTTCTTATCTGATCAATATGGGCGCAGCCGTCCTTCTTCAGTGTATGGGAATTGTCGATATCTTCCTGATTCTTCCGATCACGCATCTGATCATGTTTGTGAATGCAGCATATACGATCGGACTGATCCATTACGAGGCAAAACAGCTTGGAAACGAACTTGCCAGAAAGTTCAGATATCCAATGTACCTCATTATGTGTTTTTCCTTATCGGAACTATTGATTTATTATATCCGCAGATTCCAGCAGACATCTATATTCCTTCCGCTTGGGACTCTGTTGTTTATCCTTATGCTGATCTGGATTCAGGTATCGCAGTATTATGAGCAGTGTATCCAGAAGCAAAAACTGATCTACTTCCAGAAACTGGCAAATATAGATATGCTCACCGAAGCCATGAACCGGAATGCCTACGAAAACATGATCCGTTATCTGGACGAGCAGGAGCTGGAATTACATACAACCGGAGTTGTCTTGTTAGACCTTGATAATCTGAAGGAAATTAATGATAACTTTGGCCACGAAAAGGGAGATGAAGCCTTAAAGCTTTGCTATCAGTGTATCCGCCAGGCTTTTCCATCGGAACAGAATTGTTTCCGGATCGGCGGAGACGAATTTGCCTATATTTTCCACAAAGATGAAAAAGAACTGATTGCAGATAAGATCCATAAACTGAAGCTGCTTCTGAATGAAAGGATCAGGATCTTCCTTATTCTCTCAGTGTATCTTCCGGCTATGCTATTATCATCCTGATACCGATATGGATTTTAAAGATATCGTAAGACGCAGTGATACTATGCTTTACCGTGAAAAACGAAGAAAAAAAATGTCACATTCTGCTTCTTCTCATCCGATGCTTTCTTCCGGAAAGCAATCTCATACACAAGGAATCACGGATGAACTGATCACGCAGGAGAAAAAATATCAGCATATTTCACCGGCGGAATTATGCGGGATCATTGACCTGCTCAGTCCAAGTACCGATGGCTATCTGTACTTTGTTGATTTCCGGACCGACTTTTGCTATATTGCTCCACAGTCACTGGAACGTTTCTGCGTTCCTCAAAATGCTTTTTACAAAGTTATGGAAACACCCCGGGAGTTTGTATACGCCGAGGATTATCCGCTGTTGACCGCCGAATTCCGTGATCTGCTTACTACCAACGTTGTATCCATAATATGGACTACCGCTGGCTGGATCTGAACAGGAATCCGGTCTGGATCAACTGCCGCGGATATCTTGTACGGGATGATTATCAAAAGCCGCTCTACATGGTTGGATGTATTAATGAGATCGGCGAAAAGCAGAAAGCAGATAATATCAGTGGACTTTTCGGCGAGAATGGTCTGATTGAATACCTGAAGACCCAGGAGACTCCTCTGGAAAATGGATTTCTGTTACGCCTTGGTATCGATAATTTCAAACCGATCAATGAAAAATTCGGATGGGATTATGGTGATTATATTCTCCGGAAAACTGCAGAGTGTATTTCACACTGTATTTCAGGGGAACAGCAGGTATACAAATTATCCTCTGATGAATTTATCATCGTGGATGTTACTTCTGACGATAAGCAGACAGCAGTACACCTTTACAATAAAATCAGGGAAAACATCAACCAGTTTATTAAAAAGAATCATTATACGGCAATCTTTACGATTTCCGGTGGGATTCTCCCATTTTATAATCTTCTGGAAAGCGAATATGATGAAATAATGAAGCGGACAGATTTTTCATTGAACACAGCTAAAAAACGGGGAAGAAACCGTTATTACATTTTCAATGAACAGGACTATCAACGGTTCTTACATCTGAAAGATATCAGCGATGTCCTTCATGCGGCAGTCATACATGACTTCCGTGGATTCTCTGTTGCCTTACAGCCATTGGTGAAAGCAGGCTGCAGACAGCCTTTTGGTGCGGAAACCTTGATGCGTTTTTCTTCCGGACAGTTCGGAACTATCTCACCGGCAGAATTTATCCCTATCCTGGAAGAAAGCGGACTCATCATCCCGCCGGCCGCTGGATCATAAGGGAAGCTCTACAGGCATGTAAAAAGCTCCGTGAAACAATTCCGGACTTCCAGGTCAGCATCAATATCTCACAGATACAGATTGAAAAGTCTGATGTGATACAGGATATCTCTGCTGAACTTGAAAATGCCAAACTCCTCCGGAAGCATTGATCGTGGAATTAACAGAAAGTGCTTTGCTGGAAGACAATTCCAATGCACGGCATTTCCTGAAGGAATTAAGAAAAGCCGGCATACGGCTTGCACTGGATGATTTCGGAACCGGTTATTCGAACTTCCATTATCTCAATGAACTTCGTCCGGATATCATTAAAATTGACCGTTCCTTTACCGCAAAAGCTATAAAAGATGCAAAGGAATATGATCTTTTAAAACGATTCTGCACTATGATACACCGTCTGAACATAAAAATCTGCATAGAAGGTGTGGAGACTGAGGATGAATGGGAAAAGATCCGGCTGATGGATCCTGATTATAGTCAGGGATATCTGTGGGGAAAACCTTGCTCTTTCGATGAACTTCTTCAAAAAGGACTCCGGTTTTAGTAAAACCGGAGTCCCTGAAAATCAAAAATGCTATTGTACTTTTTATGCCTTTATCTCTATGTTTTTTAAATTATAATCCCTCCCGGCACCTATACATTTTTATAATGCCTTGTCCATGAATGCAATAATACCCGCTTCGACTTCGTTCTTAATCTCAGCATAATTATGTATCTCGTGGCGGTATCCCGAGTACAGCTTCGTTGTTACGTTATGTCCGGTCTGTACCAGCCAGTTACTTACCTGATATACACCGACACCATACTCACCTACCGGATCCTGATCTCCCGCAATATTATAGATTGGCAGGTCTGTCGGCACTTTTTCGGCCCACTTTGTTCCCTCGATCTGTAACATCATCTGGATGAAATCATATACCGAACGGTTGCTGGTCGGTCTGGTAAATGCATCAAACGGATCATCGGCATGATCCGCTGTACATACGGATCGGCACAGATCCACTCATTTCCGATGCTGACCTCTCCACAGCGCTCACACATCCATCCCATCAGTTCTCCGGTATATGACGGATCGGATTCTTCTCCATGTCCTGCATCGATCGCTTCTTTTAATTTCTTTCCCGTCTCTTCTGCCCCGCGGAAGATTCCCGTTGTTCCGCAGATGGTTGCCCCGGCCAGTTCGTTCCCGTATTTTGCAATGAAATCTCTTGTGATAAAAGATCCCATGCTGTGTCCGAATAAGAAATATGGCAGATCCGGATATTTTTCACACACGATTCCTTTCAATGTATGCTCGTCTTCCATCATTGTATGCGGTCCTTTGTCTCCCCAGTCACCCCACACATTATTGACCATTGCTGTCTTTCCATGTCCTACATGATCGTCTGCTGCCACGATATAACCCGCATCCATGAAGGCAGATATCATATGCAGATAACGTCTGGAATGTTCCCCAAATCCGTGGATCACCTGGACAATTCCCTTCGGTTTGCAAGCCGGAACATAGATCCATCCCTGGACCTGGTCACGTCCGTTGTAGGACGCAAAAGATACTTCGTGTAACATAATGTATTCCTCCTTTTCTATCTTATCCGTACGATTTTAGATTTTTTTATTCTGTACGGTTATAAGCTGTTCTTCAAAAATCCTCCGGTATTCCTCTTCCACCTCACCAAATGCTCTGACCTCATACCTCAGATCAATATGCAATTCGGGCGCTTCGCTCTCCTGTTTCTCTCCCAGAAGAAACGTCAGATCATACCATAGCATTGCCTTATCAATCGCATTCAACTGCATCTTCTCTTCCGGTGTCAGATCCGAACCGAGAAATTTTTCATAAATCATAGAAAGCATACGTTCTTCGCGTTCATTATATTCCGACAGTTCCTTCTTAAAAGGCGACGGAACATCCGACATATAACACTCGCTTGCATCGTGAAGCAGGCATGCAAGCACCATCCTATCCGACAGACCTCTCGCCTTTGCCTCTTTTGCACAGCAAATGCAATGTTCCCCGACCGACCAGAACGTCTTCACATGACCATTTCCTCTGCATATCAGGGACAGCGCATGTGCAATATCTGCTATGTCAAATAACTCGGATCCGGTTCTGTTGGTTTAAAATGTTTTCCTGTGTAGGTCGTAATGTATTCGCTCATTTTCTTTTTTGCTCTTTCACATACTCTTCCAGAATCTCCGCTGCTCTTCTGCATGCTTTCACGCACGGTCTGCTCTGATAATACTCTTCCGTTCTGACCGCAGGCTCTTCCAGATCTTCGCCCTTCTCCAACCCAAGAAGTTCCCGGCAAATTAGACTTCCTTCCGATTCTTCAAATGCTCCGCAAAGCTTCTGCACAAGTGCATAAAGCTTCTTTTCCCCGCCGCATCTTTCGGATCATCGTATCCGTACAGATCACCGATCACCATGACCATCCCCGTCACAGCACCACATACTTCACGAAGCTTGCCGAATCCTGCTCCGAACGGGCTTGCCTTCTTCGCTGCTTCTTCTACTGTTATTCCCAGCTCTTCCGCAAATGCTGCGTAGACTGACTGGCTGCAGTTGTAGCCTGTACGGAAGAGAGATTCCGCTTTGTCTGCTTTGTTCATTGATTTTCACCTCCGGTTGTAATTACCTCTTTATCATTCCATTTACATTATCATCAATGAAAGTTATATATTTTCTTTAACCGTTCCCAGATCTCATATGCTACAGGACACACCGCTATCGCATCAAGCATACCATACAAACTCCCCAAACGTCCCGGTTGATCCGTATATGGATACTTCTTACAGCCATCCGGCTTGCACTCCTCTAAAAGACATTCTCCATTCTTTTGAAGAAAATCACATGGTTTATTTTTCGTTAAATAAGTCCCTTCTGTCTCATCTTTTTCCAGATATGTCTGAACAAATTGCGGCTCTTCCATCTTAAGATACTCTGCCACTTCCTTCACTTCATCTGTCGTAAGTTCCGCACAGTACTCTTTACAACAGTTACGGCATCTGCCGCAATCGAAGTTTTCAAATAATTCTTTGTGCAGTTGTAAAAATTGCTGGTCCAGTTCTTCTTCATCCGCATTGCATTTTAAGAAGCTTCGGAATCTTAAGTTCTCTTTTTCTTTCGTTTTTGCTTCAAAATGTATTTTTCTTGCCGGGAGCATTTTATTCACCTCTACTATGCTTTCATTTCACTTATATGCCTGACGAAACACTGTTATTTTTTCTTATACGCCTTAATAACACACTCATGTTTCTTATCTTTTTTACTATAATTAATCCCAACCAGCAAAATATCACCTGTATAATCTTGAATAGAATCCGGATATTTTCTATCCTTTATCTGCTGCAATGCACTCACAGCACTTTTATTCCATTTCAATTCCACAACAAGCGCCGGATAATCACTCTTATATTCCGGTTTTGGAATAAACACAAAATCCGCAAAGCCTCGTCCTGTCGGTAATTCTCGAACTGGTTTAAAATAATATTGCATCGCACTCAGATATGCCAATGCCAACACACTGCTAAGTGAATTTTCATTATTGTATTGAATTGTTGATGCATATTCCTCATGTATTTTTTCTATCCGTTCTGCAACCGCTTCACCATCCATATCTAACGTTGCATCTAATAACAATTCGGATTCCTGCTGGAAAAGTAACATCTCGTTCCATCGTTTTCTCCGCGTCGCACGAATCAGTTCCTGCCGGATCTCCTCGTTCGGTACAAACGCCATCCTGGAAGCACCCGAATAACCCAGATATCCCATATGAATCAAATACGTCAGGACATCGTCCTTATTCACAATATTTGCAATGTCATTCTGAAATGAAGCAACGTCCACTTCGACCGCTGCCCCCGACAACATTTCAATAATTGCAGTCTTTAATCCATCAAAATCCATATTAATCAATGGAACGATCGAATCATAGGAAGCCGTTCCAGACCAGTAACTCTGAAAATTTCCATCGGTCATCAGATTTACGACTGCGTTTGGATTATAGACATGATATTTTCCTAATTGATAGCCATCATACCAGCGCTTCACCTCTGAAAAATCCTTTTTATATTCCTCACAAGTTCTTTTACTTCTTCCTCTGTGAATCCAATATAAGAGGCCAGTGGTCCCGCATTCAGCATCGAATATTCACGGAAATTATTAAGTGCCGATTGTGTTCTTTCTTTTTTTATCGGTAAAATTCCTGTAAGATAGGCAAGCTGGATATATTTCGTAGGTTCGTTCCCTTGAACATACTTCTCAGGAAACGGATATATTCATCCTGTACTTTCTTATTTGCCGACTCATCCCGAATAAGCACATCCCATTCATCAATGATAATAATAAATTTCTGTCCTGTCTTATCCTTAACCCGTGAAAGCCCATCCGGCAAAGATCTTACATCCTCAGACAAAATTTCCGGATAAATTTCCCTCAATTCATCCAATACTATCCTGGTAATATATGCTACAACATTTTCTGCTTCTTCACAATTGGTCAGAAACCATTGTACATCTATATGGATCACATCATATTTATTAAGATGCTTCTTAAAATCTTCTGTTTTTCCTATCTCAAGATCAAAAACATCTCTTCCGAATCTGCACCTTTGCTATAGTATGCTGCAAGCATATTCGCCGCATATGATTTTCCAAACCGGCGTGGACGACTATTGCAAATATATCCGTCTGTTGAGTCCAGTACATCATTCATGCAGGCAATTAAGCCCGTTTTATCTATATAGATTTTTGAATTCAGTGCTACTTGAAATGCACTGTTATCCGGATTCACAAATCTTCCCATATATTACACCTTCTAATCTACTTCTATACTGATTATGATACCATGAAACCTTAACACCCTCAACTTATATTATAAGCCACTTTTCACTCCAAACATCCATTTCACGCCCTTAGCCAGCCTTTTCCCCGCATCTGCAAAATGCCCTCCCGCATTCCACTCTAAAACCACGGATTCCACCATCGAGTCCTCCTGTAACAGCCCTTCCTGCGCCCTGGTCCTGTCACCGACCGCTGCCATACTTTGTTCTTCGTCTTCTCTTCTTTCCCGCCAAGACTCAGATACACGCTACATTACTCTGAATCACATGATCCCTCACATAATGATCCCAGTCCGGGAACCACAACGAACCCGAACAGCATACAATTCCAGAAAACACGTCACTTTCATAAGCTGCCCATAGCGCGAATAATCCGGCAAGCGAATAACCCATCAGCCAATGTTCCCTGTCTTTCACATCAAAAGTCCGGTCAATATGTGGCACACATTCCTCTGTCAGCCATCTCAGCGTCTTCAGACCTTGTCCGGCGAAGCTTCCTTTCCGAATACAGCCGATGCTTCCCACGGTGAAAAGTCCCGGTTCCAGTTCTCCACCTGAAATGCAACGAGCAGGAAATTTTGTTCCGGCACAAGTTCCAGTAGAGATTCCCACAGATGTTCTACTTCGTTCTGCTGATGTGGATACATGCCCCAGAAGATGACCGGGCCGCCGGTTCCGTTCTGAGCGAGATGTAGTTTGATTCCGTTTATTGACATATCCTGAATCATCCCGCACTCCCGCCGCCCTTTTCTTTTGTTAGCTCCGTTGTAAGCATTTGCTTTTTCTCTTTATTTTCCATCTGCAATTCTCCTAAATTACAAAGATTCATCTTTATTAATCTCTTCCATATACCCGGCTGTAACAATGCCTGCCGGCAATGCCACAATTGCAATTCCAAATACCGACGATAACATCGTAATCACCTTACCAATCGTTGAAACGGCATAGATATCCCCATATCCAACCGTAGTCAGCGAAACGGTCGCCCAGTATACCGCATCAAAAAAGCTTGGAAATGTTGCCGGTTCTACATTAAACATGATCAATGCCGAGATCACTATGTATCCTATCGCCAATCCGCCTACTACCAGCAACGCCTCTCTCTGCTTTTTGAATACATTGATAATGATATTAATACTCTTAGAATATCTGATCACTTTAAATACTCGGAATACCCGGAAGTTCTGAACAACCGGAAAAGCCTTAATAACTTCAGGCTGCTGTTCAAAAGCGTTACTGATGGAAGGATCGATACCAAATCGATTACCGCCATTGGTGTAAACGGATATTCGGCAAATGATTTCTTTCCTTTTTTCAATTTCAGGTCCGCCGTTAATAATCTTAGAATATAGTCTATGATAAATATAATAACCGTAACAAAATCTAACATTTGCGTAAGTTCATTTGCGTTTCTAACGGCAAGCGGAATAATACTTACTACTATGACGATCATCATCATCCAGTCATATAGCTTGCTTAGTGTATTTTGTTCATCTGCAACTTCGATTATGTCGTATAAGGATTTTCTCCATTTCATAAAATCACTTCCTGTTCATATTTTCCCGAAGGGGATATTCCATCCCGGACGATAAAGTCCCCTTTCAGGTTTTCATACTGCATACCGGCCTTTTTTACAAATTCTATTGGTTGTACAGAACTTACAGGCATCGTAATACTCAATCTGCATTTCCCCGAAAGATTCGTTCCATTTCCTAAGGGTACTGAAGTAAATGTTCCATTTAAACAGTTTACTTTGCAAGACGGACCATAAAATTTTCCATCCGGAGTGATTGAAATCAGCAATTGCGCTCCGTCAAATAAGTTGGTTTTCCCGGAGACAATTATTTTTCCTTCTGTATTTTTCTCATATTTAATCTCCATCCTGACTTCTATGGCATCTTCACTCACAGGGATTGTCTGAGTGAATGATCTTACCTGATGATTTTCATAGCATGGCTTATACTTTTTCAGTTCTTCATCCGTAACATCAAGTGTTTTTCTCCACTTTACTTCTCCCTTTTCAATAACATCTTTCTCCTTCTGAATGAAGTGAATCTTCCGCCCCACTAAATGCCATTTTGCCTGAGGATTCCAATTTCTATTTTCAATTACGAGGCAATATTATTCAACTCTATATATAGCAGGCTATAATGTTTTATAAATTCATTCCATTCCCGGATTCTTGAACAGCATCCATTGGTAGTTTTATTATAAAATTCTTGAATTTGTTCCTTATTTTCGGATATCCATGTATATAATTTTCTTTCTCATCATTGGCATATAAAGAAAACATTTCCCGTATATAGGCATCGAATCCTCAAAAATCTGATGATAATACACATATAATTCATCGTCCGGTTTATAAACATTTTCCTCATTATACTCCGATATAATTGAAGTTCCGGATTGATTCTCCCAGGAAAATTCTCCATCTCTTTCTTTTAACGGATCAATTCCCGTATTTTTCCATAATGGATTAATCCACCTGCCCGTAATCCGCCAGTTATACGAAAGCATATCTTCCTTCGACACTCCGACATATATCCATATAACATCCGAAGAACTTTTATACCCCTCACAAACATGTCGAACGATCTGCTTCACCCACTTTATCGGCAAATCTTCTTTCACGATAATGCGTAAATCCGTGTCCCTTCTACAATGCGTTTTCTGCGATATATCATATACCGTATAATCTTTCTCTGACACTTCGTATCTGACAGTTCTGTACTTTGCTCTTAAATATGCCCCACCAGACGGCATCTCCGGATAAATGGAACACACGTTAATCTTCTCCTCTTTATCCAGTTCGTCCCGTATGCCGGCCTTATAAGATGCCGGTATTCGATAAACCATCACCGGCGGGATCGAATCCAGCGTAATAAGTCCACCTTTTTCATCATCTGCACAGATAAAAAAGCATCCTTCTTGTGCTTGAATTCTTGCATTTCCCACACTTAAATCCTCTGATCTTTTTACAAATAACGGTGTATGAATAACTTCTGAATTTCATCTTCTGTGTAATTCACCTTCAATTTCTGCCAAACCTTCTCTGCTATTTCTTTATACGAAAGCTCTGGGAAGCAGGCATGAAGGGATAATATATATACATCGGGTGAATTACAACTTTTCCATTTCTGATATACATAAACACATATCCGTCTTTGTCATTCGCTATACCATTCTGCTCGCATGCAAAATATAACGCAACAAATGGATCGACAGTTATATCCAGCAATCTTGTTGGAACATTATTATGTTGAAGCAGTGCAAGTTTTCCAATATATCTATATGCATTCTTCTATTGTTTCACCATACCATTGCATCATTTCCTGATACATACATCCTTCGTTTTCCAGATATCCTTCATCACGCAAAATACTTGGTTCTCGATTTGGAAATTCTTCTACCTCTCCTCGAAAATATATTTCATCATAGCATTCCTGGAACCTTTTTAATTTTTTTCGGAAATCGGCAAGACTTATAATTTCATCATTTGCATGCATATATACTTCTCCTTCTACTGTAACTTATCTTCTCTCCCGATACAACTTCGCCGGCCGATGCCCGGCATCCCCAGTCATCTCCCCGGTATCTTCTACCAGATCAGCCACTTTTCTTCGAAACGCCGGAACCAACAGCTTCGTATCCAGCACCGTCTCATGAATCTGCTGCAATTCTCTCAGTGTAAACTTCTCCGTTAAAAGCCGGAACGCTATATGCGTCTCCGTAATCCACTTGCGAAGCTGTACGATTGCATCTGCAAGAATCAGCTCGTGGTCAAATGCAAGATCATCGCTTTCTATAGTCTTAAATTTCTTCTTTACATCCCACTTCGAAGTTGTCTCTTCTAATCTTGCATGAAGCTTCTCATCCCCATGTGTCAGACACAGATTCCATATACCAGCTTCTTCCTGAAATGACACATCAAACCACTTTGCATCCGAAGCATCATCTCCTGCCTGGATTATTTCCTGTCCGGCATTGACAAGTGCCATGTATCCATTACTGATCACCCATCTTCTCGGATCACGGTTTGGATTGCTGTAGGTACCGAACTGTTCCAGGAAATTACAGTTGCAGTTTGTCTCTTCTTTTAATTCACGTTCTGCGGCTTCACCGATGGTTTCCTTCGGACCAACGAATCCGCCGGAAGGGCATAACAGCCTTCATATGGTGCCGCACCTCTCTGGATTAAAAGTACCTTTAACTCTTTCTCTGCTATTTTTCTATAATTATCTTCTTTCTTTATCAAACATTCCGAAAATGACCAATTGTCTGCAGTCACGGATGGTTTTG
>ENA-OQDF01000940-OQDF01000940.1-human-gut-metagenome-genome-assembly--contig:-NODE-940-length-12105-cov-4.244281_pt1 | contig 12105 bp, 15 predicted proteins | sample MGYA00242769_ERZ504597 | MGnify/ENA primary metagenome ERZ504597 (study PRJEB26092, sample SAMD00036305) | human gut metagenome | host: Homo sapiens | study: EMG produced TPA metagenomics assembly of...
CGCTAACGATGAGATCAAGAAGGGCGCTCTTAAGCTGGCCAAGCCCCAGGCGTGCGCCTGAACGTCTTCACCGTCGAGCGTGCCCTCGCCAAGATGGACAAGCTCAACACCCTCGGCGAGCGCGTCATGTTTGTCTTTGGCAACACTGCGAGATGCTGCAGTTCTGCCAGGGCTACAAGCTCGACGCCATCAACCTGGGCGCCACCGCCAACCACGACGGTGCCGATCAGATTGGCGGCAAGGACAGCTCCGTCTTCTTCGACGCCACCCAGAAGGCCGACGTCAACCAGCTGCTCGACATGGGCATTAAGCTCTACGTCCAGCAGACCCCTACGTATCAGAGCGTCGACATCGACGCCAAGCTGTAATCAACCAGGCTTTTGCCTGACTGAAAGGAGAAGGGTATGAATACGTTCATCAGTGCGGTGCTCGTCGGCCTCGTCGGCGTGTTCTGCATGTGGGACTCCCGCCTGCTCGGTCGTCTTAACTTCGAGCAGCCCCTCGTTGGCGCTACGCTCGTCGGTCTGCTGCTGGGCGATGTGCCACCGGCCTTGCCGTCGGTGCCGCCGTCGAGCTCGTGTCCATGGGCCTGGTGCAGGTCGGCGCCGCCGTTCCGCCCGATATGGTCCTGGGCGGCATCGTGGCCGCTGCCTTTGCGTGCCTGACCGATGCTTCCGCCGAGACCGCCATGACGATCGCCATCCCGGTCGCCGTCCTGGGTCAGCTCCTCGGCATCGTGTTCCGTTCCATCATCGCCGCCCTCACCCATGTGGCAGATAGCGCGATCGATAACGGAAAGTTCAAGACCGCCTACCGTATGCACATCTGCGCCGCTCCGGTCTGTACGCCATCATGTACTTCCTGCCGATCTTCCTCGCCGTCTTTGTTGGCACCGACCTGGTTCAGGCCATCGTCAACATGGTTCCCGAGTGGCTGTCCACTGTCTTAACGTTTCGACCAAGATCATGACCGCCTACGGCTTGGCCCTGCTGCTCACCATGATGATCAAGAAGGGTATGACTCCGTTCCTGTTCATCGGTTTCCTGCTCGCCGCTTACCTCAACCTGTCCGTCATCGCGGTCGCTCTGATCGGTGTGTGCCTGGCTGTCGTCTTCATGGGCTTCAAGTTCAACGGTTCCCATGCAGCCGCCGGTGTCGATTCCGACTACGATCCGCTCGAAGACGACGAAGACTAAGGAGGAACACACTATGGCAACCGCAACCAAGGACGTGTCCCTGAACAAGAAGGTCAGCCAGTTCTTCTGGCGCTCCTGGGCCATCCAGGCCTCTTGGAACTACGAGCGTCAGATGAACATGGGCTTCCTCTACGGCATGGTCCCCACGCTCGATCGCCTCTATCCGGACGAGTCCGACCCCAAGCAGCTCGCTGCTAAGAAAGAGGCTTACCACCGTCACATGGCGTTCTACAACTGCACCCCGCAGACGAGCGCTTTCATCCTGGGCCTCGCCGCCTCCATGGAGGAGGAGTACGCCAAGGATCCCGAGAACTTCGATCCCGATTCGATTAACGCGGTCAAGACCTCCCTCATGGGCCCGCTTTCCGGCATCGGTGACTCCTTCTTCCAGGGCACCATCCGCGTTATCGCCTTTGGCCTGGGCGTTCAGCTGGCTCAGCAGGCTCCATCATGGGTCCGATCCTGGCCATGCTCATCTCCATCGTGCCCTCCGTGCTGATCACGTGGTTCGCTGCCAAGATCGGCTACCAGGGCGGCCACGAGTACCTGAGCAAGCTCCAGGGTGGCGACCTCATGGAGAAGCTCATGTATGTCTGCGGCATCGTGGGTCTTATGTCCGTGGGCGGCATGATCGCTACGCTGATCGGCGCCACCACCCCGCTGCAGTTCGCTGAGGGTACCGTCGTGATCCAGGACATCCTGGACGGCATGATGCCCCAGATGATCTCCCTTGGCCTCACCGGCCTTATGTACTGGCTCATCAAGAAGAACGTCAACACCGGTTGCTTCTCGTGATCGCCATTGTGGGCGGCATCGCCCTCTCCGCGGCCGGCATCCTGGCCTAGTCGCGACCCAATGCTTCCCCCGGGGGCTGCCTGGCATCCCATACCCCAGGCAGGCTTCCATCCCTAACATGTGACAAGGGGACAGTTCCTTTGTCACATCCTCAACGGGCCGGCGACTCGGTCCTAACCACGGTAACCCTGCGAGCGTCCGGCAATGTGGCGCCGCAACAAATCGAAAGGAATGTGTCAGATGTACGAGATCGACCTTAACCTCCCTAAGCAGATCGTCGCTGACGTCCTGTCCAACCACGAGATTCACAGCGTCGCTTTCGTCGGCTGCGGTGCTTCCATGTCCGACCTTTACCCCGCCAAGTACTTCCTGGCCAACAACACGGACAAGCTGAACGTTCAGATCTTCACCGCTAACGAGTTCAACTACGACACGCCTTCCTGGGTCAACGAGCACACCTTCGTGATCACCTGCTCCCTCGGTGGCTCCACGCCCGAGACCGTCGAGGCCAACAAGACCGCCAAGAAGCACAACTGCCCGGTCGTCTCCCTCACCAACAAGGCTGGCTCCGCTCTGACCGTCGACGCCGACCACGTCATCGTCCACGGCTTCCACGCCAACTACGCTGCCAAGTGCGAGAAGCCCGGCTATGCCATCGCTCTTGCTCTCGAGATCCTTCAGCAGACCGAGGGCTATGACCACTACGAGGACATGATCACCGGCCTCACCAACGTTTTCGATCTCTGCGAGAACGCCGCTCAGCACTGCAAGAAGCTCGCCAAGAAGTTCGCCGAGGACTTCAAGGACGACAAGATGATCTACTTCATGGCCTCCGGTGCCTCCGAGAAGATGGCTTATTCTCACGCCGCCTTCCTGTTCACCGAGATGCAGTGGATCGACGCCGCCGCCTACAACACCGGCGAGTACTTCCACGGCCCGTTCGAGGTTTCCACCGAGGGTAAGCCCTACGTCTTCTTCATGTCCGATGGTGCTACCCGTCCGATGGACGCTCGCGCCCTCACCTTCCTTGAGCGCATGGGCGCCAAGGTCGCTCTGATCGACTCCAAGGACTACGGCCTGGCTGACGCCGTGCCCGCGAGCGTCGTCACCTACTTCAACCCGCTGCTGCACCTCGCCGTTATGCGCGAGTACGGCAACCAGATCGCCGAGGCCCGTCAGCACCCGCTGACCATGCGTCGCTACATGTGGAAGCTTTCCTACTAATCACAAGTAAGTAGACCTTACGGGTTGATTGAGAGGGGATGGGGTTTGCGCCCCGTCCCCTTTTTGCTTTGGGGGCGTGTCTGTCGCGTCGCAAAACACCAGATAAAACCTACCAAAATAAACCTGTCCCTTTTTGGCAGGTGGGAGGAGATGCGTATGATCAAGGCAGTGCTGTTTGATATGGACGGCGTGCTGGTCGATACCGAGTGGTTCTACAACCGTCGCCGCGTGGCGTTTATGGAGGAAAAGGGGTTCCACTTTGACGAGATCCCCGATCTTTCGGGGTCTAACGAGCCTGCCATCTGGAAGTCGCTGGTGCCCGACGATGTTGAGCTGCGCGAGCGCTTGCGCGTTGAGTACAAGCAGGTCTACAGCCCGGTTCACCCTGTTCCGTATGCCGAGCTGCTCAACGAGCAGACGGAGCCGGTGATGCGCGAGCTGCACGAGCGCGGCGTCAAGTGTGCCATCGCGAGCTCGTCCTATCGCGAGCTCATTGACGAGCTGGTGGAGATTGCCGGTATCACCGACGTGCTGGACTACACCATCAGCGGTCACGAGTGCAGTGCATTTAAGCCCGACCCCGAGATCTACCTGCGTGCCATGGAGGCGCTGGGTGTGGAGCCTACCGAGTGCCTGGTTATCGAGGACTCGCCTTTGGGCATCGAGGCCGGCAAGCGCTCCGGCGCGCGCGTCCTGGCGCTGCGTCCGCACGAGGGCGTAACCTGGACCAAACGGGAGCCGACGCCGTCATCGACAACCTCGCCGACATTCTGACCGCTTTGTAGCGTCAATTCGCCGCAAGAAGTGCGGATTCACACGTCTCTTGCGGTGGATTGGCTCATTTTGGCTTCGATTTGATCCGTTTGGCTTCGACTCAGGCTAAGTGAGTAGACTTTTTGGCGCAGGCCGAGCACAAAGCGTATCTGCCTTAGTAAAACCGCAGGTCACGGAAGTGGCAGCTTTGGGTGTGCTCGGCAGGTCGCGAAAAGCCTACTCACTTAGAATTTGGCTCTTTGGTTGGGGGGCTGCTGGCTCGTTTTGGTTGTCGAGAGAGGGTGAATTGAAGCGCCCTCTCGCGCTCCATGCTACAATCGCCGGCATGCCCCACAATTACATCTGCCTTCGAAAGGAGCCTACGTGGCGAACGCCATCGATCAGCTCACGGACCGCGTGCTCGTGCTCGGTCGTCTCACCATCGTCCGCCGCGCCATTACTGCCGTGGCGGTCACCATCTCCGCCGTTCTCCAGACATTTCTGATTCAGGCGTTCATTCGCCCCGCCGACCTGCTTCCGAGCGGCCTCACCGGCGTCGCGGTCCTGCTCGATCGCGTCACCTCGCTCGGCGGCGTTCATATCGACATCTCGCTCGGCATGCTCGCGCTCAACATCCCCGTGGCGCTCCTTTGCTGGAGCGGCATCAGCAAGCGCTTCGTCATCTTCTCGATGATGCAGGTCATGCTCTCGTCGCTGTTCCTCAACATCTTTCACTTCGCCCCGTTTTTGGGCGACAAGATCATGCTCATCATCTTTGGCGGCGTGGTCTCGGGCCTGGGCGCCGCCATCGCGCTTAAGTCCGGCGCATCCACCGGCGGCACCGACTTTATCGCGCTGTGGGTTTCCAACCATACAGGCAAGACCATCTGGGGCGTCATCTTTGGCTTTAACTGCGCTATCCTGGCGATCTTTGGCTTTATGTTTGGCTGGGACAATGCGGCGTATTCCATCGTGTTCCAGTTTATTTCGACCAAGACCATCGACAGTTTCTACCGACGCTACGACCGTGTGACGCTGCAGATCACGACACGCAAGGCAGATGAGGTCATGACAGCCTATGTTGACCATTTTCAGCATGGCATTAGCTGCGCCGAGATCATTGGCGGATACAGCCGCGAAAAGATGTATCTGCTGCACGCGGTTGTCTCGACCTACGAGAGCCAGGACATTATCAAGCTGGTGTGCGATATTGATCCCGGCGCCGTGATCAATGTGTTCCACACACTCAACTTCGTGGGCGGCTGGTGGGGCGGTCATGTCGACGAGCCCATGCCCACGGCCGTACCCGATCCCGACAAGCCCGCGCGCATGGCCAGCAGGCAGGCGCGCCTCAGCGAGCAGGACAGTCTGCAACAGGACGACGGCAAGTAAGGATTTGCTGTATGTGGTGTATCGTTTTATCAAACTGATGTAACATATAAAAAGACGTTATATACGTATTAGTTATTTCGCTATTTTGATAAGAGTGATCAGATATGCCCGCACCCAAAAATGCACCGCTTTACCAGCAGATTTATGACGAGATCAAGGATGCAATCGAGAAAGGGGTTTATGCACCCAAGGAGCGCATTCCGTCCGAGCTTGAGCTTGCCGAACAGTACGAGGTGAGCCGTATTACGGTGCGCCGTGCCGTCGAGGAACTGTGTTCCGACGGCTATCTGGTTAAGCAGCAGGGCCGCGGCACCTTTGTCTCCACGCCGCACATCAACCGCCAGTTCCACGCCTCGACGCTGCAGACGTTCACCGAGCTTTGCGCCGATAACGGCATGAAGGCGGGCGCGCATGTGATCAATCGCCAGATTGTGCCGGCGCGCCAAAACGAGATGGAATTCTTTGGCCTGCAGAAGGATGCGCTGCTGCTGCATATCAAACGCGTGCGTACGGCCGATGGTGAGCCCATCTTTGAGGAAAACGTCTTTGTGCCGTTTGACGCCTACCGTGAGCTGTTGACGGCCGATCTTGAGGACAAGTCGATTTTTGCCGAGGTCGAGCGTGTTGGCGGAACCCCGATTGTCTCGGTTGGCTACCGCACGGTCGAGGCCGTTCGCGCGAATGCCGAGCAGGCCGCCGAGTTGGGCATTGCCCCGCACGATCCGCTGCTCAACCTGCGCGCCGGCTTTATCGGCCCCAATGGCGAGCCGGTCCTGATGGGTAAGCAGTACTACGTGGGTAGCCGTTACGTCATGGTGATGTAAGTTACGCGGTTTTACCAAACCGCGTAACGGGCCGACGCTGCGCCCTTGGTTCCGCCGTTCTAACGAACGGCGGACCGGTCGACGCTGCAAACGCCTCTAAGCGGCAATCTGACGTTCAATCGTCGGTCGCGTACCGAAGTACGCTTCCCTCCTCTTTCACGTCACCTTGCTCGCTTTGGGGGCGTTTTCGCTGACTTATGCTCAACTGGCGATGTTTCCGCGCTTATCAAGATAGTCATTGGGGACGTTCTTAAACGACTAGTCATTCAAGACGTCCCCAATGACTACCCGCAGAATGAGCGTGGCCGGCAACCGTGGGGCACCGGTCCGCGTGGCGGCGTATAATCGGCGGCAGATGACTTGGACGTTAGGAAACCATGACCGATAGCATGCAGCAGATGGCGCTCGACACGCTCGGCGCCTATTTTGGCTACACCTCGTTTCGCCCGGGGCAGGACCGCATGGTCGATGCGATCCTTGCCGGTCGCGATGCGCTGGGCGTTATGCCCACAGGCGCCGGCAAGTCCATTTGCTACCAGGTGCCCGCGCTCATGCTGCCCGGCATTACCTTTGTGGTGAGTCCGCTGCTGTCGCTTATGGAGGACCAGACCCGCGCGCTGCTCGCGGCGGGTGCGCGCCCCAGTTATCTCAACTCCAGCCTTACTCCGGCCCAGCAAAACACCGTGCTCAAGCGGGCGCGCGAGGGCCGCTACCAACTTATGTACGTGGCGCCCGAGCGCCTGCTCGAGCCGCGCTTTTAGGCTTTGCGCAGGAGGCCGCGGCGGACGGCGGCATTGGCGTGCCGCTCGTGGCCATTGACGAGGCCCACTGCGTGAGCCAATGGGGCCAGGATTTCCGCCCCGCCTACCTGCAGATTCGTGAGTTCATCGATTCCCTGCCGCAGCGCCCCATCGTGGCGGCCTTTACCGCTACGGCGACTGAGCGTGTGCGCGCGGACATTCAGCAGATGCTCGGCCTGCAAAATCCCGCGACGGTGGTGACGGGCTTCGATCGCAAGAACCTCTACTTTGGCTGCGAGGAGATGGGCGACAAGGCCAAGGCCGCGTGGGTGCGCGACTATGTGATCGCGCATTCGAGTGAGAGCGGCATCGTATATTGCTCGACCCGCAAGACCGTCGATGCACTCGCCGGCGAGCTTGCCGAGGCGCTGGGCCCCAGCGGCATTCGCGTTGGCCGCTACCATGCCGGCATGGGCAACGACGCCCGTCGTCAGAGCCAGCGCGCCTTTATCGACGACGATATTCAGGTGATGGTTGCCACCAACGCCTTTGGCATGGGCATCGACAAGCCCAACGTGCGCTACGTCATCCATAACAACGTGCCCGAGAGCATCGAGGCCTACTATCAGGAGGCGGGTCGCGCCGGCCGCGATGGCGACCCGGCCAGCTGCCACTTGCTGTGGAACGGCAACGATTTTCGGATGCGCCGCTTTTTAATCGACCGCGGCGATGCGGCCGACGAGGCGCTCGACGACGAGCAACGCGCGTGGGCGCTCCAAAATCGATATCGTCTGCTCAGCCAGATGGAGGGCTACTGCAATACCACCGGCTGCCTGCGCGAATATATGCTGCGCTACTTTGGCAACGAGGCCGCGGCCGAGCATGCTGCTGCGGCTGGTGCGGGCGCCACCGCCACGGACGACGCCGAGGGCTGCGGCAACTGCAGCAATTGCCTCACGCAGTTCGAGGTCGAGGACGTCACCGATATGGCCCGCGCTGCCGTGCGCTATGTGGCCACGCGACCCATGCGCTTTGGCAAGTCGCTGATCGCTGATGTGCTCCACGGCGGCAACACCGAGCGCATTCGCCAGATGCATCTGGACGAGGACCGCGGCTACGGTGAGCTGTCGAGCGAATCGGTCGGGCGCATCAAGGACATCATCGGCCAGCTGTGCGGCCGCGGTTATTTGGCAACCTCGCAGGGGCAGTACCCGGTCGTGGGACTGGGTCCGCGTGCCGGCGAGGTCGAGGATGAGGCGTTCGCCTTTACCGTTAAGCGTCGCGCGTCCAAGCGCAAGGCCTCGGCTCGCGCCCGCCGTGCGGTGGATCTGCTGCGCGAGGAGGCTGAGCTGGATCAGCGCCCGCGCGTGGGCGACGATGCCGAGCTGTTCGAGCGCCTGCGTGCCTTGCGCAAGGAGATCTCGACCGAGCTGGAGATGGCGCCGTACATGGTCTTCTCCGACAAGGCTCTGCGCGGTCTGTGCCGCCTGCGCCCTCAGACGCGCGACGAGCTGATCCAGGTCAACGGCATTGGCGAGAAAAAGGCCGACGCCTTTGGCGAGCAGTTTATGGCGGCGATTGAAGAATTTGAGTCCGAGCATGCACGGGATGGAGCGTAACGATGGTAGCCGATAACAAGACCGAACGTTCCGAGCGCGCCGAGGTTTCCGCCGTGCCGCTGTACCAGCAGGTTATGGACGACCTAAAGGGAGAGATCGCGCGCGGCGTGTACGCATCTGGCTCGCGCATTCCTTCCGAGATCGAGCTCGCGAAGTCCTACGGCGTAGGGCGCGTCACCGTGCGCCGCGCCATCGAGGAGCTGTCGCGTGCGGGGTATCTCAACCGCCAGCAGGGGAGGGGTACCTTTGTGTGCGCTCCCAAGCTCAAGCGCAAGATTCACCAGAAGGGTGACGTCCAGAGTTTTACTGAGGGTTGTGCTGCCAACGATATGGTGGCCGGAGCGCGCCTGGTGTCGCGCACGGTGGTTGCGGCGACGCGCGAGGACGCGGCGTTTTTTGGCGTGGAGCCCGGCAGTGAGCTTATCGTGGTCGAGCGCGTGCGCACGGCCGACGGCATCCCCGTCATGCTCGAGAACAACGCCTTTGTGCTCGCCGACCATCCCTACCTGCAGACGCTGGCCGATAAGGACCTCGCCGATAACTCGATCTTTGCGCTCGTTGCCGAGCATTCGGGCCGCGCACCGCTCAAGTCCGACCCTTGCACTGTGGAGATTGCGCTTGCCGATGCTCAGGCGGCCCCGCTGCTGGAGGTGCCGGTCGGCGAGCCTCTCTTTTATATGGAGGCGTATTTTACCGATGCAGACGAGCGCCCCCTGCTGCTCGGGCGCCAAAAGATCGTGGGCTCGCGTTACGTGTTCGACATCTAACGTTCATAGATAGAACAACATAGAACAAATTTGCCGAAATGACTTCACCGGTGAAGCTTTGCGTGGTATAAATAGGACAATATAGAACGACCGTAGGTGCGAGCTGCTGTCGTTCAAAGCCGCCACACAAGGAGGAGCGTCACCGTGAACGCACACGATCTGATTCAGGAAATCATCGAGCGCAAGGCAAGGTCGAGAATGTCTTTTGGATCGCCTGCGGCGGTTCGATGATCGACCTCATGCCGGCTAACGAACTGCTCAAGCGCGAGGCCACCACGTTTACCTCGACGGTCTACACAGCGCGCGAGTTTTGCCTGATGGCCCCCAAGAGCCTAGGGCCGAAGTCGCTCGTCTCGCCTGCAGCCACAGCGGCAATACGCAGGAGGTCGTCGACGGTTGCGAGATGGCGCTGGCAGCCGGCGCCGAGGTCGTGGCCATGACCGACTGCGAGGGCTCCAAGATTGATAACGGCAAGTGGACCACCTGTCTATCCGTGGGGCGAAGGCGTGCCGCAGGCCGAGGTGCCGCAAGGCATCGGCGTCCTGATGGCTGCCGAGTGCTCGACCAGCAGGAGGGTTACGAGGCGCTCGCCGATATGTACGCCGGCCTTAAGCAGATGGATGCGCTGTTGCCCGCTGCCCGCGAGAAGGTCAATGCCGAGCTGGGCGATCGCTTTGCCGAGCTCTGCCAGCAGCACGAGTTCTTCTACATCCTGGGATCCGGCCCCAACTTTAGCCAGACCTACGCCATGGCCATCTGCTCGCTCATGGAGATGCAGTGGCAGCACTGCTGCTACATCCACTCCGGCGAGTATTTCCACGGCCCGTTCGAGGCCACCGAGCCCGGCGTGTTCTATTTCGTGCAGCTCGGATCGGGCGAGTGCCGCCCCATGGAGGAGCGCGCGCTTGCATTCCTCAACACGCACACCGATACGGTCATGGTGCTCGACGCGCTCGAGTACGGCGTGGGCGAGGTGCCCGCCAGCGTGCGTTCGTACCTGGAGCCGATCTTCTTCTATGCGATGAGCTGCGAGCTGCGCGCCGCCCGCGGCAAGGTGTTCGATCACAGCCCCGAGGTTCGTCGCTACATGGGCATCGAGCAGTACTAATCGAGTGGTATTAGGTTACCGGGTTAACAACTTTTCACGACGGGGCCCTTGCCAAGCGCGGGTCCCGTTTGCGTTGCGGTGCCCTTTCCTGTTTGTTGGAAAACGAAGTCTAATACTTTTCCGCGAAGTGAACGACCTGTTTTGGACCCCCGAAGCATCCACACTTTTGGCGGCAAAACCGCAGGAAAACCTCGACGAAACCGCAGGAAACAGCGCCTGAAAAATGTCGATGCTTCGGGGGTCCAATTTTGCTCGTTCACTTCGCGGAAAAGTATTTAACTTCGATTCGTATGGGCACTGCGTGAGTCAAAAATGCGGGCCGCTCCGGTAGTATTCCGGCGCGGCCGCTTGGTATCGCGCTTAGATTCGCGAGATTGCGGCGATTGACGGCCTACTTGCCGACAACGCCTTCGGCGTCCCACCAGTCGAGCTGGGCGATGTTGTCGCGGATGTGCTGGCAGCTCTTGTGGAAGCCCTCGAGTTCGTACTCGGAAAGGTCCAGCGTGTAGACCTCCTCGACGCCCTCGGCACCGATCACGCACGGTAGGGAGGTAAAGATGCCCTCCTCGCCATACTGGCCGGTCATAAGCGTAGAGGCCGAGAGCACGGCGTGCTCGTTGTGCAGCACGGCGGCGCAGACGCGCGCGGCGGAGTTGGCGACGGCGTACTCGGTGCACTGCTTGCCCTGGTAGGTCACATAGCCGCCCTTGCGAGCGAGCTCCTCGACCTCCATGTGGTCGAAGGCGTACTTGTCGGGGTTCTCGGCCTGAAGCTCGTTGAGGCTCTTGCCGGCGATGGTCGCGGCCTTAAAGGCGGCCAGCTGGCTAAAGCCATGCTCGCCGATCATGTAGCGTCGATGGACTTGGGGCTCACGCCGACCTTCTTGGAGATCTCGGTGCGCAGGCGAGCGGAGTCCAGACCGCAGCCCGAGCCGATGATCTTCTTGGGATCGTAGCCGGTCAGGTGCACAGCTCGGTACACACGACGTCGCAGGGGTTGGAGATGCTTACAAAGATGCCGTCAAAGCCGGCGTCGACGATGCGCTTGGCAAAGGTGCGGGCGGCGTCGGTGGTAAAGAACAGCTCACCGTCACGGTTGCCGGCGGCCAGCGCAACCTTGCCGGCGGCGTTGACGATGACGTCGCAGCAGGCCAGCTCCTCGTAGTGGTCGTAGCAGTTGACGATCTTGGTGTTGTACGGGACAAACGAAAGGGAGTCGCGCAGGTCCTGGACCTCGGACGTCACCTTGGCCTCGTTGATATCGCATAGGTACAGCTCATCGGCAATGCCCTGCATGAGCAGGCTGTTGGCGACATGTGCTCCTACGTGGCCCTGGCCGACCACACCGATCTTACGCGTCTGGTACATATATGTATCCTTTCGGCCGAGTTTTTCGCGTCGAACCATTGTAGCGTCCTGTTGCCACTTTGCTAGCTAAAGCGCCACAGATTTTTGGGACATGCCGTAATCTCTACTTTGGAGTGATTTGGGCCGCTGACGGCATCGCTGGGCGATGTGCTCGCGCGGATGGGGCCGGTCGTTGTAACATAGCTGCAACTGACTCATAAGGAGCATCCATGCCCCATTCGCATCCCCGACGCCCTCCCTGCCGCCGCGCAGCTCGAGAGCGAGAACATCTTTGTCATGACCGAGTACCGCGCGCTGCACCAGGACATCCGTCCGCTGCG
>ENA-OQDF01000941-OQDF01000941.1-human-gut-metagenome-genome-assembly--contig:-NODE-941-length-12102-cov-1.642756_pt1 | contig 12102 bp, 19 predicted proteins | sample MGYA00242769_ERZ504597 | MGnify/ENA primary metagenome ERZ504597 (study PRJEB26092, sample SAMD00036305) | human gut metagenome | host: Homo sapiens | study: EMG produced TPA metagenomics assembly of...
CAACAGCAGCAACCGGGCTTCGGCAATAGCAACAGTCGCCCTAACCGTGGTTTCGGCAGCAGCAACAGCAGCACTAGCAACAACCGTGGTTTCGGAAACAACAGCCGTGGTTTCGGAAACAGCAGCTTCGGAAGCGGAAGAAGTAATATCTTCGGGGGCAACCGCAGCAGCATGAGCCGTTCATTCAGCAGCGGGTCTGGCAACCGTGGCGGCGGATTCACCCCTCGCTCTTCTACACCAAGCAAGAGCAATGGCGGTGGAAGTTTCGGACACAGAAGATAAGAAAAGAGAAAGAGTTATAATTTCAAGTTTATAAAGACAGAGAGTTAAGAAAAATCAAGACCTCAAGTAAGAGAGTAAGAAAAATCAAGTACAAAAAATGGGAATTTGCATCGGTTCATACCATTCGCAAATTCCCATTATTATTTTATCAACTTCAGTAAAAGTTTTACTCCAATCCGAAGAGCGATTTCAAACCGCCATCTACGCCCGAGAATCCCATGAAGGCGAGGCTGAGGAGCGCTGCAGTTACCATGACGATAGCTACGCCCTGCATGCCCTTAGGAATACGGACCAAAGCCTGCTGCTCGCGAATGCCGGCAAAGACAATGAGAGCCAGGCAAAGCCGAGAGCGGTAGAGAAGGCGTAAACCACGCTCTCAAGCAGATTGTAATCCTTCTGGATAACCAGGATGGCTACACCCAGCACGGCACAGTTGGTAGTAATCAAAGGCAGGAAGATACCGAGCGCCTGATAAAGTGCAGGAGAAACCTTCTTCAGGATAATCTCTACCATCTGCACCAATGCGGCAATCACCAGGATAAAGGTAATAGTCTGCAAATAGCCCAAATCAAAAGCGTCGAGCACATACTTCTGAATAAGGAATGTCACGATGGTGGCGATGGTGAGCACGAATGCCACCGCTGCCGACATGCCCAATGCAGTCTCCACTTCTTGGAAACTCCCAAGAACGGGCAAATTCCCAAGAATTGCGACAATACGATGTTGTTTACAAAGATTGCCGAGATAAATATCAATATATATTCCATTTCTTTAATTTATTAATTGAAAAATGACAATCGATAATGAACCATTATCAATCATCCATTATCAAGCCTTCTTCATACTGTTGATTAAAGCAATGAGATAGCCCAATGCGATGAATGCACCCGGAGCAAGGACAAATACCAACATGCCGTATTCTTCAGGAAGGATACTCAAGTTGAATATCTTGCCGGTTCCCAGGAACTCACGCACGGCACCCAGCAATGTCAGTGCAATGGTAAAGCCCAAGCCCATGCCCAGACCGTCGAACAAGGAAGCCACCGGATTGTTTTTGGCAGCAAATGCTCGGCACGTCCCAATACGATACAGTTTACAACAATCAGCGGAATGAACAAGCCCAGCGTGGCGTACAATGCAGGAACGTAGGCTTGCATTATCATCTGCAACAGTGTCACAAATGATGCTATGACCACAATGAATGAAGGAATACGCACCATATCGGGAATCAGATTCTTGATGGCAGAAATCACCACATTGGAACATATCAGCACGAACATTGTAGCCAGTCCCATACCCATACCGTTGATAGCAGAGGAAGTGGTACCCAGTGTAGGACACATACCCAGCAGGAGTACAAACGTAGGATTCTCTTTGATAATCCCGTTCATCATAACTTTAAAATTATTCATATCTTCTACTCCTTTCTTATTTAGCGCTGAGTGTATCCACAGCTTCGGGAGCTGCGGAATCAGCAGGTTGTTCAACATTCTTTGAGTAGCGCCGGTAGTGCCGTCGCAGTTTCCTGACCGGCATAGGCAGCATAAGCCGCATTCACTGCATTCAAAAAAGCACGTGAGTATGGTAGACGCTGTAATGGCATCTACTTTACCACCGTCCTTGCTCACTGTCAATGCCGCTTCACCCGGATTCATGCCGGTGATGTCACCTTTATTGCCTTTCTTGAACCAGTCGGCAGCTTTGGAGCCCAACCCCGGAGTTTCCACATGCGACAACAAGGAGTAGTCGATGATTTTGCCTTCGGCATCGAAACCGACCAACACTTTCAGCTCACCGCCAAAACCCATGGCAACAGCTTCCACAGCAGCTCCGATATATTCTCCGCCTTTGGTGGCAGGATATACAGAATACTGTACTCCGTTTACTTCCTGCATCTTCTTCTCGGCGATGGGGTCATTGTCGAAGCCCGGAACCACCGCACTTACGGCATCGCTCAAGGTCTTTGCATTGGCCTGCGCAATGGGCTCCTTCGTCAATTCGTTTACATAAGCCAGCAGCGCTACGGAGATTGCGGTAACGCCCGTAAGTACCAGCAACATATTCTTCAAGGATGATTCTAACTTTTTCATTTCTTCTTCGCTACCTCCCCAAAGCGTTTAGGTTTAACATAGGTGTTGATGAGCGGAGTGAACGCATTCATAATCAGAATGGCAAACGACATACCCTCCGGATATGCACCGAACAGACGGATGATGACAGTCAGCAGGCCGATGCAAACACCATAAATCAGCATACCTTTGTGGCTCATCGGAGAAGTCACGTAGTCCGTAGCCATAAAGACAGCACCCAGCATCAGACCACCGGACAACAACTGTACGACCGGGGATACATAAAGTTCCGGATTGACCAGATACATGATACCAGAGAACACGAATACCGTCACCAGAATAGATACCGGAATGTGCCAGGTGATGATTTTCTTCCACAGCATGTAGAACAAACCAAGCAACAGCGCCAAGGCACTCACCTCACCGAGACATCCTCCATTATTACCTATCAGAAGGTCGAAAGCTCCCGGAAGGTCGCTCAGGGACATGCCCGGAGCACCATTGATGACACCTTTCATAATAGCCAGTGGCGTAGCAGCGTCGTGGCATCCGTATAGGCTGTCAACTGGCCTACAGCCGGCCATGTCGTCATCTGCACGGGGAATGAAAGCAACAGGAACACACGTCCTGCCAGTGCAGGGTTAAAGGGATTGCAACCCAAACCTCCGAAGGACATCTTGCCTACCCCGATGCAAACAAGGCGCCGAGGATGATTATCCAGATGGGCAGGTTGGAAGGCAGGTTAAAGGCCAGCAACACACCGGTAATGATGGCAGAGCCGTCGGTGATGGTTGTGGTCTCTTTTTTCATGAGGAATTTGCCGATGGCCCATTCAAAGAACAAGCAGGCTGCTACGGAAGTGGCCGTAACAATCAGCGCACCCAGTCCGAAAAAGTAAAGCGAAACGAGGAATGCCGGAATCAATGCGATAAGCACACCGTACATATCTTCTTCACGCTGTCACCGCCGTGAACGTGGGGCGAAAGGGATACGATTAATTTATTCATACTTCGTTATTTTTTAGCTTGACGTGCACGGATCATCGCTCCTACCTTACCCTTACCCAAGCGGATATAATCCAGCATCGGACGGTTGGAAGGACAAGTGAACTGGCATGAACCGCATTCTATACACGACATAATGTCTTCTTTCTCTACTCTTTCAAAATCTCCGTGGGCCGAAACGGTAGCCAGCAGATACGGCTCCAACCCCATCGGGCAGGCTCCCACGCACTTGGCACAACGGATACAAGGCTGTACCTCGCCGCGCTTGGCTTCCTTCTCGTTCATAATCAGAATACCGGAGCTGCCTTTGGCAGTCGGTACATCCGTATTCACCAGAGCTTTACCCATCATCGGGCCACCGCCGATAATCTTGCCCGTATCTTCGGGCAGGCCGCCGCAAGCTTCAATCAGCTGCTTCATCGGCGTACCGATACGTGCCAGGAAATTGGACGGCTTTGCCAGCGACTTGCCCGTCACGGTAATGACACGCTCAAACAGAGGTTTGTTCTTCTGTACGGCCTGGTAAACGGCAAATGCGGTACCCACATTCTGCACCACAGCTCCCGTGGAGATAGGCAGCGCACCGGCTGCAACCTGGCGACTGATGACAGCATCAATCAACTGCTTTTCACCACCCTGCGGATATTGTACCTTCAAGGGTACCACCTCGATACCTGCATAGCTGGAAGCGACTTCGTCATCAGCTGGATGGCATCGGGCTTATTGTTCTCAATGCCGATGAATGCCTTGTTCACCTTTACCGCCTTCATCAAAATGGATACACCTACCATAATTTCTTCCGCATGTTCCAGCATCAGCTGATGGTCGGCAGTCAGATACGGTTCGCACTCTACGGCGTTGATGATGACACACTCTGCCTTGAATGCAGGAGGAGGGCACAACTTGACCTGCGTAGGAAAGCATGCACCACCCAGACCTACAATACCGGCATCGGCGATTTTCTTCACGATTTCCTCGGAAGTCAGACTGCATTCCTTCACCAACGTTTCGGAACGGTCAATGGATTCTTCCCATTCATCCCCTTCTACGTCAATGAATATAGCAGGCTTGGCGTAACCGCTGGCATCGACAATCGTGTCAATCTTAGCGACTTTCCCGCTGACAGACGAATGAATGGCTGCTGATACAAAACCGCCGGGCTCGGCAATCTTTGTACCCACTTTCACAACATCACCTTGGCAACGATAGGCTTGGCAGGAGCACCGATGTGCTGTCCCAGCAAGATAGCGGCCTTGGCCGGAATCTCTGCCTTGATGATAGGCTGATGTGCTGAAGTTTATTTTCGTGTGGATGGACTCCACCAATTGAAAATGTCTTCAACATACAATTCTGTATTTTTAGTCGTTTATTTACTTTATTAATTCATACCTCAACTTGGGAAGTCTAAACCTCCGCTTTAGGAGTCTCAACCTCAGCTTTAGGAACTGCAACCTTTACTTGGGGAGCTGTATCGTCAGCCTTCGGTTTGCGCGCGGGAAGTTGAGGGCAATGATTGTGTTTTGCGGACAAGCTTCCTCGCACTTGCGACAGGATTTGCACTTATTGGGGTCAATGTAAGCCAGATTGTTTTCCAGCGTGATAGCCTCGAACGGACAAACCTTCACACACTTGCCGCAACCGATACATGCCACGGTACAAGCCTTGCGTGCTACGGCCCCTCTGTCCTTGTTTACACACTGTACGTAAATACGACGTGATTTCTTGCCTTGAGGACGGATTTCAATAATAGATTTCGGACAAGCCTTGGCACAAGCTCCACAAGCCGTACACTTTTCCTCATCCACTTCGGGAAGTCCGGTCTCCGGATTCATGTGGATAGCATCGAACTGGCAGGCAGCCACACAGTCGCCGCATCCCAGACAGCCATAACTACAACCCGTTTCACCACCATAGAGAGAAGCCGCAATGGCACAACTCTTGGCGCCATCGTATTGGTTCACACGAGGACGGTTGGCACAAGTTCCATTACATCTCACCACCGCAACCATAGGTTCGGCAGCAGCGGCATCCAAGCCCAGAATCTCGCAATCTTTGTCATGACGGGCTGTCCACCCACCGGACAAAGTTTACCATCCAGCGAACCTGCCTTTACGCAAGCATCTGCAAATCCGCTACAACCGGGGTAACCACATCCACCGCAATTTGCCTGGGGAAGCACCTCTGCTACCTGGGCAATCCGCGGATCTTCATACACGGCGAATTTCTTGGAAGCCACGTAAAGAATAGCGGCCGATACCAGCGCTATAACTCCCAATGAAATCACTGCAATCAGAATTACATTCATAAATTAGTTGTTTATTAATTATTTGTTTTATTATTAGTTAGTTCATCGGTCGTACGGAGAATGAGAACTTCTTACCCATCCGCGACTTGTTCAGCCACAATATATAATAGTAAGGTACAAGAAGTGCTAGCGAACAAAGCGCGGAACGCAGCTCGTCATTCCAGATAGCCATAAAGACAAATAGTGAGATTATCAGAATAAGGAAAGGAAATATAAAGGCAAACAGAACTGCCATCACTCCCATTGAAAGTTCGCCCGTCACCCATACACGGTCGCCGGGCTGGTAGGATGCGGCATTGGCATCGGCCACATCGACAAGTTTCTCTTTCGTATCCGCAGAGGTACAATGTCCCTTGACACTACACGAAGCGCACGCTGAAGTCTGGATGATTCTCACTTGGAGATGAGAACCGTTTATGTTTTCCACAATACCTTGATGTTTTATAGTATTCGCCATTTTGCAAAGTGTGCATTACAAATCGCGGCAAATTTACGCATTATTTGTGAACTGCAAACCTTTCCTATGCATTTTCTGTGTTCGTAAACGTGCTTTTTCTATGTTTTTATGTTTTTTCACCTGCCACAGACTACAAAAAGACAAAAAAACAGACGGTCTGTCAAGGAAAAACAGACCGTCTGACTAACCAAAACAGATAATCTGTTCACTCCGAACAGACCATTTGTTTATTTACCATTTATAATTGATACCGAAACTGAGTAATTCTTTTACCTGGAAATAGCTGTCCCCTTCCGTCGGCTTGGCACTGTCGTCATAGCGGGCGTGCACATAGAGCTTGGTGGAAAGATAGCGGTTCAGCACAAAGTTCACCGTGTTTTCCCATTCGATACGCGTCCACTCATAACTGGTCTGGAAGTCCAGGCGGGAATCCAGCGTAATGGAAGGAATGATGGTCCACGAAAGTGTAGGCTGTATCTGCGAACCGAAGTTATGCTTCACGCACTTGCCCTCCTCAAGACCGAAACTCACTTCATTCACACCCTTATTCCCCACATAGCGCAGCATGTACGTCAGCGGAGCCATGAAAACGGACAAGCTGAATTTCTGCTTCTTCAACTTGTAGTCCATACCGATACTGCTCGACCAGTCCGCCGGAGCAAAGAAAGCCGAAACCAGCTCTTCACTGTTGGCCTTGTAGCATTGCAGAACTGGGTCTTAAACTCAGTCGTGATGGTATAATACCACTTGGACGCAGCTTGAATACCCAGTTTACTGTACAGCCGGAGCTGGTCGGTACTTACCAGATAATTATGAAACTCGTCGGAAGGTGCCGAGCTGAAGCCTAGCTTGGCATCGAGCAGATTTCCCACTGCACCTTCTCACGGTCATTATAGTTGGCAAACAATTGCAGGTTGGCAAGCACGGCGTTAGTGCTCTCGCTCCCTTGTACCAGTTGTCGGAGATATAGTTCTGTGTAATCTGCAACGAACCGTTTCCACCGGTCACCCACCAGTTGGGCTTGTGGATAATTACGTCGGCTTCCTCCTTCACTCCCACCATATTCTCTTGTGCAAACAGTTTCACGACGGACGGTTTGGAAGAAACTTCCTTCTCTATATTATCCTTGAATATCTTCCCTTTCATCACCTCCTTCTCGGTCATTACAACCAGATTGGGACAATTCACATACGTGTTCAGCAGCGTACGGTCCACCAGTTGTTGGCTCGGTCCTTTGAGGTGAAACTCAGTGTGTCGAACGGCAACATCTCGCGCGTCAGGGCAGGCACCGTATCAGGCACCTGGAAATGCCAGTCCACCTTGGAAAGGCGTCTCATGGGGGCATAATAATAGGTAAGGGGAAGGAACAACCTATAGTAGTTCGGATTGGAAGGTATATAACGCTCCGGAGTCGTGGGGTCATTCAAATAATCCAGCACTCCGATATACCTTTCATATAATATGGAAACAGTATCCAGCCTGTACCCCATACCTTCCGGTTTCAATTTCAGAATCATGTATTCTTTCATTATATCCGGCAAGGTGTCGGCTTTGGCAGTTGTTTCCTGTCCACTGTTCTTCGAGGCGGTATCCAGCGTATTCTGTGCCATCACCGACGAAGAAATCATCGTAGCAATTAACCAAAATGCAATGTGTCTATTCTTCATAATGCCCTAAAGTCTATGTTTCGAGCGCAAATTTAGCTTAAAATGTTTAGAAAACATAGAAAAGCCATAAGAAAAAGGCAAGAAGGACTTCTTCGATGAAATCGTATTTTTAATAATTGTTTCATCGAAACTTTCTCTACTTCCTCTTTTTTTATAATTTTGCGCTTTTTAAGTTCTACGTGTACTGACGGGAGCAGTGCGCACCCTGAACGACAAGCCGTATAGGCTCTTGGCATTAGATTAAACAATTAATAAAATAATATAGTTGTGGGAGAAACAAAGTATATTTTCGTCACCGGTGGTGTTGCCTCTTCATTAGGTAAAGGTATCATCTCATCCTCCATCGGTAAATTGCTGCAAGCAAGAGGTTACAAGGTAACCATCCAGAAGTTTGACCCGTACATCAACATCGACCCGGGTACACTGAACCCTTATGAACACGGCGAATGCTACGTTACCGTGGATGGCCACGAAGCCGACCTCGATTTGGGCCATTACGAACGCTTCCTGGGCATCCAGACCACCAAGGCCAACAATATCACGACCGGACGCATCTACAAAAGCGTCATCGACAAAGAGCGCCGGGGTGACTATCTGGGAAAGACCATCCAGGTTATTCCCCATATTACAGACGAAATCAAGCGTAATGTAAAACTGCTGGGAAACAAATACAAATTCGACTTTGTTATTACCGAGATTGGCGGTACAGTGGGTGACATCGAGTCTCTGCCTATCTGGAAAGCATCCGTCAGCTGAAGTGGGAACTGGGAAAAGACGCCTTGTGCGTACACCTTACTTATGTCCCTACCTGGCAGCTGCCGGTGAGCTGAAGACCAAGCCCACCCAGCACTCCGTAAAGGAACTGCAAAGTGCCGGTATCCAACCCGATGTCCTCGTACTGCGTACGGAACATGAGTTGAGTACCACCCTGCGCAAGAAGTGGCTCTGTTCTGCAATGTGGACGAAAATGCCGTGGTGCAGAGCATCGACGCGCCTACCATCTACGAGGTGCCCATCTTGATGCAGCGCCAGGGACTGGACGTTACCATTTTGAAGAAAATGGGACTTCCCGTCGGCGACACTCCGGGACTGGGACCGTGGCGCGCTTTCCTCGAACGCCGTCACAAAGCCGAAGAGACTGCCCCGCTGCACATCGCATTGGTGGGCAAATATGACTTGCAGGATGCCTACAAGTCCATCCGCGAGGCCCTTTCACAAGCAGGAACCTACAACGACCGCAAGGTATCGGTAGACTTCGTGAACAGTGAAAGCTAACGGACGAGAATGTGGCAGAAGCCTGAAAGGCATGGCAGGCGTACTTATCGGTCCGGGCTTCGGCGAACGCGGCGTTGCCGGCAAGTTCGTAGCCATCAAATATGCGCGTACACACAACATCCCCACCTTCGGTATCTGTCTGGGTATGCAGTGCATCGCCATTGAATTTGCCCGTAATGTACTGGGTTACGCCGATGCCAACTCACGTGAGATGGATGAAAGACACCGCACAATGTTATCGACATCATGGAAGAGCAGAAATCCATCACCAATATGGGTGGGACCATGCGTCTGGGTGCCTATGAATGTGTTCTGCAGAAAGACAGCAAGGCATACGAGGCATACGGTACCGAGCATATCCAGGAGCGTCACCGCCACCGCTATGAATTCAACAACAGCTTCAAGGAGGCCTACGAAGCAGCAGGCATGAAGTGTGTGGGTATAAACCCCGAATCGGATCTGGTAGAAATTGTCGAAATACCCGCATTGAAGTGGTTTGTCGGTACCCAGTTCCATCCCGAATACAGCAGTACGGTATTGCATCCGCACCCGCTGTTCGTAGCATTCGTGAAGGCCGCCATCGAAAATGAAAACGAAAAGAAATAATTTGTAATTAGTAATCTGTAATCAACAAAGAATGGATAAAATACCATCACAGGTCTTGTTCTGATAGCGATATTGTTAGTAGGTTTCAGCTTTCTGAGCCGTCCCAGCCAGGAGCAGTTGGAAGCACAGCAACGTTACTACGACTCCATAGCCCAGGTGCAACAGCGCGAAGCCGACTTGAAAGCCAAGGCGGAAGCAGCCCTGGCCAACGAAAGCGGAGCGGAAACAAGCGTTGACTCCACTGCCCTCTTCTTCGACGCCCGTCAAGGAACCAACTCGCAAGTAACCATCCAGAACAACCTGGCAGAAATAACCGTAGATACAAAAGGCGGACGCATAGCTTCGGCCACGCTGAAGGAATACATGGGACAAGACAAAACGACTCCCGTCACACTGTTCAGCGGCAACGACGCTTCCATGAATTTCCTCTTTTACAACAAGAAAGAGACTATCCAGACGGAAGACTATTATTTCACCGCAGTAAACCGTACGGACAGTACCGTCACCATGCGTTTGTCGGCAGACAGCAACAGCTATATCGACTTTACATATCGCATGCACAATGACACATACCTGATAGACTTTACTATCCAGGCTGTCAATATGGAAGGCAAGCTGGCGGCTACCAACAATTATGTGGACATCGAGTGGTCTCAGCGTGCCCGTCAAATAGAGAAGGGTTACACCTACGAGAACCGTCTGGCTGAACTGACTTACAAAATCACCGGAGAGGGTACCGATTATCTGTCTGCCAACAAGAACGATGAAAAGGAAGTTCCAGAACGCCTGGACTGGATTGCTTTCAAGAACCAGTTCTTCTCTTCAGTATTTTTGGCAGATGCCGACTTTGAAAAGACCAAGCTGAGTTCCAAGATGGAGACTCAAGCAGCGGCTACATCAAGGACTATTCTGCAGAGATGAGCACGAAGTTCGATCCTACCGGCAAGGAACCTACCAGCTGTTCTTCTACTTCGGCCCCAATCACTACAAGACTCTGACCGCACTCGACAAGGGACGTGACGAGAAGTGGGAGCTGAACCGTCTGGTCTATCTGGGCTGGCCGCTCATCCGCTGGATAAACAAATGGTTCACCATCAACATCTTCGACTGGTTGTCCAGTTGGGGTTTGAGCATGGGTATCGTACTGTTGTTCATGACGCTGATTGTAAAGGCAGTGGTATTCCCGGCTACATGGAAGACCTACATGTCTTCTGCCAAGATGCGCGTGCTGAAACCGAAAATCGACGAGATAAACAAGAAGTACCCCAAGCAGGAAGATGCCATGAAGAAGCAGCAGGAAGTGATGGGTCTCTACAGCCAGTACGGAGTCAGCCCGATGGGCGGATGTCTGCCGATGCTGATACAGTTCCCTATCCTGATGGCCTTGTTCATGTTCGTGCCGAGTGCCATTGAACTCCGCAACAGAGCTTCTTGTGGCAGATGACCTTTCCACTTATGATGCATTCATCAACTTCCCGTTCCATATCCCGTTCCTGGGCAGCCACCTCAGCTTGTTCTGCCTGCTGATGACGGTTACCAACATATTGAACACGAAGTACATGATGCAGCAGCAGGATACGGGTGCCAATCCGCAGATGGCTGCCATGAAGTGGATGTCATACCTGATGCCTATCATGTTCCTCTTCATATTGAACGATTATCCTTCGGGATTGAACTATTACTACTTCATCTCTACGTTAATCAGTGTGGTAACAACGCTCATCATGCGCAAGACAACCAATGAGGAAGCCCTTCTTGCCCAGTTGGAAGCCAACAAGAAAGACCCGAAGAAGATGAAGAAAACCGGTTTCGCCGCCCGTCTGGAAGCTATGCAGAAACAGCAGGAACAGATGATGAAAGAGAGACAGAACAAAAAGTAGTAAGACTACCGTTCAAGATATTCTTTTGCAGAAAGCCGGACAATGACATTTGCCCGGCTTTCTTATCCTTACGCCAATGAAAAAACTCACAGACTCTAAATTATGCAGACTAAATACACCTACAAACAGATCTGGCTTATAGCCTACCCCATCCTAATCAGCCTCCTTATGGAGCAACTGATAGGTATGACGGACACTGCCTTCCTCGGGCGTGTGGGCGAAGTCGAGCTGGGAGCATCTGCCATCGCCGGTGTCTTCTACATGGTCATCTTCATGGTTGCCTTCGGTTTCAGCATCGGGGCACAGATACTCATTGCCCGGCGTAACGGCGAACAGCAGTATAAGGAAATCGGTGACTTGTTCTATCAGGCATCTATTTCCAAGTCGGAATGGCGGTAGTCATGTTCCTGCTATCCTATTGTTTCTCACCGATTATCCTGAAACGCATCGTCGCTTCGGAACATATCTACGAAGCAGCCACCAGCTACCTGACTGGCGTGTATTCGGTGCCTTCTTCTCGTTCAGCTGCAGTCATGTTCCGTGTCCTTTTTCTTGGG
>ENA-OQDF01000942-OQDF01000942.1-human-gut-metagenome-genome-assembly--contig:-NODE-942-length-12102-cov-1.214948_pt1 | contig 12102 bp, 18 predicted proteins | sample MGYA00242769_ERZ504597 | MGnify/ENA primary metagenome ERZ504597 (study PRJEB26092, sample SAMD00036305) | human gut metagenome | host: Homo sapiens | study: EMG produced TPA metagenomics assembly of...
TGTTTGTGTGTGAGTATGCCCATGCCATGGGAAATGCCATCGGGTAACTTGAAAGAATACTGGGAAAGCATTGAGAGTAGTACGGCTACTATCGGTGGGGCTATCTGGGACTGGGTGGACCAGGCTATTTATGAGCCTCATGAAATGAAGAAAGGCATTTATCGTCTGCATACAGGATATGACTTCCCTGGTCCGCATCAGGGTAACTTCTGTTCCAACGGTATCGTACCGGCTACACGTGAAGAATCTCCGAAACTGAAAGAGGTGAAAGCCATCTATCAGTATGTGGCCTTTAAGTGTGTAGGTACGGATGCTTCTCATAATATGGTCAATATACAGGTTACGTAACAAGTATGCATTCTTGTCATTGAAAGACTTCGATTTGAAGTGGGAAAGCGTGAAGAATGGAGTGATTGTAGGAGCTGACAGCTTGAAACTGGAAAATATCCTTCCGGGAGATTCTACGGTGCTGCATCTGAAACTGTCAGGAGTTAATTTGGCGGATGCCAAGAAGGCAGGTGATGAAGTGATGATTAATCTTCATGTACGCATGTTAGCACCTACTGTATGGGCAGAGGCTGGACATGAAGTCGCAGCCTGCCAGTTTGAATTGCAGAAGAGAGCTGATTTGCCGCGACTGACATTTAAGAAAAAGAAAAATGAATGGACCATTCAGGAAACCGATAAACTGTTGATGCTTTATAACAAGCACCTCCGTGCAGCCTTCGATAAAGGAACCGGACAAATGGTACAATTGAACATGTCTGGAAAGGAAATCATCAGCCACAATGGCGGTTTCTTGTATGATAATCACCGCTGGATTGAGAATGACTTGTTTAAGGAAGTTGCTAACGGACTGGATGCAGCCGGTACGTGTGAGGTAAGTGTGGATAAAGGAATTGTACAGGTAAGTACCTCTCGTGGCGGTTCTTTGTGTGCAACCAACATTGTGTACACATTTATGCCGAATGGAGTAATAGACATGGATGTACGTTTCTCTCCTCAGACTGCGAACTTACGTCGCTGTGGATTGGTTTGCCTGCTGGATTCTACTTTGACTCAGGTAGACTATTATGCACATGGTCCTTGGGAAAACTATGTTGACCGTAAGGATGCATGTCCTGTGGGACGTTACACACTGGATGCAAATGATACTGGCAAGTATGTGAAACCTCAGTCTATGGGCAATCGGGAAGGTTTGCGTAGCATGGACTTGAAGGATGCTTCAGGAAAGGGTATCCGTATCCAGACACAGGGCAATGTTTCTTTCTCTGCTTTACGTTATACGGATGAAGACTTGATGAATACCAAACATACTTGGGAATTGCAGCCACGTCCATACGTAGTGCTTCACCTGGATGCAGCTTTGCGTGGAATAGGAAATGCAAGTTGTGGTCCGGAAACCATGCTGAAGTACCAGATTCCGCAGAAACCGATGAGCTATAAGCTTCGTATATCTGCTTTGTAACCAAATAACCTAAATAGACTTATGAATAAATTTTACCCCGTTGCCGGTATGGTTGCTTTATCGGCCGTAACTACAGCCTGTCAGCAGGCTGATAAGCAAGAGAAGAAGCAATACAACATTGTGTATATCATGACCGATGACCATACGGCACAGATGATGAGCTGTTATGATACGCGCTACATGGAAACTCCCAATTTGGACCGCATTGCCAATGAGGGAGTGCGCTTCACGAACAGTTTTGTGGCAAACTCGTTGAGTGGTCCCAGTCGTGCCTGTATGATTACAGGCAAGCATTCTTGTGGCAACAAGTTCTATGATAATACTACTTGTGTGTTCGACAGTGCACAGCAAACTTCCCGAAACTGTTGCAGAAAGCTGGTTATCAGACGGCGATTATCGGAAAGTGGCATCTGGAAAGTCTGCCTTCAGGGTTTGATTACTGGCAGATTGTGCAGGGCAGGGGGATTACTATAATCCGAACTTCATTACGCAACAGAATGATACCATTCAGAAGCACGGTTACATAACCAACATCATTACCGATGATGCCATCGATTGGATGGAACACAAGCGTGATGACAAGAAGCCGTTCTGCTTGTTCATTCACCACAAGGCTATCCATCGCAACTGGATGGCGGATACTTGTAATCTGGCCTTGTATGAAGACAAAACCTTCCCTTTGCCGGATAACTTCTTTGATGACTATGAGGGACGTGAAGCGGCTGCCGCCCAGGAAATGAGTATCGTGAAGGACATGGATATGATTTATGACCTGAAGATGCTTCGTCCGGACAAGAACTCTCGTTTGAAGACATTGTATGAAAGTTTCTTGCCGAATGGATAGTGCTCAGCGTGCAGCATGGGAGAAGTTCTATGGTCCTATTATCGAAGATTTCTACAAGAAAAATCCTCAAGGAAAGGATTTGGCCAACTGGAAGTTCCAGCGTTACATGCGTGACTATATGAAGACGGTGAAGTCGTTGGATGACAATGTAGGCCGCGTATTGGACTATCTGAAGGAAAAAGGATTACTGGAGAATACGCTGGTAGTGTATACTTCCGACCAGGGATTCTATATGGGAGAACACGGTTGGTTCGACAAGCGTTTCATGTATGAAGAATCCATGCGTACTCCGCTGATTATGCGTTTGCCGGACGGGTTCACTCGTCGGGGAGACATTACTGAAATGGTACAGAACATTGACTATGGACTACTTTCCTGGATTTGGCAGGAGTAGAAATTCCGTCTGATATGCACGGAGTATCTTTGTTGCCGTTGCTGAAAGGTGAACACCCGAAAGACTGGCGCAAGGCTTTGTACTATCATTCTATGAATACCCGGCAGAGCACATGGTGAAACGCCATTATGGAGTGCGTACAGACCGTTATAAACTGATTCATTTCTATAATGACATTGATACATGGGAATTGTACGACTTGCAGGCAGATCCGCACGAAATGCACAATCTGTACGGACAGAAGGAGTATGAGGCAGTGGTTGATGAGTTGAAGGCAGAAATGCTGAAACTGCAGGAACAATATGATGACCCCGTGCGTTTCTCGCCGGAACGGGATAAGGAATAATTTGTAAGAAGGTAGTTATAAATGAAAAATGTCCGGAAGGCTTTAGTGAGCAGTCCGGACATTTTTGTGGTATGTTATAGAAATTTAGCTTCATTCTCAGCAGCTATTTTCTTAATTGCTTGTTGCGAGGCGATGAAACCGCCTCCGAGTACGCGGTTCCCTTCGTAGAACACTGCCGACTGGCCGGGAGTGATAGCGGAAGCCTCTTGCTCAAACCGGATTAATAGTTGCCCGTTGTCCAGCAGAATTGCACGGCAGGGAATTGAGCGGCTGCGGTAGCGGATACGTACCGAAAGCTCCTTGCAGTTGAGTAACTCTTCCAGGCTGGCCACGTTATAGTCTTCCACTAACATGTAGTAAGTTTTGAGCTGGTCGGCATCTCCTAACATGACCGTATTCTTGGCCGGATTGATTTTCAGCACATACGCCGGTTTACCTAAAGCAATCTCCAGGCCTTTTCGCTGGCCGATGGTGTAGTAGGCAAACCCCTTGTGCTGCCCCAGTTTCAGGCCTTTGCTGTCCACAAACCATCCCGGACCGATTCTCTCATCAATGTCGGGGCAATGCTCTTTCAGGAATTCCCGGTAATCTTTTTCGATGAAACAGATTTCCATGCTTTCTCCTCCGCGTGCTTTGGCTTCAAAACCTTTGGATGCCAAATAATCGCGCACGCTGTTTTTGGTCATTCCTCCTAAGGGAAACATCATGCGTTTCAGAATCTCTTGTGGAAGTTTCCACAAGAAGTAGGACTGGTCCTTCAGCGGGTCGTCTCCGGTCAGGATGTAACGATAACCGTTGAGGTCTTTCAGTTGACAGTAATGCCCCGTAGCAATCCAGGCACAGTTACACTTGTCTGCCCATTCACACAGAATCCGTTCCTTAAATAAAGGATTGCACATGACACAGGGGTTGGGAGTGCGTCCGCGCATGTATTCGTCAATGAAGTATTGCACGATGACCTGCCGGAACTCCGTACGGACATCGGCCACGTGGTGTTCGATACCTAAACGTGCCGCCAGCTCCTGAGCTTCTATGACTTCATTGGGCTGATCATTCCCGGGAGTGAAATGAGAGGCCACGTCCCAGGTACGCATCGTGACACCTACCACCTCATACCCTTGTTCCTGAAGCATGATGCAGGCAGCCGAACTGTCTATCCCGCCACTCATGCCAACCAGTACCCGTTTTCTCTTTCTTTCATGTAAACAAGTTTTGTGTTAAAAGAATAATTCCGGCTGACGGCGGGCACTGAACTTCTCGTGAAGGATGGCAGCAAACGGGTACTGAACTCGCGGGCTTCGTTCGGACAGCATTTCACGCAGGCACAGCATTTGATACACTTGTGAATATCTGTTTCAATGGAGCTCTGGTCTTCACTGAAATGGATGGCATGTGTGGGGCAGACTTCAATACATTCTCCACAAGCAAAACAGCCGTCTGTGCAAGTCGGGCAGGCGGGGGCACCGGGTGTCAGTTGTTTGTAGGGGAAATTTCCTTTTACCGTTAATTCTGTGATGGGGGTTCCGGCAGCTTTCAGTTTTTCCCATTTTTCCAGACTGCTTTTTCCAAACTCACGGGCCTGTTGCAAATCATCTGCATCGGACGTCCGGCAGCAATGGGAAGTTCCGGTGTACTAAAACTATGTTCCCCGATGAACGCACCTGCAGTGAGAGGTACAAAACCGAGTTGGACAGCGGTGTCACGGAGCTCCAGTAAGGCATCCTCGTAATCACGGTTGCCATATACCACGACAAGGATGGCGGGTGAACCGTTGCCTTTGAGTCGTTGCAGACGTTGGAGTGCCGTAGCGGCTACACGGCCACCGTATACCGGAACGGCGATGACGCACAGTTCTCCGTTCATCTCGATAGGGGAGGTTTGTTCATCCAGAGTCAGGTCTGTTTCCATTCTTCTTCATGCCGATACCTTCTCCGATAGCTCGTACAATTTTGGCCGAGGTATGTGTGGGTGAGAAGAATATCAGGCGGGTACCATTGAGTTGGGTTGTTGCTGATGGTCATAAGCTTATTCTAATAGGTTTTGTAGTAGACAAAAATACAATATATAAACGAAAATCGGGATTCTTCATCGGGGATTCTTCTTTTATTCGTACTTTTGTGGTCATACTTTTAAAGAATTTATGGAAGAACAATTTGACATACGCGATTATAAACCAACCGGAAAAGAGCGTGATTTTGAGAATGCTCTTCGTCCGCTTCAATTCGAAGATTTCAGCGGACAAGATAAGGTGGTGGATAACTTGCGCATCTTTGTAAAAGCAGCGAGACTTCGTGCAGAAGCGCTTGACCATGTCTTGTTGCATGGCCCTCCCGGATTAGGTAAGACCACGCTGAGCAACATTATTGCCAATGAATTAGGGGTGGGATTTAAAGTGACTTCAGGACCGGTGCTCGACAAACCAGGTGATTTGGCCGGAGTACTGACCCAGCCTGGAACCGAACGATGTGCCTGTTTATTGATGAGATTCACCGTCTGAGTCCGGTAGTGGAAGAATACCTCTATTCTGCCATGGAAGACTATCGCATCGACATCATGATTGACAAGGGGCCTTCTGCCCGCAGCATACAGATTGATCTGAATCCGTTTACGTTGGTGGGAGCCACTACACGCAGTGGTTTACTTACAGCCCCGCTTCGTGCCCGCTTCGGCATCAACCTGCACCTGGAGTATTATGATGATTCAGTACTTTCACGCATCATCCTGCGCTCTGCACGCATCTTGGATGTGCCGTGTGATGCAGATGCGGCAGGAGAGATAGCTTCCCGTAGCCGTGGTACCCCCCGTATAGCCAATGCTTTGTTGCGACGTGTGCGCGACTTGCACAGGTGAAAGGTTCGGGAAGAATTGATTTGGAGATTGCCCGTTTTGCACTGGAGGCCCTGAACATTGACCAGTATGGTCTGGATGAGATAGACAACAAGATTCTGTGCACGATTATAGACAAGTTCAAGGGAGGTCCTGTGGGACTGACCACTATTGCTACAGCTTTGGGTGAAGATCCGGGCACGCTGGAAGAAGTGTACGAACCCTTCCTGATAAAAGAAGGCTTCCTGAAGCGTACCCCCAGAGGACGCGAGGTGACAGAGCTGGCATATAAACATTTAGGAAAAAGTAAATACAATAGCGAAAGAACGCTGTTTGATTGATAAACATTATGGCCGGAATAAAATCTTTGGCAAAGGATACTGCCATTTATGGACTGAGCAGTATCGTAGGACGTTTTTTGAATTATTTGTTGGTTCCTCTCTACACGGCAGTACTTCCTGCTGCTTCCGGAGGATATGGAGTAGTGTCGAATGTATATGCCTATACGGCACTGATTTAGTGTTGCTGACCTTTGGTATGGAAACGGGATTTTTCCGTTTTGCCAATAAGTCGGACGAGGATGCGCAGAAGGTATATGCCAATTCCCTGTTATTTGTGGGAGGACTCTCGCTGCTGTTTGTGGTGTTGTGTATGGCCTTTTTGCATCCGCTCTCAGCCTTATTGGAGTATCCGGACCATCCTGACTATATTGCCATGATGGTGTGTGTGGTGGCTCTTGATTCCTTCCAATGTATTCCTTTCGCCTACCTGCGTTATAAGAAGCGGCCTGTCAAGTTTGCGGCCATCAAGTTGCTGAACATTATAGGAAACATTCTGCTGAATCTTTTCTTCTTGCTGGTTTGTCCGTGGCTCGATGTCCATGCGCACGAAACCGTCAGCTGGTTCTATAACTCCGATTATCTGGTGGGATATATTTTCGTGTCCAACCTGATTATGTCGGCCTTGCAGATGTTCTTCTTCATACCCGAGCTGCGCGGTGTGTCCTACCGTATGGATAAGGTGTTGATGAAGCGCATGATTAACTACTCTTTCCCCATTCTGATATTCGGGCTGGTCGGTATCCTCAATCAGACGGTCGACAAGATGATTTATCCCTATCTGTTCGATGACCGTTCAGAAGGATTGGTACAGCTGGGTATTTACAGCGCCACCAGTAAGGTAGCCTTAGTCATGGCCATGTTTACCCAAGCTTTCCGTTATGCCTACGAACCTTTGTCTTCGGCAAAAATAAAGATGCCGACAGCAAGAAGATGTATTCTTCTGCCATGAAGTACTTCTTTATCTTTTCTCTTTTGGCATTCTTGGCCGTGATGGGCTACATGGACATCCTGAAGTACATGGTAGCCTCCGACTACTGGGAAGGACTGAGCGTAGTAGCTATCGTGATGCTGGCTGAGATAATCAAAGGTATCTATTTCAACCTTTCTTTCTGGTATAAGCTGACGGATGAAACCTATTGGGGAGCTTACTTCTCTCTTATCGGATGTGCCGTGATTTTAGGTCTGAACATCTGGCTGGTACCCACTTATGGTTATGTAGCTTCGGCTTGGGCATCTGTAGCCGGATATGGCGTGATTACCCTGTTGTCTTATTTCATCGGACAGAAAAAATACCCTGTGGCTTATCCGTTGAAGCGGATGACCACCTACCTGATTTTGGCCTTGGTGCTTTATGTCTTGTCGCAAGAAACACCCATCGCCAATCTTTGGTTACGTTTAAGCTACCGTACCTTATTAATATTGGTTTTTGTGGCATTTATTATCAAAAAAGATTTACCTTTAAGGAGTCTTCCATTTGTCAACCGTTTCTTTAAATAAGAAATGTGGGGTGGGGCATATAGGCTGAATTGTAATTTATAAATCGGATAAGTATGGAACTAGGGAACAAGAGGAAATTCCTCCTTCGTAAATTCTTCAATGAGTATCTGGACTTGAACCGGAGTAAGGAAGATGAGCAGCTGACGGTAGATGCCATCCGCAGTGGGGTCGAGTTTAAAGGAACCAACCTTTGGGTCCGTGATTTTTGCTACCTTTATCGCTTCATTGGGACTGAATGTCAATTCTACGGCGGTCATTATTGGTGCCATGTTGATTTCTCCTTTGATGGGACCTATCATGGGAGTGGGACTTTCTATCGGGCTGAACGATTTTGAGCTGATGAAAACGCTCACTGAAAAGTTACTTGGTAGCTACGCTGTTCAGTGTGACGACCGCCACAATTTATTTTTCTTTTACTCCGCTGGATGAAGTTCAGTCGGAATTGCTGGCACGTACCTCGCCTACCATATACGATGTGTTCATAGCCTTGGTGGGTGGTCTGGCCGGTATTGTGGCATTGGCCACGAAGGAAAAGGGAAATGTAATACCGGGTGTAGCCATTGCTACAGCCTTGATGCCCCCGTTGTGTACGGCCGGTTTCGGCATTGCCACAGGTAATCTGCTGTATTTCTTAGGTGCCTTCTATTTGTATTTTATCAACTCCGTTTTCATTAGTCTGGCTACTTACATCGGGGTGCGGGTGATGCACTTCCAGCGCAAGCAGTTTGTGGATAAAGCTCGTGAAAAGCTGGTAAAACGTTATATCATCTGGATAACCATCGGTACGATGTGTCCGGCAGTCTACCTTACTTATAATATCGTGCGGGAAACCTTCTACCAGTCTGCAGCCAATCATTTCATTGCAGAAGAACTGCAGTTCCCTGACTCTCAGATTTTAAGTCGGGAAATCTCCTACGACAAGCTGTGAAATAAAAGTCGTGTTTGTGGGAAAGGAAGTTTCAAAAGACCAGATTGCGGCCGCCCAGCATCGCCTGGCAGATTATAATCTGGCGAAAACCAATCTGGTAGTATTCCAAGGAATGGGTGACGGCAGTGCGGTAGACATCAGCAACATCAAGTCGATGGTGATGGAAGATTTCTATCGGAACAGTGAAAAACGCTTGAAGGAGCAGGATGAGGAAATCAATACCTTGCATAAGCAGTTGGCTGACTTTTCCGGTTCAGACTGGATGGGTAAGCAGTTAGGGCAGGAATTAAAGTCTTGTTCCCCGAAATCAAAACTCTTTCCGTTTCAAAGAGTCTTCGTCTGTCGGTTGACATTCCCGGATAGACACCTTGACATACGCCATTATTGATTGTCAGCGGGTGCCTGATTCAAAGAGCCGTGACAAAATTGTGAAATGGCTGAAAGCAAAGACGGGAGATGCTCATTTACAGCTGATTGTGGAGTGATTTTAAAACGAAAGTACATTTCAAATAAAACGCTAAGCGTTTGATTCAAAACTCTTAGGCGTTTCAATGAAAACGCTTAGGTATTTTAGTTCGAATGCCTAAGCGTTTTTAGTTGCTAAAAATTAACCTATTTCACTTTCTGTGTGCAGCGGATGGCAGTGACTTCCTGAGCCTGTGGATTCGTGGCTTTCCTGGTACAGTAATCGAATTCTGCCGACTTTTCTCCGCTGAAAGAATTCCATTTCAGTTTCAGTTTGACGGTTTCTCCCTGCGTATCGGGCAGTTCATCCAGTTTGAAAGCAACCAGTGCATCTCCCATTTTACCCTCTGTATCACCAAAAGCATTGTGGCGGAATTCTACCTCATAAGAATTGTCCGGATTCTGTGTACTAATCAGGTTGACGAAATGTGATTGTCCGTTACCCCAGCGAGTGGCAAACCGGAGTGTCAGGTATCCATCTTCCGCAATGGTTACCCAGTCATTCAGTATTTCTACCGGGTCGTTTCCATACGTACGATTATTTTCCTCTTCTCCCAAATTAGGAGCCATCGGTTTGGTCAGTATACTGTCTATCCAGTTGATGAATACAGCTTTGTCATACTCCTGAGGAGCTGCGTCAGCCAATTCAATATTGGCCAGTGCTCTTACTTCCTTCTCGCCAAAGGGAGAAGTTGTCATATTTACCGGACGCAAGGTTGTGCTGTCATCCAGTTGTAGATACGGTGTATTGTCTGCACTCTGTTTTACAGTGACAAGCGCATTGGCGTAATAGTGTGAAAGAGAAAGGTTGTTATCGTCATCGTCCAGACACGATTGAACCCCCATAGATAAACACATAGCTGTCAGGATGAAGAATCCTTTGCGAATGAATGATTGAGCTTTCATAATACATTATTTTTTAAGTTTACCTTCTTTTTGTTGTTTGTACATAAAATGCTTGAAGTGGGTAATTCCTGCATGTAAAATGGTTAAATGGTGTTTCATTTTTCGCAAAGGCACAAAAAAGCAGTCAGTCGTAAATAGTTTATGCTTTTGCGACAAAAATTAAGTTTTCTAACTTTAAACCTTTTACTTACAAATCATAAAATAAAGTCATACGTTGTTGATGTAATCTATTATTTATTATAAAATGCTCTTTTTTATGTATTCTATCGTGGCGCTCATAATTTATTTGTACTTTTACATCGAAAGGATGTCTTTTATGGAAAAAATGATTAATAGGCTGAAGATTGCATTTGTCGAAGAAAAAAGTAGTAAGTGGTTGGCATAACAATTAGGAAAAGACAGAGCTACAGTTTCCCAATGGGGGATGAATACCATGTAGCCAGACATAAGAAACCTTCTATGTATAGCAGGGGCTTTGAATATTGATGCAGGTAGACTACTCAACCAAAACATTTGAACAATGAAGGAAATAGATATTATCCAACAGATAAAACTTGGTGAGGTCAGTAAGGTGCTGTTCAATGCTGACTCTGACATCAAACCTATCTACTTTGACGGCAACTCTGACACAAGACGTCTTAAAATAACGAACAAACAGAGGGATATAGTAAATTTCTGTAGTGTGCCACGTAGCAGCAAAGAAATCTTTGAAAGGGCAGGTGTGACATACATAGTAAGAATATTCAGACATACATTATGTCACTTATCGAGTCTGGCTATCTCGAGATGACCAATCCAGAGCATTCTAATGCCAGTAATCAAAAATATAGGAGAAGTAAAAAATGAACTCATATATATTCACCAGCAAGAACGGCAACACACTGATATGCGAATTTGAAAGAGTTCTTGATTTCATTACAAACAAAGACAAATTGTACAATAATCTCTAAAAACACAACGATATGGAATACGGAATAGTTTATCTTCTGACAAACCCTGTAATGCCAGGACTTGTAAAAATAGGCATGACCACACAGGAAGACATTGATAAACGGATGAAAGAACTATATACCACAGGAGTTCCTGTTCCGTTTGAGTGTAAATTGCGTGCAAGGTTAAGAAAAGTGATTGTCTCAAAATTGAAAAAGCCTTCATAAAGCCTTTGACCCTCAGCGCATCAATCAGAATCGTGAGTTCTTCCGTATCAACGTGGATCAGGCACAAGCAATTCTCGAACTTTTCCATCATGAAGATGTAACGGAAGAAGTAACTGATGAGATACAAAACGATCTCACTGATGAGGACAAAGTTGCCAGCACAAAAGCACATGCAAAACGTCCACCGCTCAATTTCTATGAGATGGGATTGCAGAAAGGTGATGTCCTCATCTGGAAAGATGATCCATCAATTTCTGTCACCATTCTTTCAGAGCGTAAAGTGTGTTATCAAGGAGAAGAAACTTCTATTAGTGCTCTTTCTGCTAAGCTAAAAAGGCTACAAAGTCAAACATATACAGCCTACGCCACACTGGCTTTTCAACGACCGTCTTCTAAGTGAGGTCTATGACGAAACATATCCATTTGAAGAGTGAAAACATACTATAGGCTGTTTTTAAGCCTGCTCAAGAGTATGCCAAAAGCAGAAGAGAATACTCTAAATGATTACGAACAAGAGGAATTGGTATTCATGTAGATATTACCATGTACAGGAAAGTGAAACCTTCATTAGATTATCCTTTGTGCTTTTACAATTTTGGGGTTAGTTGTTACTATGTTGCTATTGTTTAACTGGTGAAACAATAGTGAAACAAATGCCTTAAAAAGAATAGAAAGATATAGGAGTAACAGCTTGGAATCAGGAGGTTGGATACGAAAAAAGGCTCTATTTCGTTAGAAATGAGCCTTTTATTTGTGGACCAGCAGGGCTTGAACCTGGGACCTCCAGATTATGAGTCTGTTGCTCTAACCAACTGAGCTACAAGTCCAAAGAACATTTTTATTAAAACTGATGCAAAAGTAATGGTTTCGGTTGAAACTTGCAACTATTGAGCAGAAAAAATTAATAAAAAAAATCAAATCAATCCGGAT
>ENA-OQDF01000944-OQDF01000944.1-human-gut-metagenome-genome-assembly--contig:-NODE-944-length-12094-cov-2.109718_pt1 | contig 12094 bp, 17 predicted proteins | sample MGYA00242769_ERZ504597 | MGnify/ENA primary metagenome ERZ504597 (study PRJEB26092, sample SAMD00036305) | human gut metagenome | host: Homo sapiens | study: EMG produced TPA metagenomics assembly of...
TATTTTTATAGACTTGATAAACCGTTTTAACATCAACTTTGATTTCGATATTTTTCTTCAAGTTGCCCTTTTATTTCAATAGCAGGTATATAATCTAATGATTCTTTGATAATAAGATATGTGTAATAGAGTCTGTCCATAGTTTTCTCCTATCTTGCATAATTAAGTGAATATGTCTTGTCTTTATGATACAACATTTCATAACGATATGGTGAATAATTATAAAGAGATTTTTCAAAGCGTTTAAAGGCTTCATCAAGTGTTACAAATGGTAAATGAAAATAAGCTTGTTTATATTGTTTTTCTAATAAAAGAATAAGACTTGCTTGATAATGCATTTGTTCATCACTCATCATTTTATAATGTGTCATACCTAAAATGACTTGATTGAGTTGATTCATTTTAAATGTAAGCAAATGCCTTACTAGACAATAAATTTCTATATTAAAATCACTATGATCTAAAATATAATAAAATAAATTATATTTATATTCGACTAATGGTTTAAAATGTTGATTGATTAATAAATTCATCATGACTAAATGATATTCCATTTCATTATAAGATAAGCAACAATCAATATATCTTTTAATATTTGAAAAAGCCATAATTGAATATCTTTTCTTTTATTTAATTTTCTTTTTAATTGAAAAACATCAATACACGTATTCATTAAATCATAAATATCTTGTTGATAAATTCCGTCACTATGAATTAATAAATATGTTTTTACCTCCATAATTGATACATCTGTCATTTGTTCATAACTTTTAACTACCATTAAAATCATCCCCTTTTCTTTATCTATATTATAGGGAGATGATGATTTTTATGATTAATTTGTATCTGTTTTAAAGCCAAAAAAAGGAGTTAAATAACTCCCTTATTTTCTAAGAATTTTCTAATTTTCTTTGTTGCTGCTTTAAGTTCTTCTAAACTATAAGCATAAGAAACACGAATATATCCTTCTCCTGCTTCACCAAAAGCACTTCCTGGCACACAGGCTACTAACTGATCATTTAATAATTCTTCACAGAATTGTTCTGATGTAAGCCCTGTTGATTTAATACATGGGAAAACATAGAAAGCACCTTGTGGTGTAAATGTTTTAAGTCCCATTTCATTAAATGTTTTGACTAAGAAGTTTCTTCTTGCAAGATAAGCTTGTCGCATTTTTTCAATTTCTTCATCACAATGTCTCATCGCTTCAATGGCTCCATATTGAGCACATGTTGGTGCTGACATAATGACATATTGATGAATTTTTTTCATCATTTTAACTAGATATTCATTCGCAAGAACATAACCTAAACGCCATCCTGTCATCGCATAAGCTTTAGAAAAACCACTGACAAGAATAACTTGATCTTTGATTTCATCAAAAGATGCAATTGAACAGAATTTATGTTCATAAGAAAGTTCTGCATAGATTTCATCAGTTATGATCATAATTCCTGATTCTTTAAAGATAGGCACCAATTTTTCATAGTCTTCTCTTGTCATGAATCCACCTGTTGGATTACTTGGGTAGTTTAAAAGAATGGCCTTTGTTTTTTCATTGATAGCTTCTTTTAAAGTTCAGGTGTTAATTTAAATTCATTTTCTTCTGTTAAAGTAATGTTTCTTACCACTCCACCAGCAAGTGCAACACCCGGTGTATAAGCAACATAACTTGGTTGTAATAAAATGACTTCATCACCTGGATTAATAATTGTTCTAAAGGCTAAATCGATTCCTTCAGATCCCCCAACAGTGACAATACATTGTTCTGGTTTATAATCTAAATTAATCTTCTTTTTGATATTTACAATTTCTTTTCTTAATTCTAATAATCCTTGATTTGCTGTATAGAATGTTTTTCCTTTTTCAATTGAATAGATTGCAGCTTCTCTAATTGTCCAAGGGGTTGCAAAATCAGGTTCACCTACCCCTAAAGAAATAACACCTTCCATTTGATTAGCTAAATCAAAATTTACGAATTCCACTAGGTGGAATATCTTTTACAACAGGATTAACAATTTTTTCAAAATCCATTATGGAGTTACCAATAATCTTTCTGCTGCATCTTTATTATCATCCTCAACAAGTCTACCCATGTTTTTATATTGTTTCAAAACATACATTGTGGCTGTTCTTTCAATACCTTCAATAACCGCTAAACGACTATTAACAAATTTAGCAACTTCCACCATTGTTTTTCCTTTAACAATTAATAAAAACTCATAATTTCCCGCTAATAAATACATTGTATCTACTTCTGGAAAATTATAGATTTTTTTTGCAATACGATCATATCCATAATCTCTTTCAGGTTTCGCATTAACTTGAATCACAGCTGTACACACATCGTGGTTTGTTTTATCCCAATTGATCAAAGTATGATAACCATAGATTGTTTTATTTTTTTCTAAATCTTTAATTGTCTTATCAACATTTTCTTCTGTTTCGTTTAAGGCGGCCGCAAGATCAACGACTTCCATTTTCGCGTTGTTTTCAATTAATGATAAAAGTAAATTTTCATCCATATCCTCTTCCTCCTTATTATGACTCTAATTATATACTAATTTAGAGGTAAGGTAAATTGAATTTTTATTAGAAATAAGAGGAGTTGTTGCTTGTCTAGATAAGTAAAGTGTTCTATAATAAATATGAGGTGAAATTATGATTATACAAAGTAAAAAAGTCTGGATTGCGGATCAATTCACGCCAGCACAATTAGAATTAGAAGATGGAATTATTAAAGAAATATATCCTTACAATGAAAAAGAAGTTACGAAAGATTATGGAGATTTAAGAATTCTTCCTGGCTTTATTGATATTCATTGCCATGGAGCTTATGGTTTTGATACAAATGATGCTGATCCTGAAGGATTAAGAAAATGGGCAAAAGGAATCGTTGATGAAGGAGTTACTTCTTTCCTTGCAACAACTCTTACTCAAAGTGAAGAAGTTCTTACAAATGCGGTAAGTAATGTCGCAAAAGTTGTGGAAGAAGGTTATGAAGGTGCTGAAATCTTAGGAATTCATTTTGAAGGTCCTTATTTAAATAAAGCACATAAAGGTGCTCAACCTGAAGAATACTGTGTTAAACCTGATATTGAACAATTTAAAAGATATCAAAAAGCTGCTCATGGTTTAATTAAATATATTACTATGGCTGTTGAAAATGATGAAGATTACGCTCTTACAAAATATTGTAGTCAAAATAATGTGGTCGTAAGTATTGGACATTCAAATGCAACTTATGAACAAGCTGTTCAAGCATACGCTCATGGAGCAAGAAGTATGACTCATGTTTATAATGCAATGACACCATTTACGCATCGTGCAAATGGTCTTGTTGGTGGTGCTTTACGTATTAGAAATATGTATGGAGAAATTATTTGTGATGGAAATCATTCTACTCTTGCCGCTTTAAATAATTTCTTTACTTCTAAAGGACCTGATTACAGTATTATGATTACAGATTCCTTAATGTGTAAAGGATTTCCTGTAGGTACTAAATTTGATTTTGGTGGACAAGAAGTTGTCATTTATCCAGATGGTAGTGCACACTTAGTAGAAGCAGGAAACTTAGCTGGTTCTACTTTAAATGTAAACAAAGGATTAAAAATCTTAATTGAAGATGCATTAGTTCCTGTTAATTACGCGATCAATGCATGTACATCAAACCCAGCAAGATGTTTACATGTTGATGATCGAAAAGGAACAATTGGCGTTGGTTATGATGCTGATCTTGTTGTTTTAGATAGAGATTATGAAGTTGTACAAACTTATTGTAAAGGCGTTGGGCAAAAATAAGATTTTGAGATGCTTCATGCATCTCTTTTTTTCTTATATAGAAAGCTTTTTATAGTCATTTTATGGTACAATTATTTCAAAAGGAGGCGATTTTGTGTATCGTTTTTATGTATCAAGTTACGCTAAAGGAAAAGAAAAAGGTCTTTATGTATGTACTTTAGATGAAACTAAAAATGAACTTCATTTAAATAAACATATTCCTACCGAAGATTTTCCTTCTTATGTTATTAAAAAGATGATTATCTTTATGTATCTTTAAAAGATGCACGTGTTGGTGAAGGAGGAGGTGTCGCAAGTTATCATATTGAAGAAGATGATTTAAAACAACTTTCTTTTTATAATTCCCATGGTCGTTCTTATACTCATTTATGTTTAAGTCCTGATCAAAAATATTTATTTACAGCCAATTATCACGTTGGAGCAACAGCTGCTTTCCCTTTAAAGGATCATAAAATTGGAGATAAACTTTCAGTTGTTCACCATCATGGTTCAGGAATTGATTTACTTAAAAGACAAACAAGTCCTCATGCTCATTATGTAGGAATTACTCCTGATCATAAATATCTTTACAGTGTTGACCTAGGTGCTGATAAAATTGTTATGTATGAATTTATTAATGAAAAATTACAAGAAACATCATTAAGTCAATCTGTGATTCCTGGTAGTGGGCCTCGTCATATGATTTTTTCTCATGATGGTAAATATTGTTATCTCGTCAATGAAATTAGTAACAGTATTATGGTTTATCAATATCATGATGGACACTTTACTTTGATTCAAGTTATTCATTGTGTACCTCGTCATTTTCATGGCTTTTCAAGTGCTGCTGCTATTCATATGACATCAAGTGGTAAACATATTATTGTTTCCAATCGTGGACATGATAGTATTGTCCTTTATCGCGTTAATCAAGAAACAGGAAAAATCACTTTACTTTATATGGTGCATACAGGAAAAGGACCTCGTGATTTTAATATTATTGATGATCGTTATATTGTTGTTGCAAGTCAAGAAGAAGATTTTTAGAGCTTTATACATTTGATGAAGAAAAAGAAGAAATTAAGCCTACAGGAAATACTTTAGATATTATTCAACCTGTTTGTGTAGCTTTATAAAAGGAGAAAGATTATGAAATACGAAATTGTTGGAGATACTCTCCCTGTTGTTATTTGTCACTTAAATAAAGGTGAAAAAATGATTAGTGATAGTGGTGCTATGGCTTGGATGGATCCATGTATGAAAATGGAAACAAACGGTGGTGGTGCTGGTAAAATCATCGGTAGAATGTTTCTGGTGAAACTTATTTAGAAATAGTTATACGGCAAATGAAGATGGTTTGATTGCCTTTGCCTCAAGTTTCCCTGGAAAATTGTCGCTATTGATGTAGATCCTGGAAAAGAAGTCATCATTCAAAAATCTGCTTTTCTAGCTAGTGAAGAAAATGTAGAAACATCGGTTTTCTTTAATAAGAAATTTTCTTCTGGTATATTTGGTGGTGAAGGTTTTATTTTAACAAAGGTTTCAGGACATGGAACATGTTTTATTGAAATTGATGGAAGTACCGTAGAATATAATTTACTACCAGGTCAACAAATGGTTATTGATACCGGTTATCTTGCAATGATGGATGCTACTTGTAAAATGGATATCCAATCGGTTCCTGGTTTAAAAAATAAATTTTTAGGAGGAGAGGGATTATTTAATACCGTGGTTACTGGTCCTGGTAAAATTGTGGTTCAAACAATGCCTATTTCAGCAGTAGCAAATTCACTTGCAAAATTTTTCCCTCAAGGTAAATAATGAAGAAATTGTTTTGTTTTGATATTGATGGTACTTTAAGAACGACCACAGATCATCAAATACCAGAAAGTACCATCAAAGCCTTAAATTTATTAAGAGAAAAAGGTCATCTTTTATTAGTATCTACAGGTAGAAGTGTTGACTCTTTAAAGAATACTCACATTTATGATACTTTTGCCTTTGATGGGTATGTATGCAATAGTGGACAAGCTTTATTAGATAAAAATTTAAAACTTATTCACAAAGAAAGTTTATCTACAACTGTTGTTTTAAAAGCTTTAGACGCTTCTAAAAAACACAACATTCCTTTAGCTCTTAAATGTACACCAAGAATTATTAATATGGAACCCAATGAAGATGTCATTCGTTCATGTAATTATTTCAATAATCCAATTCCCACTGTTGGTAGCTATACCAATCAAGAAGTAGGTGCCATGATTGCTTATGGTCCTTTAGATTATGACTATCAAGAATTTAAAGATATTGAAGAACTTGATGTGATGGTAGGAGAAGTAGTTATGCTGATATTACTATTAAAGGAATTTCTAAAGCAACTGGCATTGCTTATTTTATGAAGTTATGGAATATGAAAAGTTATGTAGCTTTTGGGGATTCTTTAAATGATGTTGAAATGTTTAAACATGCTTCTTTTTCGATTTGTATGGGACAAGGAAATAATGAGTTAAAGAAATTAAGTGATTTTGTGACAACTTCTATTGATGAAGATGGTATTTATTATGCATGTAAAGAATTAGGCTATATCTAAAATAGCCTTTTTTATTTCGTCTAAGTTCTTACCTATTAAAAGTAAATCAAAGAGTTCTTCATATTGTTTGGTTGATAGATTTTCTAAAAAATTGGATCTACATCAGGGAAGCGAATAAGGAAAAGTTTGAGAGCATTTCTTCTTGCAATCAGTTTTTTTATTTTTCAAAAGAAGTATTTTCTTGATTCATAAAAAGCTTCCTTCTTTCATTATAGAAAAATATATTTTTTATAAATGGACAGATAGTCCAAAATACTCCTTAAAATTATGCCAAAATAAAATGGTCTTTCGACCATTTTTTAATTATCTTAGTTTTGTAATATCAATTAACGATGGCACACCATGTTTACGTTTTTCAAGTGAATCAATAAGTGCTTTTGCTGTATCAAGTGAAGTATAAATTGGAATACCAGCTTCTACAGCAACGTCTAATTAAGAAGCCATCTTTTAAGTTATCATTTCTTGTTGGAATATCGATTACTAAATCAACTGTATCCGTAAACATTAAATCAAAGATTGTATTTGTTTTTTCACAAATACGATTGACAAAATGTACAGGTACATCATGTTCTTTTAAGATTTATATGTTCCTTCTGTTGCATATAAATCATAACCAAACATATAATATTGTTTAGCGATTGGTAAGAATTCTTCTTTAGAAGAATCTTTAATTGTACAAATGATATTCTTTCTCTTAGGTAATTGAATACCTGTTCCCATGAATGCTTTATAAATAGCTTCATCTAAGTTTTTAGAAATACCTAAAACTTCACCTGTTGATTTCATTTCAGGTCCTAAAGAAATTTCTGCACCTTTGATTTTTTCAAATGAGAACACTGGCATTTTAACTGCAATTGTTTCTTTTTCCGGAACAATTCCATAAGAATATCCTTGTTCTTCAATTGTATGTCCCATAATAGCTTTTGTTGCAATGGCAACAATTGGGATATCTGTAACTTTTGAAATATAAGGAATTGTTCTTGAAGATCTTGGGTTAACTTCAATAACATAAACTTGATCTTCATAAACAATGAATTGAATATTGATTAATCCGACAACATGTAATGCTTTAGCAAGACGTTTTGTATAATCAACGATCACATCTTTAATTTCTTGTTTGATTTTTTGTGGTGGGTAAACAGAAATACTATCTCCCGAGTGAACTCCCGCACGTTCAACGTGTTCCATAATACCTGGAATTAAGATACCATGTCCATCACAGACTGCATCAACTTCAACTTCTTTACCAGATAAGTATTTATCAATTAAGATTGGATGTTCTTGGTATTGTCTATTAATGATTTTCATGAACTTTTTAATATCACCATCATTTAAGGCAATTTCCATACCAGCACCACCTAATACATAAGATGGTCTTACTAAAACTGGATATCCTAATTTATTAGCAACTTCAATTGCTTCTTCTGCAGTAAAGACTGTTGAACCTCTTGGACGATCAATATGACATTTTTCAAGAATTTCATCAAATCTTTCTCTATCTTCTGCAGCATCTACATCATCGGCATCTGTTCCTAAGATTTTAACACCCATATCTGTAAGTGCTTTGGTAAGTTTGATCGCTGTTTGTCCACCGAATTGAACGATTGCTCCATCAGGTTTTTCAATGTCTACAATACTTCTACATCTTCAGCAGTAAGTGGTTCAAAGTATAAACGATCAGCAATATCAAAGTCTGTTGATACTGTTTCAGGGTTGTTATTAACAATAATTGTATCGTATCCTGCTGCTTTTAAGGCCCATACACAATGTACCGAACAGTAATCAAATTCAATACCTTGACCAATACGAATTGGTCCTGATCCTAAAACCATGATTTTTTTCTTTTCTCTTTGTGGTTCTACTTCGTTCACTCCACCTTGAATTGAATAGTAATAAGGTGTTTGTGCATCAAATTCTGCCGCACATGTATCAACAACTTTATAAGCTGCAACAATATTATTATCTTTACGCATTTGATGAATTTCTTGTTCTGTTTTTCCAGTTAATTCAGCAATGACTCTATCTGGGAATTGTAATCTTTTTGCTTGTTTTAATAAATCAACTGTTAATTCTTCTGTTTTAATTCTTTCTTCCATTTCTACTAAATGTTTTATTTTATCAATGAACCAAACATCAATTTTAGTAATTTCATGGATTTCTTGTTCAGTAATTCCTTTTCTTAATGATTCAGCAACTGCAAAGATACGTTGATCATCAACATCTTTTAATTTTGTTTTAATTCATCATGTGTTAATTTTGTAAAGGCATCTAAGCGTAAGTAGAAAACATTTTGTTCAAGAGAACGTAAAGCTTTCATTAAAGCTCCTTCAAAGTTATTACAGATTGACATAACTTCTCCAGTTGCTTTCATTTGTGTTCCTAATTTTCTTGAAGCATCAACGAATTTATCAAATGGCCATTTAGGAATTTTACATACCACATAGTCTAATGTTGGTTCATAAGAAGCATATGTTTTACCTGTAACGGCATTTTTGATTTCATCTAAAGTATATCCTAAAGCAATTTTAGCTGCTAATTTAGCGATTGGATAACCTGTTGCTTTAGAAGCTAAAGCTGATGAACGAGAAACACGAGGGTTTACTTCGATAACACAGTATTCAAAACTATTTGGATTTAAAGCGTATTGTACGTTACATCCACCTTCAATATTTAAAGCTGTAATAATATTTAAAGCTGATGAACGTAACATTTGATATTCTTTATCTGATAAGTTTGGCTTGGTGCCACAACAATACTATCCCCTGTATGAACACCAACAGGATCTAAGTTTTCCATGTTACATACAGTAATGCAGTTTCCTGCACTATCTCTCATTACTTCATATTCGATTTCTTTCCATCCAGCAATACATCTTTCAATTAAACATTGACTTACTCTTGATAGACGTAAACCATTTGAACAAATATCATGAAGTTCTTTTTCATTATTTGCGATACCTCCACCAGTACCACCTAATGTATAAGCAGGTCTTACAACAACTGGATAACCAATTTTTTCTGCAAATTCTAAAGCATCATTAACATGGTTAACAACGATGGATGCAGCACATGGTTCGTTAATTCTTTCCATTAAGTTTTTAAATTCTAAACGATCTTCTGCAAGTTTGATTGTATCTGTATTTGTCCCAATTGTACGAACATTGTGTTCTTCTAAGAATCCTTCATCCGCTAAAGCCATAGCGATGTTTAATGCATTTTGTCCACCTAATGTTGGTAAAATGCTATCTGGTTTTTCTTCCATGATTAATTTTTTAACAACAGGTACAGTTAATGGTTCGATATAAACTTTATCTGCGATATCACCATCTGTCATGATAGTTGCTGGGTTTGAATTAATTAAAACAACTTCTACCCCTTCTTCTCTTAAAGCACGACATGCTTGTGTTCCAGCATAATCAAATTCTGCTGCTTGACCAATGATGATAGGTCCTGAACCGATAACTAATACTTTTTAATACTTAAATCTCTTGCCATCTTATTTACCCTCCATCATTTTTTCAAATTCATCAAATAAAGCATCTGTATCTAATGGACCAGCACATGCTTCTGGATGAATTGTACTGTTTTAATATTTTTACCCATATATTCAACACCTTCGATTGTTTGGTCATTTACATTAATAAACCAAGGTTTTGCAATATTACGATCAATAGAATCATCACAAATTACATAGTTATGATTTTGTGTAGAAATATAAACACGACCTGTATTTAAATCTTTAACAGGATGATTTGCACCATGGTGTCCATATTTTAATTTTTCAGTTTTAAATCCATGAGCTAAAGCCATCAATTGATGTCCTAAACAGATTGCAAAGATTGGCAAACCACTTTCAGATAGTTTTTTAACTTCTTTAATGATTTCAACATTTTCGCTTGGATCTCCAGGACCATTTGATAACATCACTCCATCATAGTTTCCTTCAATGATTGTACTTGCAGGAGTAGATGCTGGATAAACTGTGACTTCCATATTTCTATTAGCTAGTGATTTAGCAATATTTTTCTTAGCACCAAAGTCTAATAAAGCAACTTTTCGATCTCCTGTTCCTACTTTATATGGTTTGTCACATGTTGTTTTTTCAACGACACCAGTTACTTTAAAGTTATGTATTTTTTCCATCACTTCACTTAAATCATCATATTTTGTTGTTGTAATCATTCCATTCATACAACCTTTATTTCTAATGATTTTAGTTAAATGTCTTGTATCGATTCCTTGAATACAAGGAATGTCATGTTCAATTAAATAATCTTTTAAATCAATATTTTTTCTAAAATTACTTCCAAGTCTAGCAAGTTCATTCACTACAAATCCTTCAACATAAGGTTTTGTAGATTCTTGATCTTCTAAACATACTCCATAGTTTCCAATCAATGGATATGTCATAACAACTGATTGTCCTGCATAGGAAGGATCCGTTAATACTTCTACATATCCTGTCATTGAAGTATTAAATACAAATTCACTGACAACTTCTTTGTTAGCCCCTACGCTTTCACCTTCAAATACGTTTCCATCTTCTAAGATTAAATAGGCTTTCATATATTTTCCTCCTTTTTTTGTTATAAAAAAAAAACATATCAATTAAAAATGATATGTTAGAAACAATGAGAATATAAAAATGAGGTACTCGTATTCAATTGTAAGCAATCATATTTGACACTTTGTTGTAACATAGCCCTCATCTCCTTTTGTTCTTGAATAGTATAGTAGATTTGACAACATTTTTCAACACCAATTTATAATTTTTTATTATTATGTAATTTTATTTTATTAACAATTTTTTAGTATAAGAAAAAAGAGATTTTTCTCTCTTTCTATGATTGAAAATTACTTTTCTATTTCTTTTACTTCCTTTTCATGTATTTCTAATAAGTTAATTGCTTCTTTAAATGACATTTGTAATCCTATCATTAGTTTTTTACATGCGCTATATTCTTTTCTTTACGTTCTATTTGTTTGCCTTCATTTCTTGCTTCTAAGGCAATGCTTTCACCTAAATCACAAATATCTTTAACCTCACTTTCTATTTTCTTTGTATCATTCTATAATTCTTTGTTTCCCATTATAATCTAATACATTATTTAAAAAGGCCATCAATGGTGTCAATAATTCATCATATACTTACTTTTTATTTAAATCATGTTCTTTGTTTGAGTATACCACAAGAATAACTTCCTTGTCATAAACTTCTTTTTCTTCTACTGTTGCTCCACAAATAATCCTTTCGTTTGTTTCATAGGCATTCATATGACCATCTTTTCTTTTAGGTGCCTTTAGCATGAATAGACCTTCTTCATTCCATCATAGTTTTTATCATCATACTCTGTTTCCAATTATCCTGACACTATCTTGGAGACATAAGCATAGCCACTAGTAATAATAGAATATCCTTTTTGTATTTCTACATTTAAATAGACCCGTATATTCTTTCCATCTTCTTGTGGCACATCAATATAACACAAAATATCATAATAAACCACGCCTTCATCTTTGATAAAGCCTTCCTTATCTACAAGATGAAAATGTGGATTGACCATTCTATCACCTATATGTACTCCTTTTATTAGTCTTCTAATTTCTTCAAAACTTAAATACTTTGCTTCATCTACAACTACCTTTATGATTCTTGATAATACTTCTTCATTTCCTATGATCATCTTGTATAAATGATCATACATTGTTGTTTGTTTACTTGTTGTTA
>ENA-OQDF01000945-OQDF01000945.1-human-gut-metagenome-genome-assembly--contig:-NODE-945-length-12093-cov-3.519472_pt1 | contig 12093 bp, 10 predicted proteins | sample MGYA00242769_ERZ504597 | MGnify/ENA primary metagenome ERZ504597 (study PRJEB26092, sample SAMD00036305) | human gut metagenome | host: Homo sapiens | study: EMG produced TPA metagenomics assembly of...
GCCCATGGTCGGCCTGCAAAAGAGGATGTGAGATATCTGCTGACCACCAAGCTGTTCTGTGGCAAGTGCGGCACCTGATGGGCGGCGAAAGCGGCACAAGCCACATGGGAAACACCTACTATTACTACAAGTGTGGCAAAGCCAAACGCCACGGCAAGGCGCACTGCGATCTGAAAGCCATCCGCAAAGAGCCGTTGGAACGGTTCGTGGTGGAGACTGCCATCAAGGTGATTTTCAGCGATGAAATCATCGAACGGCTGATAGATTTGATTATGGAAGCCCAGCAGCAGGAGAACACCCGGCTGCCTGTCCTGAAAGAGCAGCTCCGGGATACGGAGAAGCGGTTGGCAAACCTTCTGGAAGCCATTGAACAGGGCATCCTGACCCCGACCACCAAGCAGCGGTTGGACGAGCTGGAAGCCCGGAAAGAAGCCCTGAACACCAGCATTCTGGAAGAAGAGCTGAAAAGCCAGTCCTGACCCGCGAATGGATGCGGTTCTGGCTTGAAAATTCCGCAAGGGTGACATGAGGGACATGGAACACCAGCGGCAGATCATTGATACCTTTGTCAACTCGGTCTACGTCTTTGACGACCGGGTCGTGCTCAATTTCAACTTCACGGATGATTCCAAAACCATCTCCCGTGAAGAGGTTTTGGGTTCGAGTGCCGTGGACAATGCTCCACTCGTGGAAAAGAACCATCGACTTCGGTCGGTGGTTCTTTTTGTTTTGCTGGCGCTTTGTGGGATGGTGTGGTATACTCGGTTTAGTTCAACAACTCGGAATTTGGAGGTACACGATGATAATAAAAATTGTTACAATTTCACTGATGGCAGTGTTCTACATCTGCTATTTTGCAAAGCTGATTAGTCAGAAAAAGCAAGGCATAAAGACAGACCAATTAGGAAAAGGAAAAGAGGGATTTGTCAAATTTATAGAAGTAGCTCTTAAAACAATCACATATTTGCTTCCTGTAATACAGATTATCAGTATTGTGTTTTATTCGGGAACAGCACATATTGTGTTGCAATTTACAGGAGTTGTAATAACAATGTTCGGTGTACTTGCTTTTATTGTTTCTGTTACACAGATGAAGGAGAATTGGAGAGCAGGTGTGCAAAAAGAAGAAAAGACCAATTTGGTAACAACAGGCATCTATTCTATTAGCAGAAATCCTGCATTTTTGGGTTTTGATTTAATGTATATAGGAATATTGTTTTCGTTCTTTAACTGGTTCCTTTGCTTTGCCACAGGTTTTGCAGTGGTATTTTTTCATTTACAGATAGTCAATGTAGAGGAAGATTTTTTGATAGAAGCATTCGGAAATGAGTACCTGCAATACAAATCAAAAAGTATGCCGATATTTAGGAAGAAAAAAGATAAACTTCATATTTAGGTGGTTTGTCAATAGCAATAATATTTAATGCATAATCTGATTTAAGAGTGAATTTCAAATTTTAGATTTTCAATAATCATGGGATAAAAATAAACAGGGAGGATTATAGTTTTCGGAATAAAGCCGATATATAATATTAGAAACAATAAATAATAAAGAACGGATTCAGAGAAGGAGGACAAAGGATATGTCAATGAATGTGAATACAACGGGTACTGTTTATGGAAGTTATCAGAATACCTACAAGGCAGGTACAGTAGATAAGAAAAAAGAAACAGCGAAAACAACAGAAAATGATAAGGTCAAGAAAAATGTGACAGAAGTATAGCCGAAAAAATCTAAGTAAAGAGGCACAAAAAATGCTTAAAGATATGCGTGGCTCAAGAACAGATATGGACTTTATGGTTGCAGATTTTGAAAATGGTGATAATGCTAAAGATATTTTAGCACAAAGTGATAAAGAGTTTACGGTTATTTTCTCAAAGGAAGAAATGGAGAAGATGGCATCCGATCCCAAATATTATGCTGAAAAGATGCATAGTATTGAAGGTGCTTTGCGTATGTCGGATGAAATCAATGCTCAGTTTGGATTTGAAAGAGCATTTGGTAAGACAAACGGAATAGAAAACAGTGCAGATACTGATACAAAAATAACAAAGTTTGGTATTTCTTTTAATAGTGATGGAACTACAACATTCTTTGCTCAATTAGAAAAAACATCAGCTAGTCAGAAAGAATATCTTGAAAAAATTCAGGAAAAGAAAGCTGCGGAGAAGAAAGAGGCGAAGAAAAAGGAACAATTAAAGCAAATTGAAGTAAAAAAAGCTACTGTTCAAGCAAATTCAAAAGATGGACTTTTGGATAAAATTAAAAATATTGAATGGAATTCTATCAAACCAGAGGATAATAAAATCGGTGGAAGATTTGATTTTTCAATTTAGTATATTTAGATGGGGATGATTACATAAAGTATGGAGGTAGATTCATTATGAGAAAACGTTTTTTTTTTCTATATTGTATGTGTTGTCATGCTTTTTACAATGAATGTCACAGCTTTTGCGGCAGAAACTCAGGAAAATTATTCGGAGACGGAGAAAACAATGACATTTGAAATAACTCCGACAGCATTAACTTCTGGATCATCACGACATTCTGTTGGAATGTTAAATTCCTTTTTTGGAACAAATGATACAGTGGCAACTTCCGCTCTTGGTTCTTTTACAATCAGCAGCACATCTGTTCCGTCAGGCTCCACAATCAGTAAAATAGTGGTTACATCCACAAAAAGTAGTGGAAGTAGTGGAAACATCGAATTATTTGTTGCTAAAGATGAGGATAATGGAGATGGCACATTTGACAGATATACAGACAGCAAAAGTTGGAATAGTTCTCTTACTTTTGCAGATTTTGGCAATTATAATTTAAGCCCTGTTGGAAATTATTATGTTCAATTTGAATCTACAAGGTATTCAACGGGAACTGTTGCAGCAGCAACATTAAAAAATATTTATGTCACAGTATACTATCATTAAAATTTTATAATCCCCATTCTAAACAAGCAAAGATGTTGTTATTCAGTTAGCAGCATCTTTGCTTTTAATTGTATAATTGATATGACTATTGAGTTAGAATGACATTGATAGCGATAGAAAGCTATATATTACAGAAGCAGACTTTGATAAAAAAGCATTTGAGAGATTATATAAATTGAATATTATATAATCAGAGGTATATAGAACATGCACAGAGACACTATATTTCAATATGAAACAATGGCAATGCATTAAGCCAGTTGTTCGAAGTTTTGTTCGATAGCTCAGTTGTTGTCAAATATCCGATATTTTAAACTCAAAAAGCCAAAAACAGGTATGCCAAAAAGACAGATGCTGTCCATCTGTCAAAAAGAAGGATATTCAGTTGCAGAACTTACCGATATCCAAAATGAATTGCGCTGATTCCACGGAGAGGCCGTTGAAACTGCCGGAACCTGTCTTTCACTGCGTGGACATATTTCATCATCAGCCGGATAATATCGATGTGCCTGCTGGAATCCCTGCGCATGAAGAACTTTCTGGCTGTTTTTAATGCTGAAGAAAAGTCAAGTTCATAGAGATACTTGTTGCTACCCATTCCCGTTTTCTTTTTCCGGTTTTCTTCTGCCGCTTCGTTTGCGATAAAAATGCCGAAATTGTACAGAATCAGGCGGGAATAGATTTCCTGTTTTAGAAATTCCGGCTGTTTTGAATGAAAGTACAGAAGCCCGGCCGCATGTTTGAGATAGCGGAAAGAAATTTCAATGCCCCATCGCCAGTGATAGCATTCCCGGATATCGTCCAGAGTAAATGAGAAGGGAAGGTTGGTAATGAGATACTCATATGTATTCTCAGAGGTTTTGATCTTAACAACGCGAAACTGCAGGAAATAAAGATGACTGTGTTTTTTCCTGAGAAGCTCATAAAAATGAGGGGTATTTTTACTGGGATTGATGTAGCGGTAAACATCTGACTGGCTTTTCATAATATTTGTGGCTTTATCCGTAAAAAAGCGCTTTATCGTAACGTCGAATTCTTCAAGATCATCCGGAAGCTCAGATGCATAATAAGAAAGAATGCTTTTTGGGGAAGATGGTGATTTTACACGGAAAACGTAACCCAGGTTTTTGAGCTCACAGTGGAACAGGAGATCATAGGATTCGTAACCGCGGTCTGCAGTTATAATATATTTTTGCGGATCGTCGGGTGTGAAATGATCCAGCATGGAGTGGAGCGCTTCACGCTCATCCGGCTGCTGTCCGGGCTGTATGACGACATCAAGGAAGGCTTTGCTGATAACATCAACAAAACCATTTAAGTGCATGTGGTTGTAACCTTTATAGTCGATAAGCCGGGGCTTATTATAGTCCTCGATAATATCAGAATTGGTAGCATAGACAACGTGGCACCCATCGCAGGCGAGAATACAATGGTCTTTGAATTTGTCCGTAGTGGATGGAAAAGAAGAAGAGAATTCCGAAAAAAGGTATTCAAAAGCAGAGAGGGAAATCTGTCTGCGGCGCTGGCAGAAAGCAGACTGTGAAGGGATAAGGTCAGGGTCCAGGTCAAAGTAATCCATGATCTCATCATTCGTGCTGCCTTTCCCCATGCTTATGATCAGACGCATGGTATCATAGAAAGATAGTTTCCCAAGATGCTGGCGTGTAAAATCGTGGCCAGGATTTTGGGAAAGAGCCAGTGATGTTCAGCCATGGATAAGATGATAGAATTCAATTTTTCTTTTACATTTGACGGATAATGGTTCATAATAAAAATGTGCCTCCTTAGTTTTGCAGGGTTTTGGGATAGAATGATTCGTGGTGGAATCAATTCCCTTTATAAACTAAGGGGTCACCTTGTTGTCCCAATGGACAACAAGGTGACCGCACATTTTTTATTGCATGTCAATAGAAAAATGCAAAAAGAAACATAAAATATGTTACATAAATGTTAAATAAGTGCCAGCCCCAAAATAGAACAAAATACGAAAAGCTGTGTGTTGTCAGTGTTATAATAATTTTAAAAAAGTGCTGTTAAGCTAGAGAAGCTAAATGGCATTGGAAACAATGGTGCCTGACACAATAAAAACGCATAGCCAAACTTCGCTCGGTATAACTGCCTGATTGTGTCGAAATTCGTATTTTATCAATTATATCTGATAAACTGGATTTGCGGTATTGAAAATCAGTTATAGCCGTGGTACCATATAGACAGTTTCAGAAGGGAGGCTGGTCTACATGATTAAACGAGAAATTTATATGAGCCGTATTCGTCCTTTTATCGGAAATGAGCTGATAAAGGTTCTGACAGGGATTCGCCGTAGTGGAAATCTGTCATGCTGAACCTGATCCAAGAGGAACTTGCCCAAACGGGTTCCAACCAGAACAGTTATTTCCCTGAATTTTGAGAACATGAGCAATTGCACACCTTTGTACGGCTGTTGCATTGATGATGAAATCCTTCGCAGAACAAAAGAAATCAGCGGCAAGGTTTATCTGTTCTTCGACGAAATCCAAGAGGTGGCTGATTGGGAAAATTGTATCAACTCTTTCCGGGTGGAGCTGGATTGTGATATATACATTACCGGTTCCAACGCCAAGCTGCTTTCCGGTGAGCTTGCCACTTATCTTGCCGGACGGTATGTGGAGTTCGTGATTTACCCGTTTTCATTCAGAGAGTTTATGGAGCTGTATCACACCGTTTACGAAGGTGCAGACGAAAGACAATGCTTTACAAAATATCTGACGCTGGGAGGAATGCCCTATTTGAGCAACCTTCGCTACGACGATGCCGCCAGTCGTCAGTATTTGCGGGACTTGTTCAACTCCGTAGAGCTGAAAGATATTATCAAGCGAAACAATATCCGTGATGTGGATATGCTGGAGAGAATTATTGCTTATATAACTTCCAACATCGGCACTACCTTTTCTTCCACAGCCATTTCCAAGTATCTGAAAAGTGAAGGGCGCTCCGTTTCACCAGAAACGGTACTGAACTACATCAAAGCCTGCACGGACGCATTCCTGTTTTATCAGGTGAAGCGCCAAGACCTCCAGGGAAAGAAAATCCTGACCGTCAACGAGAAATACTATGTTGCAGATCATGGTGTCCGGGAAGCCGTGTACGGTGGCAACATGAAGGACATTAACCTTGTCCTTGAAAATGTTGTCTACATGGAGCTGCTGCGCCGTGGTTATTCTGTGACTGTTGGGAAAGTCTCTGACAAGGAGATTGACTTCGTATGTGAAGATCATGGGAAAAAGCTGTATGTTCAGGTTTCCTATCTACTTGCCTCGGAGGAAACCATCCAGCGTGAGTTTGGGGCGTTTGCCGGTGTTCGTGACAATTTCCCGAAATACGTTGTAACGATGGACGAGTGATATGAGAGATGGAATCAAACACCGCAATATTCGTGACTTCCTGCTGGCAGAGGAATGGAACTGAATGTTCTTCTTTCACCAGAAGATATGCAGAAGTTCTTCCAATGCGAGAATGAAAAAACAATGGTGCCTGACACAATAAATATTATGATATGTCTGTATTTAACCGCTGTATAGAAACCGGGAATGTTCTCTTAATACTGGAATGTTGGCAGGATGTCCACCCGGCGCTTGTCAGTATCCCAGTGAAATGGGAATACAGCTCGCCGTATGGACTTTTGTATGCTCTGAATCCGCCGGATGATGTTATGCAGTTTGAAAACAATGGTGCCTGACACAATAAATATTGTATAAATGTCAATGCTGTTGTGGTACATGTTGTATTCTGCGTAAATGGTATTCATGTTGTGTCTCCTTTAAACCAATAAAAATATAGAAGCATTTCAATCAGTTCACCATGTCACTTTTATTTTGTGTTATACTGTTTTATATAATTTTCTTGCCCTTGTTTTTGCCCTTATCAGAGTTCGTAAACACTGGTGGGACGATATAACGCAAGGGAAACAATAAGGGAAAGCTCACCTGCGATAAACTTTGTGTTTTCAAGGGATTGAGAGATATTTGATAATAAAATATAACAGTTATTAAATCCCTTGGAATATATGAAATCTCAATTCCAGTTTGCCGAACTGGCGAAATACAGAAAACAGCATAAGAATAATCAACAGGCAGGTAGTCTTATAACGAGACTGCCTGCCTTCTTTTATGCCTGCAAGTGCCATTTCTCAAGGGGGTGTTCAAATGAACCCCCTTTGAACACCCTAGGGAAACAAGGTTAAATTGTATCAAGTTCAGTGTTCCAACGAAAGCAGATCTGTGCGAGTATTATGTGAATCTGGAAGCGAATACTTTTGATACTTTTAAGGTTGAACCGTCCCTGATGACCGTCTTTGAACAGAGTCATACATGGATGAACTGATACAGCATTTTGTGGATTCCTATGTTATGGAAACAGATAAGAAGGCGGTATCCGCTTTTTATGACCGTGATTATATTGCAGAAAGGCTGAAGGGGCTGGAAACTGAATTGTCTTTAGAGTGTCGAATCACTCTGAATGGAGAAGAACGATGGGTCCGCAATGTGATCATACGTGGAGAGATAGAGGATTCAGAATATGCCATGATTTTCTTGCGTGATATCACAGAGGCAAAGGTAGAGAGCGCACGGCATCTGCAGATGGCAGCAGATAATGCTTCCATGGAGCAGCTGATTCAGAGTATCGTACGTCTGGTTGACCGCTTTGTTGTCTGTGATCTGGAAAATGACAGATATGAGTCCTACAACCTGAATGGACAGATGATATATAAACCTCTGGGCTTTTATCATGATTTTCAGATGCAGGTTCTTGAAAGGTATAAGACACTGGAACTACTGGAAGCTATAGATATCCTGATAGCCCCGGATAATATTCGGAAAAAACTGACAAGTGAAAATGATATTTATAAGTTTGAATATTGCAGCCTGGATGAAAAGACTTATAAAATCGCTTCTTATATTCCCTTGGAATGGAAGAATGGAAAGCTGGAAAAGGTATTGCTGGCATCCATGGATGTGACACAGGAGAAGAAAGCAGAGATTGAATCCCGTCAGGCACTGAAAGAGGCTTACCGGTCCGCAGAAAATGCAAATCGTGCGAAAACAGAATTCCTTTCCAATATGTCCCATGATATCCGGACACCAATGAATGCGATTGTGGGTCTGACGGCAATCGCAGGAGCAAATGTTGAGAGCCAGGACAGAGTCATTGAATGCCTCGGCAAGATCACAGAATCAAGCCGCCATCTGCTGGGGCTGATCAATGAAGTATTGGATGTGGTTCCACGCATCTGGAATTTGCGTTAATTAAGAGGATAACTATAGAAGATTGACGAGGAGAAGTTGTATGAGTCAGGATATTATTAATAATCGTTTTTGGGAAGAGTCGGTATTTGCTATTGCTGATGGATACTGCGTGATCAATCTCACAAAGAGTATCGTACGTGGTTCCATGTATCAGGTAGTTAATGGAAAAAATATAATCTGAATGAACAATTAGGTTTGCCGGAAAATTCAAGCTTACAGAGTCTGGTGGATGCATGGGCATTGACCATACCTGAAGAAGGTCTTCAAGATTTTCTGAACGAGTTTGACAGAGAACGACTGTTAAAGCGTTTTGCAAATGGTGAACGGCATATATCGTTCCAATACTGGACCAGGACTGCTACTTTGAATCCATGCTTGCAGAAGATCACATGGCTCTGTACCGTGAAGAGGAAACCGGAGATGTCATTGCAGTTAATTATGTTCTTGACCGTACAGAACATTACCGTTTAGAGGAAAAAGAGCGGGCACTGGAAAAATCAAACAGAGAGTATGCGAAGCTTCTGGAAGAAGAGAAAAAGCATACAGCTATGATCGAGGAATTGACAAAAAAACTGCAAAGTCAGCTGGAGTTATTTACCGTATCCATCCCCGGCGGCGTCAAAATCAGCAATGATGACCCGGAATACTCTTTCAAATATGTTTCAGAACAATTTGCAAATATGCTCGGTTACGCAACACCAAAGGAACTGTTGGACGCTTCTGGCGGTAGTATTATCGGCCTTGTTCATCCAGATGACGTGAAGGTCGGACTTGCAGATGCATTAAATCAATATACTCATTCCAATCATTATGCTACTATTTACCGGATACGCTGTAAGGACGGGACATACAAGTATATCGAAGATCGTGGGCAAAAAGTAATAAAGGAAGACGGAACCATTGAACATTGGAATCTTATGCTGGATAAAAATGACTTCATGCACAAATCAATTGCTCTGGAAAGTGAAAAGAAAGCAAATAAAAGCAAGTCTGATTTTCTCTCCAGGATGTCTCACGATATGAGAACCCCGCTGAATGGTATTATCGGATTGCTGAAGATTGCTGAGAAACATTTTGATGACAGGGAATTGGTTCTGGAAAATTTCAGAAAAATGCAGGTAGCTGCAGACTATCTATTGTCTCTTATTAACGATATCCTTCAGATGAGCAAAATTGAAGAGGGAAATGTACCTCTGACACAGGAAATTATCAATTTTGAGGAATTAAGTCAGGATATTCTGACTATCATAGAACAGCGGGCAAAAGACAGAGGAATCCAGATGCAGTTCCGTGCAAAAAAGGAAGTGCTTCGATATCCTTTTATTTATGGAAGTCCGGTACATTTAAGACAGATATTTCTTAATATTTATGGAAACTGTATTAAGTATAACCGGATTGGCGGCAAGATAATAACGGTGTCAGATTATACAGAAGCTGTTGACGGAATTACGACATATGAGTGGACCATAACTGACACTGGCATTGGTATGAGCAGGGAATACCAGGAGCATATATTTGAGCCGTTTTCGCAGGAAAGAGAGGATGCAAGAAGTACACAGCAGGGAATTGGACTGGGAATGGCGATTGTAAAAGGTCTGATTGAAAAAATGGGTGGAACTATTGAAGTTAAAAGCGAAGAAGGCGTTGGCTCAACCTTTATCCTCAGGATTCCATTTAAACTTGCTCCCACACCAGATACAGTAAAGAAAACAGCGGCACAGATGGATATCAGCGGCTTAAACTTATTGCTGGTGGAGGATAATGAACTGAATGCAGAAATTGCGGAAACGCTGTTGTCTGATGAAGGTGCAAACCTGACAGTTGCAAGAGATGGATTGCAGGCGGTCAGAATGTTTCAGGAGAAACCGGAAGGTTATTTTGACGCAATTCTGATGGATATCATGATGCCTGTAATGGACGGGCTTACTGCGACAAAAACAATCCGGTCACTGAAACATCCAGATGCTGAGACAATCCCGATTATTGCCATGACAGCAAATGCATTCAGAGAAGATAAAGAAAAGTGTCTGGCAGCAGGAATGAATGCTCACTTGGCAAAGCCTATAAAAATTGAAAACATAAAGAGAATTTTGTATGAATATTGTGTGTAGTGGCTGCAACTTCTCAAATCCGTATATCTGTTTTTCACGTTTTGTAGGATATTATAACGTAAATGTAAAACTGGCAGGGACAGGTTCTCTGTATACAGATAAAAGCAGGATAATGAAGTATAAAACAGAGAGAGGATTTTTATAAAATGGAAAAGTATGAAGACAAAATATATTCTTTAGGTGAGGCTGTAACGGGACAGACACAGGCTATGTCACAGGCCGTACAGAAAACACTGGAAAATAATGGCGGGGTAGGTATAATGACAGGATCTTATGACCAAAACCTGTCTATTTTGTCTGTGAATAATCTGCTGTTGCATAGTACAGGATATACATTCGATACTTCATGGAACAGACAAAAGGCTCATTGAGAAACTTCTTTTATGACGAGGAAGATAGACTGGAGCGAGACCATTTTTTGCAGCTTCACGGAACAGGGGAAGCACAGATCCTTACAGCAGACGGTACAGTGAAAAATGTACGGCTTTGTAAAGAGGATGCGACAGATGAGGCGGGCAGACAGATCTGGGTTATGTCCGTACAGGTCAACTGGGATCATGTAAATTTGACACTGCTCAATGAGGCTATCTGTTCCGGCTTCTGGTATTTTGACTGTGACGAAAACAGTGAGATTGTGAATGCAAACTGGAGTCATGAATTCCGAAAAATGCTTGGCTATCATGACACTCTGGACTTTCCGAATAAACTGGAATCCTGGTCAGATCTTCTGCATCCACAGGATAAAGAAAGAGTAATGGTGCAGCTTCAGGCGGCAATTAAGGATAAGACGAACCAGATAAAATACCAGGTAGAGTATCGTATGAGAATGAAGGATAATCAATACCAGTGGTTTCGGGCATCGGCAGAAGTAATACGCCGTCTGGATGGTTCGGCCAGCAGGATTGCCGGGATTTTTATTAATATTGATGCGGAAAAAAAAGAGGCCATGCAGGCACAAAAATCTGCTGCTTTCCACCGGGCTTTTACGAAAGCAGACCTGTGTGAGTATTATGTAAATCTGGAAGCGAATACTTTTGATACCTTTAAGGTTGAACCGTCCCTGATGACAGTCTTTGAACAGAGTCATACATGGATGAACTGATCCGTCATTTTGTGGATTCCTATGTTGTGGAGACAGATAAGAAGGCGGTATCCTCTTTTTACGACCGTGGTTATATTGCAGAAAGGCTGAAGGGTCTGGAAACCGAATTGGCTTTAGAGTGCCGTATCACTCTGAATGGAGAAGAACGATGGGTCCGCAATGTGGTCATACGTGGCGAAATAGAGGATTCAGAATATGCCATGATCTTTCTGCGTGATATCACAGAGACAAAGGTAGAGAGCGCACGGCATCTGCAGATGGCGGCGGATAATGCTTCCATGGAGCAGCTGATTCAGAGTATTGTGCGTCTGGTTGACCGCTTTGTTGTCTGTGATCTGGAAAATGACAGATATGAATTCTACAATCTGAATGGACAGATGATATATAAACCTCTGGGATTTTATCATGATTTTCAGATGCAGGTTCTTGAAAAATATAAGACACTGGAACCATTGGAAGCTATAGATATCCTGACAGCCCGGATAATATTCGGAAAAAACTGAAAAGTGAAAATGATATTTATAAGTTTGAGTATTGCAGCCTGGATGAAAAGACTTATAAATCGCTTCTTATATTCCTTTGGAATGGAAGAATGGAAAGCTGGAAAAGGTATTGCTGGCATCCATGGATGTGACACAGGAGAAGAAAGCAGAGATTGAATCCCGTCAGG
>ENA-OQDF01000946-OQDF01000946.1-human-gut-metagenome-genome-assembly--contig:-NODE-946-length-12084-cov-1.993560_pt1 | contig 12084 bp, 17 predicted proteins | sample MGYA00242769_ERZ504597 | MGnify/ENA primary metagenome ERZ504597 (study PRJEB26092, sample SAMD00036305) | human gut metagenome | host: Homo sapiens | study: EMG produced TPA metagenomics assembly of...
GCCCGCGCTCCCCCGCTGGCATGGCGATGGGCCAGATCGCCGGCGGCTGAAAATAAAGGAGCAGCTATGGGTAAGCGACTGTGGGTTGAGCGTAACAAGGACGGTTCGTGGGATGCGTTCAGCACGATGGCGCACACATTAAGTTCGGCAAGGATCGTGGCCAGTTCACGCCGGGCGATCTGATGAAGGTCGCGCTGGCCGGTTGCGCCGCGCTGTCCAGCCAGTTCGCCATCGAACATACGCTGGGTGAGGGCAAGGGTGCCAAGATTGTGGTGGATGGCACGTACGACCCGGAAAATGACGCCTACACCGGTTTCGAGGAGCAGGTGGTGATTGATGCTTCCGACGCCGGTCTGTCCGAGGAGGATGCCGACAAGCTCAAGGAGCGCGTCACCCGCCATATCGACAAGGGTTGCACGGTCAAGCACACCTACGTGCAGGAGACCCCGGTGCGCATGAACGTCACCGTCAAGCACTGAGACGGGATATAAATTGAAGAGGCTCCCTGGCGGGAGCCTCTTTCCGTATATTCGGACTTTACTGGCGATCGGGATCGATGGTCTTTTCGATCTGCTGGGCGACTTCAGGCTCGGCTGCGGACACCGGAATCTCCTCGACGCCGGCAATCTCCTCCAGCGACTTGGTAGGCACTTCGGCGGGCGAGCTCGGCACGGTGTCGAGACGCGATTCCGCGGCCTCAACATACTTGCGTGGCACCACGTACACCGGGCCGACCGCATGCTGCAGCAGGCCCTGGCTGGTGGAGCCCAGCAGCAAGCCAGTGAAGCCGCCGCGACCACGGGAGCCGACAACAACCACATCGTGATCGTAGCTGGCCTTGGTCAGGGCGCTCACGGCCGGGCCGGAAACAATCTGCTTGTTGATCTTCAGATCAGGATGCGATTCCTGCAACGGCTTGATGCGCACCTCAAGATCGTCCTTGTAGGACTCCATGATGGCGTCCTCGCCATCCACGCCCTTCAGGTTCGGCACAGCGGAAATCACGTCCAGTTCCGCACCCCAGCACGTGGCGAAGTCGGCGGCAATGTCCAGCGCCTTCAGACCCCACTTGGATTCGTCGGAGCCGACGGCCACCTTGGTGATCGTGTTGTTCAGGTGCATCAGGTTACCGTCATCATCGGTGTACGGCACCACCACAATCGGGCAGTAAGCATATGCCGGCAGCGATGAGGACGTAGTGCCCAGCAGGCGCTCGGCCAGACCGCCCTTGCCACGGTTGCCGATGACGATCAGATTGTAGTTACGAGACAATTCGACGAACACCGATGCCGGATCTCCGGTAACAATCAGCGTGGCGGCTTCGACGCCCTGCTCGTCTGCGATGGCCTTGGCCTTGGACAGAATCTCCTGAGCATCGGAATGCGCGGCGTTATCGTCCCCCATCGCCGTGTAAGTGGCATCGAACGAAACGGCGGCATAGCTCGGCAGGGAATATGCGCAGACAATCTGCAGCGTCAGCCCCGCGTGCTTTGCATAATTCGCGGCCCACCATGTTGCCTTGTAACTGGCATGCGACCCGTCAACGCCGACGAGAATAGCCTTGTCGTTAATCATGACGACCTCCTTGAAGTTATTGCGGCACGAATACCGCGTATCTCAACAATACCCCGCGACACTCGGTTTGGCCGGTATCCTCCGCTCAAAAAGAAATCCGCGTATACGAAAAAGGCACACCCCAAAGGACGTGCCTTAATACGAATTCGCTTACCGCATAATTCTTGTCACATCACGCGGCGAATGGAATATCCAGCTCCACCGAATACGGAAACGTCGCTTACTGCCGTTCCCTGCACCGGGTTCATAGCATTCATCACCTGTCCGTTACCGATGTAAATGGCCGCATGAGTACCATTCGCAAGAATGTCACCCGGCTTGGCATCCGCCAAGCTTGCGACCGGAGTACCCACGGTGGCTTGAGCACCAGAGGTACGAGGCAGGGAGATGCCAAACTGGGAGAAGACGTACTGCACAAAACCGGAGCAATCCCATCCTGCCGGAGTGTTGCCGCCGGCAACATACGGATAGCCTTGGAACTTCAGTGAGAAGCTAGCAAGCTCAGCGCCAGTGCCAGTGCCAGTCATTTTACCCAAGTCAACCTGTGGAATCGACGCACGCTGTTCAGAGCGGCTGGCTGCCGCAGCAGCAGCGGACTGGGCTGCAGCAGCTTCATCAGCGGCTTTCTGAGCCGCCGCCGCTGCAGCAGCTTCCTTCTCGCCCTGAGACTCGGTCTGTGGCACATCAAGAGTCTCGATGCCACCCCATTTAGAGTTCTCATCAACCGAGGTGGAGGTGGATTCGGCGAACAAATTCTTCTTCACCGAACTCGCTTCGGGAAAGAACGTGAGGACACCACAGCACTCGTCTGCGCGGAATCGGCAGAGGCAAACGGGGCTACGCACGCAAACATGGCACCCGTGGCGATAATCGCCACTGATGTGGAAATAATAGTCTTAACGCTCATCATCAACGCCATACACTAGCACACATGGGTCGATTTCATAACAGGAATAGCATTTCGAAGATGATGTCGCGGGCGCATCACTCGGCAGGAGAACGCAACAGCTCGGATACCGATTGGCATCCGAGGCCTGCAATATATCAATCAATAAGACTGCATCACGGGATACGCACCACAATGGTGAGCTTTTCGGTCATGGCACTAGCGAGAGCCACGCTGTAGCCATTCCATCCACCATGGACCGCCTGACCGTTGCCGACATACAACGCCACATGATCGTAGTGTGCACCACCGTTCCATCACCGGTGTTGGCATAAATCAGAATATCGCCCGGCTGCAGGGATCCGTCTGTGACTACGTGGCCACCGGGAACATTGACGTACTCTTCAGCCAACCGTGGAAGTTAATGCCACGGGCCGCCAACGCTTGACTGACCAATGCGGTGCAGTCCATGCTCTGTCCGATCAAAGAATACGCACGGTCGATAGAGGCACCGGCACCAGCGGAAACCGAACCACTGGCATCGGAATAAGTAACAGAAGAGCGAGACTCATTACGCTCGCGGCGTTGGCCTGCTCCTGGGTCGCCTGAGCCTCGACCTCCGCCTGCTTCTTGGCCTCCTCTTCGGCAGCCTTCTTGGCCGCTGCGGCATCCTTTTCCACCTGAGATTCCGTCTGCGGCACATCGAGTTCTCAATGCCGCCCCAATCAGCATTGTCCTCAACGCTCGTGGCAGTGGCTTCAGTCGTCAGATCTTTGCGCACCTGGGTGTACGAGGGGAAGGACTTGGTGGAAGTCACAGTAACACCCTCAGCTGCAGTTGCTGTAGGAACAAACATAAACAAGCAAGCACAGGAGACAATCGCGGCAACAATGGAAGAAGCTACAGTTTTGGTCTTCATAGAACCATCACCCTACACGGTGCGCATTAACTCGTACAGGATGGAAGAAATAAAACACCCCGGAGCTATTGGGATATATCGGCGTGTCGGCACAGGTCAGTTCGGACTAATACGCAGCCGCAACACTTGAAATGCCATCTCGCGCGAACGATTGCCGATAGGGCGACGTCACATCCGAACAGTAATCACCGAATGTAAGCCAATGAAATGAATCAGTAGTGAACGTACTGGAACTTACCGGCTTCGGCGGCGCTGAACGTACGGGTCGAAATCACACCCAATCCCTTGGCATTGGATTCGGAGATCTCAATGGAGCCGTCGGCATTGATCTTTTCCAGAACGGCAACATGGCCGTACGCGCCATCGGCATCGGCCTGGCCAGGAGCGAACACCACAGCATCACCGACATGGCGAGGAGTGTTGTCCACCCAATAGCCAGAGCGGAAGCTGACGCCGCCCACGCGCCACCATTGCCGAAGTTGCCGCTGGAAGGCAGGCCCAGTTCGGCACGACGCTGGTACGCGTACCACGTGCACTGACCCCACGGATAGTTGTTGGAGTTGGTGCCAACGGCATGGTTCGGGTTGAAGCCAGCCGGCACAGCATCGCCATCGGCATCCATGAGAGCCGACACCACAGGATTGTTCGCATTATTGCGATTCATCAGCTTGGCGTCCAAGGTGCTGTCTGAATTGCTCAGCCCCCAACCGCCTTCATTGGTGGACTGTGCGGTAACGGAGGATGAACTCAGATCAGTACGTGCTTCGGAACGAGAAGCCGCAGTCACATCGCTGATGCGCTTAATCTGCGTGGTCGTCGTGGCCGGATCAGCCACGAACGAGTTCGCGGCGTCGTCATTGTTGGAAAACGCGAGAGAACCTGCGGCCGTGCCGACCAGAGCGGCCAGTGAGGCCGAGGCAAGAATATGGCTACGGCGTTCAGCGGCACGAGCGGCCTCACGAATGGAACGGCGGGTCTGGGGAGCGATTTCGTTGATCTTCTCGGCAATGGCCGGATCAAGCCCCAAAAACAACGGCGTCGCTACCAGCGGATTGCACCGCACGCACAGCACGAACGGAATGAGAACCCTTGCCGGAGGCAAACAATGCCTTCGCTAAGCTGAACTTCTGGCGCGAGACCGTGGTCGCTTTATGCGAAGCATGCTTCATACTACGTTAACTCCTTGGATGGGTTCGGCGGGGTCATTTCGATGACCTCGTATGACCGTCACAATTGAGTACTGTACAACGAACAGAGGTCAATCCTCAATGTGATCCCCCACCATCCGGGTGTGTCAAACGATTTACGTAACCGTGCGGCCGGGTGAAAAACTGCCTTGTTTCCGCCCGTTCACGAACCTCACTATCCGGTTATCGGAAGAATCACTAACTCATGTCATTCCGACACACCGTAGCCATGATGTGCTGCGTACATTCTGCACTGCATTCCGCATTGCCACCACTGCCGCCCGGCACCCCGGAATTCCGCAGTAGCCCCGCAGTAATCCCGTACACCGAGCATTATCCGCGATATTCCCCAACACTGGTCTACCCTTGAAACCATGACTATCACACTGAGTATTCCCGAGTCGCTGAAGCCCGAAGATGGTCGCTTCGGCTCCGGCCCCAGCAAAATCCGCCCCGAACAGATCGCCGCGCTCGATGCCGGCGCCACCACCCTGCTTGGCACATCACATCGCCAGGCACCAGTCAAGCAACTGGTCGCTTCGATTCGTGAAGGTCTGCGCGAGTTCTTCCACCTGCCTGAAGGGTATGAGGTGGCGCTTGGCAACGGTGGCGCCAGCGCGTTCTGGGAGATTGCCTGCGCTTCGCTGATCACCCGTCGCGCCGCATTCGGCACGTATGGCTCGTTCAGTGCCAAGTTCGCCGCGTCCGCCGCGAACGCACCCTTCCTTGAGACCCGGTGCTGTTCCCCGGCGAGCCGGGCACTTACCGTCTGCCTGAGCTCACCGAGGGCGTGGACACATATTGCTGGGCTCACAACGAGACCTCCACTGGTGTGGCCGCCCCGATTCGCCGCGTGGCCGGAAGTCGTGAAGCTGGTGCCTTGACCGTCATCGACGGCACCAGCGCAGCCGGCGCTTTGCCTGTGGACATCAGCCAGACCGACGTCTACTACTTCTCACCGCAGAAGGCCTTCGGTGCCGATGGCGGTCTGTGGGTCGCCATCCTCTCCCCCGAAGCTATCGATCGTGCGGCAGGCGTCGAATCAAGCGCTCATCTGGGAGGCGCACATCGCTGGGTGCCGCCGTTCCTCTCGCTGACCACGGCACTGAACAACTCCCGCAAGGATCAGACCCTGAATACGCCCGCCGTGGCCACCCTGATCATGATGGAAAACCAGATTCGCTGGCTCAACAACAACGGCGGCCTCGCCTGGGCCACCACACGTTGCGCCAAGTCCGCATCCATCCTGTACTCGTGGGCCGAGCGCTCCGAATACGCCGCTCCGTTCGTCGTCGATGCGGACGCACGCTCGAACGCCGTGGTCACCATTGATCTGGACGAGCGAGTCCAGGCCTCTCAGGTACTGTCCATCCTGCGCGAGAACGGCATTGTGGACGCCGCCGGCTACCGCAAGCTGGGCCGCAACCAGCTGCGCGTTGGCGTGTTCCCCTCGGTGGAACCGGCTGATGTCATGGCCTTCACCAAGTGCGTCGACTACGTGGTCGAGCACCTGTGATGGCATATATGCCCCGCATTGCCGACCATATATGCCATGCACATTGATCGGTCTCAACTGATGCCGATTGAATAATCGTAGGGAGGGATGTTTGACGCCCCTCCCTACTCTTACTACAGTGCATGAGTATGAAGTTCGCGCCTCTCATTGACCCTGCCGTCCGCAAACCCGCACCCAAGCCCGTACGGGTGGATCTGCGTAAGGTGTTTGCCATCGGTACCGGTCTATGGATTGTGGCGTTGATTGTCGTGCTGATTCTGCTGGCCGTGGCTACAGCGTAATGCCGTTGGTGATTATGTGCGTGGCCGGCGTCATTATTGGCTTGCTACTGCTGGTCTGGGAATACTTCGACCGCTGGGACTACCGCCGCCTCGGACAGTAACGCAACACAAGCTCCTTCTGATGACGGGAGCTGTCAGCGTAGCTGATTGAGGGAGAGACCGCGGCCGCAGGTCGCTCATCAAACAGCATTGGTGCATGCAAGGCATGCCACCAATTCCTTACCTCACTGCGCCAACGGCAACGTAAGGCTGAACGTACTGCCTTGCCCGGGCGCGCTCCATACGGTCACATCGCCATGATGGGTCAGCGCCACATGCTTGACGATGGCCAAGCCTAGGCCCACGCCATCCGCCGTGCGATTGCTCTGTTCCACGCCCCGGTAGAACCGCTCGAAGATGCGCGCCTGGTCCTTCTTAGCGATGCCCGTGCCTTGGTCAATCACGCGAATCACCGCGCGGTCGCCATCCTTGTCTTTGGATGCGGACACGCTGACCACGCCATTTTCCTTGGAATAGCCGATGGCGTTTTCGATGAGCTTGGTCACGGCGCTGTCGATCTGGTCCGCCTCACCATTGATGACTAGATCATCGTCGCCCTTGATGTTCAGCTGCACGCCAGCCTCGGCTGCCTGCGGCTCCAGTCGCGCCGCCGTGGCCCTGAGCTGTTCCATAACGTTCAGTCGGTTGGCGGAAGACGGCGTAATCGGCTCCTGCGCGCGTATGAGCAGCAGCAAATCAGACACCATGTGGTTGAGCTTGCTGCAGCTGGAACGCACCTGGCGAGCGTCGGCAGCACCTGCTGTTCGTCCAGATTGCCGGACTCCAGCGAATCGGCGAGTTTGGCCAGAGCTCAGTGGGGCCCAACAATTGCTCGGACACATTGGTAATAAACGAGTCACGCACTTGAGCGAAACGAATCACATCACTGACATCGGTAATCAACACGATGACGAACTGCTCGTTGATACGCCCTACAGTCACCTTCAGCCAGTTGGGGCGGTGGACGGACTGCGTGGCGACGTGATCGCCCTTGTTCTGGTCTGCGACGTACCGCTCCGGAGTATCGGTGGTCAAGTCGAACTGGCGCTTGCCACCGGACTTGCGCGCCTCGTGAATGGCATCCAGCACATGCTGCTGGGCAATGGCGTCATCTGACACCACACCCAGGCGGTAGGCGGCGGGATTGCAGCGGACCACCTCGTCGTGCTCGTCGACCACCACGGACGCACCTGGCAGCATGGACAGCAGCGTGGCGGTGTCGTCGGACAGATCGTCATTGTCGTCATCATCGGCCAGCGGCGATTCCATGGACACTCGATGTGTCGCAAATCCCACGATGAGCGTGATGATTCCTACCACAAATAAAACAGCCGTGACAATAAGAGCAATCGCGGCGACGAGCGGCATCTGTGTCATGCCCCCCATTCTTTCACACCACACGCCGGGATTGCGGTTTGCCGGCACGCCGGTAACATGAATTTCAGGTGAACAACCCAATGAACAGTAGAACAACTTGAGGTTGCCATTACCTACGTTGAAGTGGGGAACAAGTACTGGAATAATACACTGGTACAGGTTGCAATAAGCAAGCATGAAAGGCTAGAGAAATGCGCGTTATTTTCAACGAGGAGCTGAAGCAGGTTGCTGACGACCTCGACCGTATGGCGCAGAACGTACGCAAGGCGATCAAAGGAGCTGGGGAAGCCCTGCTGAATCAGGACGTTGAAGCCGCACAGACTGTGATTGACGGCGACATCGAAATCGATGCCCTGGAGTCCTCTGTGATTGACCAGTGCGTCAAGTTGCTCGCCAAGCAGAATCCGGTGGCCACCGATCTGCGTGTGGTCGTTTCCACCATGCGTCTGGCTTCCACGTTCGAGCGTATGGGCGATCTTGCCCGCACGTGCCGAGCCGCTCGCCGCACTATCCGGCCGCCGCGATTCCTGAATCCGCTCAACCGGTGTTCGCCGAGATGATCGACTTCCTGGACAACACCGCTGACCAGCTGGTGGCCATGCTCTTCGATCGCGATGCCAAGACCGCCGAGGCCATCATCCTGGCTGACGACAAGCTGGACAATCTGCACCACCAGACCTTCGATCTAGCGCTGTCCGATGACATCACCCGTCAGCAGACCGTGGATATCGTGCTGCTGGGCCGCTTCCTGGAGCGTCTCGGCGATCACGCCGTGTCCGCCGCCCGCCGTGTGGTGTACATCGTCTCCGGCTTCGACCCCACTAAGGAGCCGACCCGCGACGAGGGCACCGACATCGACTGATTGGGACTTGTTCTCACATTGGGCGAATAACTGAACACTTGTTCTCCTGTGGTTTGAGGAGGATGCCCGAAAGCGGCGATCCGGCTACGGCTGGACGCGTTTTTGTTGCTTTTGGGCGGTACACCGGCGTATCCATGGGGCGGCAAAACACCCATAGGGCGGTAACTTGCCCATGGGGCGGTTTGAAGGATATGTGAAACCGCGGAATTAAGCCATTCTGGCATACCGCCCCATGAGGGTTTTACCGCCCCATGGGGTAATCACCGCCCCATGGGGGATTTGGCAGGCATAGCAAAGGGGAGCCGCACGTTATGTGCGACTCCCCTTACAGCTTGTACCGTGTTAGCGGCTTAGGCTCACTTCTGGCCCTGAGCGGCGACAGCGGCGGCACCGGCAGCAGCAGCCTCCGGGTCCAGGTACTCGCCACGCGGCTTGATCGGCTTGAAGTTCTCGTCCAGCTCGTAGAGCAGCGGGATGGCGGTCGGGATGTTGACCTTGGCGATCTCTTCCTCAGACAGGTTGTCCAGCATCTTGACGATGGCGCGGAGGGAGTTGCCGTGAGCGGCAATCAGCACGGTTTTGCCGGCCTTGAGCTCCGGCTCGATGGCGGACTCGAAGTACGGCTTCACACGCTCAACAACGTTGGCCAGGCACTCGGCTTCCGGAACCGGATCGCCGGCGTAGCGCGGGTCGTTGTTCTGGGCGTACTGGTCGTTCGGGTCGATCTCGGGCGGCGGGGTGGCGTAAGAACGGCGCCACAGCATGAACTTCTCGTCGCCGTACTCTTCGCGGATCTCGGTCTTGTTCTTGCCCTGCAGAGCGCCGTAGTGACGCTCGTTGAGACGCCAGTCACGCTGAACCGGAATCCACAGACGATCTGCGGCATCCAGAGCGATGTTGGCGGTGTTGATGGCGCGACGCAGCAGGGAGGTGAACACGATGTCCGGAAGGACGTTCTTCTCCTTGAGCAGCTCGCCGCCACGCTTGGCTTCGGCTTCACCCTGCTCGGTCAGAGGTACGTCGACCCAGCCGGTGAACTGGTTGGTTTTATTCCATGCGCTCTGTCCATGACGGAGCAGTACTAGTTTATAAGTCATACGGTTCAGTCTACAGCCGCGTGCGCCCAAACACGAGTATTCGTCTTATTATTTCGCTCTCATAGCGCCACGGCAACCGCCAGCACCACCGCAAACAGCAAGATCTGGAAGCTGGCGGCGGGCAGAGCCGGGCGGAATTGACGTTTATTCACGCTGGAGACCATGCGCACAGGTATTCCGGTGCCCGAGAGCAACAGCACCGCACCCCACGGCCACCATAGGGTCGCGCACATGAGCAGGGCTATGGCCCACGCGGCCACGCAGCACACAATCAGCAGCGTACGCGCGCCGGATTCACCCAGCCGTACGGCCAGCGTGCACTTACCATGCTCACGATCCTCGTCGATGTCACGGATATTGTTCACCATCATGATCAGGCAGGAGAACAGGCCAGCCGCCACAGCACCCAATAGTCCGCCGACGTCCACCGTGCCGCACAGCGCGTATTCGGTGCCCAATACCGCAGCCAAGCCGAAGAACAGGAACACGCCGACTTCTCCCAGCCCGACGTATCCATACGGATGCTTGCCACCGGTGTAGAACCAGCCGGCCAGCAAGGAGGCCGCGCCCACGGCCAGCAACCACCATGCTTGGGCGAGCACGACCGCCACAACACCGCATATGCAGGCGATGGCGGCGCAAATCATCGCCGCGAACAGTACATGCTTGGCCGGTACCAGTCCGGATGCGGTCAGTCGCTGGGGTTTGCCTGATTTCGATTCGTCCGTGTCACGCCCGGCGTCAGTGCCGCGGATGCCGTCGGAATAGTCGTTCGCATAGTTGACGGCGATTTGCAGGAACAGCGCGACTAGCAGGCACAGGATGGTCACCGGCCAGAATCGGTCCATCAGCAGGGTCTGCTGTTCACGGGCCGTGGCGCAGGAGGCCGGTTCTGGATATATTGCGATGCAGGTGCCCGACCGCTCGATATGCACGTACGCCATCACCGCCCAACCATCACGACGCGATGGAAGTGACCAAGGTCTTGGGACGCGCGCCCCGAACCCACAAGCCGATAGACATAAGCAATCCCTTTCATATATAACTCTGGCTCCCCTCTCTGAGACAGAGTATGCCTAATCAGCCAACGAGCGGCTTGACCAGCGGGAAGGTGATGGTCTCGCGAATCGTGGCACCGGTCAAGGCGATAAGCAGTCGATCAATGCCCATACCCATACCGCCGGCCGGAGGCATGCCCACGCCGAGAGCCTCGAGGAAGTCCTCATCGATGTCGCAGGCTCTTCGTCGCCGGCGAGTGCGTCCTTGGCCTGGGCCACGAAACGCTCACGCTGCACGATCGGGTCGTTGAGCTCGGAGTAGCCGGTAGCCAGCTCGAAGCCGCGCACGTAGAGATCCCACTTCTCCACCACGCCGGGCTTGGTGCGGTGGGCCCTTGACCAGCGGGGAGGTTTCGACCGGGAAGTCACGCACGAAGGTGGCTCGTAAAGCTTGTCCTCGTAGAAGTGCTCCCACAGGTGTTCGACGAGCTTGCCGTGGTTCTCCACGTCGTCGCGCTCCACGCCGAGCTTGTCGCGATGGCGCCAAATGCTCAACGGAGGTGCCGGGATGCTCAGGGCCGCCGTTCGGCACGATTTCCTCGCCCAATGCCTCGGACAGCGAATCGTACATGCTGATGGTCTTCCATTCGCCGCCGAAGTCGTATTCGGTGCCGTCGAGCAGGGTGACCTTGTGCGAGCCGTAGACGTCCATGGCGGTCTTCTGCACGAGCTCCTTGACCAGCTGGCCGATGGAATCATAGGTGCCATAGGCCTGGTAGGCCTCGACCATGGTGAATTCGGGGGCGTGCGTGGCGTCGACGCCTCATTGCGGAAGTCGCGGTTGATTTCGAACACGCGATCGATGCCGCCGACCAGGCAGCGCTTGAGGAACAGTTCCGGGGCGATGCGAAGGTACAGGTCAAGGTCGAAGGCGTTCATGTGCGTGGTGAACGGGCGGGCGGCCGCGCCACCGTGCAGGGTCTGCAGCATCGGGGTTTCGACCTCGAGGAAGTCGTGGTCGTCAAAGGTGCGGCGCAGGGAGGCCACGGCCTTGGAGCGGTTACGCACCATGTTGCGGATGTTCTCGTCCGCGATCATGCCGATGTACGGCTTGCGGGTGCGGGTGTCTTCGTTCAGGTCCTTGTGCAGGGCCGGCAGCGGCTGCAGGGCCTTAGAGGCGATAGCCACTCAGTGGCGAATACGGACAGCTCGCCGGTCTTGGAGGCGATGACGCGGCCCTTGAGGTACAGGTGATCGCCAAGGTCGACGAGCTGCTTGAACTGCTTGAGCGAGTCGGCGCCAATCTCCTTCTTGGAGATCATGCCTGAATCTTGGTGCCGTCACCGG
>ENA-OQDF01000947-OQDF01000947.1-human-gut-metagenome-genome-assembly--contig:-NODE-947-length-12078-cov-1.925446_pt1 | contig 12078 bp, 14 predicted proteins | sample MGYA00242769_ERZ504597 | MGnify/ENA primary metagenome ERZ504597 (study PRJEB26092, sample SAMD00036305) | human gut metagenome | host: Homo sapiens | study: EMG produced TPA metagenomics assembly of...
TCCAGTTTTTACGTTCTGAATTCAATTCAATTGAAGTTGTAAGAGGCGGAAGTGTGGGGATTGAAGCGATCACAATGCCAAAAAGATAAAAAATCAAAAAAAACAGAGCGCACTCTTGAATTTGAAAAACAGAAGTAATATAATAGCGATATGTAATCCGTAGGATTTAAAATACGGGAAGCAAAAATTATAATTTAGATATATGTTACTGTAAGAAGCAACAAGGGAATGGAGGAATTACAATGGAAAAGAAACAGATTGACTGGTCAAGCATAGGATTTGGTTATATCCCGACCGAAAAGAGATATGTTTCAAATTACAAAGATGGAAAGTGGGATGATGGATGCCTGACAGAAGATGCCAACATTGTATTGAATGAGTGTGCAGGTGTTCTGCAGTATTCCCAGTCAGTATTTGAAGGTATGAAGGCATACACAACAGAAGACGGACGCATCGTTGTATTCCGCCCGGATATGAACGCAAAGAGATTTGCTGATTCCGCAAGAAGACTTGAGATGCCGGTATTTCCGGAAGACCGTTTTGTAGATGCGATCGTACAGGTAGTAAAAGCCAATGAGGCTTATGTACCACCTTACGGATCAGGGGCGTCCCTTTATATCCGTCCATATATGTTCGGAAGCAATCCGGTTATCGGAGTTAAACCTGCTGACGAATATCAGTTCCGTGCATTTGTAACACCAGTAGGACCATATTTCAAGGGCGGCGCAAAGCCGATCACAATTAAAGTCTCAGACTTTGACCGTGCAGCACCGCATGGAACAGGACATATCAAAGCTGGTCTTAACTATGCAATGAGCTTACATGCAATTGTAACAGCACATGAAGAAGGCTATGCAGAGAATATGTATCTGGATGCAGCAACAAGAACAAAAGTAGAAGAGACAGGTGGAGCAAACTTCATCTTCGTCACAAAAGATGGTAAAGTAGTTACTCCGAAGTCAAACAGTATCCTTCCATCTATACAAGACGTTCTATTCTTTATGTGGCAGAACATTATCTTGGACTTGAGACAGAAGAAAGAGAAGTATATCTTGATGAAGTAAAAGACTTTGCAGAATGCGGACTTTGCGGAACAGCAGCAGTTATTTCACCAGTTGGCAAGATTGTAGACCATGGCAAAGAAATCTGCTTCCCAAGCGGAATGGAAGAAATGGGACCTACAACAAAGAAACTTTACGAGACACTTACCGGCATCCAGATGGGACGCATCGAAGCTCCGGAAGGCTGGATCAAAGTTATCGAATAAGATTTATTGTATCAGATATAAGACAAGGTACAGGCAGATGTCCTGCGCCTTGTTTTTTGTTTGTATTTCGTTATAATAAGAGAGAGTTTACAGGAGGACGGAATGGACAAAAAAATCTTACGATAACGGAATGGACTTCAGCTTTGTGGAGCAAAGTCCGCGAAGTGCAGACAACAATAGAAAATGCTGTAAAAACAAGCAATTATCAGGAACTGAATCAGTCCATCACGAAGATGGTTAATAATACACTGAAACAATATCAGAAAGAGCATCCTGCGACGGTTCAGAAAAAAACTGAGCACAAAGTTATGAATCAGAAAATACAGGAAACTCATCCGGAACTGTACGGAAATACCGGAGGCGAAAAGGTAAAAGATATTCTGCTGATCGTATTCGGTGGGCTTCTTTCCGGAAGTATGGCAATAGGACTTCTGACAGTGCAGATTCTGCAGGCTGTAATAGGTCACGGCGGTATCACTTCGACTGCAGTGACGTTGATTGGTACACTGGCAGGCGTGGGGATGATCTATGGAGGCTGTACAGGACTTGGCAGATTGAAACGCTTCAAGAAATATGTACAGGCACTTGGAGACAGAACGTATTGTGATTTTGAACGTCTGGCAGGGACTGTGGGCCGCAGTGTGAAATTTGTAAAAAAAGATATCAGATTTATGATTCAGAAAGGCTGGTTTCTGGAAGGACAGACGGATCAGAAGGAAACATGCCTGATCACGAGCACAGAAACATATCGACAGTATACAGAGACACAGAAGGCACTGGAGCAGCGAAATGAAGAAGAATGCAGAAAACGCCAGCAGGAAACAGAGCAGCAGAAACAGATCAGTCCGGAAGTACAGGAAGTTCTGGATAAAGGTGAAGCATATATTCAAAAAATCCATGCAAGTAATGATGCAATCCCGGGAGAAGAGATCTCGGCTAAAATTGCCCGCATGGAACAGATTGTAGAACAGATTTTTCAGAGGGCAGAGGAGCATCCGGAAATTATCCCGGACCTTAAAAAAATGATGGATTATTATCTACCTATGACAGTGAAACTTCTGGATGCTTATGAAGAAATGGACAGACAGCCAATTCAGGGAGAGACGATCCGCTCATCCAAAAAAGAAATTGAAGATACGCTGGATACTTTAAATGAAGCATTTGCAAAGCTCCTGGATTCAGTTTTTCAGGATACCGCGTGGGATGTTTCCAGTGATATATCTGTGCTTCATACGATGCTTGCACAGGAAGGACTGACTGGAAATGATTTCAGTAAGAAGCAATTATAAAAAAACGAGTATAAAATACATTTGCCACAGAACACAATAAGGAGAACGATATGGGTGATGAAATGAAACAGGCAGAAACAGGGATGCCGTCACTTACACTGGAACCAGATTTTGCACCGGAAGTGAAGAAGGAGCCGGAAGTGCAGGTACAAGGACAACTGATGGAAGTTGCACCGGAAATGGATCCGGTCCAGCAGAAGATGGCACAGACAGTACTGACACCGGAAGAACAGAAGATGGTGGACGATTTTGCATCTAAGATTGATGTGGAGAATCTGACACAGGTCATGCAGTATGGCGCTGGGACACAGAAAAAGATGGCCGATTTCAGATGAAGCACTGAAAAACGTAAGAGCACAGGATCTTGGAGAGGTAGGAGAGCTCCTTTCCGGAGTTGTCGGAGAACTGAAGGGATTTGATGCCGAAGAGGAAAAAGGTTTTCTGGGATTTTTCAAAAAACAGGCAAATAAAGTGGAAAATTTGAAAAACAGATATGACAAGGCTGAAGTAAATGTAGAAAAGATTGCAGATGCACTGGAAAAGCATCAGGTTCGTCTGCTCAAGGATTCTGCAATGATGGATAAAATGTATGAACAGAATCTCCTGTATTTTAAAGAGCTTTCCATGTATATTCAGGCTGGTAAACAGAGGCTTGCACAGACCAGGAACGGCAAACTGCATGATCTGGAAGAAAAGGCGAAAATGACCGGACTCCCGGAGGACGCGCAGGCGGCTAAGGATCTGGACAGTAAATGTGCCCGTTTTGAGAAAAAACTTCATGACCTGGAACTTACCAGAATGATCTCACTGCAGACAGCACCACAGATCCGCCTTGTCCAGAATAATGATACGATGATGGCAGAAAAGATTCAGACTACACTGGTCAATACGATTCCACTCTGGAAAAGCCAGATGGTACTGGCACTTGGCATTGCACATTCAACAGAGGCGGCGCAGGCACAGAGCCAGGTATCGGATCTTACAAATGAACTCCTTCGAAAAATGCAGAGAAACTGCATATGGCATCGGTAGAGACAGCAAAAGAATCGGAACGTGGTATTGTGGATATGGAAACACTTCAGAAAACCAATGCAGATCTGATTCAGACGCTGGATGATGTAATGAAGATTCAGAAAGAGGGCAGAGAAAAACGCCAGGCAGCGGAAGCTGAAATGGTCAGAATGGAAAATGACCTGAAGGCTAAACTGTTGGAAATTCAGCACTGAAATACAAGAGGGGCTGTTTGAAAATAACAGCTCCGCTTTTTCGTCAAAAAGGAGAGAAGAGCATGTATCGTGATCATACAAAAGTTGTACAGATAGGAAATAAAAAGCTTGGTGGAGGTAATCCAATTCTGATTCAGTCTATGACGAATACAAAGACAGAAGATGTGGAGGCAACTGTCCGCCAGATTCTGGAGCTGGAAGCAGCCGGATGTGATATTATCCGTTGTGCAGTGCCGACTATGGAGCTGCGCAGGCACTGAAAGAAATCAAAAAGCAGATTCACATTCCATTGGTGGCAGATATTCACTTTGATTATCGACTGGCGATTGCCGCAATGGAAAACGGTGCAGATAAAATTCGTATCAATCCTGGAAATATCGGAAGTACTGACCGTATTCAGGCAGTTGTGGATGTTGCAAAAGAGCGAAATATACCAATCCGTGTAGGAGTCAACAGTGGTTCTCTGGAAAAAGAGCTGGTAGAAAAATACCATGGTGTAACAGCAGAAGGACTGGTGGAGAGTGCACTGGATAAAGTACGTATCATTGAAGAGATGGGGTATGACAATCTTGTGATCAGTATCAAATCTTCGGATGTTATGATGTGTGCCAAAGCACATGAGCTGATTGCAGAAAAAACAGATCATCCGCTTCATGTTGGTATTACAGAAGCGGGAACTCTGTATTCTGGAAATATCAAATCTGCCGTAGGACTTGGAATCATTCTTTCACAGGGAATCGGAGATACGATCCGTGTTTCTTTGACGGGCGCGCCATTGGAAGAAATAAAATCTGCCAAACGGATCCTTAAGACACTGGGGTTGCGTAAAGGTGGTGTAGAAGTTGTTTCTTGTCCGACATGTGGACGTACACGTATTGATTTGATCGGGCTTGCAAATAAAGTAGAGGCAATGGTACAGGATATCCCATTGGACATTAAAGTTGCTGTTATGGGATGCGTGGTAAATGGTCCTGGTGAGGCAAAGGAAGCAGATATTGGGATTGCCGGAGGGGTTGGTGTCGGTCTGCTGATCAAAAAGGTGAGATCGTGAAGAAAGTACCGGAAGACCAGCTTCTGGATATTTTAAGAGAGGAACTGCTTCACTGGGAAGGATAAGAGAGGCATAGAGCGTGGAGAAAGAATTTTTCGATGTATTTCCCAATTTAAAAGTAAAAGACCAGCTGCATGAATGGCTGGAGATGGTAACTGTATCAAAAGTTTCCTGCAATCCAGCGAAGACGAGACTGTGGGTTTATATTCATAGTGAACGCTGGATCCACAAGAAATATATTATGGCACTGGAAGATCAGATTGAGCGACAGTGCTTTTCAGGTCTTGAAATACAGGTAACAGTGATTGAACGTTTTCATCTTTCCAGACAGTATTCCCCGGCCAATTTTCTGGAAGTTTATCGTTCCAGTATGGAAGTGGAACTGAAGAACTTCAATATGCTTGAATACAATCTTTTTAAGCGTGCGCAGATTGCTTTTCCATCGGATGAGCAGATGAATCTGACTTTACCTGATTCTGTGATATCCAGAGAAAAAAGCGGGATTCTGGTGGAATATCTGGAAAAAGTTTTTTGTGAACGATGTGGGATGAATCTCAAGATCAACCTGCAGTTCATAGAGACAGAAGAGAGCAAATATCGCAAAAATGCTGCGCTGCAGATCCGGCAGGAGGTGGCGAATGTGCTGAAACATGCCAAACTGACACCGGAGCCGCTGCAGGATGAGAAAGAGAAAGATACGGCTGCAACGGAAGTAAAGGATGGCAAAAAAGCAGAAGCGAAGACTAATAAAACAGAACAGAAACCAAAACATTTGAGAAGAAAAGCCAGCGTGGAGAGTTTCATGGAGGATTCCGCAAAGACAGTAATCCGGATGTGATCTATGGAAGAGATTTTGAGGGAGATACCATTGATCTGGAATCCATTACCGGTGAGATGGGAGAAGTCATCATCCGTGGACAGGTTATAGATGTGGAAGCACGTGAGATCCGTAATGAAAAAACAATCCTGATCTTTCCGGTAACAGATTTTACAGATTCTATTGTGATCAAAATGTTTCTGAGAAATGAACAGGTACCTGAGATTACGGAATCTGTCAAAAAAGGTGCCTTTTTGAAATTTAAAGGGGTAACAACGATTGACCGATTTGACAGTGAGTTGACGATCGGGTCAATATCTGGAATTAAGAAAATTGCAGATTTCCGTAGTACCAGAATGGATACCAGCCCACAGAAGCGAGTGGAACTGCACTGCCATACCAAAATGAGTGATATGGATGGTGTTACGACTGCAAAAGATCTGGTAAAACGAGCTTACGAATGGGGGCACAAGGCAATCGCAATTACAGACCATGGTGTTGTACAGGCTTTCCCGGAGGCAAACCACTGTTTTGATGCATGGGGAGGATGTGTTCCGAAAGATTCAGATTTTAAAGTCCTGTATGGTATGGAAGCATATCTTGTTGATGATATGAAAGGCATTGTTACCAACAGTCAGGGACAGCCGATTGATGGTAAATTTGTTGTATTTGATATTGAGACAACAGGATTTTCACCGCTTACATGTCAGATTATAGAGATTGGTGCTGTGAGAGTCGAAAATGGTGTGATCACAGACCGTTTTTCGACGTTTGTGAATCCAAAGGTACCAATTCCGTACAGAATTGAACAGTTGACAAGTATTAATGATTCCATGGTTATGGATGCACCGGATATTCAGACAATACTTCCGCAGTTCCTTGAATTTTGCGCGGGAGCTGTATGGTGGCCCATAATGCGGACTTTGATATGAGTTTTATTATAGAAAACTGCAAACGACAGGGGCTGCCGCAGGAGTATACATATGTGGATACGGTTGGTATGGCACGTTTCCTTCTGCCGGCACTGAACCGATTCAAACTGGATACGGTTGCCAAGGCTGTCGGAGTGTCTCTGGACCATCATCACAGAGCAGTGGACGATGCAGCATGTACGGCTGAGATTTTTGTACGGTTTGTGGAAATGTTAAAAGAACGAGACATTTTTGATATGGATACGCTGAACCAGCAGGGAAATGTATCTGTGAATACAATTAAGAAGCTGCCGACATATCATGCGATCATTTTGGCGAGAAATGAGACCGGACGTGTGAATCTCTATAAACTGGTCAGCCAGTCACATCTGAAATATTACAGGCGTCGTCCACGTGTACCGAAGAGCCTTTTTCTGGAACACAGAGAGGGACTTCTGATCGGAAGTGCCTGTGAAGCTGGCGAATTGTATCAGGCACTTCTTCGAAATGCACCGGAACCGGAAATTGCCAGACTGGTCAATTTTATGATTATCTGGAAATTCAGCCACTTGGAAATAATGCATTTATGATCGCAGATGAAAAAAATGATCGTGTGAAATCCAATGAGGATCTGATTGAACTTAATAAGAAAATCGTAAAACTTGGAGATCAGTTTAAGAAACCGGTTGTTGCCACCTGTGACGTACATTTTATGGATCCACAGGATGAAATCTATCGCCGGATCATTATGGCCGGAAACGGATTCTCAGATGCGGATAATCAGGCACCTCTATATCTGCGCACTACAGAAGAGATGTTGGAAGAATTTTCTTATCTGGGAAGTGAAAAAGCAGAAGAAGTGGTTATTACCAATACCAACAAGATTGCGGATATGATCGAGAAGATCTCTCCGATTCATCCGGATAAATTTCCACCGGTTATTGAAAATTCGGATCAGGATCTGAAAGATATCTGTTTTAACCGTGCACATGAGATGTATGGTAAAAATCTTCCAAAGATTGTAGAAGACCGTTTGAACAAGGAGTTGCATTCTATTATTTCCAATGGATATGCTGTTATGTATATCATCGCGCAGAAACTGGTATGGAAATCTAATGAAGATGGTTATCTGGTTGGCTCGCGAGGATCAGTAGGCTCTTCACTGGCGGCAACTATGTCTGGTATCACAGAAGTAAATCCTCTGCCACCGCATTATTTGTGTCCGGAATGTAAATACAGTGACTTTGATTCGCCGGAAGTCAAGAAATTCGGAGGTATGGCCGGATGCGATATGCCGGATAAGTATGCCCGAAGTGTGGCGCTAAGATGAGTAAGGAAGGCTTTGATATTCCTTTTGAAACATTCCTTGGATTCAAGGGAGATAAGGAACCGGACATTGACCTTAACTTTTCAGGTGAGTATCAGGCGAATGCACATCGATATACAGAGGTTATCTTTGGCAAAGGGCAGACCTTTAAGGCCGGAACGATTGGTACACTTGCGGAGAAGACGGCATTTGGTTATGTGAAGAATTATTATGAGGAACGGGGACAGCACAAACGTTATTGTGAGATCAACCGTATTGTGCAGGGATGTACCGGTATCCGGCGAACGACCGGCCAGCATCCGGGTGGAATCATTGTCCTTCCAGTGGGCGTGGAAATTGAAAAATTCACGCCGGTACAACATCCGGCAAACGATGAGAACAGTGATATTATCACAACACATTTTGATTACCATTCTATTGATGGAAACCTTTTGAAACTGGATATTCTCGGACACGATGATCCGACAATGATCCGTATGCTGGAGGATCTGACAGGCTTAAGTGCCCGTGATGTTCCTTTGGACAGCAAGGAAGTTATGTCTTTATTTGCAAGTACGGATGCATTGGGAATCAAACCGGAGGATATTGGAGGCTGCAAGCTCGGATGTCTGGGTGTACCGGAGTTTGGTACAGATTTTGCATGCAGATGCTTATTGATACGAAACCGAAATATTTTTCTGACCTGGTACGTATTGCCGGATTGTCTCATGGTACAGACGTATGGCTGGGAAATGCACAGACATTGATCGAAGAAGGAAAAGCAACGATTTCCACTGCAATCTGTACACGAGATGATATTATGATCTATCTCATCAGCATGGGGGTAGAAAGCAGCCTTGCCTTTACGATCATGGAAGCTGTACGTAAAGGAAAAGGTCTTCGAGAAGAGTGGGAAGCCACCATGCGTGAACACAATGTTCCGGAATGGTATATCTGGTCCTGTAAAAAGATTAAATATATGTTCCCGAAGGCACATGCAGCAGCATACGTTATGATGGCATGGCGTATTGCCTGGTTTAAGGTATTTAAACCCCTCGCATATTATGCGGCATTTTTCAGTATCCGTGCAACGGCTTTTTCATATGAAACGATGTGTATGGGACGTGACAGGTTAGATTTCTATCTTGCAGAACTTCGCAAAAAGGGCGATGCAGCGTCAAAGAAAGAACAGGATACGATCAAAGATATGCGTATTGTACAGGAAATGTATGCACGAGGTCTGGAGTTCATGCCAATCGATCTTTACCGTGCCAAGGCAAATCGTTTTCAGATCATTGACGCAAACTGATGCCCGCATTGAACTGTATTGACGGAATGGGGGATAAAGCTGCCGAGCAGTCGTAGATGCTGCCAAACAGGGAAAATTCCTGTCGAAGGATGATTTCAGAGATCGGACAAAGGTCAGCAAGACGGTTATCGATCTGATGGATGATCTGGGAATCTTTGGAGATATTCCACAGTCTAATCAGTTTTCATTGTTTGACGGTGTGATTGCCTGAATGGATATCATTTATAAAAAATGGGGATTACCGATAGAAAAGCCGGGTATGTTACCATAGCGAAAAGGAGACAATTATGAAAAAAGAGGAGTTAAGGTATTTACAGAGACTTGCGGAACTCTATCCGACGATCGGAAAGGCTTCTACTGAGATCATTAATCTGCAGTCGATTCTGAACCTGCCAAAAGGGACAGAACATTTTATGTCGGATCTGCATGGAGAATATGAGGCTTTTTCGCATGTACTTCGCAATGGTTCTGGTGCTGTACGCAAAAAAATCGATGATGTGTTTGGCCATACACTGAGCAATAATGACAAGAGGGCGCTGGCTACACTGATTTATTATCCGAAAGAAAAAATACAGCTGGTCAAAAAGACAGAGGAAGATATGGAGAACTGGTACAAGATTACTTTGTACCGTTTGATCGAAGTCTGCAAGACTACAGCGTCCAAATATACAAGATCCAAGGTACGTAAGGCATTACCTCCGGATTATGCGTATGTTATTGAAGAATTGATCACAGAAAAGGCGGAAGTGCTCGACAAAGAAGCTTATTATGATTCTATTGTCAATACGATCATTGAAATTGGCCGTGCAGAGAATTTCATCATTGCACTTGCAGAACTGATACAGAGACTGGTTGTAGATCATCTGCATATTCTGGGTGATATTTTTGACAGAGGCCCGGCCCGCATTTTATCATGGACCGTCTGATACAGTATCATTCTCTGGATATCCAGTGGGGAAATCATGATGTAGTATGGATGGGGGCAGCAGTTGGGCAGAGAGCTGTATAGCAACGGTGCTTCGTAACAGTATCCGCTATGGAAATCTGGATATTCTGGAAGATGGATACGGAATTAATATGCTTCCGCTTGCGACATTTGCAATGGAAGTATATAAAGATGATCCGTGTACTGCTTTTGAAATGAAGGGAACATCTAATTATAATGCACTGGAAAAAGAACTTGGACAGAAGATGCATAAAGCAATTGCAATCATTCAGTTTAAGCTGGAGGGACAGCTGCTTCGAAGACATAAAGAATTTCATATGGAAGACAGATGTCTGCTGCACCGGATCAATCCGGAAAAGGTACGGTTACACTGGCAGATGGAAAAGAATATCCAATGCTTGATACAGAATTTCCAACGATTGACTGGAAGCATCCGTATGAACTTACTCCGGGAGAACTGGATGTGATGGAACGTCTGGAAACTGCATTCCGAAACTGCGAAAAATTGCAGAATCATATGCGGTTGTTGCTGGACAAAGGTGGACTTTATAAGATATATAATGGAAATCTTCTGTTTCATGGATGTATTCCATTAAATGAAGACGGAAGTCTGAAGGAAATTCAGATTTACGGAAAAACTTATAAGGGACGTGAATTGTATGACGTTCTGGAGGCATATGTGCGGAGAGCATTTTATGCGGTTGACAGAGAAGAACAGCGTAAGGGCAGAGATATTTTGTGGTTTATCTGGGCAAGTCCGTCTTCGCCGCTATTTGGCAAGGATAAAATGACTACATTTGAACGATATTTTATTGCGGATAAGGAAACTCACAAAGAAACAAAAGGTGCGTATTATCATCTTCTTGAAAATGAAAAGTAGTAGATGGAATGATACGGGAATTTGGATTGGATCCGGAAACCGGCCATATCATCAATGGACATGTTCCTGTGCATCAGGGGGATGGTGAGAGTCCGGTCAAATGCAATGGGAAAGTAATTGTTATTGATGGAGGATTCTGCAAAGCTTATCAGAAAGTAACAGGAATTGCCGGATATACGCTGATCTACAATTCTTATGGCCTGGTGCTGACGGCACATGAGCCTTTTACATCCAAGGAGCAGGCAATATCTAAAGAAAGTGATATTGTATCCAACAGAGTATCCGTACATTATACATCCAAACGTCGTTTAGTAGGGGATACAGACACAGGAAGAGCTCTGAAAGAACGTATCGGTGAACTGCGACAGTTGCTTGACGCATACAGAAAAGGTATTATTAAAGAGAAAAAATAAAGTACAAAAGCAATAACAGAGGTGAGCGAATGAGAAGAAAAAACAGACTGAAGGTACTGCTGGTGATTTTGGTCTCAATATTTATCATGTTCAGTGCAGCAGCACTTCTTCTGGCAGGATTTCAGAAAAGTGAGAGAGAGGCACAAAAGAAGAAAGAAGCAATGGCAGCGCTGGAAGTCTGCGACAGCAGCACCTACGGAAGTTCCTGTGACACCGTCTCCGAGTCCGACACCGAGGCCAACAGCGACACCAACGCCGATACCAAAAGAAAAAGTAAGTTTTAATCCGGATGATTTCTGGGATTACTGGTATAGCACAGATGGACTTGTGACAATTAATATATATAATATCAGTCAGGACAGTGTATCATTCAGCTTCAGCCAGACAGATGCAGGACAGACACAGTCTGTTTCTGCTGATGTAACTGCGGAAGTGGCCGGAACTGCGGCAGCATTTTCCTTTACAGATACAGCGGGAAATGCAGCTTCAGGAAATCTGACATTGACAATGGTCAATTATATCTGCGTGCGACGACAGCAGAACCAGTTTCTTCTGTATATCCAAATGTAAGTTGTATTATGAGCAGAACACAGGTACAGCTGCAACCGGATCCGACGGTTACACCAACGCCGGCCGAGCAGGCACAGAATACGGCTGAGACAG
>ENA-OQDF01000948-OQDF01000948.1-human-gut-metagenome-genome-assembly--contig:-NODE-948-length-12068-cov-2.827653_pt1 | contig 12068 bp, 19 predicted proteins | sample MGYA00242769_ERZ504597 | MGnify/ENA primary metagenome ERZ504597 (study PRJEB26092, sample SAMD00036305) | human gut metagenome | host: Homo sapiens | study: EMG produced TPA metagenomics assembly of...
GTTTTGTGTGGCGCTCAGAAGGTCATGGCCGACTGAGAAATAGATGTGTAAGAGATAAAAAATAACTCTCTTACTTTCTTAGCTGCATATGTTTTAAACTGCCGCCGATCTGGGTATACTTTGTAATGACTCTGGACGAATTTGAAAAAATGCCTGTGGTATTAATTCACTATGTCAGAGGCAAATGGCTCACAAACATTACCAGAGATTTTGATTAATAAAAACACCTTCAGGCTATAATAGCTTGAAGGTGTCATGACAGACAAGTTTTATTTAACTACTGCAACTCCCGCAATATTGATTTTCCAATCGTGTCTTGTGGCATCTGTACACTAAAATTTTCTGCAACAGATGCACCGATCACCGCAAATGTATCCTGGTTCTCAATAGCTCCTGTTTCTTTCATTTTCTTTGAATATGCAATAAATGGTACATATTCTCTTGTATGATCCGTTCCGGTATAAGTTGGGTCATTTCCATGATCCGCAGTCAGGATCAGAAGATCATCTTCTCGCAACTCATTCATCAGAGTTCCAAGTCCTCTGTCGAACTTCTCAATTTCACGTCCGTATCCTTCCGGATTTCTTCTATGCCCCCACAAAGCGTCAAAATCCACCAGATTCACAAAGCAGAGACCATGAAAATCTTTTTTACAGATATCAATCGTCTGTTGCATGCCATGCACAGAACTGTCTGAATGGTAAGTCTGTGTAATTCCCTCACCACAGAAAATATCATTGATCTTTCCAACACCAATCACATCAAGACCTGCATCCTTCAATGCATTTAAGGCTGTTCTTCCAGTCGGTTTCAACGCATAGTCATGGCGGTTGCTGGTTCTCTTAAACTCACCCTTTTTCTTTCCGACATACGGTCTCGCAATGACTCTGCCGACTCTCCACTCATCCTTCATGGTCAGTTCCCTGGCAATCTCACAGCAGCGATACAGGTTGGCAAGATCAAATGTCTCTTCATTTCCACAGATCTGCATTACCGAATCCGCAGAAGTATAGACAATCATCGCTCCTGTATTGATTTCTTCCTCACCAAGTTCCTCGATGATTTCTGTTCCACTGGCACTCTTATTTCCAATCACACGCTTGCCACATCTCTTTTCCAGTTCATCGATCAGTTCTTTAGGAAAACCGGTTTCTGTAAAAGTAATAAACGGCTTCTGTGTATAGATTCCCATCATTTCCCAGTGGCCTGTCATTGTATCCTTTCCATTGCTGGTCTCCCCAATTCGCATATAGCGGCCAATCGGATTTTCCACGCCTTCCATCGTACCACCCTTATGCAGATTCAACATTCCAAGTTTCTGAAGATTTGGAATATCCAAAGTTCCCATCTTATCCAGATATGTCCGAACGTATCCACACCCTTATCGCCAAATTTCTCAGAATCCGGCATTGCTCCAATCCCCAGTGAATCCAGAACAATCACAAATACTCTCTTATAAGTTTCCATAAACACTCCTTTCTGCCTGTTCCCATCAGACGAATGTCCGTTAAACTATGCCAGATCTGCCGGTCCAAATCCAAGCGGAAAAAGTTCCCTTAAAGTAAAGACATCGTATTTATCTTTGCTGACTGCCAGAATGATCTGAAATGTTTCCGGATCACAGAACTCCATCATGACCTGTCTGCACACACCACACGGTGCCGCATACCCTGTCAGAACTCCATCCCTGCCGCCTACAACACAGATTGCCTGAAATTCCTTTACTCCTTCACTGACTGCTTTAAAAAAAGCAAGTCCTCTCAGCACAGTTTGTTGGTGTATAAGCAGCATTTTCAATATTACATCCTGTATAATACGTGCCATTCTTTGCCAGAAGTGCCGCTCCCACATGAAAATGTGAATATGGCGCATAAGAATAACCCAGCTGTTTTATCGCCAGATCGATCATTTCTTCAATCTGTTTTTTGTCCATTCTCCTGCCTGCCTTTCCTTCTGTATAGATTATCTTTTTATATAGATCAAGTGCATCCTTTGTCTCAAATGCTTTTGTCTTTGTTGTCATCTTTCCTTGGCCTTATCTGCGCGGATCAGCTCACGGATTGCCTGCACCGCAACCTGGATTGCCTTATCTGTATCATGTACTACCGGATTTTCCAGTCCTAACTTTTCTCTTTCCTGATTTGCTAATACCAGGAAGCAGGAGCCGGCACGTACTCTTAAATGGCTTGCTACTACAAAAAGTGCTGCAGATTCCATCTCGGAAGCAAGGCAGCCCAGACGTTTCCATGCTTCCCATTTATTCATCAATTCATAGCTGACCGGTTTGGTTTCCGGTTCATGCTGTCCATAAAATGCATCCTTGCACTGTACCACACCTGTGTGGAATTCACAGCCTTCTTTTTTGGCGCCTGCCACAAGAGCATTGAGCACTTCCAGGTTTGCTACTGCCGGAAATTCGATCGGAGCATACTCTTTGCTGGTGCCTTCCATACGAATCGCCCCTGTCGCAATGACAATATCTCCACTCTTTACTTCTGTCTGCATTCCACCACAGGTTCCGATGCGGACAAACGTATCTGCACCACAGCGATAAAGCTCTTCCATTGCAATAGAAGCAGATGGGCCACCAATACCGGTAGAAGTTACACTCACCTTTACTCCATCCAGTGTTCCTGTATAAGTTACATATTCTCTGTTATCAGCAACAAAAACCGGATCATCAAAATACTGTGCGATCTTTTTGCAGCGTTTCGGATCTCCCGGTAAGATCACATACCGTCCGACTTCTCCTTTTCCAACCTGAATATGATACTGTTTGCTTGCATCTTCTGAATAATTTTTCATGTCTGATTCCTCTCTTTCTTTATCTCTGTCCCTTATCGTATGGAATTCCTTCTGCCTTCGGTGCTCTTGATTTCTGAGAAATAAAAGCAAGCACGACAAGAGAAACAATATAAACTGCCAGGAAGTTTTAATGCTACAAGCGGTGCAGATCCACCGAATTTTTATTCTGTCACCCGCATTTGTTATATGTGAACTACTCGGCAACTGAGTTACCAGAGCATCTGAAATCTGGCGGGATACCGCCTTTTTTCAGGGTGCGTCCATAACACCAATACTGCTCGCCATTCGGCTATGCAGCTACTTTTATTATTTCTGGTGTTTTTAGTCCGGTTACGGACAGTTCCTTCTGTTTTCCGGATACGGAAAGATATTTCCTTCCCAGGATAAAAGTTCTTCCATTTCCGGAATCATAACAGGTCATCAGATTATGAAGTCCCAGATCAACAGATAAATAATGTCCATTCTGAGAATGCTGTTCCGGCTCTTCAATCTCATAAATGACAATAAGGTCGCACTTTCCGTTTTTTGGTGGATAGATCCGCAGCTGTTTTATACGATCCATCTTCCTGAAAATCTTATTTTCAAGATATAAAAATTTTTCATGGATTCCATAGGTTTCTTCCATATAACTTTTCAGATTCTTTGGCAGAGACAGACGCAGCTGGTCTGAGCCTTTCTCATTCCGGATCCCCATCTGCATGTATGTGACCGGTATATTGTCCTTTTTAAAACGGGGCGGATTTGGCTCTTTGATTCCTCCAGTCTTTTTTAGGACATAAAAAAGATTTCCATGCTTTGTCCAACTGCTTGCAGGTCTCCTGCGCTGTCTGTGATGGCAGCTGTCTGTACCACAGATCTCCTTTATGTGCTTTTTTCTGATAATACCAGTCAGGATACTTTTCCAGTCCCAGTTCTTTATAATGATGACGTTCATAGTTGCAGACATTCCAGAGTTTGGAAGCCGCATAACACATATGCCCTATAATGTTGGAATATTCCGGACAGATCTTTAACGATGTTCTGTGTGACAGCAGCATTCCTCTCCCCTCCTTCAGACAGCTATGCAGATGGAGTTTTACACTCCACCCTGATTTAATACGATTTGCTCTGATGTTCAATATAACGGCGGATATTTTCTTCAGATACTGATCCGATTGTCTCCACATAATAGGAATGGTTCCACAGCTCTCCCTTCCATAGCTGGTTTCTTATTTCCGGAAACGTTCGAATAATTTTCTGCCGGTGATCCCCTTCAGATACTTGACAATTGCTGTTATAGACAGCTTTGGTGGAGCTGATACAAAACAATGGACATGGTCACCTTCACCACATTCAAATAAATGAACGGCAAAGCCCTTGTCCTCAGCAATCTGCTGCACCAGTTCCTGAAGGTATTCCTCAATTTCTGGATTTAATATTTTCTGCCGGTATTTCACTGACCATACCATATGGTAGTTAATATTACACACACAAGTTCTATAATGTATTAGATTTTCTTTCATACATATAGTATAACATAACGAGTGAAAACGCACAACAAAAAGTCGAACATATTTTCGATTGATTATATGCCGGTTACGGCATTAATATCAAGGAGTTAAGGGATTATTATATTATTTCCATGTGCAGATATGCACAATTCTACGCTTTCATCTCGGTAATTGAATTGCCGAGGATTCCCGCTTATCGTCCTAACTTATTTTCCGAAATTCCATATATTTTATAGTCTTTGAGTAAAAAAAGAGCATATGGGTTTCTCCATACACTCCCATATCATCTTACACATCTATTTATCAGTCGGCCATGACCTTCTGAGAGCCACATAGGATATTAAAAAGTTTGCAAGCCATCCAGCTGGTACAGCAAGCCAGACAAATGCAATGCCAAAACGCGGCGCAAAAATCAAAGCAACAGAAAGACGGATTGCCAGGTTCACCATATTTGCAATGAGAAATGGGCGCATGATTCCAAGACCACGAAGGACTCCATCGGTTGCCATTTTGATTCCCATAAAGATAAAGAAATAACCAAGCCATCTCATATAATCCCCAGATACCTGATAGGCCAGGGCTGTTCCGTCTTTACCAAGAAACAGCGAGGAAATTTGCGTGTGGAGCGTTTCAATTACAATAAAGGCAATGACTGAAAAACACACGTCCAACACTAATGCAGCGTGGTAGCCTTTTTTGATACGCTGTGGTTTGTTTGCACCAAGGTTCTGGGAAACATATGGTGAAACCGCATTACCGATGGATACAAAAATCAGAGAAAAAACGTTCTCAACTCGCATCGTCGCCGAATACCCCGCGAGTGCCTGTGTACCGAAAGGATTTACAACTGCCTGCACGATCATCATGCCGATAGATACTGTAGACTGCTGCAGAACCGAAGGCACAGCAATTTGAAACATAGAAAGTAACTCCTGCCTGTCAAACCAGTCAAAGTGACTTTTATATCGCCGCATCCGATGGAAGAAAATCAAAAGTGAAAACACGGCAGAAATGCCTTGTGCAATCAAAGTTGCAAGCGCCGCACCGAACACGCCGAGATCAAGGCCGGCTACCATCCAAAGATCCATAAAGATATTTAAGATTGACGAAAATATCAGGAGTCCCAGTGGAATTTTTGATTCTCCTATAGAATTAAACATCGTTGAAAGAATGTTATACAGAGTAATATGGGAACGGTGTTTTTGGCTCTTTTACTGTCCCCGGTGGCAGAAAAAAAGAAACCGAATGGATTTCTCCACTCGATTTCTCTGATTTTACTGTCTGCTTCTGTCCATTCCACTTCTGGTGTAGTATTGCTTCTACTCTCGTACATTCTTTCATCTGAAGCTTTTGAAATATCAAATATGCTGTTCCACTTGCGCTCCGAGCTGAAGACATATCCGTACGAAACCGCCATCGACTCGACAAATTCTCCATGCCAGCTTTCCACTCTCTGCTCAAATGCTCTCAGAAGGTTTTCAAACTGCGGTATATCTTTTGTAATGATGATAACGAACTCGTCACCGCCCATTCTGTATACCTTACCATGTTCACTGAAACTGTGTTCTTCATACAATCCGCAGCTGCCCGTATAAGCTCATCACCTGCCGCATGTCCGAAGGAATCATTAGCTTCTTGAGTCCATTAATATCCATAGAAACATACACCCACTCCTTAGTAAGGTCAAGCTTGTTTATGTCCTCCTCATATGCACGTCTGTTGTAACATCGGGTAAGTTCGTCCGTATTCGACGTATAACGGAATTTCTCCTTTTCGTACTTCTCTTTCATGACCTTCGACAGCATATATACCATACAGCACGAAGCCAGAGTCAGATATATTCCAACTATAAGAATAGCAAAAAGACTTCCCTGCAGATAATAAGAATCCTCTACCATTACAGCAACAATATATGCCCCGTTCTGTTTCTCCACGCACCGATAATTCCGCATATCAATGCTGTCAATTTCCTGTCCTATTTTGCTGCTGTCTGTAGCTCCGGCTACGATCTTTGTATCTGCATCCGCGACCAGAATCTCCATTCCCTTGTAAACCGGCATATCCGCAACTACATTAGAGACCTCATTCTGCTTGGCCTCGTTAAGAAGGCGTTTCGGCTCAATGCGACCTGGATCATTTTGTTTCCCGCTTCATTCCAGGTGATCGCATACATCATTTCTTTAGCCTCGGAAGTATTCGGCGTAACGTCCTGGCACATGGTAAGCTTCTTATCCTTAAGCATTGGTTTAAAATATGCCATCTGCTCTCCGGAATCAAAGCTATAACCAAAATATTTTGGCACAGAACCGCTGTAAATATAACCTTTTGTGTCAAACAAATGTATCTCATCCACAGATATCAACGCCGCAATCTTCTGTAACTCGTCGACATCATATTCTACCTCTGGTTTTGCATCGATAATATAAGAAACCGCCTTAGCTCTTACTATATAATCGTCTTTCAGCGATTTGATAAGCGCTTCTTCACTCTTATCATTTTTATCGAGTACGGTGATGACACGATCCAGAAGTACTTTTGACGTCCGGTCTGAGTTTTTGTCATTAACATACTTTAGAATAAATCCTTCCAACAATAACGCCGCAGCGATTATCGTGATGGCAAGAATTATAAGTTTTCTCTTTTTCATATCATAAGTTTTTTCCGATATCCTCCAGTTCTTTCAATGAATTTTCATCTTTCGCAAGATCTGTTTTTTCACTGGCATAATATGATTTCTGAAAAAGCATATCCCATGACAGATAATCAGCCATGCAGTCGAACTGTTTGTTGATCAGCTCATACTGTATGCTGTCAACCGGTGAACCTCCAACAGCAATCACACCGACTTCTTGTTTTTCAACTGCAGTCCACGGCAATAGCATTTGTCGATCACAAGCTTCAGCTGCGCCGACATCCCCCACCAATATACAGGTGTTGTAAAGAGAATCATATCAGCTGCTGCAATCTTATCAATTGTTGGATTTGTATCATCATTATCTACACATCCCTTATGGCATTGACAGGCACCACAACCCTTGCACGGAGCTATCTGCAGTTTATCCGGCTCGATTACTTCAATTTCATTCTTCTCAGAAGCACCTTTTATAAGTGCATTGATTGCTGTTAATGTATTTCCTTTTCTGGCGCTTCCATTAATAATTATAATTTTCATATACGTCCTCCCGTTTTTTACAATTTTATATGCTATGGTGATTGTATCATTCCTATAATGAATTGTATCATAAAAACGAAATTTCCGATTATTTCTTTTTCTCTCCTGGTGATCTTCCGTACCTCCTGATACACTTCTACACTTTTCTCTCTCCGTTACTGTTCACTCCGTTCACAGTAACTTGGTCAAAATGCATTCCAAATCACCTTCGGTGATGGCATTTTGCCCCGTATGTCTCGGGATTTTGCCTTTCTTCTGCTGGATATCCAGTCCGAATTTATCAAGAATCTCCATCTCTGTATAAATTGTTCTTCTGTCCGTACTGATCCCATATTCCTGATCCAGAATCGTGCATAATTCCGATGCATTCAACATATGTTCATCATCGGTACGTTCCAGCAGGATTTCCATCAGATATAACGTACGGAGTTTCTGATCAAATGAAGCCATAACACATCACCTCTATTTTCTGTTTCCACTCTTCCCAGTGAAATATTTTCACATTTACCACTCTTCACATTTAATATCAATTATCTGTTCGATTGGAATGACCGTTTGATCCGTCATGATTATGGTATGCTCGTATTCGTCTACCTTTTTTACAACACCAGAACACACAACATAGGATCCACCTTTTTTTTGCATCGGGAATAAAATAAGTTATCGATACATTCTGTTCTATACCGATATTATTTCTGATTATGTTGATTTTTTCGTTCAGCTGAGCAATCACTTCCTCACTCAGTTCCAATCTTTCATCAGTTAATCTTACTGTTTCTTTTATCGCTGCATCATGTCCGGTCAAGGCTGCAAAAGGAGCAAATTGCGCTGCCCGATCCCAAAGAGGCATTTGCGGATGATTCTTAGAGACCGGATGCGGTAATTGATGATATCGTCATAAGAATTATTTTTCATCCTCTTTCAACTCCTTTACGCCTTATGTCCGCCAATCTGTTCATTTCTGTCCCTGGCGGTTGCTCCTTCCTGAAGATTCATCCCCTTCAGCACAGCGTTTTTTCCAAATTTCTTTTTGATGCTAAGCATTGCTTCCTGCATACGTTTTTCACGATCCAGCGCAGCCACTTCCTCTTCCTGCTTTTTCCTTTGCGTCTCATAATCCGTAAAAAGATCCAGCTGCTCATACACTTCTTCTTTCCTGACAGAACTTTCATCCACGAGCCGGTTTGCTGTGATATTGATTCTTCTGACAAGCAGGTTTCTATCAACGATCCTGTCATATAACTCTGTTACTGCATCAGTTATCATTTTTGTTGAGGAAGTCTGCTGTTTCAGATTGGTTGTTCCATGTGCGTGTTTTGGAATTCTTCTTCCATAACGGTCGATAGTAACCTCTCCATGATACTGCTTTTTCCTATCGGCATTGTTCAGATTCTCAATATCATAACCAACTGTCAACACGATCTGGTCCGTTACAAGCTTCTTATCCACCAAATCCAAAACCATCTGGTCCGTCATCTCTTTTACAACCAGTTTTGCTTTTTCAAAATCATAGGGACAATGAAGCACCTGTCCGGAACAAACACTGTTCGTTTCCGGTTTGTAGGCCTTGACCATTTCCATTGTACAGGCTCATACCCCCAGGCATGGTCGATCAGCAGCTCTGCATTAACGCCAAACAGTTTATATAGCAAATCTTCGTTGTATAACTCATTCTCTTTTCCGATGGAACATCTTGCAATATCACCCATTGTATAAAGCCCGTATTCTTCCAGCTTCTTTGCATATCCCTTCCCTACTCTCCAGAAATCAGTAAGTGGTCTGTGACTCCAGAGTTTCCTTCGGTATGACATTTCATCCAGTTCCGCAATTCGTACGCCATCTTTATCTGCTTTAATATGCTTCGCCACGATATCCATCGCAATCTTACACAGATACATATTCGTTCCGATTCCTGCAGTTGCTGTTATGCCTGTCGTTTTCAGCACATCCTGTATCATCGTCATCGCCAGTTCTCTTGGTGTCATATTATAAGTATGCAGATAATTCGTTACATCCATAAATACTTCATCAATCGAATACGGGAAAATATCTTCCGGCGCAATATATTTCAGATAAATGCTGTAAATTCTGGTGCTGTATTCCAGATAGAGAGCCATCCGGGGAGGCGCAACAATATAATCAATCTCCAGTGCAAGATTGCTATTTAATTCTGTACTGTCATCAGAAGAACCAATAAATGTTCTGTTCAGTGCCTTCCACCTGCGGGCACTGTTAGCTTCTTTTACTTTTTGAACAACTTCAAATAAACGGGCCCTTCCGGGTATCCCATAACACTTTAAGGCTGGAGATACCGCAAGACAGATTGTTTTTTCTGTTCTGCTTTTATCCGCAACCACAAGATTGGTCGTCAAAGGATCCCTATTTCGTTCTATACATTCCACAGACGCATAGAATGACTTAAGATCGATTGCAATATAGGTTCTTTCCTTTTCCATCATTCTACACCTCCTGATTCTCCTGTGTTCCGTTTCTAACTACTTCTCCTTATCCATCGCCATATGTATCATTTTCTCGAAGGATTCTCTGAAATGCTCATCATCCTCCGCTGTTCGTTTTCTTGAGCCTCTTAAGCGCTTCTTTCCGGATGCCTTCGTGCTTTCTTATTCAGATGCCGCTCCATAAGCATCTGGTCAATATTCTCATTCGTATACCATTTCCCAGACTGATGAATCGCATATGCGCTCTTTCCAAGTGCCATTGCCGCCACACCGTAGTCCTGTGATACAACAATATCTCCCCTATGGCAAATACTGATCAGTTTATAATCCACGGCATCTGCTCCGGCTCCAACTACAATCACCTCACTGTAATCAGAAGATAACACATGATTGGTATCACACAACAACGTTACAGGAACACTGTGCTCTTTTGCAACTTTTTCAACAATACCAACTACCGGACAGGCATCTGCATCAACAAAAATCTGCATAATCTCTCCTTTAATTACACCTGAATGGAGCGCGAACCTCAATGAGATTACCACTCGGATCATACAGCCTTACAAGCTTCTGCCCACCTGCAAGTTCTGTCAATTCTGTGGCATATCGAACGGAATACTTACCGGATTCATATTTCGCAAGCAATCCATCTATATCAAAATCCTCGAAATACAATTCCATCATGTTATTGAATGGCGTAGAATTTTCATTCAATGTTTTCCCCCATACGGCGGCATCCTGCAAAACAAGTCCCTCCGATAAGATCACATTACCTTCATTCTTAAGAATCACTTGCAGTCCAAATAAGTCCCTATAAAACTCTATGGATTTTTCTATATCATCCACCACGATCAGTACGTTTTTCAGCATATCCGTCACCTCACACTCCGCTTTGAGTCAAGCGAATATTCGCAATCCGCATGCAGTTAAATAATCTTTCCAGACAAATGATCAATTTCATGCTGGCAAATCTGTGCTGTCCATCCTGACAATTTCTGGCGCTGTTTTTTCCAGTTAAAGTCATAATATTCCACTTCAATTTCCTGGTATCTGGTCGTCTTACGAACACCGTCCAGGGACAGACAGCCTTCTTCTGTCTCATACATGTCATGCTTTGAAACAATCACCGGATTAAACATCACAACATCTATGAATCCCATATTCACAATGATGATATTCTTCTTTACACCAATCATATTTGCAGCCATACCAACGCAACGTTCCCGGTTTGCCCGCAGTGTGTCCTGCAGATCCTTTCCAACCTGGATGTCTGCTTTCGTGGCTGGTTCGGATGGCTGACCTAAAAAGAAAACGTCTCTTACAATTTGCTTTACCATTTACTTTCTCCTGTACTCCGTTTCCAAGTGCACTATCTTGATTTTCGGATTTCATTTTTTTCTTATTGCTTTTACAAAACCTTCGACAGCCTTCGCTCCTGCATCAATAGCTTGGTTTTTTCATCCTTAGCCACCTTCTGAGCAACACCAACGACAACTGGTGCTATTTTCAATTTCAGCCATTTATTTGTCCTCCGGTTTCATAAAATACTTTACACATATCGCATTATTATTTCTGTACAACTTCCACTGATAATACAGAAATTTTATCTTTTATTCTCAGATTTTGTTCTGCTATATTCAATTCAAATACTCTCACTCAACATCAACTCAAGTATAACATAGATATAACCTCTATAGTGAATCTTTCCTGTAAAACATACTTATCATTCTGCACTATCACCTCTCCCTGTAAAAATATTTGTTCTTTTCCCATTTTATCCCTAGTTTTGATTACTATTTCTAATTCCTGCGATCCGTTATCTCTAACGCCACAGCATCTGCATTCATTTTTTCCAAGCAATTACTTTATCTTCATTAATCGCATACCTCACTGTTCCATAACAAACTGAGAATTGTTTCAGTTTCTGATTATAGATACCCGTCTGCCAGAATAACTGTTCATTCTTATCTTTCCATATGTAAACACAGATTGCCTGATTCTTGGGATATCCCTGCTCTGATACCAGCAGAAAGTCATTCAACTCAAAGAATGTTTTCTTGCTAAATAAGCCGGATATATATGACTTCACTTTCTGCCATAATGTTGGTTCTGCTGTCTTCTCGCCAAGCAATGCTTCTAATG
>ENA-OQDF01000949-OQDF01000949.1-human-gut-metagenome-genome-assembly--contig:-NODE-949-length-12032-cov-1.929861_pt1 | contig 12032 bp, 17 predicted proteins | sample MGYA00242769_ERZ504597 | MGnify/ENA primary metagenome ERZ504597 (study PRJEB26092, sample SAMD00036305) | human gut metagenome | host: Homo sapiens | study: EMG produced TPA metagenomics assembly of...
TACGGCTCTTTGTTTATTATAATCGAAATAAGCGAGGAAGATGAAAATGAAAATACCTACATCAGCACTTTTTGCAGGAGTTGGAACACACGATCTTGATCTATGATGAGTTGTCTTTCTGCAAAGAGCGAAATTACAAGAAAAATGAATTTATATTTCATACAGGAGATAAAGTTACCCAGATTGGTATGGTTCTGGAAGGAACAGTTCACATGATGAAAGAAGATGTTTGGGGGAATGTCATGATCTTAGGAGAAGCATGCCCTGGAGACTTATTTGGAGAAGTCTATTCCTGTGCAGGAGTCAAACATTTAGAAGTCGGTGTTGTCGCAAAAACAGACGTAAAAGTGTTATTTTTAGATATTCAGAAAGTACTGACAGTATGTTCAAATGGCTGTGAATTTCATTCTAAGATCATAAGAAATTTATTATCATCCATAGCGGAAAGAACATTAGAAATGACAAGAAAAGTAGAGCATATGTCACAGAGATCATTGAGGGATAAGTATTGTCTTATTTATCATCAGAAGCTGTGCGTGCTGGAAGTAAGGAATTTACAATACCATTTAATCGACAGCAACTGGCAGAGTATTTGTCAGTAGATCGAAGCGCATTATCAGCAGAACTTGGTAAGATGAGAGATGAAGGAATGTTGGAATTCTGGAAGAATCAGTTTAAGTTGAAATAGCGATTTGTGAGGGTAGGCTTTCGTATATGTGACAAAATAAGATAAGAATCAATATTTAAAACAACTGGTGGCAACACGCACTTAAAATCTGCTAATCGTTGCCACCTCACATACTCGAAATCTACAGTTGGCCAACTCAACAAATTAAAAATCTACAATTTATCATGAAAACTCTTCAACAAAGATTTCTCACTCTTCCATCCCAAATACCGCAAGTTTCCTCAAGGCCACTCATAACTTCAAGCATATCTCCTACATTTGCGCTTGCACCCATGTGTCCGATTCGGATGACTTTTCCTGCCAGATCTCCAAATGATCCTGCTAACATGATATGATGCTCTTCTCTCATTCTTTTGAGAATATCATCGGCTGTCATTCCTCTGGTACGTCGAAGAGGTAACGGTATCTGAAAATCCACTTTCTAAATGCAGCTTGATTCCGAATTCTTTTAATGCTTCTCTTGTTGCATTTGCAATCTTTGCATGTCGTTTGATCAGGTCTTTATCTGCTGCAATATTGTCAATTGCGGCTTTTAATCCATAGATATCACTGATCGGCATTGTATATGGGAACCATAGGTTTTTGTAGTAGTCTTTGAATATTGTCAGATTGCAGTAAAATGATGCAATTGGTGTTTTTCTGTTTTCCATTGCTGCTTTTGCTTCATCACTGATTGTTACAAATGTAAGTCCTGGAGGAGCTGAAACGGCTTTTTGTGATCCACCGCATAAAATATCAATTTGTGCTTTATCAACATCAACTTCATTTCCAAACATTCCTGATACAGAATCTGTGACCGTCATAATTCCATAGGATTTTAATAGTGGGCAGATTTTATGAATATCATTTAACATTCCGCTTGGTGTATCACAATGAACAATTGTTGCGTATTTAAAATCATGATCTTTCTTGAGGTATGCATCTAATTCATTTACATCAAAAGCATTTTTATAATCTTTTGTATACATTACAGCTGTTCCACCATACATAGATACGAAATCCGCAAATCCTGCTCCATAAATTCCATTGTCAAGAATTAGTACTCGATCTCCTGATTCTGTCATGGATGCACATGCTGCTTCTAATCCAAGAATTCCTTCTCCGCTTAGGATCAGAGTCTCATTTTTTGTATGAAGTAATTTACTGATCAATTCACAGGTTTCTTTATATTCATCATAAAACTGTGGATCTAGATCGGCATTTGTTGTTGAGATGCTTCTTGCAAGTCTCACATTCTCAGGAACCTGAACAGGTCCTGGTGTCATGATCTTATATTTGCTCATATTTGCCACTCACTTTCTTTTTATTTATGCAAACTGTGTAATTCCAATTTTCTTAACCGCAATCTCGATTGGTTCGATCACGATCAGGACAATAACAGCTGCAACTGCAATCTGTACGACATTTCCTGGTACAGAAGTGATCGGTGCAACAAAGTTTCCATAAAGGATGATCTCTGCGATATAATAACCAACGATCTTAATCACAAATGCTGCAAAGATTGCTGCAACTTTCCATCCATACTGGTCATGTTTTTCTGTTATTGCTCCAACAACATATCCCATAATACCTACAATAATAAATGTAAATGGGGCCCATGCTGTCCATCCAGATAACAGATCAAATAATCCCATTCCAACACCACCAGCAATTGCTCCTGTTTTCTTCCCAAATAAGATCGCCATGATAAATAATGGTACATTTCCTAAATGAATCAGACCTCCATTTGCTGCGATCGGTAATCTTACATTAACAAATGCAGTAAACACATAAGTTAAGGCAACTGCCATTGCTGTAACTGCAATAAATTGTACTTTATTTTCTTTCATTTTATTTTCCTCACTTTCTGTTTCCTTTGATCATATATAGTTTTTTAAGTACGCGGCGTTCCTTTATTGTGTTATAATTTATCGAAAAATTGGCATTTTTAAAATAGCCAGTTTTTTGATTTTTGACAGTGCCAGTTTTTGCATAACAATGTAATGTTTACGTTGGGAGTTTTTTTTATTTACTAAACATTTTGATAAATTGGTGTTCTTAAAGACCTTTAATCTTCTGTTAGCGAGTACAAAATTAGTCAGATTCAACTTCGCACGTAATCCTGCATCCGTAATCGTCTTGATCGTATCTTGAATTCCCTGTCCATCTGCAGTCAGATATCCTGAAGCAAAGATAGAATTCACAACGGTCAATAATTCTTTTTCCCTTCCTTTAAAATAAATTTCACGTCCAGCGGCACAGCGGATATCAGATGTTGGAACCAGTAATCTTGCCAGACATAATACTTTCAGGCAGTATTCTGGTGTCAAATTTGAAGTATCTATATCCTGCAGAGGTGTTCCTTTGATCGGAATTAAGAAGTTGATCGGAAGTGCTTCTGGATTGATTTCTTTCAGATCTAATAACATATCAACGACATCTTCCTTACTTTCACCCATTCCAATAATACCACCGCTGCAGATTTCAAATCCCAGATCTTGTAACATATGGATATTATTAACACGCTGTTCATATGTATGTGTTGTACAGATATTTGGATAGTTAGAACGGCTTGTATTCAGGTTATGATTGATACGATCCAAGCCAGCTTCTTTTAACATTAATGCCTGCTTTTTTGTTAAAAATCCAATGGAACAGCATAAGTGTGTACCATCTTCTTTCATTTTACGAATCTTACGAGCCAGTTCTTCGATTTCTTCATCACTAAACTTCATACCGCTTAATCCAATGCAATGACGGGATAATTTATGATCATGGACAAATGTATTATCTCCATATAACTTTTCATCATCAACCCATTTATATTTCTCAATATCTGCATGGGAACGGCAGGATTGTGCACAGTATGCACAGTTTTGGGAGCAGTTTCCACTTCTGGCATTAGTTAAAAGGTGAATACTTACATGATTCCCTTTATATTTTTTACGAAGTGCACCGGCACGTTCGATTAGTTCATTTAATTGTTCATCAGGTGTATTTAAGATGGCGATTGCTTCTTCACGGGTTAAATTTTGCTCTGAATTCATATGATATGTACCTTCCTTTGTTTAAATTCAAAATATCTTATTAAACTGAACTTTAGCATGAACAAAATTGAATGTCAACATGATGAGATGTTATAGTTAACAATAATAGAATGACCATTGGTAAAATTGTACAAAAATTAACAATCAAAATAGAGCATAATGCCGAATTGTTAAAATTGCATTGACAGAAAAACAAAACAGGTCTATAGTAAGAATCAAGAAATGGATACATTATCATATATTAAAGATAAGATAAAGAAAATCCATCAAGAAGGAGGTTTTTATGAGTCCATCAACTATTACATTATTATTTCTGTTATTTGCAGTGGTGATGTTTGTGTTCGAGAAAATTCCGCTAGGTCTTACATCAATGATCGTGTGCTGCGGTCTGATCGTTACTGGAGTTTTGGACATTCAGGAAGCATTTACAGGATTCATCGACAGCAACGTTATTTTATTTGTAGCAATGTTTATTGTCGGTGGCGCATTGTTTGAAACTGGAATGGCGAACAAAATCGGAGGAGTCGTTACGAAATTTGCAAAGTCAGAACGAATGCTCATTGTTACGATCATGGTAATCGTAGGATTTATGAGCGGTGTGTTATCAAACACAGGAACAGCAGCAGTTTTAATTCCAGTAGTTATCGGAATTGCAGCAAAGTCAGGTTATAAGAGATCCCGTTTATTAATGCCACTGGTATTTGCAGCGGCTATGGGTGGTAATCTTCCCTGATCGGAGCTCCAGGAAATCTGATTGCACAGAGTGCCTTAAAGAATATCAATTTATCCTTCGGATTTTTTGAATATGCGATCGTAGGACTTCCTATTTTAATTGCAGGTATTATCTTTTATGCAACGATCGGCTTTAAGATTCTTCCAAATAAGGAAGCACCAGTCGATGATGATAGTGTATTTGATCAACAGCAGGATTTCAGCAATGTTCCAAAATGGAAACAGATTTTATCCTTGGTGATCTTAGTTCTTACATTATTAGGAATGATCTTTGAAGAACAGACTGGAATCAAGTTGTGTATCGCTGGATGCCTTGGGGCATTAGCATTAATCGTGACAGGAGTTATCTCAGAGAAAGAAGCATTAAAAGCAATTGACCTTAAGACAATCTTCTTATTCGGAGGAACACTGTCTTTGGCGGCGGCACTTGAGAAAACAGGAGCCGGAGAATTAATCGCCGATAAAGTAATCGGAGCACTTGGAAGCCATCCATCTCCATATATTCTAACTTTTGTCGTATTTATTCTATGTTGTATTATGACAAACTTCATGTCTAACACAGCAACGACAGCATTAATGGTTCCTATTTGCCTGTCAATCGCCCAGGGAATGGGAGCAGATCCAAGAGCTGTATTGATGGCATGTGTCATTGGTGGTTCATGTGCCTATGCAACACCGATTGGAATGCCAGCAAACACAATGGTCGTTGGAGCCGGAGGATACACCTTTATGGATTATGCAAAATCCGGTTTCCCAATGATTATTATCGCAACTGTGATCAGTATGATCATATTACCTATAGCATTTCCGTTTTACCCTTAAACAGAAATGTTTCAATAAATTATTTATTAATGAGTTTTTAGGAGGAAAATGATGAGTAAAAAAGAACAGGTAGAACAGCTTACCAATTATATGGCAAACTTCGTAGACCATATTGGAAAAGTATTACCAGACGACATTATCGAAAAACTAGATGAGTTAGCTGAGAAAGAAGACAGCCCGTTATCTAAAACAATCTATAAAACAATGAAAGATAACCAGAAGCTTGCGAAAGAATTAAACAGACCAAGCTGTCAGGACACAGGAGTTCTTCAGTTCTGGGTAAAATGTGGAACAAACTTCCCATTGATCGGAGAACTGGAACCATTATTAAAAGAAGCAGTAGTAAAAGCTACATTCCAGGCACCACTTCGTCACAACAGTGTTGAAACATTTGATGAATACAACACAGGAAAGAATGTTGGTAAAGGAACACCTACAGTATTCTGGGATATCGTACCAGATAGTGATGAATGTGAAATCTATGCATACATGGCAGGTGGAGGATGTACTCTTCCAGGAAAAGCGATGGTATTAATGCCTGGTGCAGGATATGAAGGAGTTACAAAATTCGTTTTAGATGTTATGACATCTTACGGATTAAATGCCTGTCCACCATTATTAGTAGGTGTTGGAGTTGCAACATCTGTGGAAACAGCAGCTCTTCTGTCTAAGAAAGCATTAATGCGTCCATTAGGAAGCCACAACGATAACGAAAGAGCAGCCTACATGGAAGAACTGTTAGAAAAAGGAATCAATGACATTGGACTTGGACCTCAGGGAATGGGTGGTAAATACTCAGTTATGGGTGTACATATTGAAAACACTGCAAGACATCCATCCGCAATCGGAGTCGCAGTAAATGTTGGATGCTGGTCACACAGACGTGGACACATCATTTTTGATAAAGATTTGAACTATAAAATTACAACACATACGGGGGTAACTTTATAATGGTAGAAGTAAAAGATGGAAAGAAAATTTTAACAACACCTGTATCAGCAGAAGATTTAGCTGATATTCATATTGGAGATATCATTTATTTAAATGGAGACATGACAACATGCCGTGACGTTGCACATCGTCGTCTGGTAGAAGAAGGAAGAGAACTTCCAGTTGATGTCAAAGATGCAGCAATCTTCCATGCCGGACCAATCATCCGTCCATTAGAAGATGACAAATTCGAGATGGTTTCTGTAGGACCTACAACAAGTATGCGTATGGAAAAATTCGAGAAAGAATTCGTAGAGCAGAGCGGTGTAAAGGTTATCATCGGAAAAGGTGGAATGGGACCAAACACAGAATATGCATGTAAAAACTACAAAGCGATCCACTGTGTATTCCCAGCTGGAAATGCAGTAGTAGCAGCAACAGAAGTCGAAGAGATCGTTGAAGCTCAGTGGCGTGACCTTGGAATGCCTGAAACATTATGGCATTGCCACGTAAAAGAATTCGGACCACTGATCGTATCTATTGATACAGAAGGACGTAATCTGTTTGAAGAGAATAAAGTCATCTTTAATCAGAGAAAAGATAAAGCTATTGAAGAAATCTGTAAACACGTAGGTTTCATTAAATAGAAAGCTTATTAGCATAGCAATTTTCCTAAACTCACAAAAAGGAGAAGAGATTCCTCGCTAAAATTAGCGGGGAATTTTTTCGCCTGATAAATTTTCTGTTTTCAATATAGAAATAATATCTTTACGAATTCACAAAAAATGGATACAATATTAATTGTAATAGGATTAAAGGAGAATGACAAAGTTGAAGATGGAGAGAATAGGGATCCAGAAGAAAACAGGGGAGTGTCGTTGAGATTTTGAAGCATGAGATTCTGCTTGGAAATATTCCAAGTGGAACAGAGATGACACAAAATGAACTGGCGACAAGTCTTGGAGTATCAAGAATGCCGGTCAGAGAAGCCTTGATCCTTCTGGAATATCAGGGATTAGTCGACAGACTGCCGAATAATCATGTCAGAGTTTCTCAGTTATCAGAAGAGTATTTTCAAAAGATTTTTGAGATGTTTTTGCAGATGGAACAGGATGCATTTTTATATGCGGTGAAAGAAAATGATGAACTGCCAGAAGAGGAGATGAATTTTCATCGTTTCTTATATGAGAACTATCCATATAGTTTTCAGAAGAAATCAATGGAAACAGTTGTTGAGATTTATCTTTCATTTGCGGTAAACAGCTATTCTTATAATAAAGAAAACTGGACAGAGTTATCAAAAGCAATCAAGGATTTCCAGTCTGACAAAGATCAGAGCAGATTACATGCTGCATGGGAACAGTATTATAAGGAAGTCCTGGAAACGATTATGAAAGAGAGAGCGTGAGTATGTTAGGTTTAAAACCAATCAAATTACTGCCGGCCAGGGAGCGTGTGGCATCGGCCCTTCGTGAAGCGATCATTCAGAAGAAGATCAAAGAAGGAGAAACATTAACGCTTGATACAACAGCACAGGAGTTAGGAGTATCAGTAACTCCTGTCAGGGAAGCATTTCAGATATTGGCAAGAGATGGACTGATCGAATTAAAACAGAACAAAGGAGCAATTGTTTTGGGATTTAATGAGACAACGATCAGAGAACATTATCAGATCAGAGCGGCAATGGAGAGTGAAGCATGTGAGCTTTGCTGTGAAAATAAAGCCGATCTATCTGCGATTAAAAACTGTGTAGATGCAGCAACAGAAGCGTTAGAGCACGATGATTACAGTAGTTTTATAAATTACAACCAATCTTTCCATTATGAAATCTGGCGTGCAGCTGGAAATGAAAAGATGGAACATATGCTAGCTGAACTATGGAATGGATTATCTCTAGGAGTCCAGTCAACGGTAGAAAAATACGCCAAACGTTCCAATGAAGAACACAGAGCAATTTACGAAGCAATGGAGAAGAGAGATGCAGAAGCTTCCAGAAAGGAAATGAGATATCATATTTATCGAAGTATGGAAGACATGCTGACTAGATATGAATAAACTATTGGTAAAATTGTATAAAAATTTTCTCAAAAATAAGGCAGAATGACGAATTATGAAAAGAATATTGACTTTGAACGGATTCTGTCTTATATTAAACATAAGAAATGGATACATTATCATATATAAAAGATAAGATCAGGAGGAAGAACGATGGCAAAAGGGAACATGAATGCCAGAGAACGAATTGAATACTTACTGGACGATAACAGCTTTGTTGAGATCGGAAGTATGTAACAGCAAGAAATACAGATTACAATCTAAACTCTGAGAAAGCAGAAGGAGACGGCGTGATCACAGGATATGGTGTGATGGACGGACGTATGGTTTATGTATACAGTCAGGACGCCAGTGTTCTTGGAGGATCTGTAGGAGAGATGCATGCGAAGAAGATCGTAGCACTCTATGATCTGGCAATGAAGACAGGAGCACCAGTCATTGGAATGATCGACTGTGCAGGAATCAGATTACAAGAAGCATCCGATGCGTTAGAAGCATTCGGAAATATTTTCGCAAAACAGGGACAGGCATCTGGAAAGATCGTACAGATCAGTGCAGTCTTTGGAATGTGTGGAGGAGGATGCGCAGTGATGTCAGCGATGTCTGATTTCACATTTATGGAAAGAAAAGAAGGATCTTTATTTATTAATAGTCCAAATACATTAGATAACGAGAAATTAAATCCGGCAGAAATTGAAAAAGATGAAATTGAGAATATTGATTTTGTATGTGATTCTGAAGAAGAATTATTAACAGATTTAAGAGAATTATTAAGCATTCTTCCATCTGATTATGAATCAAAGAACTTTTTATCAGAATGTTCTGATGATCTGAATCGAGTGATTCCAGAATTAAATGATTCAGCATATGATGCACAGTATTTATTAAAAGCAATCTCAGATGACAACTTATTTGTACAGATCAAGAAAGAAACAGCAAAAAGCATGGTGATCGGATTCATCAAATTAAATGGTGAGACGATCGGTGTTGTAGCGAACCAGTCAGTTAACGGAGAAAGCGTGCTTGAGACAAAGACAGTGGATCAGGCAACAAGATTTATTAAGTTTTGTGATGCATTTTCCATTCCAATCCTAACAGTGACAGATGTGGAAGGAATGAAGACAAGCCGCGAAGAAGAAAGAAAGATGGCAAGAATTCTTGCAATCTACACAAAAGAAATGATCAGCAGTACAGTACCAAAAGTAAACTTGATCGTAGGAAAAGCATTTGGTACGGCAGGAGTGATCATGAATTCTAAGTCTATCGGAGCAGATTTTGTACTGGCATGGCCACAGGCAAGCATCGGTATGATGGATCCAGAACAGGCAGTCCGTATCATGTATGCAAGAGAAATTGAGGAAAATGACGATCAGATCGCACTGATCAATGAAAAGACAGTGGAATATGCACAGATGCAAAATAGCGCAGAGAGCGCAGCAAAACGTGGAGCGATCGATGATATCATCATTCCAGATGCGACAAGAAAACGTTTGATCATGGCATATGAGATGTTATACGGAAAGAAACAAAGAAACGAAGATAAGAAACATACAACAATTTAGTGAGGTGAAAGGTTATGGCAAACATTGCAACCGCATTCGCGAATACCTTGATGGGAATGGGAACCGTATTTGTAATGCTGATCTTTATCTCATTACTGATCTCACTTTGGATATATTCCAAAATTAGAAGAGAAGATCAAAAATATCGGGAAAAAACCAGAACCTGTAAAGACAGAAGAACCAGCCGCAGTTGTAGAGGAACCACAGACACAGGTAGTTAATCTACAGAAAGATGAACAGTTAGTTGCAGTGATCACAGCAGCGATCATGGCATCCTATGGAAGTAATGCAGTGAGTGCAGACAAGTTGGTAGTAAGATCCATCCACAGAGTTGATGGAAGAAGAGCATAATATTTGGGAGGTAATCATGAAGAATTATAGAATCACAGTGAACGGAGTAGCTTATGATGTAGCAGTTGAAGAGATGGGTGAAGGAGCAGCAACTTCTGCACCAGCACCAGCCGCTGCACCAAAACCAGCAGCACCTAAGGCAGCACCAGCTGCAGCAGGAGCCGGAGCAGTTAAGATCAATTCTCCAATGCCAGGAAACATTTTATCCGTGAAAGCATCTGCAGGACAGGCAGTGAAAAAAGGTGATGTATTAATGATCTTAGAAGCAATGAAAATGGAAAATGAGATCTGTGCACCACAGGATGGAACAATCGCAAGTGTTCAGGTAGCAGCAGGAGACAGTGTTGAAAGTGGAGACGTATTAGTGACGATGGACTAGCCATTGCCTGAAATGGAGGAATTTCTATGAGTTATGTTATCAATACCATGACCAACTTGGCAAGCCAGACAGGATTTGCATTCTTAAAACCGGGAAATTTCATAATGGTAGTTGTAGCACTGATCTTTTTATACTTAGCGATCGTCAAACAATATGAACCATTGTTACTGGTGCCAATTTCTTTTGGTATGCTGTTGGTTAACTTATATCCACCAATCATGCAGGAAGGTGGACTGTTACATTATTTTTATTTGTTAGATGAGTGGAGTATCTTACCATCTGATCTTCCTTGGGGTTGGAGCATTGACAGACTTTGGACCACTGATCGCCAATCCAAAGAGTTTCCTTCTTGGAGCGGCAGCCCAGTTTGGTATCTATGCAGCTTATTTTCTGGCAATCTTTTTACAGTTTCCAGATAAAGCGGCAGCAGCGATCTCCATCATCGGAGGAGCCGATGGACCAACTTCTATTTTCCTTGCAGGAAACTTGGCCAGACAGCTATATGGGACCGATTGCGGTGGCAGCATATTCTTATATGTCTTTAGTCCCAATCATTCAGCCGCCGATCATGAAATTGCTGACAACTGAAGAAGAACGTAAGATTAAGATGGAACAGCTTCGCCCGGTATCAAAGACAGAGAAGATTTTATTCCCTATTATTGTCACCATCGTTGTCTGTCTCGTATTACCTACAACAGCTCCTTTGGTAGGAATGCTGATGCTCGGAAATTTGTTCCGTGAAGTGGCGTTGTAAAACAGTTATCAGATACAGCTTCCAATGCACTGATGTATATAGTTGTCATTATCCTAGGTACCTCAGTAGGAGCCACCACCAGTGCGGAAGCATTCTTAAATGTGAGTACGATCAAGATTGTAGTTTTAGGTTTAGTTGCATTCTCTGTAGGAACAGCCAGTGGGGTATTATTTGGAAAATTAATGTGCAAACTGACACATGGAAAAGTAAATCCACTGATCGGTGCAGCCGGAGTATCTGCCGTACCAATGGCAGCCAGAGTTGCACAGAAGTTGGGGCAGAAGAAGATTCATCAAACTTCCTTCTGATGCATGCGATGGGACCAAACGTAGCAGGAGTTATCGGAACTGCAGTAGCAGCCGGAATCTTTATGGCAATCTTCGGAGTTTAAGGAAAGGAAAGTTACTATGTCAGAGAGAAAACCAATCAAAATTGTTGAAACCGTGCTTCGTGACGGACATCAGTCATTGATCGCGACAAGAATGACAACAGAACAGATGTTGCCAATCATAGAAAAATGGATCAGGTCGGATATCATGCCGTAGAATGCTGGGGAGGAGCTACATTTGATGCATCCCTCAGATTCTTAAAAGAAGATCCATGGGAAAGATTAAGAAAATTAAGAGATGGATTTAAGAATACAAAATTACAGATGCTTTTTAGAGGACAGAATATTTTAGGATATAGCCATTATTCAGATGATGTTGTTGAATATTTTGTTCAGAAGTCAATT
>ENA-OQDF01000951-OQDF01000951.1-human-gut-metagenome-genome-assembly--contig:-NODE-951-length-12024-cov-2.401782_pt1 | contig 12024 bp, 14 predicted proteins | sample MGYA00242769_ERZ504597 | MGnify/ENA primary metagenome ERZ504597 (study PRJEB26092, sample SAMD00036305) | human gut metagenome | host: Homo sapiens | study: EMG produced TPA metagenomics assembly of...
ATATCTCTTAAATCTGACAGTCCCTGCTTCACTCTTCGTGCTGACTCCCATGAAAGAAACGCACTGTTGACATCTATATGAAAGATTAAACGGCTCATTTTTGCCCACGTCCTATTCTTTCTTCTGATATTTCGTTCTCAAAAGCCACTTCTGATCGATCACTTTTATTTCATTTCCAAATCGAATATGCAGGGTCACAGATCCTGTCGCCTGCTCGATTTTTCTATACAGCCTTCTCCAACTTGGGATGCTGTACCTGCTCCCCGACCGTATACTGAACGATACTTGCCTGACTGCTTTTGTGTTCCTGCTGCCTTCGGTAGGTATCCCGTATCGCCACTGTCTTATCATGAATCGGATTTTTGAGTTTCTTTTCATAGTCATGTTTCATCAACGCTTCGCCAGCTTTGTAGTATGGTGTCGGCGCCGCTCCGACCAGGGAACAACAATATTTCCAGGCACTTCCATGAAGTCCCGGCTGCCACTGATATTCCCTTGGGATTACAATATGATGTTCCATATAATGGGCATACTCATGTTTATAAAGGTCCATACGGTCTTCTTTACTCAGGGGATTTTTTACTCCATATCCCACAAAAAGCAGAGAAAAATGGAAGTGTTCTTTTTCATGATGTCCGGTTCTTGTATAGGATCCCAGTGCATCTGTTTCAAATCCAAAAGTGATTGGAATCTGTGCCCCGCGAAGATGAAATTTCTTATCCAGTTCACGGTATAATGCCCGGATCTGCGCAGTCAGAATCGTAGTTTCTTTTTGTAAGGATGCATATAATTCTGTGTAATCTCTGTCACTCATATCATCTTATTATTTAAGGAAATATTTTCTCAGAAGGTACGTTGGTGTACAGCTCCATGCATGGCAGTAACTGTTTACGATACTGCTTCCATATGGAGACTCTGCCGGATTTCCGGATTGTAGAGCTCCCAGAAAGTATCCGCACCGTGATTGATCATGCCGCCCCAGTAATATTTCATATAATCCATTGCCTGGTCTTTTTTGCCGCACATCAAAAGTGCTTCTACATAATGATGGTTCATGTATGGAGAGACCATTGCTTTTTCCGGTTTCAGCTCATCCAGCTTATCAAGCATTGCTCTGCCTTCTTCAATGCTGACTGCACCTGCAAGGATCAGCCATACCTGACTTGCGTAGTTGATCTGTTTTTCTTCGCCACTTACAACAGGCCTGTTTTCTCATCCAAAAGATATTTTCTGACTGCTGCAGTCTTTTCTTCTGCTTCTTTTTTAAGCTCTTCTGCTTTTTCTGTATCACCAAGGATTTCTGCGATTTTCTGCACTTTCTTTGCGCAGTAGATATAAACACCCTGCATAGCTGTCTGTTTGTTCAGGCCTTCGGTCCAGTCAATGAATCCCCAGAAACCTTCACCGTTTTTCATAAGATTTTTTTCGTCAAACTGCTCGCCTGCGATCTCAATCTGGCGATATGCACATTCACTTAAATCCTGCAGAGTATCTTTATCGCCGGATGCTTCATAATAATCTAGAAGTGTTGCACCAAAGAACATGGAATAGTCCAGAAGAAAGGTATCATCTACGATGAATTTCGGCTCTGTAAACAGGCATGCACTTACCTGACCATTGTCTTTTGTCTGCCCTGCAAACAGGTACAGGCATCGTTTTACGAGATCCATGTTATGGAATGTTTCATAGTTTGCAAGTGCCTGAAGTCTTAAGTCTCCGAGCCACAGACGGCGGTCTCTCTTCGGTCCATCCTCAAATACGGACTGCATGCAGTTGTGCAGGGTACGAAGGCTGACCCTGTCCAGTTTACGGATTATTTCGTCATCACTCTCTACCGGTTTCACATCTTCCATGCGGCTGAAGAAACACTGGTGCAGTATACATCTTCCACTACCATCTGCCATTTCAGAGATGTGTCGATTGCCTCGATCTCCATATAACGAAATGCGTATCTTCTTGGAAGTTTCAATTCTGCCGGAAGGACATCGATATGGATAAATTCCTCCTGAATCCATCCACGGCTGATCCATCCGTCATAATCTTTTGAATCCTCGGTCATTTCTTTTGCGATCTCACCGAATTTCAGTCTGAAAAACGCCGGTGAATCCTGCGGACTTCCTACGGAATTCAGTTTCAGAGTCACATAGCCTACCTGATGATCTCCGAAATCCAGGCAGATTTTATCCCCTTTTGCAAGATGACAGGAAGAAAGATTCTCAATCTCATCTCTCTTATGGACTTCCGGAAAAATCTCTTCTGTTTTTACAATATCTACTATAGCAACAGGACGTACCACTGTCTCGATAAGTTTTGGCGTACATGCCTCTGCTTTTTTACAAATTCATCATTGGTTACTCGAACCATATTTAAATCAATACTTACTGCTGGCATTATGTCATTTCCTTTCTAAATTCATGCAGACTGAATCTGCAAAATATCAAATTATTTTACCTTTTATTGTAAAATAAGCTATACCATTGCGTCAATATTTTTTACCTATCTTTCTCTTTACAAACCTTTCACGCTGACGTATTCTATAACAGGATGAAGAAAATATAATGTATTATTGAGGTTTTATTATGTCTGAAAATACGCAAAAAAGGCCCGTTCCATTGAAATGGTAACGGGTTCTTTATGGAAAAATATTATTTTATTCAGTATTCCGCTGATGTGCTCGCAGCTTCTGGAAGTTCTCTTCAATTTAAGTGATGTCGCTGTTGTTGGGCGTTTTGCAGATTACAAGGCACTTGGTGCCGTGGGATCTACACTTGCTCGTCACATTGTTTGTCGGATTTCTGATTGGTATGGGAAGTGGAGTCAATGTCCGTGTTGCCCACGCACTTGGTGCCGGAAAGCACAAAGATACCGTGGAAACAGTCCACACAGCACTTCTTTTGTGTATGATGATGGGGCTCCTGATCGGAGCCGTCTGTTTCTTCTTTTCCGGGCGCATGCTCATGCTTTTGCATACAAAAGATGATCTGATCGGACAGGCATCTCTGTATCTGAAGATTTATGCGATCGGGCTTCCGGCCATGGGAATATACAACTTTGGTAATGGTGTCTTAAGTGCCCGTGGCGAAACAAAACGTCCACTTTATTATCTGGCGATTGCCGGTGTTTTGAACGTCATTCTGAATTTATTTTTTGTTATCGTACTTCACATGGCAGCAGCCGGTGTTGCGACTGCCACAGCAATTGCGCAATATGTTTCTGCCGGACTGATTCTGATTCACCTGCTCCGTCGCAAGATGAATGCCGTGTTTCTTTAAAAGACATCAGATTTCACAGACACGCCGCCATTTCTATTCTGATGCTTGGTATCCCGGCCGGAATCCAGAATGCAATTTTCGCAATTGCCAATCTGTTTGTACAGACCGGTGTTAATTCTTTCGATACTGTCATGGTTTCCGGAAGTACTGCGGCTACAAACGCTGACACACTGATTTTTAATGTCATGTATGCGTTCTATACCGGATGTTCCAGCTTTATGAGTCAGAACTACGGTGCCAGAAACAAAAAGCGTGTGCTCAAAAGCTATTTCATCAGTCTGTTTTATTCATTTACAACAGGCTTGATCCTTGGTCTTCTGCTCTTTATTTTTGGTCATCAGTTCATGTCTCTGTTCGCCACAGACGCAGCGGTTATTGATGCCGGCATGCAGAGAATTAAGATCATGGCCTTTTCATATTGTGTGTCCGCTTTTATGGACTGCACAATTGCAGCATCCCGCGGTCTTGGAAAAACCGTCATTCCTACGATCATTATCATTCTGGGATCTGTGTTTTCCGTATTGTCTGGATCTACACCATTTTTGCCTGGATTCATACAATTCCGGCATTATTCCTTCTGTATCTCTTCTCATGGATCATCACATCTATCGCAGAAATCATTTATTTCATAATAATCTACAGGAAGCTGTGATCCTGTAGATTATTTTTTTCTTTTCTTCTATATTAATAAGTAGGCTTTGTCATTTCTCCTTCATAACTGTTAAATTATTATCATTTTTTAAAAATTTCACTGTTTTTTTATTGCTTTTATTGATGAATTATGTATAATTAACTCTATGAGAAGTTGGAATGTTCCACTTCTTAGAGGTTAAAGAAGCCAGCATATAGATGGCCCTATTAAAGAAGAGAGGTAAATGTAAGATGGCAAAAATCGATTTAACTAAGTATGGCATCACAGGAACAACTGAAATTGTGTACAATCCTTCTTACGAAGTATTATTCGAGGAAGAGACTAAAGCAGGTCTTGAAGGATTTGAAGTAGGCCAGGAGACAGAACTTGGCGCTGTTAACGTTATGACAGGTATCTACACAGGACGTTCTCCTAAAGATAAATTCATCGTTATGGATGAGAACTCCAAAGATACAGTTTGGTGGACTTCTGATGAATACAAGAATGACAACCATCCTGCAACACAGGAAGCTTGGGATGCTTGTAAAGAAATTGCAAAAAAAGAACTTTCCAATAAGAAACTTTTCGTAGTTGACGCATTCTGCGGTGCTAATGCTGATACTCGTATGGCTATCCGTTTCATCGTTGAAGTTGCTTGGCAGGCACATTTTGTTACAAACATGTTCATCCAGCCAACAGCTGAAGAGCTTGAAACATTTGAGCCAGATTTCGTTGTATACAATGCTTCTAAAGCAAAAGTTGAAAACTACAAAGAACTTGGTCTGAACTCTGAGACAGCTGTAATGTTCAACATTACATCCAAAGAACAGGTTATCATTAACACATGGTACGGTGGAGAAATGAAGAAAGGTATGTTCTCTATGATGAACTACTTCCTGCCACTGAAAGGTATCGCAGCTATGCACTGCTCCGCTAACACAGACCTCAACGGAGAAAACACAGCAATCTTCTTCGGACTTTCCGGAACAGGTAAAACAACTCTTTCCACAGACCCGAAACGTCTCCTGATCGGTGATGACGAACACGGCTGGGATGACAACGGCGTATTCAACTTCGAAGGTGGATGCTACGCTAAAGTTATCAACCTTGACAAAGAATCTGAGCCAGACATCTACAATGCAATCAAACGTAACGCTCTTCTTGAGAACGTAACTGTTGATGCAAACGGAAAGATTGATTTCGCTGATAAGAGCGTTACAGAAAACACACGTGTTTCCTACCCGATCGACCACATCGAAAAAATCGTTCGCCCGATTTCTTCTGCACCGGCAGCTAAGAACGTAATCTTCCTGTCCGCAGATGCATTCGGTGTACTTCCGCCAGTATCTATCCTGACAGAAGCTCAGACACAGTACTACTTCCTGTCTGGATTCACAGCAAAACTTGCTGGTACAGAACGTGGAATCACAGAGCCAACACCTACATTCTCTGCTTGCTTCGGCCAGGCATTCCTGGAACTGCATCCTACAAAATATGCAGAAGAGCTTGTTAAGAAAATGGAAAAGAGCGGAGCAAAAGCTTACCTCGTTAACACAGGATGGAACGGAACTGGAAAACGTATCTCCATCAAAGATACCCGTGGAATCATTGATGCTATCCTGAACGGAGATATCAACAACGCTCCTACAAAGACAATTCCTTACTTCAACTTCGAAGTTCCTACAGAACTGACAGGTGTTGATACAGGAATCCTTGATCCACGTGACACATATGCAGACGCTGCTCAGTGGGAAGAAAAAGCTAAAGATCTTGCTGCAAGATTCATCAAGAACTTCGCTAAATACGAAGGAAATGCTGCTGGTAAAGCACTTGTTGCTGCTGGTCCTCAGTTATAATTTCATATTAAATAACAAAATCCAGGGGCTGCCGTTTAACGACAGCCCCATAATTTTTATCTCCCGGTGAGATACATTTTATTTAAATATGAAAAGAAAATACTACGAAACGAGATGATGAGACATGAGTTGGTATAACGAAGCTATTTTTATCACATTTATCCACTTGGCCTTACCGGTGCTCCCAAACAGAATGAGTACACAGAACCGGTACATCGCCTGAACACTCTTCTTCCATGGATCGACCATATCAAAGAAATCGGATGCACAGCCCTGTATATCGGACCGCTCTTCGAAAGTGTCGGCCATGGCTATGAGACAACAGATTACAAGAAACTGGACTCCCGTCTTGGAACAACCGAAGATCTGACTGCTTTTGTAAAAGCCTGTCATGACAAAAAAATCAAAGTAATTTTTGATGGTGTATTCAATCATACCGGACGCGATTTCTTTGCATTCAAAGATATTCAGCAGAATCGTGAAAATTCCAGATATCTGAACTGGTATTGTAATGTAAATTTCTGGGGAAACAATGAATACAACGATGGATTTTCCTATGATAACTGGGGTGGATACAATCTGCTTGTCAAATTAAACCAGAGAAATCCAGAAGTTCAGGATTATATCTGTGATGTGATCCGTTACTGGGTTTCTGAGTTTGATGTAGATGGAATCCGCCTGGATGCTGCCGATGTACTGGATTTTGATTTCATGCGTGCGCTCCGCCGTACTGCTGAAGAAGTCAAACCGGATTTCTGGCTGATGGGCGAAGTAATTCATGGAGATTACAGTCGCTGGGTAAATGGAGAGACTCTGCACAGTGTTACAAACTATGCTCTGCACAAAGCACTTTATAGCGGACATAATGATCACAACTATTTCGAGATCGCCCATACGGTAAAATATCTCCAGAATATGGGAAATCTGGATCTTTATAATTTCGTTGATAACCACGATGTAGAAAGAATCTATACAAAGCTATCCAATAAGGCGCACTTTACTCCGGTTCATATTCTGCTCTATACCCTTCCGGGCGTTCCAAGTATTTATTATGGTTCTGAGTTTGGGATCGAAGGACGTAAAGAACGCTCTTCCGATGACAGTCTGAGACCAGCACTTAATCTTGAAGATTACGAATCTGCCCTCAGTGATAATCCTTGCACTGCTCTCATTGCAGCTCTTGGTAAGATCAGACAGAATACACCTGCTCTGAGCTATGGAAGCTACACAGAACTGCAGCTTACCAATCGTCAGTTTGCATTTGCACGTGATCTGGACAGCGTGCGTGTGATTGTGACTGTCAACAATGACGACAACGATGCCTGGATGAATCTTCCTGCCGGAAATGCTGTTGAATATATTGGCACACTGACCGGGCAGAAAGTTTCTGTAGAAGGTGGACACATCAATGTACGCGTGGGTGCAAACAGTGGCGAAATCTGGGTACCATCAGAAGAAACATCTGTTCCTGAAACATTTTCTGAAAACAAGGACTCTATCGTTGAAGAAACACCTGTTACTCAGGAAGAAGTCAAAAACGAAGGCTCTGCAGAAACCAAAACAGCCTCAGCTTCCTCTGTACCGGAAGCTGCAAGTACAAAAGAAGACACCGATAGAACTCCTGCCTCTACTGAAAAGGAGCCTGTCAATTTCGATCCGAACAAAGCTCCGGAAGACATGTCCATCGAAGAGCTCCAGGCTGGCATCCTCGCAAAGATGGCAAACAACGGTCCCGTCACCGATCAGATGAAGAAAACAGTTTACGACAATATATGGCACGATTCTCTGGTCAACTGGCTCAAGAGCTTCTGCTGATTCATATTATAAAAGGCATACTGCATCGCAAATCGACAATTCTTTCTTAAGCGATGCAAAAAAGAGGAGTAATCTCACACAATTTTCGTGTGATTACTCCTCTTTTCTTTTATATTGCTCTGTTATGCACATTCCCCGTCAGTCTCTGTCGCAATTCTCCACCGAGCATCGTCACAAATACACTTACCGCAAATACAGAAATGCATCTGTCCAGATAATCCGTCAGAAACTGTACTGCAAAGATACTTCCGGTCAGTCCAAGCGGTGTTCTGGAAAGAAGCTGGACCAGAATCGAAGATCCTGATGAGGTCACACCTCCAAATAATACTGCATTGATCACAGAACTTACAATCGTTCCCGGTACAGTGATCAGTACTGCAGCAAACAGCACTTTACTTCTTTACGGATAACTTACGAAAACAAGTCCACTCATGATACCTGTGATCATACCCACAGGTGCAAAATATAACGAATAGATATCCACTGTCATACCCATAAAAATTCCACTGATCAGGTTCGGCAGCATACCAAACCACGGTCCCAGAACTGCACCTGTCAGAATAGTTCCAATGCTGTCCAGATAAACCGGCAGTTTCATAAAGAGTGCAATCTGTCCCCCGACAATATTGATTCCTACTGCCAGTGCCACCAGACAGATCTGGTAAACATTGATCTTGTTTTCTGAATAATCTTTTTTGTTTCTTTTCATTGTTATCTTCATTCTGTCACCTCTCTACAGCTCATGCAGAAGTTTAAATTCATCCTTCTTCCATCTGCTTCCATCATTTTTTCTGAGTACACGTTCCATAAAGAATGCAAAAATCTTTCAGAATCTGTTTCTGTAAGAATCCTGCTATTCGGTTCTTTTTTCCAGAAGTTCATAGAATCTACAACAGTCTGACCACGACAAACTCCGTCAGTTGCAACGACTGTAAAGCTATCAAATCCATCGCACATGGATCGGTCAATAAAATATGCCACTGCCAGTGGATCATTGATCACGCAACCAATAATCCCCTCCTGTTCCCAGTGAAAATCCATATAAAATCCTGTGATCTTACGAATAAATTCTCCCATCTCCGGATCCAGGCGGCACATATATTCCAGCCTGTTCGGTGTCAGGACAATTTCACGCGTTACATCCAGTCCAATCATATGAATCTTGCTTCCTGCCTTTGCAAAAAGATCATACACAACGGCAGCTGCATCCGGATCACACCAGTAATTATACTCAGCTACCGGCGAACAATTTCCATGACTCTTGAAACTTCCTCCCATGGATACCATCTCTTCTACATTAGCGATCAGTTCCGGCTTTCTCGAAAATACTTTTGCTAGATTCGTCATCGGGCCAAGTGCGATAATGGATATTTTTTCTCTCTCCAGAAGTTCTGCCAGAAAATCAACTGCATTCTTCTTCTCATATTCACCTTCCACTTCCGGAAAAAAGCTTTCTCCAAGTCCATCCATCCCATGGGTATCCCTCGCATCAATATATTCTTCCCGGAGCGGAACTTCTTCTCCAATATAGATTGGAATATCCATTCTGCCAAGCTGCTTCAGAACCTTTCGTGCATTAGCCGCCCCCATATCAGATGGCACATTACCTGATACTGTTGTGATTGCCAGAATATCAAGTTCCGGAGAATTTGCAGCAAGCATGATCGCAAGTGCATCGTCAATTCCCGGATCACAGTCTATAATAATTTTACGCATAAAAAACTTCCAACCTTTCCTTCTTCCAGGTGATTTTTATAAAATCCTCCACAGAAAAAGGTATCGACGATCGGAAGATACCTGCATGACCTAGTTTTTTATACTGGGAGGGTTTCGAACCAGTTATGAAATTTATAAAACATTTCATAAAAATCTACTTATGAAACTTTTTGTAGTATAACAAAAAGGACTCCGGAATGCAAGTATATTTTTACATTCCGGAGTAAAATTTTAGTTACTGTGTATGAAATAAGTATTTACCGATTTTATTCAAATAACTTCTTCACCATATCCGCGTCAAAAATCACAGAAGATACATGATTTACTTCAATCTGATACAGAGCATTTGCAGCAATGTGTTCTGCCGCCTGTTCCAGATCACGGATACCGGTCGTATCAGCAAACTGATCGATCACTGCATCAAGTCCATCCGGAGCCACTACGCACTCTTCTTCTTTGAGACTCATGCGTTTTAATACTTTCGGAAGTGCAAATTTGGGGAAAATAACTTCTTTTCTTCTGCTGTGTAATCCGGAAGTTCAATGACCGCAAAGCGGGACATTAACGGAGCACTGATCGTGCTTTGTCGTTGGCTGTCGCAATCGGATAAACACCGCCAGTCGGAACCATACATTCCATATAGTTATCTGTAAATCCAAGGTTATCAAGGAGTGTCAGAAGTACATCCGCCGGATTACCATTTCCCTTGCCATTGGTTGCCTTATCCAGCTCATTGATAATAAATACAAGATTGGACTCGCCTGCCATGGAAAATGCTTCCATAATGATTCCAGGCTTTGCATTGGCATAGACACGGGAACTTCCGGTAAGCTGCTCCGGATCATTAATGGAACTCATATCCAATGTTGTCCACGGAAGTTTCAGGATACGTGCAACTGCATAAGCAATCTGGGATTTGCCGGTTCCTGCCGGACCAACCAGAAGCAGCCCGTATGCCGGAAGTGTATGCGTACGGTTAATCTGAATGATCGTCTCAATGATTCTCTGTTTTACTTTTTCCATTCCATAGAGTTCTTCATCCAGAATACGGCGCGCCTCTACTGGATCAATGGATTCAAAATAGTTATTTTTCCACTGAATATTCATCATAATGGACAGTGCTCTCTGTGCATGTCTGCGTTCTTCCTGCGATACCTCATGAGATTTCGCAACAGCAAGGTTTCTTCTTGCCCAGAGACGGATATTATCCGGCATGGTCCTTCCTGCACAGGTCATAAAATCCGTGATGCTCTGAATGCTGGTCAGCTTCATATCATCGCCGTCCTCATCTTCCTCATCTCCATCCGGAAGCTCTGTCGGTGCATTACTTGCCAGAAGACGTTCGATCATAAACTGCAGGAATCCATCTTCTGCTGAAAGTTTCCGGCTCCTCCAAACGCAGTTTCACGAATCTTATAGATTGCATATCCATCTTCTGTATTCTGTCCAGATAATCGTACACTAATATGGTTTTCGCCCAGCCATTTTACGAGGCTCACAAAACGTGCATCAATTTTGAGAATATCTGCCGGGAAAACACCGTCCTGTTCTTTAAATTCAAAAGAAGATTTCTGGTTTGGATTGGAAAAGACACCACAGGAATGATGCTTCCACTGACGACTTTTATTATCAATGATCAGGATCGGTTTCTCCGGTGACGGTACTTTTTCATTCGACTGGAACGTCGTATAAGTACATTCCGGATCTTTCTTTTCTGTTTTGCTGTTGCTGAAATCAAATACTGGCATAATAAACTGCTGCTCCTCTTTTATTGTTTGTATTGTTGCAATGATTACCATGAATCTGTAATCACTTATCTGTCTTTAATTCTGATAAAACTCACCGCTGCACACATTATAGATTCCCCGTGGAGTAACGCGTATCTCTGGAATGACCGGCAGAGCATAAAGGACAGAGTGATAAATGGCGCCATAGCATCCGGCACACCCATCTCGTGTGCCTTGCGGATCATTCGTTCCAGTTTTCTATGACTGTACTGAAAACCTGCATCACTCATCAGTCCCATTACCGGAAGTTCCAGTGTATCATATACATGATGATCTGCAACCAGTGTATAACCGCCCTGCGTACGGATCAGTTCCTGTACAGCAAGATACATATCTTCATCATTGTCACCAATTACAATGATATTGTGAGAATCATGGGATACACTTGACGCAATTGCGCCACCCTGAATACCAAATCCACTCACAACACCGACACCTGTTTTCCAGTTGCTTTGTGCCTTTCAACCACCGCAATCTTCTGATACTGTTCATCTGCGGTGAATACTCCCATTTCATGAAGTATCTGTACATTTTTACGGACAGTTGTAATTTCACCTTCCTGCATTCCGACTACATTGAATATACCATCCGGAGATTCCAGTCGCAAGTCTTCCTTTGAGAATTCTCCAACATGAACTGTATTTTTCAGTTCTGATGGACATTCTTTTACAATGATCGCTCCGTCCTGATCAATTTTTCTGCCCTTATAGTAAACATCCTGGATCGTCATCTTTTCAAGATTATCCACAACAAGCAGATCTGCCTGATATCCAGGTGCAATCGCCCCAAGATGTGTTAATCCATAACATTTTGCAGAATTGATGGTTGCCATACAGATTGCATCTATCGGATTCATTCCGAGTCCGATAGCCTTACGTACATTATGGTCAATATGACCTTCTTTTTCAATATCTTCGATATGTTTATCATCTGTACAGAAGCAGAAT
>ENA-OQDF01000952-OQDF01000952.1-human-gut-metagenome-genome-assembly--contig:-NODE-952-length-12000-cov-1.870715_pt1 | contig 12000 bp, 21 predicted proteins | sample MGYA00242769_ERZ504597 | MGnify/ENA primary metagenome ERZ504597 (study PRJEB26092, sample SAMD00036305) | human gut metagenome | host: Homo sapiens | study: EMG produced TPA metagenomics assembly of...
CTTTCTTTTCTTCCAGAGATACCACTGTATCTTCTGTATTTTTTGTTGCATCATCTAAACCACCAAGACTTTCCATGTTTTACCTCCTTTTATGCCGGGTCAGTCTGTTTAATTTCAGACTGTACTGCCATCGTTACTTCACACTCAATAACACCATTTACTCCACCACCGGTTCGTTTTACAGCAAACTGAGCGGTAAATTCCGTAACTGTACCATCTTTTGTCTTCTCCTGAAAATCCCAGACTTCTTTTTTAGCAGCCGCATCTCTCATGACTCTGTATGGACTGTCAGCCTTGGTATTATCGTATTTGAACTTATATACCATATCCGGAAGATCGCCAATGCCCTGTTCATAGATTTTATGAGGATCTGTCAGGCAAGTGTTATCTTCTTTATCGATTTCTGTTCCTACTTCTGGAATTTCTTTTAATCCCGGAAGATCTGTGTAGGCTGCAGAATTGCTTGTACCGTCTGTGTGTTTTCTATAGCCTAATGTTGTTCCATTTGCTAACATGCTTTTTCTCCTTTCTAGGTCCAATAGACCTCATCAGAATCCATGTCAATGATTCCTTCATAACGCATCTGCTTATGTTTCATTCCTGATGGATCCGAAACATCCTGACATTCAGTTCTCTTCAATCCGGTAACTTTCATTGCCTTATCGACTGCAAGAGTTGTCGCAGATGTGCTGTCACGATTCCAGATATCAATCCTGTATCGCACATAAGATTTCTCTTCTCTTATGCCTTCGCTGTCAGAACTCCACTCATATACATTGTTTTGTTCTTCTGTGTACTGGATCGTAGAATCATCCGCCCATGTTCGCGGATAAGAATCAGAAACATTCTCTGTAACACTACATAATGCGTTATATACCTGTTCTTTTATATTTTTCATTCGAGTACCTTTCCTATCTCAGCCCGGAAGCTTGCTGTCATATCACTTAAGATCTTATCCTCATTGTCATGCAATGCTGGATACATGAAGGGATGTGCCGGCTGTCCTGTACACTGGTAGAAGCGTCCTTCTGGAGTATCGATATAAAACCATCTGTACTTCTCAGCTACTCTACGGTCAACCTGACTCTCATGAATCCACCATGGTGACTGCGTATAGACCGGTGCGACATCCGGAGAAATGCCTGCGTGATCTGCCTGACCTTTCGGACCAGTACCAAACTCCACATACGGAGCATAGGCTTTGTTGGTCCAGCAGATTCCCTCTGTCCGATTACTATCTCCCGTAACCTCAGTGTAGATGCTCTGCCTCAATTCTCCAGTATCAACACCGCAGTTATTCACTGCTGCTGATTTCACTGTCTGGATTGCCTGTGCAACAGCACGTTTCATATCGATTTCTGCCAGCTGTTTCAGCTTTTTATCGAGTTCATCTGCATCACTCACAACTTCTCCACCTCCAGAGTAAGCATTCTATACGGCTTAATGGAAATGATCTTATAATCCGATTCCCTGTCGCTTCCAACAAAAAGACAGATTCCATCAGATTCCTGAATATCTGTTCCGTTGTCAAGAATATAATGCAACCTGCCCTTTTCATCCGGCTTTATCTCATATTTTCCGGATATCCGCAGATTTCTGATATAATTCAAGCGCTGTCCATATTGCTGAGCTTGTACTTTACCAGATGCCGGCCAGGATTCTCCATAGATCAAAGAAGCAGTACCATATCTTTCTCTGGTACTGCCCTCTGAATCTTTTTCTACGATCCTTTTCCTGTGGTAAAAGGTTTCAACCCTGTTTCTCCGGAGTTTCATAGGTCTTCCCTCCAATCCTCGCAAGCCGATATCTGTTCATGGTATCGTAGATCTGCTTTGGAGCATCATCAAAAGTATAACTTTCTCCGCCCTCGCTTCTGCCTTTTTCACCTTCAGTACCCATCCGATTCAGTGCGATCACCGCAAGATCTCTGACCGCTTTTTCCAATCCAGTAACAATATGCGTGCGATTTGTATAGGATAAAACGAAAGCCTCCGCATCCTCTAAAAGAAGCTGCAGAAGCTCTTCATCTTTCTCACCAGTGATCTTTTTCAGCTTTTCCAGCTCTGTCATCTGATCACTTCCTTATCAGCCATTGGTAATCAGACGTGCCATCGGAATAGCCTTTGGATCAAATTCAATATTCCAGTTTGCAGTCGCGAACAGCTGCTCATCTGTCGGGGATTCAGTCCAGTTTGATTTTGGTTTTGTAAAACTGAATCCATTCGGATGGATAGTTTCTCTCATTCTGGTGATAAGTTCATCCTGACCGCCATTCTTTTTCGCATCACGATTTGTTTCAACCGGAATATCTACGCGGCCTTTTGCAGTACGAATGACACCCTGTCCAAACAGGTATGTTGTATACTTTTTCAGATCTTTGTTGGCTTCAGAACCGCCAACAGTAACACACGGTACACCATCATCAACAATAACTGTGTATCCGTTTGCAGATGCTATATTCATTGGACGCTGAATGCCATTTGGATCTGTATACTTCCAAAATTCCAGAAGCTGTTTATTTTCCAGTGTTTTGCTACATCAGAATGCATGATTGCAAGGCCAAACTGATCTTTATGATCACCGCAAGCCATTGTCGCAAGATCATTGAGGTCCGTCTCTGCAATGTTTCTTGCATTAGCAGATGCGGAACACAGATCAAGAGTATGATTCTCGTTCCATTTCTTTGCATTGCCTGATGCTCCAGTAATACCGAATACAGCGTCAGTGATACCAATCAGACGTTTCTGACGTCTCTTCTGCCAGTATCTGGCAATTGTGGCTACGATATGTCCCATCGGATCAGCACCAGAAAGTTCTGCGGTAAAGTTACGAGCAAAGAATCCTTTGCTTCTACCATATACAATACCGCTCTGGGAACCACCAGCTACTTCTTCCACTGTGATGTCAGTCTGACCATCATAATTCTGATCTTCTCCATCAAGAGTGTTATAAAACGGAATGGTGTAAAGTTTCCGCTGTTTGCGATTCTTTCCGCAATAACCGGGTCTTCTACAACAGCACCAGATTCGATCATTGCTGTAAGATATGGATCCGGTGCTTCATTCCACATCTGCATAAATAATTCTTCATCAAATGGAATTCCAAAAATTGTTCCTGCCATTTATTTTTCTCTCCTTTTTCATTTGCCGGATAACTGCTTATACAGATCCGGATTTTCTGTTTTCAGTTTCAATCTTTCTGCATATCCCATCTTGGAATACATTTCTTTTGTGACACCTTCCTGTCCCGAAGCCTTCTTTGGCGGCTTTCCACCTTTCAACTTCTCTTCCACAGCTGTCTCAACAGCTTTCTGGAAGGTTGCTTTTACGGTCTCCATAGACTTTTTGCAAGCGTCGGCATCTGTATAATTCAGAATCTCCGCAAGTTCCTGCGGAAGGCCATCACCAGCAAGTGTGTTTCTTGCCTCTGCCATCAGTTCTTTGCGAGTAATAGCAGCTTCTCTTTCAGAAAGTTCTTTTTCTTTCTTCTGCTGCATGTACTGTGCTTTCTCTTCTTTTGTCATCTTTGCCAGCTTCTCAGCCTCAGAAAGCTTATCATCCGTCAGTGCCTGCCATTTCTCCTGAGCATTTGTCACTGCCGTATTGACTGCCTTCTGGACTCGTCTGTCAAATTCTGCCTGATTACCACCGGTTTTCAGGAAATCATCGAAGGACAGAGGTTCATTCCCATCTGAAACGCCTGCTCCACCGGCTCCGCCGCCATTACCGCCTTCATCGCCGGTCCCAGCACCGTCTCCGCCTTCTGCAAATAACTGCAGGTTCATTGGAACTTTACACATTGCTTTGAATACTTTATTTCTCATTTCTTATCCTTTCCGCCCAGCCTATTCACTACTGTGCCCGGGCCATTCGTCTCAGATTCTGTAGTTTTGTGTCATTTCGGACACAAATAAGACGCTTCACCCCCGCGCCTCATAGGGAGATAAACGGATCACCTTATCCTTTCTCCTTACCTGCTGACTTTTCTGTTTCTTTTGTGATCTCAGCAACACCTTCATGAATCAGATGTTCAGCTCTTTCATCATCAACATCCAGAATCTCGCCAACTTCAACGATTTTCTTTAATTTGACATCGCTGTAGCGTTTAATACACTTTACCTTCATTGTTCTCACCTCCCCTCAATCACTGTATGTTGCTTTTAATCCAAACTCTGGAAGGAAATTAATCTCGTAATGATATTTGTCTACAGCTGATCCGGAAATATCTTCGACCACATACATGGTGTAGTCATTCAGATACACATAATCTTTCTGATATTTGTTATCCGCTGTCTCAATGATCACTTCCAGCTCATTATCAGAATTGTTCTTCAATGCAAATGTTCCAGTCAGTTCCAGAAGAATGGTATCTGTCCTTGCATTCAGAACCGTAAGCTTCCTGGTCACATTGAAGTTATCTGCTTCTTTGGAAATGTTGTAGCTCACCTGATCTGCTTCAGCACATCCTGTGGCTGTAATACAGATCAGAAGCATCAATGCAATTACTGCTGCAATTTTCTTTTCATGCTCTTAGCCCTCCGTAAATTTCCAATCTTCTGCGAGCATGTCTGCCTGAGAAGCAAGCCAGCCCATCTGTACACCTGAACTTCCAACAAAAGCAATCGCCATATTTCCAATGGTATCATGCTCACAATTTATAATTTCTCCTGTAGGCGCTTTGTATGAAATTCCGCTTGCAAGCTGAATGTACTGTTTCTTGCCATTCCAGCCCTTTCGTGCTACTTTCATTCCTCTTTTCAGATACTTAATTGCTTCTCCAAAGGAAAACGTTGCTTCACCGCCAAGCTGAGGACAGTTTACTTCATCTGCCAGAATCCACTCATCAGAAAGGATATTCTGAAGTGTATATACAACGCTCTGTGTTTCTCGAATATCCATTTCCTGTCCGCCTTTTGTGTGTATGATGATTGTTTCTTTCTCTGGACTCCAATACCAATATCCTCCCCAGGATGGTAATTTTGCTTTACTTCCAGATCTCATTGCTTTTAACGCTTCTTCAAATTTCATGTTTTATATCCTCTCTTTCTTAAAAATGGGTATAAAATACCACCGGCCTTTTCTGACTGGTGGTATCTCACATTTTATGCAATTTTATTTTCGAGATCAATATCAAGCCCAAATTCTTTTAAGTCCTGATCCCTGATATCCAACTCCGTTTTCAGAATATCGAGCATTTCATAATACGCAACTTTCCGTCCAGCACAGTACGCATCATCCTTGTTTTCCTTACTTTCTTCAACAGCTTCATTTGCATTTTCCAGCAATCGGGCTATCATATATTTAATTCCATCTCTTGTTAATGCATCAGCCATTGTAATCACCTCTTTCTTTCAGCTCGTCTATCCGATCCTGTATTGCCTGATTAAAATTTCGAATTTCTTTTTTCCAGTGACGCTTCAAGCCTTCCTGTTCGCATGTCATTTTATCGTCCCAATCAGAACAATGTGCTTTTGGATTTTCTAAATATTCTTCATGTTCTTTTATTCGCTTTTCGTACTTCCGTATCGCTCGTTTCAGCGAACCGGACTCTTGATTTTTAATATCGCTTTCAGCAAATAATTGCAGATTCATCTTTAGTTTATCCTTGTTTTTCTTTATTATACCAGAATCAATAGTTTTTGCAATGGATTTAGCGCCTACTCTGTCCTTTGTATTTCCCTTGACATATTTCTGATACCATTCATCATATGTCATGTTTGCAGGAACTTTCCCAGTACGTCCAGTTTCCGGATTATAAGCCGCTCTTGTCATCCTGGACAACGTCTCATCATCGATGTCACTGATCGTGGTAGACCTACACCACGGGTGCATCGGTGGATAGTTCTTTCCGGCTTGTCTTTCTGACACCAGGAACACCTCTCCGTCAAGCTCTCGACATATCTTACTGGTACGCAAATCCAAAGTTGCCATATATCTGTATTTCTTTATACCACATTCCTTATATGCCTGAGCGGTAAGCTCACTTGCAAAGAAACAACTTTCTGTTCTGATCAATCTGCGTGCAGCTATTGCCCCTCCGCCAAATTTCTCAGTGATCACTGCAGCGGTCTCCCTGTCTGTCCTACCAGTCAAAAGGCTAACAAGTAATTCATCTTTGATCGTTTTTGCAAGATCATCCGTATTCTTCCAGATACGCTTCGAGTAATGTTTTCCTGACCAGTTCATCCGAAGTACTCGCTCAATCTGTTTCTGATCAACATGAGAAAAACTAAAGCCTAATCCAGTCTTGCGCTGCGTATTGTATATCGTCCTGTAATAAGCATTCTCAGCAAGCTGTTCAAAAAAGCTTGTATCAAACCGCTGTTCCTGTTGATATACATTCTGCATGACTGTATCGACCTGTTGCAGGAGTCTCTGCAGTCTTTCGATTCTGGCTCTGTATGCCGGTGCTTCCAACTCCTTTAGAAGTTCCTGTTTATTCTTTCCAGAGTCCTTATTCTTAATCTCAAGAAGCAGCTTCTGAATGGAATCTTTATCCTGAAAGCTATTCAGGAATCTCCAAGCCTCAGCTTTTGACAATTTGTGTTTTGTCATGTACTTCTCAAATATATCCTGAGCTGAAAACACAATCTGAGCGGATGCAGACCTATATATTCTGGCTACAAGATCTGCATTGTCTTCTGCATCAGCCATACGTTCATACATGTCCCAGGCAGCTCTTTTTTCCCAGTAATCACTCATCTACTTTTTTCTCTTCTGTTTTCTTCTGTGATGAATTATCCGGATTATTATCTTCCGGCGGATCATTTCCTTGCATGCCAAACATCTCCTGCTGCTGTTTCAGGCTCTCTTCGGATTCTTTCTTCACTGCAGCCAATTCCTCGTCAACATCCTCAACAAATGGAATCTGAGCAAGCAACGTCTTCTGACTCACAATACCTTTGAGGTTAGATACCATCTGAGATATCTCCAGAAGATTCTTTGGAAGAGCTCTGGTGAAAGTCATTGTAATTCCTTCCGGATTCACAGTTTTTCTTTTCTTTGCAAGAAAATTACAGAATATGCGAATTCTTTTTCTCAATCCTTTGCGGTAATATCTGGTCTTGATCTTCGTGATATTCTCCATGCCAAGAAGCTTAAATTCCATAGCCACACCAGATACATTGCCTCCAAAGCTTTCATCTGTCATACATGGAATATGTGAAAACTTGTGAATGTCCTGCTCAACTGCTTTCTTTAGGATTTCTACACCAGCTTCATCAAATGTCCTTGTCAAATACTCTGCTTTGGTGCCATCCGGCATCTCCAACAGCTTTCTCTTCTTAAGGTGCTTCATGGCAGCTTCTGCACCATCCTTTTGTTCGCCGTCTTCCTCTATCTCATCATCTATAAGCAATGTTCCATAGATGGCAAGAATCGAATCAATGAACTGTTCTTTGTCCGTGATACGGTCACTCATCAACGCGTTATATGCATCGATCAGCGGAATCTGCAGTTCAAAGTCACCGATTGCAAGTTTGTTGTTCAGATATTCTATAATAGGGATTTCTCCCAGATAATGAGGAACAGGCTCTTCTGTGGTTTCCTGACTGCCATCAGTATTCAGGATACTTAACTCAAATTTATAATTCTGAGTCAATATCGTAGCCATGTACTGAGTCGTTTTTGTTCCGGAATCATCTTTTTTGGCATAATAATAAACAGCAAAGAGTTCATTTTCCTCAATGCTGTCATCTCTAACCATAAAGGTGTTCTCTGCAGAAATATTCTTATCACACAGGTATGCTTCATTTTCTTTCACATAGATGTACTCATATGCAAGACCATATATCGAAAGATCCAAGCCATTGTCACCATCTACTTCATCAGCTCCGGCAACCTCTAAGCTTTTGTCAGTTCTGTGATATCATTCTCTGATTTATAGGACACTGGATTACCAATGAAATAGCTGCTGGCTGTATCCGAGATATCCTTTGCATGGTTACATACCAGCTTATTTTCTCGGTTCTCATCGTCCAAGATCTTATGTTTGCCCCGGTAATAGTTCATATTCTTTTTCAAACGACCAACAAGACCGATGTGCTTACCGATTAACTTTCTGATCATCTGCTTATCAGGTCTGAGTTCGTCAAACTCATCCCTTGGAATCGTAAACGTATACATCTCTCTCACCTCCTGACTTCTCTAAATCTTGCCATCTTATGACCTAAGATTGTACTTACAAAATACCTTACAGCATCCATGCTATGATCATGCTGTTTTACCGGCTTATCCTCACCATGTTCCATTGCTTTTTCATCCCAGATATAAGAAGCAAATTCTTTTATCGTTTCGGTACAAGTCGAAGAAAATACCAACATTTCCAGATTCAGCAACATTCCAACCAATCGGATACCATCCAAAACATCATTGTTTGCTTTTAATACTTTGATTCCTCGCTTGCGTAATTCTGCAATAAAAGAAGCGGCCGATGGATCCACAATCATTGCTCTGATCTTCGTACCATCCAGCCACTCTATCAAGTCGTCTGCATATTCTGAATCTGTCTTCTGTTTTCCTTTATCCCTTCCGGAATAGTAATACTCTTTGGTACAGTACCATTTACCATCTTTTCCTTTGTTCCAGAGTAAAAACACTGTAGCGTTCTGCGTACCATAGTCACAGGATACATATCTATTTCCATTTATGAGTATCTGAAAGAAATCTTTAATATCTCGAACATGCCTGGCATCATCGAACATATCATAGATAATCCCCTCAGCGGCCGCCCATAATCCCATGATGTAACGTTTAAAGAACACTCCTACGTACATACTTCGGTATCTGGCCTTGATCTCCTCATCCAGAGACAGATTGTCATCCATTGTGAAATGCAGATACAGAATGTTCTTCTCTGCACATTTATCTATCCAATTAACCTTGAACCAATGATATGGTCCATCAGGGTTGCAGTTAAACCAGAATTTAGAACCTTTTACAGAGCATCGTCCAGTAGCCTGGTTAACAAACGACTCTGGCATCAGTGCAACTTCATCGAAAAACACACCGGCAAGAGTAATACCCTGGATAAGGTCCTGTGATCTCTCATCCTTGCCGCCAAAGATGTAGAAGTAGTTTTCCTTTCCATCTTTTCGGATTGTTAACAGGTTATCAGCTCTGTGATCAGTTACGGAATACCCTCTGGAACGGAGCATCAGTTTTAGCCAGAACAGAACATTTCGTCTGAAGGAACCGATGGTCTTTCCACACATTGCAAGTTGTTGCCAGGAAACGAATTCATAGCCCACATTACAAATGACAGTGACATGCTGATTGTCTTTCCTGATCGGATAGCTCCATCAGCTATGATTCCATCTTTACTGTGTACCGGTGATTCTTTGCACCACCATGTCAGCACCTGTTTCTGTTTCTTTGAGAATGGAGAAAAATGAAACATCTGACCAGTCTGTCTGTTCCCCCTGTTAACCTTCATCTTCTGCAGTTTCTCTTTCAGGGTTTTGATCTTGTCATTCATTCTCATCACCCCAAACCTCCGCTGCAGTCGCATTTATCGCATCCAGGAATCCATCATCTGTGGTATTCTCATCAACGTTATCCTGTTTCAGCATTGCAAATTCAAGCTGCATAGTTGCAAGTTCCAGTTTCGCATCATCATATCCGAATTTATGAAGCGTCTCAATTGCTTTCTGCTTTCTTGCCTGTACTCTGGTAAGAGCATCCTCTATGGACTGAATCTGTCCAAGAATCCCTTCATACTTTTTCAATTCAGTAAGTTTGCCCTTTTCTATGCCGGAACTATACTCTGTTACCGACATTCCCGGAGGAACCGTTTCACTATCAGAATTTGACGTAGGATCTTGTCTTTCTAACATCCTCAACTGATCAATCCGTTTCAACATTCGTCTTTCACGGACTGTCAGAAGCTGTATCTCTTGTAAAAGTAGCTGTTCCTTATCCGGCTGTACTGTCTGAATCAGCTTCTGTTCATCTACATCCAAGGTATCAAAAAAGAGAGCTTCAAACTCTCCTGTCTTAACTGCATTCTTATTTCCCGGTGGTCCTGTACCGCCGTGTCCCTTGGCATTTTTATTACCAGGCTGACCACCTTTTTTTCTTGCAACGTTGCATTTCTCCTTTTGCAACGTTGCATTATTCCATTTATATCTATTCTTCCAGCTTCGAACTGTTCCTTCCGGAACACCAAGCTTTTCAGAAATCTCAATCAATTTCATCCCAGAATCAAATAGTTTTCTGGCTTCTTCTGCTCTCTGATCTGGTGCTCTTGCCAAGCCTCACCACCTCTCATTCGTTTCGTTTTTGAGTATAGAAAAAGCAGCTCCGAAAAGCTGCCCATGTCGGTATAATCATTTTCCTACATCCTATTGTTCTACTTAGTCAAATGATTTCCCTAAATCACATTTAATTGGTGTTAACATGTCTTCTGGAAAATCCCATATATCATCTAGTTCATGAATATAATTTTCCACCAGGTAATACAATAGTAAAATTACTGGTTGTTTAAACAGAAGATTTTCATTTTGTCTTTCAATATCCTTTAAAATAAAATTATTATCTTCTATAAACTTTATTACCTGTTTTCCTGTTATTTTATACTTTTTAATCAATATAGAAATATTATCGTATACAGCTCGATTCAGTTTGTCGCTTTGCAAACTAAGAAGAGAGTATTTTTTAACAATTCACTCATAATTGTTTCATAATTTACATTATCCTCTTCAACTTTTTCATATATCATTTTGAATAACTCGTCACTTTCTTCATTAAAAGCGGCTGTTCGAGCTAAATACCTTGATATTTCAGCATTATCGCGCTTTTCTTTTTATAAAATAAATCATGAGATATTTCAGCATATGCATGTTGTTCTAGCGTTCTAATTTGGATTTCGCATGGTGTCCCCTTAGGAATTTCATATTTATCAATCTTACGCTTCTCTGTATTTCGAACAACATAATGAATTGACTCATAAGAAAAAACTTCAGGATGATTCTCTCTACTTAAATGAAAATCCGAGTCTTTCGACTCGCTCCAAAGGGAACATTCTTCTACGATCTTACAGATAAGTTCCAATTGTCCACTGTGCATTACAACAAACCTTATTCCAACTTTATCTGTTATTTCATTATAAGGATCTTTATAGTTTTTATTTCTATAAAATGCTTTTTCAACTAAAGATTCTATATCTTTCGTTCGTACAGAAATTGGTATTTTAAAATTCTGTCTAATTAATATATTTCTCTTTAATTTTTTTGCGAATATAATCAGCAACAAAGTTTTCCCCAGCTTTCATACATTTCACGTTCTTTCTTATACAAATCGACAAATTCTTTTTGCGATACATCACCTTTCATTTAACATCATTCCTTTAATTGTGATCAGTGTTTCGCCCGATTTCGCATCTCTTTTATATCAACGTCTTCTGAAAATAAATCCGATGGAATTTGTAATTTTACAAATTTCCAAAACATAATTTTCTGTATTTTAAAGCATTACCCAACATTTTCACGTCTTTATGAATGCTATTCGTATCTATTTGCTTTTCTTCTAAAAAACGAACGTAATTGTCCTTAACTGTAGCCGAAAAATATTTTTTTTGCAAACTCGCCAGCATTGATAATCATTCGATCTGGATCATTAATATAATCCAATAACTCTGTTGTTAATTCTATTTTTTCAACATCATTAATTCTTTTATAGAATTAATAAAATTTTTGGTTTCATGAAAAAGCGGACGTTGCTTTTTACTATCATTTCGAAAATTCAGGCCTAAAAAATCGTGATAAAAATATTTTGCTTTTGCTTTGGATATAGAATCATCTGTATTACTATCAAACAAATAAGTTTCAACCACATTTTTAGGAATATTGTCATTGCTATCAACAGTTTTTATAAACATTCCTAATTTTTGAAATTTTTCATTTTTTTCGAAGAAAACGCTTGACAAACGCCGCCGCCTTCTGGTATAGTAATTGATGCCCGTTCGGGTTAGACATTTGGCGGCATAGCTCAGTTGGCTAGAGCA
>ENA-OQDF01000953-OQDF01000953.1-human-gut-metagenome-genome-assembly--contig:-NODE-953-length-11989-cov-1.928764_pt1 | contig 11989 bp, 18 predicted proteins | sample MGYA00242769_ERZ504597 | MGnify/ENA primary metagenome ERZ504597 (study PRJEB26092, sample SAMD00036305) | human gut metagenome | host: Homo sapiens | study: EMG produced TPA metagenomics assembly of...
AGCACGGCTATGTGCGCCGCCAGAAAGTGCGCAATGCAAGAGGCAGATCATCGACTATATCAGATCGTTATGAGTCGCCTGTTGAGGACGTTCCGGCTGTTCCCGGTGATGACAACAGCACACCGCCTCCCTCCACATCCAGTAACCAGAAAAGTGGCGTGAAACCTTGTTCTTCACCGTTTTTGGATTTCCAAATTTGGCTGAACCCAATTTGGAAAAGGCAACGCAACAAAATACTAATAAACAAAATACTAAAAGACAAAGTACTAATCTATCAGGCAGACAGCCGAAACAGAGGATTTCGACCAGATGGCAACGCGGGTGCGGGCAGAGTTCCGGGAGAAGCTGGAAATCGACATCCTTGCCAAGCGGTACGCCCCGGAAATGCTGCAAGAACTGCTGGATAACATCGTGGAGATGTACTGCTGTCCGCTCAGGACTCAGTATATCGGCAAACAGGCACAGACCACAAAGGCAATCCGGCTCCGACTGGATAAGTTGACCAGCCAGCACGTGGAGTACATCTTTGATGTGATGGCCAACACCACCCAGCCCATCAAGAACATCATGGCCTATCTGCGTACCACCATCCTCAATGCCCCCACCACCATGGAACACTACTATCAGGCGCAGGGAAACTGGCTAACAGCGCAGAGCCGGAAGAAGTGACTGCTGTTTTCCACCATTGCCGCAAAACGCGTTGAAAATGCAAAGGAGAATTTCCATGAAAAGCACGAATGCTGTCCGCAACGAGATCCATTACGCACAGGTCGGGGAGTATCAGCTGCCCCTGCTCATCCTGTCGCAGACCGATGATTCCGAACCGCTGGGCAAATATGGCCGGATGCGGCTGGCCTACCTCAAAACCCAGCGCCCTGTGCTGTATCACCAGATGCTGCTGAACGGTACGCTCTGGCCGCATTTGCAGGATGCCCAGAAAACGGCCTGCGCGTGGCTGGAACGCACGATGACCACTCTGTTAGACAACTACCCTGCGCCAGACAAAGAGTACGCACAACTTCTCTGGGTGGCGCACATGAACGAGCTGAAAGCGCAGGCAGAAGAAGTGGTGGTGAGGGAAGTCGTGTATGCAGAATGAAACCACGATTCATCTTGTCTATCCATCCAAACATGATATAATGGAACAAAGGAGCGTGATACCATGAGCCCAATCGAAGTCCCTGCAAAATCCAGTTGGTCGAAAAACGTGAAACACGCACAAGCCGTGGAATGCTCTCAAAGGGCTGGTATCGCGTGGATGACCAGCTTGTTATGGTCAAAGGCAACTCCATCACAGAGGCCGGAACGGCTGGATATGAGCCATATTCTGAGGTGATGGCATCGCTGATTGCGCAGGTTCTGGGTCTGCCTCATGTGGAATACGCCCTGATGCCTGCCAAACTCTTTCCCGACATTCAGACCTATTCCTGCGATGTGGTCAGCGTCTGCCCCAAGTTCACAACGGACGATGAACAGCTGTATCATTTTGCAGACTTGGCTGATGCCCATTTCCTTGCCAGCGGTCGAGCCGCTTCACCGGAGGCACTGTTTCAGTATGCGGTAGAATTGTATGGCAAGAAGTGGCTCTATCAAATGCTGGCGTTCGACGCTTTATTGGCAACGAAGACCGCCACGAAAACAATTTTGATGTGATCGTCCGGGATGGAAAAAATTATGCTCCGCCTATTTACGACAATGGCGGTAGTCTGCTTGCGTGGGCAACAGATGAAGAATTGACCGACACGAAGCTCCGTTATCAGTTCGACAAAGCCAAACCGTTCCGCAGCCATCACGCTCAGCAGATCAAGCTGATCGATGAGCCTGTGCTGCCTGTGGGTGATCTGGATGCGCTGTATCAGGAAATCATTCAATCTATTTCGCCTATTCTTGCATTGTTGAGCGAAAAAGAGCATCTGCGATCCGTCAATACCTGAAATACCGTCTGCACTACCTGAAAGCCGCCATGGGGTGATAAAATGGCCTATCTGAAATTGATGATGGATGAAAAAGAAATTGCACACCTAAGCGAAGATGGGCAGTCTCTTTGCGCAATGAGGGCGTGCCGCAGTACAGCTCCCACTGAACCTTTTCATCGGTGACAAACGTGAAGTTCCATTGGTCGATGTGGTGGTTTGGGCAAAGAAACGAATCTTTCCGAAAAATCGGATGGATTGCAAAGAGATTCTGAAAATGATGGGACTGCCGGACTACAATGCATGGGAAATCGTCAAGCGCACCAACGCCTGCCTGATGGAAGACCCCTATTGGCTGCAATTCAGCGAAGATGAAACCTTTGAGGACACCACGCGCGGACGAGCCAGAAAAATCATGAATGAGAATCGGAAAAGCAGCTGATGCTAATTGATATCAACCTATATCAATTAGCAAGTACAACAAAGCCCACAGGTTGGATGGAATTCCAGCCTGTGGGCTTTGCTTTGCCATATTCGTGCAGTTTCTGCTCCGGTTCAGCGGCAGACCGGATCTGCGGCATCGTAAAGGGCTTGTGCCATGCGGCTGGCATCCTCCGGGGTCATCAGATCCTGCACCACATTGCGGACGGCAGTGCCCGCCGCAAATTCGTATTTCGGGATGGAGAACGGCATACAGAAAAGAGCAGCAATATATCAACAGCCGCCCCTGCCAATATGCGAAAAATTTTTAATCGATTGCGCTTCCCTCGGTGGTTGGTTTTATGTCTGCGGTACGAATACCTTCTGCTAAAAAATATTACTGTAGCTATTGACAACCGCTCACCGGCTAATATATAATTAAATCGTATAAATTGCAAATTAACCATGCTGCCGGATTCGAGATTGATTTTATGAATCCTAAGGCAGTACCGCATAATTCCAGGCACAGCGCCTGACAAAACGTTGCTTCATCCGTCAGGCAAGAGTGGTGCGGTGTTTTATGAAAGAGCACGTAAATAAATTAAAATAGAAAAGAGGTAGCAACATGGAAAACTATGTCAGCATCAATCCGGATCGGTTGTGGGCGCGATTAAACGAGGTAGGGCATATTGGAAGTGATCCCAGAGGCGGAATCAGTCGTTTTGCTTGGGAACCCCCTTATAAGGAAGCCGTAATGCTCCTGATCCGGTGGATAAAGGAAGCGGGCCTGACGGCAAGGATCGATACCGTTGGAAATGTATTTGCCCGGCTGGAGGGCGATGATCCACATGCTCCGGCTGTGCTGAGCGGCTCTCATTTTGATACCGTACCTCAAGGAGGATGCTTTGATGGATTGGCTGGTGTAATGGGGGCATTGGAAGCGCTGGTTGCCATCAAACAATCCGGACTTCCGCACAAAAAGCCTTTGGAAATGGTGGCCTTTATCAATGAAGAAGCCAGCCAATTTTTGGGCGGAACATTCGGAAGCAAGGCGATATGCGGGATGCTTCCGGACGACTACGCTTTTCATCTGCGCAATCGACAGACAGGTCAGCTTCTCAGCGATGCCATGAGAGAATTCGGGATGGGGTTGGATCCAGAAAGGTTAACAGAGAGTAAAATAGACCCCCACGCCTATTGTGGTTTTTTGGAAATGCATATAGAGCAGGGGCGGTATCTGTTGGACGCAGACAAACCCTTCTCCATTGTCAGCTGTGTTGCAGGCATTAAACAGTTTTATCTCCACTTCATGGAACAGCAGCGCATGCCGGTGGAATGGCGATGTCGGATCGTCATGACGCTTTGGCCGCAGCGGCGGCAGTAATTTCCGCTGTGGAAATCTGGCAAAGGAATGCAGCAAAGACACTAGAGGTACGGTTGGATATATTTCCGTGTTACCTTGTGAACACAATATTATCCCGGAGGACGTGACGATTTCCGTGGATTTCCGTGAAACGGAGGACATGAAGTGGGAAAAGCTCTATACGGATCTGATTGAGGTCACGAAGCAGGAATGCGCAAAACGGGGTCTATCTTGGACTGTGGAAACAACCTGCGACCTGAGACCGGCGCACTGCGCACCGGAACTGATCCATATTTTGGAAGAAGCAGCCGTCGGAACCGGGTTTGAGAAAGACCGAATGATCAGCTTCCCCGCACATGACTCTATGAATATGTCGAGAATTATGCCGATGGGGATGCTGTTTTTGCGAAGCTCAAATGGCGGGCTCAGCCATTGCCCTGAGGAGTATACAACCCGTGATGATCTGGTCATTGGCACACAGATATTGACAAACGCTCTGTTTATCGCGGCCAACCGAGAGAACTGAAAACAGAAAGGGACAGAAACCATGACAGCAGACTATTTGTTTATCCATGCGATTCTGATCACTATGCGTGGAAACGGCGTAGGTATTTTAGAAGATGGCGCTGTGGCTGTAACCGGAAACCGGATCAGCGCTGTCGGTGCTACGAAAGAGGTTCTTCAGGATTGGTCGGCGCATCGGGTGATTGACGCATCCGGAAAAGTGGTGATGCCCGGCCTCATCGATGCGCATATCCATACGGGAGATGGCTTGGTTCGCGGTGTGTCTCAGGATCTGAACAACTGGATGCAGCATGGGCTTTGGCCGTTTGAACAGGAATTGCGGAAGGATGTTGATGCAGTATGCAAAGGTTCCTTGATGAATATTGTAGAGCACTCAAGGCGGGCACTACGACCTTCTGCGATTTTGATACTCCTATGACGCAGATCGTCCAAAACCATGTCAAGGTTGGAACACGAGCCAGAGTTGCCGAGCTTATCAGTGAGCTGCCAGAGGAAAATAAGACGGCTGTGGGTGAGCTGTACACCTTTGACCCGGCTCAGGGCAACCGAAAATTTCTCAGAAATCTGGATCTGATCCAGAAATGGAACGACCGTGAAAACGGCCGGATCACCTGTATGCTGGGACCGCAAGGCCCCGATATGTGCAGCAAGGAACTGCTTTTGGAGATACAAGAGGCTGCATTCAGGCTGATACCGGTATCCACATGCATGTTTCTCAGGGTGATAGAGAGATCAACCAAATGATGAAGCGTTACGGAAAGCGTTCGATCCCTTTCCTGGACGAAATCGGATATCTGAATCACAGATTAATGGCAGTCCATCTGACAGAGGCAACCAAAGAGGAAACTCAGCTGCTTGCATCCAAGGGAGCAGGAATGATTTTATGCAGTGGGAGCATTGCAATTATTGATGGCATTATTCCACCGGCTGCAGAATTTTTGGAGGTCAGTGACAGATTGGCACTTGGTTCTGATCAAGCCCCCGGAAACAATTGCAATAATATGTTCAATGAAATGAAGTTTACGGCCATACTGAATAAGTGTAAGTTCAAAGATCCCTCGGTGTTCCCGGCAGGGAAGGTTTTGAGAATGGCGACCATTGAAGCAGCAAAGGCGATTGGTCTTGGAAACGAAATCGGTTCCATTGATGTCGGAAAAAAGCAGACCTTCTGATGATCGATATGACTCAGCCGTGTCTGTCACCCATCATTCTCCACCCGGTACGCAATGTAGTTCCCAATTTGGTTTATTCTGCCAAGGGAAGTGAAGTGGAGCTGGTAATGGTAGACGGTAATATCCTTATTGAGAACTTCCAAGTCCTTACCGTAGACGAAAAGCAGGTCGTTCGGGATGCACAGGCGGCAGTGGAACGAGTCTGCAAAGCAGCAGAACTCCCTTTTTCTAAAATCCCCGAATCCAGACTGCACCGCATGATGCAGAATGATGAACTGTGAGGTATCCAGGTATGAAATATGATCTTGTCATTTACAATGCAAAAATTGTGACAGAGGAAGAGGTCTTTCTGGGATATATCTGTGTTTCTGACGGAAAAATTGCAGCCATGGGCTCCGATGCTCCGGTTTATGAGGCGGCACAGTCGCTGGATGCCAAAGGGATGCTGCTGCTTCCGGGAGCAATCGATACTCATCCGCATTTTTTGAGCCCGGAGCAGAGGCGCGGGAGGATCTGGAACACGGAACCCAGGCCGCTGCCTCAGGCGGGTTTACGACGATATTGGATATGCCTAACACCCCCGAACACCCTTTACTTGATTTGGAGGCATTTGCGCTAAAACAGGAAAGGGCTGAACGAAAGGCGTTGATCGATTATGCATTCTGGGGTGCCGCAACGCCGAAAAATATAGAGCAGTTTGTTCCGCTGCACAAGCAAGGATGTGTAGGTTCAAGGCATTTACTGTTTACGCCGGTTCCAACTACCCCTTTTCTGATGAGTATAGCCAGCTGAAGGAGATGGAAAAAGTCGCATCCTTCCATGGTATTTTTGGGGCTCACGCTGAAGACCGGACACTGGTCAACGGTTTTTCAAATGAGCACAAGGAGGAGCCTTGGTCTCTGGCAGTTCACGATGCAAGCCGTCCCTGGATTGCGGAGCTGACCGCAATCAATACCTTACTGCTTTATGCAGAAAAGACAGGATGCAAGCTGCATATCTGCCACATGTCCATTCCGGAAGGTGCTGAGCGAATCGCCTCTGCGCGCCGAATGGGCGTAGATGTGACTGTGGAAACCTGTGCTCACTATCTAACTCTGAATTATCAGGATCAGGCTTATCTGGGAACATTCGCTATGATCAATCCGCCTCTGAGAAGTCGAGACAGGATGGAACGCCTGTGGAAATATGTACTGGACGGAACCATCGACTACCTCGGAACAGATCACGCACCCTACCTGCTATCGGACAAGCTCCCACCGGATGGAGATTTGCGGAAGCTGCCTGCGGTGCGCCCGAAATTGATGTTGCCATTCCTTTGATTCTGGAGGAAGGTGTCCGCAACAGAAAGATGCCGCTGCAGCGCTTTGCTGCATTTACATCAACAAATGCAGCAAAAGATTTGGGTTGTATCCTCGAAAAGGTATTCTGGCTGTGGGGGCCGATGCGGACTTTTATTTGGTTGATATGGACACGAATTGGACCTATTCCCGCAAGAACAGCTTTTTCTGCCAGTAAGCTCGATAAATTCGCGCACGAGGGCAGGACTTTTCACTGCCGAATCGTCTCCACATGGGTTCGGGGCAATGCGGTTTATCGCGATGGTGTTATCAAGCAGAAGCCCGGCTATGGTCGGATGATACGTCCTGAATGGGATTCCCAAAAGGAAAAGGGATAAGCAACTGTCACACAATTCCCGTCTGATGCCTTAAGCGCCGCTCCGGCAGAGCCTGCGCAGTTTTGTCATAAGAAAAATGGGTGAACCACAGCCGTGAAGCCTGTGGTTCACCCATTTTGTTTGTATCTTTTCTTTTACGAGGAAACGCACTGGCCGGACGTACCGGGCGCGGGGCCGGTAGATTCCCGAACAATCAGCTGCGGCTCGCTAGCAAGTTTGAGAACGTCCGAATCACCCGTTGCCTTCAGCACCATATCAACAGCCAGTTCACAAAGTGCCTCGGTACAATAAGATACTGTAGTGATTTTGGGACGAGTCATAGTAGTCAGGTAGATATTATCAAAGCCGCAGATCGAAACGTCCTGAGGGACACGCTTATCCTCACTGTTCAGGACGCAGGAAAGCGCGCCGAATGCTACAAGGTCGTTTACGCCGATAACAGCTGTAATATCCTTACGTTTCAGCAGCTGCTCCATTATGGAATATCCGGCTTCCGCTTCGGACTGCCGGAATCGCCCAACGGAGCAGTAAAACCTGAAGCGTTTCCGGCGGCAGACCCGCATCGCGAATGGCACTTCTGATACCCTCCAGACGTTTCGTACGGGTCAGGGAGACCGAAGAAACAGAGCTCATCAGGAAAGCGATACTCTTGTGTCCCAGATCCAAAAGATACTTTGCCACCAGATACCCACATCGAAACCCATTCAGGCTGATTGTGTTTAACGGAATATCGTCCGATTTCTCACTTAGTAGAACTACCGGGATGGTATGCGAAAGCTGGACAACACGTTTCATCCAATTGGGGGTAAACAGATAGATGACACCATCCATGTGCTTTTCCTCACACAAGTCCAGATAGGCCTTTTCACGTTCCGGATTGCGGTAAGTACAGCATAGGATCACGCTGTATCCAAGACGGGCAGTGTATTTTTCGATATACTGCATCAGCATGGGGTAATAAGGATTGTCCATCGTTGGAAGAAATACGCCCAACAGCTTGGATTGGCTGGTTTTAAGCCCTCTGGCAAAGGAATTTGGAATATACTGAAGTTGATTTGCTGCGTCCAGCACTTTTTTTTCGGGTCTCTTCGGATAAAGACACATTGGGGGTATTGTTCATTACAAAGGAAACGGTTGTTTGGGATACGCCTGCAAGCTTGGCGACATCCTTGGATGTAGCTCTTTTCATAAAACACGGCTCTCCAACTGTTTATTAATAGATTACTTAACCAGTATACTCGATATTTCGCGATTTTGCAAGTGTAAATTCGGTAATATAATTTGTTTTCCAAGATATTGTCTGATCGGTGGAGCCGCTCCACCCCATGGGCGGCATCGCATATTTTTAGGCGACGATGCACTCTGGCCGCCAAACAAACTGCACACACCACACTGTGCTATATTGCCGAGCATCCTTGCGGCTGAGTATTCGCTGTAGGATTAAATATCTTTCCAAAAAAAACTAATCCTCCAGAACATTTTACTATTGACAACGCAAAAAAGCACTATATAATTAAAGCACGATTAAGACGTATTACCCAAAATTTAATAACAAGGAGAAAAAGATTATGAACCTGAACAATTACGTAGCAGTAATCACTGGTGGTGCCAGCGGCATCGGCGAAGCAACGGTACGGCTCTTTATCGAGCGCGGCGCCAAAGTGGTCATTGTTGATCTCAACGAGGAACGGGGCAGCGCCTTAGAAGCTGAGCTTGGAGAACGCGCTTGGTTCTACAAAGCAGATGTCAGCGATTCCGCGCAGGTGCAGGCGATGTTTCAGGCAATAGAGGAAAGTATGGCGTGGTCGATGTGCTGTACAACAATGCTGCCTACTCTCTGAGCAAAACGCTTTGGGATACCACTGAAGAAGACTGGGATCGCGTAATGAGAGTCAACCTGAAGGGGTATTTCCTGTGTGCAAAATATGCCCTGCCTCTTATGAAAAAGAGCAGCCACGGCTCCATTATCTGCACCGGCAGTGAACTGGGCGTGGTTGGCTGCGTGGAGAGCCTCGCATACAATACCTCCAAGGGTGGGATCATTCAATTTGCAAAGAGCCTGGCTTTGGAGCTGGCTCCCTTCGGTATCCGCGTCAACGTGGTCTGCCCCTCCGGCACGGAAACACCCGCATTTATCAAGGATATGTCCCGAACCGGCAATTATGAGGCGGAGGTTGCCCGTCTGATTTCCAGCTATCCCCTGAAACGCCTCGGTCAGCCCATCGATATGGCTTACGCTGTGGCATTCTTTGCAAGCGAGGAATCTTCTTTTATTACCGGAACCCATCTGATGGTCGATGGCGGCTACACCGCTCAATAAAAATGTAACGGCTGCAAAAGCAGAGTAAATGAAAGGAGAAACCCTATGGAAACAAGGAATGAAACGATTCACGAACAGGGAAAGCTGAAGCGGAAGCTGGGGCTTGGCGCCGCTTGGCAGTGGCTGTCGGCACAACGGTTGGTTCCGGTATTTTCTCGTCGCTGGCGGAAGTGCTGGTGCATCCGGTTCTGCGTTGATGATGATTGCCAGCTTTGTTATCGGTGGTCTGATCATGATCCCCCAGAATCTTCTCTATGCGGAGCTTGCATCAGCATATCCGGAAGATGGCGGTCAATATACATGGCTGAAAGAAGCAGGCTGGCGTCCTGTGGCCTTCCTGAACGGCTGGCTGGCCTTCTGGGCAACCGATCCTTCAACCTGCTCTGTCATGTCCTTGGCAATCGCAGCTATCTTGCTTTCTTCATTCCTGCACTGACAGGAATCGGCATTAAGTCGTAGCAATCCTGCTGATTATTGGTTTCACCACGCTGCATTATCGCTCCGTAGAAGCCGGCGCACGGTTTCAGGCTTTTATTACCAGTCTGAAGCTGCTGCCCTTCTTCCTGCTGGTTGGCGTTGGCCTGTTCTACATGAACACTGAGTTGATTTCTGTGCCCGCTGCTGCAGGCGCTCCTGTAGGAATTGCCGCCTTGCTCGCCGGCGTATCTGCAACCACATGGTCTTACGATGGCGCAATAGGCGCTTGCTATATGGCAGGCGAAGTAAAAGATCCCGACAAGACCATGCCAAAGGTAATGATCTACTGCATTGCAATTGTCATTCTTCTGTACGCCGGTCTTTCTACCATTGCAGCAGGCCTGATCCCTCTGGGAGAGCTTGCGGCCTCCGATGCTCCTATTGCGCTTGCATTCTCAAAAATCCCTGTAATCGGTTCCACTGCAGGCATCATCACCGCGCTGATGGCAATCGTTGTAATTACGGGATCGGTTTCCGGTGCAACGATGTACCAGCCTCGTCTGGAGTACGCAATGGCAAAGGACGGATTATGGTACAGCCGTTTTGCGGAAGTACATCCCAAATACAATACGCCTTCCTTTGCACTGATGGCTCAGGCTATTTACGCAATCATTCTGGTTTGCGTTTCCGGCATCAACGATCTTCTGGGCTATTTCACATTTATTTGTCTGGTGAAAAACATGCTGGTGTTCTGCACCATGTTTGTTCACCGCAAAAAGGCTGACTATAACCCCGGCTGGAAATGCCCGGCGTGGAAAATTATGACGGTTATTGCAATTTTTGCAAACGGCATCCTTCTGGTTTCCACGTTCATGTGGGCACCTACTGCAGCCTTGATTGCCAGTGGCGTTGCACTTGTTACCGGTCTGCCTGCCTACTATTCTTCGATAAGAAAAACAGAACCGCAGCTGACGGAAACTAATTTACAAAAGATCTTAAAGGCTGCTGCACGCTTGTACAGCAGCCTTTTCTCAAAGAACAGGAGATAATCTTATGGAAATGAAAAAATCTCACGTCCAAAGCTGCACAGCCCGGCGGCTGGTATTCCCAAGCATTTCGAATCGGAGATCTCATTTATACAGCAGGTATAACAGGTGTGGATCCGGAAACAGGGAAACTGGCAGCTCCCGATGATATTGTTTCTCAGACACATCAGATTATGAAGAACATGAAAGCAATTCTGGAGGAAGCCGGATCTGATATTGGATCATTGTTTTTAAGACCTTAGTCTTTGTGGCAGATATTGATCAGTTCGCTTTGTTTAATGAAACCTACCGGCAGTATTTTCCGGAGGATCCGCCGGCAAGAAGCACGATGCAGGTGGGCAAATTCAATGGGGGAATGACGATCGAGATTGAGGCCATTGCTGTTGTAAAATAAATGATCTATCCCCAGTTTTCCGGACACCGGTTCAAAATTGAATCATTAACTTTTCATCATGATGCTTCCCTGAATTTTACGGGAGGCATCCATTTTGTTTTCGCTTGGATTCTGCATTAGAATAGTCGATATCATCAGCAATCACTTCGGAGAACACTTCAAAGGAAGGATAATCTTTCTCAAAATCACAGAATATTTTGTTTTTTCAATCTATCAAAAAAAAGGTCTCCATCATACAGTTGCCGCAGCAGCCACCTTATCCTGCGGCGCTGTTCACGCCGTTTCCTCGCTATATTGCCGAAAGCAAGGGGGTTTATTCCAAAGCCTGCGAACGTGTTGAGAAAAATGCTTTAATCTCAGGCTATACGGATGTAACGCCTTTTTGTCCTGCTTCTGCAACGCTGCGTATGCCACCATTCGAACATTTGCTATGAAATTCCATGAAATGGGACTGTTGGCTGCACGAAAGGCTGGAAATCGGGTATTCTACAAGGTCCATTGATTATCATAAACGAACGGGACTGCTCCACAAGATTTTGTGTGAGGCAGTCTTGTTTGCTTAGATGTCCGCCATCAGAAAGTCCGCAATGCCAAAGGGCAGATCATCGACTACGATTATCAGGTCTATGAATCGCCTGTCGAGGACGCGCCTGCCGTTCCCGGCAAGGAAGGTGAGCAGTCGGACCCGTCCGCATCCAAAAGTCCGAAAAGCCGCATGAAACCTTGTTCTTCACCATTTGATTT
>ENA-OQDF01000954-OQDF01000954.1-human-gut-metagenome-genome-assembly--contig:-NODE-954-length-11986-cov-1.617253_pt1 | contig 11986 bp, 21 predicted proteins | sample MGYA00242769_ERZ504597 | MGnify/ENA primary metagenome ERZ504597 (study PRJEB26092, sample SAMD00036305) | human gut metagenome | host: Homo sapiens | study: EMG produced TPA metagenomics assembly of...
CCACAAGAGGTTGCTTTAGCGGACGCTCGTAAGGGTATCAGCATGTTCACCGGAGATAAGGTTAATGTCCCTGTTTAGGATTGATCGAGAATATGGCTTGGTTTACCCCTGCGGAATTACCGGAAAACAAATATTATATATTCGGAAAAGAAGGTTGTAAACGCCTAGCTGAGGAACTGAACGTGCCGTTACTGGGGCAGATTCCTATCGTACAAAGTATCTGCGAAGGAGGAGATCAAGGTAAGCCGGTAGCGTTGAATCCGGACTCGATCACAGGTAAGGCATTCCAAGAATTGGCCGAGAATGTAGTCAAGCAGATAGACTATCGCAACGAGTATCTGGCTCCGACAGAGCGAGTGATTGTAACCAAGAAATAAAGATGATTATACGTATATACGTGTGGTCTCGCACGTATATACGTATCGTCCTACACGTACGCTCGCATTGGCCTACGCCTATATACGTATCAGCCTATGCGAACGTACGTATAAATTCAGCCACAATATACTTGGCTTTCTTACCGCAAATCTTTCTGATACCCAACACAATCAGCCAAGATACAGCGAATGATACCACAGAAGCGGCAGGAATCTGTAAACCCAAAGGGATATTCAAGGCTCTCGCCAACAGCACGCTGTCCCGTAAAGAAATAATGTACCATATAGATACCGAAACCGCATATGGTTAAATTCGCCAACATTCGCTTAATCGTATCCGACTTAACATTTACCTTCTTCGCCAGTAAGAAGATAGGAATCGTCATCATCACCACATTGGGAGAACAATAATAGAAGAATAACTCTAACTGTTCCTCCGTGTAAGCAGGCAAAGCGGTCGTATAGCGGAAACCGAAGAAAGTAATGGCATAGCCTACGACAAACATAGGAATGCCTATCCCAACGATCTTCCTAACGACCAATCATGATTCCGCAGATAATGCCCCAATAGCAAGTAACCGTTAAACCCGGCGAAATAATAAAGCATACTGAATTCATTCCATGAGCATCCACCCCAAATGTAAGGAGATACGAATTCCCGGTAATAAGGAATAAACAAAGTCACTCCCCAACCTGCCAGAAACCATAATTTCGCCTTATCCGAAACTTTCTCGACCCAAGCGGAGAAGATCGGCAAATAAAGATATAAACCTATCAGTAAATAGATATACCACATATGTACATCCAACAATGAGAAATTGAACGGTATCTGGCGATATAGCCTAAAGACACACTCAACGATTGACGAGTCACCTCTCTCCCGAATAAGGGAAGAAATCAAGAATAAGTTCCGGCCTCAAACCAAGCAGTCCCGTAAACCAAGGGAATAAATTATAAATAACAGACCAAATCAAGAAAGGCCAGAATACACGCAATATCCTTTCTTATAGAAAATAGAAGTCTCTTCCCGGACCGGTAGCAACAAGGCTCCCGTAATCATAACGAACAGAGGTACACAAGGACGAAGAAAAGCCCCATAGGCAGCTCCCCAAAACTTAATATCCCCAATAATCGGAGAATCTCCGGGATAGAAATTAAACGGGTCTGTACAATGACAGCAAACAACAGTGAACATGGCTATCAAGCGTACGACATCCAGCCAAACTACGTGTGTTTTCACGGTAGGATTTGTTACATTTTGCATAAAGTAGATCGATTGTGTTTAGATTGACGGCGAAAATACAAAATAATCCAGCCAAATAGGAGATTCAGCTGGATTTCTAACCTCTATTAACGATATTCATTAATATACAAAGTCTTTCCTACGAATAAACGCCACCGTACGATGTATTTCCGTGTACATGATAATATCCTCATCGATAAATGGCACCTCTTTCCGGTAATCCTTCAAGAACTTCTCCAACACAGGGGAGGTCCTAGCCGGACGACGGAACTCGATTCCTTGTGCCGCATTCATCAGCTCGATCGCCAAGATATGATCCAAGTTGTCCATGATCTTAAACAATTTTGTCGCCGCATTCGCCCCCATACTCACATGATCCTCTTGTCCATTACTGGACACGATAGAATCGCTGCTCGCCGCATAGCAATACATCTTATTCTGGCTTACCATACTGGCAGCCGCATATTGAGGGATCATGAAACCGGAGTTTAGGCCGGGATTAGCGACCAAGAACTCAGGCAATCCCCGCAAACCCATGATTAATTGAGCGACACGACGTTCCGATATATTTCCTAACTCAGCCAAGGAAATCGCCAAGAAATCATAAGAAATCGCCAAGGGCTGACCATGGAAATTACCGCCGGAAATAATCTTATCCTCCTCCGGGAAGATCGTCGGGTTATCCGTCACGGAATTTACTTCGGTAAGCAGGACATTCGCCACATAATTGATAGCGTCTTTCGTAGCCCCATGCACTTGAGGGATACAACGGAATGAATACGGGTCCTGAACATGTTCCTTTTTCCGGGCGATTAACTCACTTCCCTCCAATAGCCGTCGAAAAGCGGCCCCGGTCTCGATTTGTCCGGGATGCGGACGCATCTGCTGGATACAATCCATGAAAGGATCGATACGCCCATCGAAAGCCTCCAAAGATAAAGCGGCGATCAGATCCGCTTTCTTGGACAGGCTAAACGCACGCATCAAGGCGAATACGCCATTGGCGCTCATAAATTGCGTACCGTTCAATAAAGCTAACCCCTCCTTGCTTTTCAGCTTCACAGGCTTCCAAGCGAACTCGTCCAATACGCTGATCGCTTCCCGTTTGCGGCCCTTATAATAAACGTCACCCACGCCGATCAGAGGCAGGAACAAATTCGCCAGAGGCGCCAAATCACCAGAAGCGCCTAAAGAGCCACGATCATACACGATCGGAAGCACGTCATTATTGAAAAAATCCAGAATACGTTGTACGGTAATCACCTGTACGCCACTATGCCCCAACGAAAGGGCATGCGCTTTCAATAACATCATCAAACGGACGATCACCGGACTTACCTCATCCCCTACGCTACAGGCATGACTTTTCACCAAGTTCTCTTGCAAGGTACTCAATTCGTCCGGAGAGATATTCTTATTGCATAAGGACCCGAAACCGGTAGTAATCCCATACAAAGGCCCCTCCTGTTGCTCGATCTTATGATCCAAGTAATCCCGGCAACGCTGGATGCGCTCCTTCACCTCGGGTGAAAGCTCCAACTTCATATTTTGAGTAAGTATCCGTTCGATTCCCTCAAAAGAGAGAGGCTCGGAACCCACATAATAGACATTGCTCATATGCTATAATTTAGTCTTCACCCAATCCAATAACTTTTGCTCTACACGGATAGCGTTCGCCTCCAGTTCATCCGCTTTCTTCCGCATCTTTCCGACGAACACCTCGTCTTGGATGGACGTTAAGTTAATTCGGACATTCAATAAAGCCCCCAATACACAAGTACGGGCAGCCATCATCGCCACGCAAGCATCCGTGACGGCATTCTGATTACCTTTGTGAGCCACATAGATAATCGTCTCCATTACGGAACCGATCTCCTCCGCCACCCTCATCGGAACAATAGCCGCCTCCTTCGTTGCGCTCTGTATCGCATTCGTACGGATCACCTGTTCGTCAGGCGTTTCTTTCGGCAACTTAAAAGCGGAGAATACACGATCATAAGCCTCGCTGTCCTTATCGATATATTCAGTAAGACGCTCACGGATCAAAGCCGCCTCGATAGCGATCGTCTTCATTTGTCCTTCCACTTCCGCATATTTCTTTTTACCAACAGTCAGATGGGCCACCATCTCTGTCAAAGCTGCCGCTATAGCGCCATTCAAGGCAGATATACTTCCACCACCGGGAACGGGAGCACTACCCGCCGTTTCCGCCAAAAAATCTTTAATTGTCAAGTCTGCTAACATAGTATTTTGATTTAAATGATTCAACAATTCTTATCTTACATCATATAAAGTTCCCCATCCTTAATTACAGTATCCACGAGATTCATTCCCACATGATAAGGTAGGAACTTATAAGACGGGTATTTCAGCAAGATCACGTCCGCACGTTTTCCCACGCTGATACTTCCAATCTCGGAGGCACGTCCCACAGCTGCGGCTCCATTAATGGTCAATGCCGTTACCGCTTCTTCAGGGGTCATCTTCATATAGATACAGGCCAAGGCTATCATCATCGGGATTGAGGCAGAGAAACAACTTCCCGGATTTAGATCGGAAGCTAAAGCCACCGCGCAACCGGCATCTATCATCTTCCTTGCAGGCGCATACGGCTCATTCAAGGAAAAGGCAGTCAGCGGAAGTAAGGTAGCTACGACACCCGCTCTTGCCAGACGTTTGATGCCTGTGTCCGATATATGTAACAAATTGATCAGCACTTACACACTTCAAGGAGGCCGCCAGTTCCGCCCCTCCGAAAGGAACGATCTCATCCGCATGCATCTTCAATTAAACGATGATGACGGGCGGCACGAAGCAAGCGCTCACTCTGTTCTAACGAGAAACGCCTTTCTCACAAAACACATCACAAACGTAACCGTATGTTCGGCTCGTATGGCAGGAAGAACTTCCTCGATCATATAATCCACATAATCGTCCGTACGACCGGCAAATTCAGGAGGAACAGCATGAGCTCCCAAAAAGGTCGATACGACATCCATCGGATGAGACTCATTCAGGTCCGACATGACACGAAGCTGAACTAATTCTGTTTGCAAATCCAAACCATAACCACTTTTCCCTTCCACTGTGGTAACACCCATGGAGAATAACTCATCCAAACGTTCTTCCCCTCTGTCCCATAGTGTATCGAAATCACTTTCACGGGTAGCTTTCATCGTATTCACGATACCTCCACCACGCTCCATGATCGACATATAACTATCTCCTCGCAATCGCCAAGAGAACTCCTCCTCCCGGTAACCGCCAAAGATAAAATGCGTATGGCTATCTACAAATCCGGGTAACACCGCTTGGTTCTCCGCCCGAATCTCCAAATAATCCTCCGCATGGATGTTTCGAAGTACCTCCTCCGTAGGTCCTACATGCGTAATAACCCCATCAGACATCGCTACGGCTCCATCCTCGATAACGCCTAAATCAGACATCTCCGCTCCCCGTCGCGCCTTATCCCCATGGCAAGTGACGATCTGGGCAGCATTCCTGATTAATATCTTGCTATTCTCCATACGCTATTCCATAATACGGGCTTCCAATACTTGATTCATAGAAAAGTCCTCTAATCCCAAATAGTAAGAGGCCGTATCGATCAACGCCTCCATAGGAACCAAGCCGATAATCTCGCTCCCCACCACCGGAACACCATATCTGCGAGCTTCGATACGAACTAACTCGAAGGCCCGGTACAAGGCCGTACGGGTATAATCGGTCATATTAATAGAGACCTGTACGATACCACGTTCCTTCAACTCAACCCCCATCGCTTTACAATAGCGTAAACCTCCGCCGATGAAACGGATTTTCTTCGCTATATCCGTAGCGATATGCAATTGATTCGTTCCTAAGTTCACATTATAGGCGACCAAAGGCATGCGGGCTCCTATGGCGACCGTACCGGCTGTCGGATGTCTTTCGGCCGGACCAAAATCAGGTTTCCACTCCGGTTGATGGATTTTCTCTGCCATCCCCTCAAACTCTCCTTTACGGATCGCCGCCAGATTCTCCCGATAAGGGGCGGAAGCTGATTTCTCATATAAGAAGACAGGTACGGCATAACGAGTGCCCACTTCCTCCCCTACTTCCTTAGACAAGGCGATCGCCTCTTCCATCGTACATCCGCGAATCGGTATAAAAGGAACAACATCTACGGCCCCCATTCGAGGATGTTGACCGCTATGCTTGTTTAAATCGATCAGCTCAACAGCAACTCCAATGGCCTCCAATACGGCTTGTTTTAAAGCGACTGGCTCCCCTACCACGGTAACAACCAAACGATTGTGATCCTCGTCATTACTATAGTCCAACAGTTTAACACCCGTCTTAGCCCGGAAAGGCGCTACGATCTTATCTATCTTCTCCAAATCCCGTCCTTCACTGAAGTTAGGGACACATTCCATAATCTTATTCCAAGTACTCATACCTTTTTATTTAATGATGTTTGTACGATTTCATGAATAAACGCTTTCTCCGGGATATACGGGAGGGTAATATGATACTGTTCGCCACGATTCTCATTGAAAGTAGCGCTCGTACGCATCGCATTCGGGTTACGAGCCCATGAGCGACGGGCGACACCCCCCATCACGTCCCATATCATAGCGGAACGAAGTATCTCATCCACCCGCTCACTACCATCGAGAACCATACCAAAACCTCCGTTTATCGCCTTACCGATACCAACCCCTCCACCATTATGAAGAGCGACCAAGCTCATACCCCGGGCGGCATTTCCAACAAAGCACTGCACCGCCATATCAGCCATCACATTGCTTCCGTCCCGTATATTAGAGGTCTCACGGAATGGAGAATCCGTACCGCTCACGTCATGATGGTCTCGTCCCAACATAATCGGGCCTACCTCCCCATCACGTACCATTCGGTTAAACTCAAGGGCGATCTTCAAGCGCCCCTCAGCGTCTTGATATAAGATCCGGGCTTGCGTACCCACCACCAAACGGTTCTTCTCCGCGTCACGTATCCAATTATAATTATCCATATCCTGCCCTCTTCGAGTCGGATCGATACACGCCATAGCCGCATGATCCGTGCGAATCAAATCTTCCGGCTTACCGCTTAAACATACCCAGCGGAAAGGACCGTACCCATAATCAAATAATTCCGGCCCCATGATATCTTCCACATAAGAAGGCCATATAAAACCATCTTTCTCATCCACACCGTTACGGGAAATCTCATGTACACCGGCATCATAGATCGCTTTCATGAAGGAGTTCCCATAGTCAAAGAAATAGGTACCCCGGGCAACCAGACGCTTGATCACCTCGAAATGTCTCTTCAACGTTTTATCGACCAAAGCACAAAAGTCTTCCCGGTGATGAGCCAATAATTCCGTACGTTCCTCAAACGTCACGCCTACCGGACAATAGCCACCTTCATAGACCGCATGACACGAGGTCTGATCACTCAAAAGGTCGATGGAAAGCCCCTGTTTATCGGCATATTCCAATAAATCCACAATATTACCATGAAAAGCGATAGAGATCGGTTCTTTCTTACGAATCGCCTCGTTGGCTAAGGAGAAAGCTTTCCCCATATCATCCGTCACATGCTGGACCATCCTTGGCATCGGCGTGTCTCGATACGGGAAGCGTCTACCTCGGCGATTATACTGGCAGCACCGGCGATCACAGCAGCTTTAGGTTGAGCGCCACTCATTCCTCCTAAACCGGAAGATACAAACAGATAGCCTCGCAAATCCTTATCTTGTGGAATCCCTAATTTCTTACGTCCGGCATTCAACAATGTATTAAACGTACCGTGTACGATACCTTGCGGGCCAATATACATCCAACCTCCGGCCGTCATCTGTCCATAATTAGCGACTCCCATCTGGGCGGCGATATGCCAATCCTTTTGGTTATCGAACATTCCCACCATCATGGAGTTCGTGATAATCACCCGTGGGGCATCCGGCTTGGAATGAAACAATCCCAGAGGATGCCCGGATTCGATCACCAAGGTCTGCTCCTCGGTCAGCTCCTCCAAATACTTCTTAATCAAACGATATTGCATCCAATTTTGGCAGACCTGCCCAGTCTCGCCATACGTAACCAACTCGTAAGGTACAAAGCGATATCAAAGCAGAGGTTATTATCGATCATTACTTGAAAGGCCTTTCCCTCGATACATTTACCTTTATATTCAGAGATAGGCTTCGCTTTCAGGTCTCCCTGCGGACGGTAGCGATAACCATAGATCCGTCCCCGTCAATAATTCCTCCATGAACTCAGGAGCTAGCTTCTCATGTAATTCAACAGGGATGTAACGAAGCGCGTTCATCAATGCCGTTTCTGTTTGAGCGGGCGTAAGCGAATAGCCGCGATCGGGAGCACGGCGAATACCGGAAACGAAGGAAGGATATTCCGGCAAATAGTTATCAAGATGTATTTCCATAACGTGAATGATTTAGTAGGTGCTTACAATCTGCAAGGAATTTCACGGATTCAGCGCCGACAAGTTAGCGATTATCCAAATCCCAACCAATTATCATTCCATGTTTAGAAGCATAAAAAAGCCCCCGTCTCTCTCATCCTCCCTAAGGGAAAGAAAGACGGGGGCATAATTATAATTGTTCAGTAGTAGAAGTTTTTCCTGATCCATTAGGACCAGCAACAATACAAAGTGTAGGGCGTTTCTCTTTCATTACAAATCACTATTTAGATTCGTTTCGATCTATATATCTTCAGTTTTTCTCTCACTTCCTGCATTCTTCGTTTCAGTTCCATCTCCGCTCTAAGTGAACTTTCTCGAGCGGCAATAGCTACTTGCTCCATTATATCTTTCCTATCATGAAGTAACTTTAATTAAATGAATAGATTATCAATTAAATCTTCGCTCTATCAATCCAATTCTCTATTTTAAGATGAGGAATACGTTCTAGGTGCTTTACATTTTCTGTAACTAAAATCAAATCATTTGCTACGGCAGAAGCTCCAATCAACAAATCAAAATCATCTATTAAAAGTCCTTGAGATCTCAATGTGCTTTTTAGTTCAGCGAACATAAGCAAAGAACCGTAAATTGGTAAAACTGTAAACTGCGAGATAAAAGATTCTACCTCTTTCAACATTTTATCCTTTCGATTTGAGCAAGTAGCTCCATATAGAAGTTCGGCAATAGTAATTTCAGAAATAAAGCAATATCGCTTCATTTTATCATCAATCTTCTCATTTAAATGAAATTTCCCTTTCATATAGAAGATACATATGTTGGTATCTAAAAGATAACGCCTCATTCGTCAAAAGATTCAATAGATCGCGTTCCCAAAACACGTGCTTTATTAATTTCAGCAATAATCTCTTCTGCACTTTTGTCATCATCCCAAGCGCCAAACGAATCTTGTATGGATGTCTCTTTCTTTTTACCCCTCAAAAGGCTCTCTGAAAGCTTACGAATGACACGCAACTTTATCTCATCGCTAAACGAAGACAATAAATTTATATAACTATCCGCTATTTTCACCGTTGTATCCATAATCTTTTTCTTTTACAGAAACAAATATAATCATTATTGATTATAATACAGTATTTAGTCTACTTTTTTTGCAAGCGTGAACCACCAATACAGCGTACCCAGTATTTATCAACAGGTTAACCATACCAGTTTTTCTGAACAAAATTCAGATTTCTTATTCTTTAACAATTAAGCGGCTGTTTGAGACGGCTTTGTTATCTCAGCATCCTTGCCGTCTCCATAACGACGAACATAGTCACATGGCAAGAACAAAGCGTCCACATTGTTCAACTTGCAACTTTCTACCAAACACAAAAAAAGGTGCATCAAAATGACACACCCTCCTCGTAACAAAAATAAAATCTTTATGATTAGCCTCTACTTAGGCCTACACAGTAAAACGAATTTAACTCATGGAATAGCTGTTAAAATCAACGCTCAATCAAGCCCCTTATACCTCCAACGATATACTCAATATCCCGATCCGTTACATACGGCCGGAAGGCAGGCACAACCCAACCTTAAACAAAGATTCGCTCACCCCATTCACATAAGCCGGGCAATCTTTATAGACAGGTTGCTTATGCATCGGTTTCCACAAAGGACGGGATTCTATACCCATCGCGTCAAGTCCCACACGCATCGCCTCGACATTGGCATTCGGCTCGCAATCCGTATGTGCGTTAACCGCTGCGTGAGTCACACCGCCCGCACCACCAACAGCACCTTGTACCATTGCTTGATAAGCATTCTCCTGCCTTTCACCCTCAATAAAGGATCCAAGACAATCGTATTCAACCAATAATTACTATCAAAACGACCGGAAGGATTCTCATGCAAGGTAATCCCTCTCACATCCTTCAACAGCTCCCGATATAAATCACACGTATGCTTATGATGAGCCACATGAGCATCAGCCACCGTCATCTGACCACGCCCGATACCCGCACAAATATTCGACATCCGATAATTATACCCGATCCGCTCATGCTGGTAATACGGATAAGCTCCCGAGCCTGCGTAGCGTAGAACATGATCTCCCGCTTAGCCTCCCCGTCCGGACAAATCAACGCACCACCACCACTGGTCGTAATCATCTTATTCCCATTGAACGACAGCACCCCATATTTTCCAAACGTACCCAACATACGTCCATCATAACGAGAGCCAAAACCCTCCGCCGCATCCTCAATGACCGGAATCCCATACCGATCAGCGACCGCCATAATCTCATCCACCTTATAAGGCATCCCATATAAGGCCACCGGGACAATCGCTTTCGGTGTTTTTCCCGTCTTCTCGATACGATCTTGAATCGCCTCTTCCAACAACACAGGATCCATATTCCAAGTATCCACCTCCGAGTCCACGAACACAGGCGTAGCCCCCAAATAAGTGATCGGATGCGAGGAAGCACAGAAGGTAAAGCTCTGTACCAGCACCTCATCCCCCGCTTCACGCCACAGGCAAGCAACGCCAAATGCACCGCAGCAGTACCGGCAGACAGAGCCACCACATGTTCACCTTCACCCACGAATTCCTCCAAATCTTTCTCAAATCCATTCACGTTCGGACCTAGAGGCACGACCCAGTTCGTATCAAAGGCTTCTTTGATATACATTTGTTCTTTGCCGCTCATGTGAGCAAGGCAAAGATAAATTCGTTTATTCATTATTATTGTGATTTTAGAAAATACTTCGGATCAGCATAAAAGCCTCAGCTCTTTCTACGCTAATTGTAGCACCTCTATATTTCGCCAAAGCTTCCAAAGCCTCTAAAGAACGAGAACTAGGGAACCGCCTTAGTTGAGATTGATAACACTCCATCGCTCTCAATTTCATTTTCATTCCATCTTGACTACAAGGAATGAATACCGTGGGAATAAAAGCATCATCCGCATAAGGAGCAGCCCATTCAGTTTCAGATAACGTTTCATAGGTATAAACTCGCTTAACCGTATAATCTCCAACAGGACGACAAGCGACTAATACACTGTCAAAGACCATCCGATGATCTTTATGTATATCTCCTCTATGGGGAATAAACACTGTATCTATTGATTTTCGGATATACATTTTGAAACTTCACGAGACATGATATAACCTGGATATTGATCTAATGCAGGAGCCGGAAAATCAAAGAAAAAGGTCTGTTTTACACCTAGTAAACGATGAGCCTCCAGTGCCTCTGTTCTAACACGCTGAATACCTTTTTCGGAAAAAATATTTGGATCAGATTTACTGGCATTTGTCATAATCAGCACATACACATTATGACCTTCTTGCATCATTTTATAAATAGTTGCCCCACAGCCCAATATTTCATCATCCGCATGAGGTGCGATAAACAAAACATTATTTTCATTTTTCAACAACGTTAAATCTTGCTTTATCATTTCTATCTCATTCCGCAAACGGAAAATCTCATATTGATCATAATAGCCTAATCTAGAACCTACAACCAAATGCTCATCGACTGGTCTATCCAAATAATCAACCATGTTATATTTCACCAATTCAACATAACCATCAGCTGTTTGAACAACAGGATTATCATTGTTGAAATTTACGACACGGCCAATAACACCTTTCGCATATCCAGAAGCATAATAATTAGATTTCCATATCAGAACCTTATTATTTCTATAAAAAGAGAAAGCCCCGGGATGAGGCGATGTACTAGCCTTTATCAAACGATCAATATCTTTTGCCGTATTCGACCAATCTATACAACCATCCAAAGGAGCACGCCTAGCATAATAAGTCGCTGCCTTTTCATCCTGTGGGATACCTTTAACCCACTAGAAGATAAAGAAGGAAGCCAACGATCCAAAGCCCGTACCATAGCCTCCTTCAACTTGATGCCAATTGAAGAA
>ENA-OQDF01000955-OQDF01000955.1-human-gut-metagenome-genome-assembly--contig:-NODE-955-length-11977-cov-1.140000_pt1 | contig 11977 bp, 21 predicted proteins | sample MGYA00242769_ERZ504597 | MGnify/ENA primary metagenome ERZ504597 (study PRJEB26092, sample SAMD00036305) | human gut metagenome | host: Homo sapiens | study: EMG produced TPA metagenomics assembly of...
CTTTTTCGAGATCTTGAACTGCTCCGCCGTCATCGCCGCATTGATCTCCGAATTCTGGAAATCTGTACCAGCCAGTCCAGAATATTCTTTTGAAGCGCATCATTGTGGCTATGCTTCAGGAATTGCACATGGTTGCAGATCTCCACACAGCAGTCCTGCAACCGGCTCAGCATCTGGCGGGCAGTCAGTTTTGAGTCATAACTGCACAGATAGGCGATATCCGGACAGCGTACCCTTTCTGCCGTGTTCAGCAGAATGCCGCCTGCCGTGTAAAAATCCTGCTTGAAGTTTTCCGGGTCCAGATTATCCACCGAGAACAGTTCACTCAGAAGCGAAACCGCCTCTTCCGTGCATCCGGAAAGCAGATACTCCCGAAGCCGCGCTGCATTGGTTGCATTGACCGTGGTACCGCGCTGCACACTGCTGTTCCCCAAATAGCAGATCTTCTGTGTTGGATCCGCATAGGCCGCTACGTTGCGGGCCTTCCAGTAAATATCTGACAACTGCTCCAATTTTCTCAAAAGGATCGCTCAATATCAAGGGGAGTTGTCAGATGCAGCGCATCAATACAGCTGCTCTGTACGGAAACACATTTCCCGCAGTTCCTCTGCTTCATCCGTTTCCTGCGTCAGGATCACAGGATCAGGTCATCTGCCGTTGCCTGTACATAAATCTCTGCCCATAATCTGACGGATCTGCTCTGACACCACCACGGTACGCAGCTCTTCTTTCAGTGAGCACTCGGCGTTTTCCTGAAGAGATGGGATCAGCAGCAGGAAGTTATAGGCTTTCAGCTGCACCGCATCCGTCAGCTGCTGAAGGGTTTCCTGACTCACAGATCCTGTACGCAGCAAAATTTCCATTTTGCCATGTTCCAGCTCGCTGCGTGAATGCTCCAGTTCCTGTGCCAGTTTATGCTGACTGTTCACATTTCGGAGAAAGATCTCATTCAGCACTTTCCGCGATGCCAGATCCGATTCGTCCAGCGTGTCCAGCATCGGACGTAGGCTGTTCATATCCTCCAGTGTCATGCAGACGCTGATCAATACACAGCCCAGAACGCCCACGATCAGATACAGCCAGATTGCACGCTGTACTGCCAACAGACCGGCTTCATAGAGTGACGGCGGCATTCCAATGACCGCCGTTGCATTCAGAGATGCCACATATCGCGTTGCCATCAGATAGCGCTTTCCCTGATAGGTCTCCCAACCCGTATCATCACTCGCCAGGGAAAGTGTCGTTCCGTCATAGTTATTTCCCGCCAGGATCGTTCCGTCATCGGAAATCAGGCAAAAAGCCCTTCCTTGCGCCATTGCTGCTGCGAAAGAAACATCGAAACGACATCTTTTTCCTTGATCAGTACCGTCATTGCGCCGCAGAGACGGCCCGCCGTGTTCACATAGGGCTGATATACTGTGACATACGAATTGCCATAGCTGGAATGCATCAGTTTGACAACATGAGCGGGCTTTATCGTCGTTACATCGATCTGATTCTGTGCATCCCATTCCTCCTGAGACACATCCTCATACTCAAGTGCTCCCGGGTAAAAATTGCTATGGCTTTCATACGCGCTCCGGTCATCCAATATGATGCCATTCCGCTCAAATGTAATATAGCTGTATGTGATCACAGAGGAATCGTAGGTCTTATCCTGTAACGATTTGCTGGCTCTCGTCAGTGTCTGATAATCTCCCAGAATACTGTTGTCATAACTGCTGGCAAGCAGAGTATACTCCGTTTCGCTGAACAATTTGTTCGTCGTGCTGCGGATATTGCTCAGGCAGCGTTCAAACTGGGTGGTGCCGATTGCCAGCATTTCCATCGCACTGGAGGACTGCGCCTGGATTGTCTGGTGGATCATCAGGCTATATAGAGGAAACACGACCAGGAAGAACCCAACCGGAATACAAAGATACCTTAGAAGCCTTCGGATCCAGTTTCTAACAAACAGTCTCTTACGCATCTGCAAAACTCCAAGCAATGATGATTTCTATGGAACTGTTGGCTGCGCCTGCAAGGCGTTTATGGAGCCGGCGCATACAGCACAGATCCTCCCTCCGCAATTTCGCAGCATCTTTCCAATTATTTTACCACAGAAGATTTTTTCCTCAACATTTTTATTGATTTGTAACAAAAATCCACTTTATCACCATATTTCAATGCTTGAAAATCTCTGTCAGATGGTTTATCACTTTGCTCCGCAAACCGTGTTGTCGTTCAAAGCCACCACCCGGGGCCTGATTGTCTGAGGTAACTCGATTCCCTGGCCCTCTGATTAAAAGCTTACTTTGATGGACTTTTGTGCTCCGAACTGTTGCGAAACACACGATTTTACGGCATTTTTGCGTTACTCCGCCCTGTAGCAGCTCCTCATGCATTTTCGAGTTGTCGCATTTTGTCGCACTTTTTTGCGGAACTATAAATGGCACCTTTTTCATTAGCCATGATAAACGAGAGTTCAGGATCCATAATTTCGGATAGATGGAAACTGCACGGTTTGCTGCAACAGGAAGAATGATCTCGGGTGGTTCCCCTGCCATATTTCAGGATGCTGCACTCATCAAATTTCGCCGGAGTGAGTTTGGCGGCAGGTGTGGGGAGGGGTGGGGATTATTGCTTGATATAAAACTTTCTTACTTCTTCACCCTAGATCATGGCTTGCGTACATCAAATCAGCCTCTATTAATATTTTCTCCACACCATTTTATTGACCACGCCAGTATAGCTCTGGATGATTTTCACGACTTATCAGACACGTTCTCATCCACATAGTCCGGTACAGGAATGCCCAAATCACGATTCCGGTTCATCTCGACCGCCACATCCACAGCCTGCAGCAGATGGTCACCGTCAATACCGGCAAGGATGAAATCCCCCTTATCCAGTGCTTCCGGGCGCTCAGTACTGGTACGAATACACACCGCCGGGAACGGGTGCCCTACGCTGGTGAAGAAGCTACTCTCCTCCGGCAACGTTCCACTATCGGATACCACACAGAAGGCATTCATCTGCAGGCAGTTGTAGTCATGGAAGCCCAAAGGCTCATGCTGGATCACACGCTTGTCCAGCTGGAAACCACTCTGTTCCAGACGCTTTCGGCTGCGGGGATGGCAGGAGTACAGAATCGGCATATCGTACTTTTCTGCCATTTTATTGATTGCAGTGAACAGCGAATTAAAGTTTTTCTCGGTGTCAATATTCTCCTCACGATGGGCAGAAAGCAGAATATATTTACCCTTTTCCAGTCCCAGACGGGCGTGGATATCGGATGCCTCGATCTTGGCAGATTCTGATGCAGCACTTCAGCCATGGGCGAACCCGTCACATAGGTACGCTCTTTGGGCAAACCAGTATCAGCCAGATAGCGGCGGGCATGCTCAGAATAGGCCATGTTCACGTCGGAAATGATATCGACGATGCGGCGGTTGGTCTCTTCAGGCAGGCACTCATCTTTACAACGGTTACCGGCTTCCATGTGGAAGATGGGAATATGCAGCCGCTTTGCACCGATGACAGACAGGCAGCTGTTGGTATCGCCCAGCACCAGTACGGCGTCTGGCTGGATAGCAACCATCAGCTATAGCTTTCGGAGATGATATTGCCCATCGTCTCGCCGAGATCTGCGCCCACAGCGTTCATGTACACTTCCGGATCTGCCAACTGCAAATCATGGAAGAACACACCATTCAGGTATAGTCGTAGTTCTGACCAGTATGGGCCAGAATTACATCAAAGTATTTTCGAGTCTTGTTGATGACCGCTGCCAAGCGAATGATCTCCGGGCGGGTGCCAACAATGATCAGCAGCTTCAACTTGCCGTTATTCTTAAAAGATACACTACTATAATCAGCCATTGTTTTTCTCCTCTCACACCGGCTCAAAGAAGGTGTCCGGGTGCTTCGGGTCAAAGATCTCGTTGCAGGTCATGACCGTGACCAGATTTTCCGTCTCGGACAAGTTAATGATATTATGCGTCCAACCGGGAATCATGTGGATTGCCTCGATCTTATCACCGGAAACCTCAAACTCCACCGTTTCGCCAGTATTGATGTTCCGCTCCTGGATCAGACCATGGCCAGCCACCACAATGAACAGTTCCCACTTGCTGTTGTGCCAGTGCTGGCCCTTAGTGATACCCGGGCGGCTGATATTAATAGATACCTGTCCGCAGTCAGCCGTATGAATCAGCTCCGTAAAGAACCACGGTTATCCACGTTCATCTTCAAAGCATACTTGAACTTGTCAGTCGGCAGGTAGGTCAGATACAAGGAGTACAGCTTCTTGGCAAAGGAGCCATCTGGCATCTTCGGCATCATCAGGGTCGTAGGTTGTGCCTTGAACTCCTGCAGTAGGTCTACGATCTCGCCCAGCGTGACCTTGTGGGTCACAGGGACACAGCAGTAGCGGCCGTCTGCATTCAGAACCGTTTCCACACCATCAAATTCACAGTGTTGCTCCTTGCCTTCCAGCAGATCAAACATTCCTTCTACAAGGTCATCGATGTATAGCAGCTCCAGCTCGGTGCTACGGTCGTTGACAGTGAAGGGTTCGTCATTGGCAACCGCCCAGCAGAAGGTACTGACGGCACTGTTGTACTTGGGGCGGCTGTGTCCCATTAGATTCGGAAAACGATAGACCGCCACTTTTGCACCAGTTTCTTGGGCATAATCGAAGAACAGCTCTTCACCCGCCTTTTTGCTGCGGCCATACTCGCTGTTGCCAAAGCGTCCGGCCAAAGTTGCCTGAATGGACGAAGACAGCATGATGGTGGCCTTATTGTTGTGCTTTTTCAGGCAGTTCAACAGGTCAAAGGCAAAGCCAAAGTTGCCCTTCATGAATCTTCCGGGTTTCCGGGCGATTCACCCTGCCAGATTGAACACAAAGTCTGCCTTCTGGCAGTATTCGTCCAGTTCTGCCGGGGTCGAATTCAGGTCGTATTCATAGATTTCATCAATATGCAGTTCTTTGCGGGTCTTGTTTTTTCCGTCTCGGATATTTTTCAGGTTGTTCACAAGGGCGGTTCCCACCATGCCCTTGGCACCTGTCACCAGAATGTTCATTTTCTCACCTCCGGGCGTACCGCTGTGCAATCCGGAACATCTGCTCCATCTGGCACGACTGCAGAATTGCAAACCGTCACATTGCTGCCGATACGAGCATACTTGCCAACTTTTGCACCAGTGCGAACGACGCTATTTGCATAATGAGCGCATAATTTTCCACGATTGCATCACAATGGATTTCTGTACCCGCATTCAGCAACACGCCATTGCCCACGACTGCACCATTCTGAACACAGGCATTCTGCAAAATGACACACCCATTACCAAGTTTGGCGTAGGGGCTAACGTAGGCACTGGGTGCAATGATATTCGGGAAAGTATAGCCCATTGCCGCAGCTTTCTCATATACCTGCACCCGGAAGTTGTTATTACCAATGCCAACCACGAGCAAACCATAACTCTTGCGCAACTCAGGCAAATTTGCAATCTCACCAACAACAGGAGTACCACAAACCCCAGTCCCAACAGGTTGTCCATCGTCCACAAAAGCGCAGTCATACTGGAGCATTGCCTGCTCGGCCACCATGCGTCCAAAACCACCAGCACCGACGATCAACAGTTTTCTTTTTCATGTGAAATTATTTCTTCATAATAGTGTTTCTAAGCATCTTTTTATCTTATCGAGAAATGGAATTCTATTAAGTCGAAAAGTTTTCCAAACTTTTTCATCGACTGGAATCTTTCCGATTTTTATGTATTTATCATATATTTTCAGCATTCCTTGTTCTTTTTCTGCCGGAAGATGTAGAATTGTGATTCGATTATATTCATAACAAGTTGAAATCAGCCTGAATCCTGCACCAGTCCAAAACGATAAATATACGCTCCTGCATTCTTAATGCTTTCCCTCATCTCATTCGCTGCAAGAGATAAAATAAACTCATCACCTTTCGTTGTTATAAAATTTTTCTGGAGCATTTCATAATAGACCTGCTCGCATGTGTCAACAAAAGCTTTTGCATTCTCTGCAGATGCTGCAAAAAATTCTCCGCCAATAATGTGTAATCAGTTTCCTTTGTCCGCAGTAACTCTCAATCTCATCACACAGCAGAACATAATCCGTGTGTTCAGGCCATGATTGATATCATATAGCATGATATTCTGCCTGCATTCTGTCCAAATAGCATCAAAACTTCCCTGAATGTAGACATCGGTGTCCATGTAGCAAATTGACTCATACTTCATACAAGAGAGCTTTTTTTAGGACGCAAAGCTTATAAAATGCAAGCGCCCATGTATAACTACCTTGAAATCTAAACTGGTCAAATGGGATTTCCATCACTTTAATCTCCCATTTATCAAAAATAGACAGAAATTCTTCAGGAATATTCCATCTGCCAAAGTTTGTAACTAGCGCAACATCCGAATCCGGATTGTAATATTTAGCCGAAATCAATGCCACACAAGCATTCTTTAAATATATTTCGATTTTGCCTTTTCCCTTTATAGAGACATTGACCCCTGAATTCATATTTTCTTCATAGGCAAACGGAATGCAAATCAAATTCATGCCAGTTGTTCCTCTTTACAGACTAATTTTACTTATCTTCTTTCAATGCATTCTGCACATACTCAGTGGTCATAATTTTCTTAACGGTACCTTCCACATCCAGCCGGGTGGTGTTGTGGCTGGTGTAAGACTCATCGGCCATGGTGTGGACCTCGCCCTTGACCACGAACTTATCGTAGTTCAGGTCACGATTGTCAGCGGCGACACGGAAGTAGTGCCCCATGTCCTCACTGCGCAGACGCTCCTCGCGGGTCATCAGGGTCTCGAACAGCTTCTCACCATGACGGGTACCAATGATGTTCGTGCCAGTGTCACCAAACAGCTGCTGAACAGCCTTTGCCAGATCACCAATAGTGGAAGCATCAGACTTTTGGATGAACAGGTCACCGGGATTTCCGTGCTGGAAGGCGAACATGACCAGATCTACAGCCTCGTCCAGATTCATCAGGAAACGGGTCATATTCGGATCCGTGATGGTGATGGGATTGCCCGCCTTGATCTGGTCGATAAACAAGTGGGAGTACACACTGCCGCGAGAGCACATAACGTTACCATAACGAGTGCAGCAGATGGTCGTACCGCCACGCTCAGCCGCCACACGGGCATTTGCAAAGATAACATGCTCCATCATAGCCTTGGAGATACCCATGGCATTGATAGGATAAGCCGCCTTATCCGTAGACAGACAGACAACACGCTTGACACCGGCATCGATAGCAGCATGCAGAACATTGTCTGTGCCGATGATATTGGTCTGAACAGCCTGCATCGGAAAAACTCACAGGACGGAACCTGCTTCAAAGCAGCAGCATGGAAGATGTAGTCAACACCGGGCATAGCGTCCTTGATGGACTGCGGGTTGCGGACATCACCGATGTAGAACTTGACCTTCTTGGCTGCTTCCGGGTGTTTTGCCTGAAGCTCATGGCGCATATCGTCCTGCTTCTTCTCATCGCGGGAGAAGATGCGGATTTCCTTGAGATCAGAATCCAGAAAGTGCTTCAGCACGTGGAGCCGAAAGAACCGGTACCACCAGTGATCATAAGGGTTGCGTTATTAAATGCAGACATTTTATTTCCTCTATGTGCAGTCAAAACACATCTTCAAGCAAATTGCATCAAGCATAAGTTTCACATTGGTCGCATTTTGCGAATAAACAGTGGAAAAATCATGATTGTTGAAATTTGTGTTACTACTGATGCGAACGCAGCACCAGAAGCTCCAAACAATGGAATCAGAAAATAGTTCATTACAACATTTGTTATTGCCGACCCGATATATAGATATTTCAGATATTTTTTGACAGTCATAACTTATAACCCAAACATTTCTCGCATCTCCCAAATAAGAAAATGCAATGTACCATGTAACAATTCTCATAGGGGTAATTGCTGGCAGATACGCTTCTCCATACAATATCAAAATGATGTATTTTGCAAACATTGTATACAATATTGAAACTCCAGCAGAAGTATAAAACACAATCGCATATAATTGCCTGCACTTTCGTTCAAAAAGCTTTATATCCGATTCAAATGCCTCCAATATCACCGGATACATTGAGTCATTGATTGCTGCCAGAATAAAACACCATAGACCACATACAGTAACCGCTGTTGAATAAAATCCAACTTCTGTCTCATCCATCATTTGCTTTAGCATCAGTTTGTCGGTACTTCCATAAATCGATACCATCAGTGAAACCAAAATAAAATGATGGCTACTATTCAACAATTCTTTTACTTTTCTCCACGAAAACGAAAGAGATGGTCCTCCATGCCTTCTATAATTGTAATAAAGGCATACTGCAACCACTAGATATTCGATTGAAGACGCTGCTGCAAACCACACCACATTCTTTGAAACACAAGCAATGAGATTTTATAACCCATCATCACCGTGTATCCAATTGCGGATGCTATCGCAGCATATTTTGATTCAAGTTTTGCTTGGAACCAGTAGTTCAAGGTATCAAAAACCTGTGGAATTGCTCCCAACCCCAGCAACAATACTACTAAATGTGTTGTCCTTCTTCTCGATCCAGAAAAGTGTTGCAACCATAATAAGAACAACTGAACAGATACTTGATATCATCCGAACGCCAATAGCTGATCCTGTCGTTTTTCCCTCTTCATTTGGATGATCAATGAAATTTTTAACAATTACCGAATTGATTCCAAGTACACAAAATGTCGAAAAAAAGATGTGAACGATGATGCATAATTAATCAAGCCATAATTTGATGGTCCAAGATAGCGTGCAGTAAGCATGCTGACAACAAAGGACAGACTCATCTGGTAATCCGACAATAATCATCCAGCTATGCATTCTCGTACTACTTTATTTTAAAATATTTTTATTTTTTCATTAATTTTATCTCTAAGCAATCATTTCACGATGTAATGTGCAAACTTATACACATAGAAAAGATGATGTGACAAAATAAACATCCATTGATTGCACTCCTTACTCGATGGAATATAATCTTCTTTATTATCAAGAATATATTCCAAGAGTTTTTTTTCTACATCTCGGTATTCGTCTCTTGTACGAACAGCCAAAATCCTAAGCACATTCATTCTTGCCTTCAGCAGCATATTCTTAGCAAGGTCATGCATTTGGGGAAATTGTTCTTCAATTTTCTTGTACTTCAAATCAGACACTTTCAAAATATCAAAATATTTTCAGAAAAACCGTCCTAGATGAACTTTCCGAATTCGCCCGATAAAAATAAATCACATCGTTTGTCAAAACAAAAACATTTTGTTTACAGAGAAGTTGAAATACAAAATAACTATCTTCATTTATTCTTATATCTGGAAGTAAACCGAGTTTTTCCAATAAATTCTCTCCGAATCAATTTTGCACATGCGGAATACGTAAACAAGTGATCTTTTAGAGAATTTTCAAGAGCTTCTGCACCAGTCCAAATTATTCTGTCTTGAAAAAGTTCCTGATTCTCACAACTTCTTCCAGCAACAACATCCGCATTCGTCTCTTCTGCAATGTTTACCGTCTTTGCCAAGCAGTCTTCAATAAGCTCATCATCCGCATCGAGAAATACAACATAATTTCCAGTTGCTTCATCAATTCCTTGATTTCGAGCCAATGAAACCCCCAATTTTTCTGATGAAAAACTGTTATCCGTTCATCAGCAAATCCATATTCTTCCGCTATTCGCCCTGATTTATCTGTGCTCCCATCATCAATCAAAATCAATTCCCAGTTTGTATATGTTTGTCTCAGCACAGACTGAATACAACTATCCAAATATTTTCCGCATTATAAATCGGCACAATAATGCTTACAAGCGAATCATTTACCGAACCAATCATTTTCCATCACCTTCGCTTCGCTGCAGATTCCATTTTCATATGGACTTTTAGTTTTCTTGGCAAATATTATATTTTCGCACAAATCAATCAGTCTTTCTGCCGCCACATCTGCATTCCACAAATCTGCTATTGTATGGTAAGCATTCAATCCAAGCTTCATGCGATACTCGGCATCATCCATCAATCTACAAACCTGTTGTTCAAGCTGCTTTTGGTTTCCGTTTTCATAGATCAGACCATTCTCTTCGTCCTTGATCAAAAACGGAACCGATCCAATCGCATGGCTTGCCACAACTGCGCAGCCGCTGTTCATAGATTCATTCAGAACCGCGCCCCAGCCTTCATTGAAATCACTGGTGAAGAGGTAAATATCGGCTTTTCCATATAGGAACGGACTTCACTCGCCTTCATAGCGCCAGGCATTTCCACGCAGTCTTCCAGGCTCTTATCTCTAATCATGTTATGGAGCTGTTCTTCCATTTCACCCGTACCAATAAGGTCATTTTGAAAGAATAACCTTTTTCCTTGAGAGACTCCGCCAGCCGAATGGAAGCATCCGGGTGTTTCCATCCGATCAATCTTCCCGCCCACAGGATGGAAACGCACGGGCGCTTCAGACCATCTGATGCAGCCGACAGTTTTCCTTTCATCAGCTCATCCGGATCATATTTTTTTGCCTCCGGAAAATATCCCCATTTGTAGCATTTCCACGATAACAGCCAAAACGAGCATAATCGTCTGCAGTATAGGCACTTGCTGCCAGCATATAAAGCGGTTTGGACTGGAATCGTCCGTGATGAAGCCACATCCCGCAAATGATATGCGCAAGGTTGTTCCAATGGATGCCCTTCTTCAATGGGCGCTCACTGTATTTGAAAGTCAGTTTATTCCTTTTCAGACGTGGGATAATATAGGAATCCGGCGCACTTCCAATGATCACAACATCGCTTTCAATAGCCAGTTGTTCAGCTTTTTTCTGCAGCTCATTGCTTTCATTTGCTTTTATCTCAAATGGGTATGTATCTTTATCCAGACTCCAGCCTAATTTGATGCGTTCCTCCGTCATCGGCTCAGTGGCAACAAATTTGAAATCCTCGCCCAAACGATTCACCATTGCCTTACAGAATGGAAGCTGATGCGGGCCAAGGAAATTTGATATAAATGTAATTTTCACTGTCTTATCCCTTTCTTCTGCTTTCATTTCCAGAACAGAACATACGGACTGACTCCCAGATATCCCCAGCCTGTATTCTTGTAGAAGTACAGCAGGCAGAACGCCACACATCCAACGTAAAGCATAAGTTTCAATTCTCTCGATCGGGTTGTTTTTCAATCATTTCAGGAATCAAAAGGCATTCAAAGAAAGCAAAGTAATACCCCACCCGGCCAATATTCATATGATAAAGGCCCAAGCATTGGATTGCCGCAGCTAGATACATACAATTTATATACAGGTTCCACGGGGCATCACATCGAATAAGAAGGGAGCTCATAAACCAGATCAGAGCATACAATAAGAAACAGGCGTATGCTCCTGTAAACTGGATCGTATTATAGCTGCCAAACAGTGTCGCAGCGACTTGTATAATGGCCGGTGCCATGAAAATCTCAACTATAAATGCTCCAAGCATCAAAAATGAACGATATGATTTTGACTTTGATTTTTGAAAGCGGCCATACAACTATCCCAATCAGCGCAGACTTATGGAACATTGCTGCCAAAAGAATCAATGCTGTAAATTTGAGCCACTGCTCATCCTCCGCTTGGAGTACAGCCAGCAAAAACAGACCTATTGCAATCATCTGCCGGATTCCTGAGAAGGAAAACGTAAACAAGCCGAATGTAAAATAGATCAAGATGCTCAAGCACGGATTTTTTGCTCTTTTGTAAAAGAAGTAGAAAACTGGGGCCTGACATAGCACAGACATGATAGCAATAAACCCTGCCTTGGCACATGAAATACAGCCAGTGTATGAATCAGGATACGAAAAATCAGCTCAAAGTTAAAAACGGGATCGAGCCATCCGCCCCGGGCACTGGCTGTATATCCCCGAAGATACTG
>ENA-OQDF01000956-OQDF01000956.1-human-gut-metagenome-genome-assembly--contig:-NODE-956-length-11975-cov-4.910618_pt1 | contig 11975 bp, 13 predicted proteins | sample MGYA00242769_ERZ504597 | MGnify/ENA primary metagenome ERZ504597 (study PRJEB26092, sample SAMD00036305) | human gut metagenome | host: Homo sapiens | study: EMG produced TPA metagenomics assembly of...
GCTCTTCGCACACGCCCGCCGGCATTGGCTTTGACACCGGTGTGGCATAGACTTCCTGCAGGTCGCGCGTTAGAACTTTGAGGTCGAGCGGCAAGGTGTCGAAGATGCCGGCGATGTCGTGATACGACGGAATGACACCGCAATCGAGACAGATTTCCATCGCTACCACGCACAGGACGCAATAGACGAGCGAAAAGTTGAGCCTCCATGCCCAGGGCACGCGCAGAGCATACGAGATGGCAAAGAACGCACCGCCCAACAAAACAAGCGCCGCCGTGCCCGAAAAGCGCTGAATGCGAAAGGACGAGGACCGACCCACCAGGATAAAAAAGGCCACGAAGTTAAAGGCCGTCCACAGGAGGACAGCGAAATAACCCCAGCCATACGTATAATCGTTGCTCCAGGTGTCGCTTGCACGGTCAAAGTGGAATACCTGCTGGTGAAAATCGTTGGTGAGCACAAATCCGATAAGCAAGATGGCCACAATCCACAGCGCGGCGCAATAGCGGCGACCCAGGCGGTGTTGCTCCAGACCCGCAAGGCGCAGACCACACAACTGGTAGAGCAGCGGAATGAGCGTCATGGGCACGTAGTACAGGTACCACAGCACGGTGGCATAGAACGGCGTGAACGACTTGTACTTGAGGATGACCTCAATCATCCAGAGGGCGCAGATGGTGGCGACGGCAACAAGGCGGCGGCGCAACACATAGTCCAAACAGCGCAGATAGACCGATACACCCCAGATCGAAAATATAATTGCGGCGACAAGCAACGGGAGAGAGCTCGAGTGGACGAGCGCATCCACGACCTCTTCGGACACCTCGCTATAGGCGGGCACGGCGTTAGAAAGTTTGGGGTCGAAGGCGAACAACGCCGCAAGACTGCCAAAAGTATAAGGAACAGCGCGGTAATGGCGCCGGCGAGAGCGAAGACGCGGCGGCGGTATACACGATGCGATATGCCGACAAGGAATCGCGGCATGCAAAGAGCTTGCCGCCCCTAAGATCCGCCACGGGCGCGGATCGGGCGGCCGCGTGGCCGATATGTCGCTCGCGGGTACCCATAGTGCTTTTAGTGTACCGACAGGCGGGCCCAAAAAGCGGGCCACATGTCCCAAAATCCGCCGACGGCGAGGGACGTCGCCAGCGACTAGTCGTTTAAGAACGTCCCCAATGAGTGCTTTCACTTCTTTTAACAAACGCCCGGCGGGCATTAACTGCTCGCGCGTATTGGTTAGGAAACTCTGAAGTTGAGTGTCTCGGCTTCCTTAGGACAGATCCTCACCATTCGTTTCAATGACATGCTTGTACCAGTGAAAGCTCTTCTTTTTGGAACGCTTGAGGGTGCCGTTGCCGGCGTCGTCGCGGTCCACATAGATAAAGCCGTAGCGCTTGGACATCTCGCCCGTGCCGGCAGACACCAGGTCGATCGGGCCCCAGGTGGTGTAGCCCAGCAGGTCAACGCCGTCCTCGGTCACCGCATCGCGCATCGCGGCGATATGCTGGCGCAGGTAGTCGATACGGTAGTCGTCGTTGATGGAGCCATCCTCCTCGACAACATCCTTGGCGCCCAGACCGTTCTCGACCACAAACAGCGGCTTCTGATAACGGTCGTACAGGTCGTTGAGGGTGATGCGGAAGCCCAGCGGATCGATGGCCCAGCCCCACTGGCTCTCCTGCAGGTAGGGGTTCTTGGCGCCGGCGAAGGCGTTGCCCTGGGTGCGCTCGACATCGGGGTTATCGGCACCGGCGGAGCAACGGGTGCTGTAATAGCTAAAGCTGATGAAGTCGACGGTGTTGGCGGCCAGGATCTCGCGGTCCTCATCCGTCATGCCCACATCGATGCCCAAACGCTCGAGCTTCTTGACGGCATAGGCCGGGTAGTAGCCGCGGCTCTGAACGTCGACGAAGAAATAGTTGCTCTGGTTGTCAATCTGCGCTTGGCGCACATCGCCCGGACGGCAGCTGTAGGGGTAGTAGCTACCTGCGGCAAGCATGCAACCGATCTTGACCTCAGGGTCGATCTCGTGAGCGATCTTGGTTGCCCAAGCGCTGGCGACGAGCTCGTTGTGGGCGGCCAGGTACTCGACGGCCTCCTTGTTCTCGCCCTCCTCAAAGACCAGACCGGCACCCATAAACGGCAGGTGCAAGATCATATTGATCTCGTTGAAGGTGAGCCAGTACTTCACCAGACCCTTGTAGCGGGTAAAGATCGTGGTCGCGAGGTTCTTGTAGAAGTCGATGAGCTTGCGGTTGCGCCAGCCGCCGTACTCCTTGATGAGGTGGATCGGGCAGTCGAAGTGCGTGATGGTCACGAGCGGCTCGATGCCGTGCGCCTGACACTCGCGGAACACATCCTCGTAGAAAGCCAGGCCGGCCTCGTTGGGCTCAGTCTCGTCGCCGTTGGGGAAGATGCGGGTCCAGGCCAGGCTCATGCGGAAGGTCTTAAAGCCCATCTCGGCAAAGAGGGCGATGTCCTCCTTGTAGTGGTGATAGAAATCGATGCCGGTCTGCGCGGGGTAGTAATAGCCGTCCTCGAAGTCGAGCATCTTGCGCTGGCCGGAGACCACCGCATAGCGCTCGGGGCCGTGCGGCGCCACGTCCACGTTGGCCAGGCCGCGGCCATCCACGTCGTAAGCGCCCTCGCACTGGTTGGCAGCCGTCGCGCCGCCCCACAGGAAGTCTTTACGGAAAGCCATGCATCAATCCTTTCACACGCTGTTTGTCGTGGTTTCAGTATCCCCGTAAGCAGCGCGCTACTCAACGGCAACGACGCAGGCCGACACTTCTTTTCGCACACGGCGGCCCGGCAGCCGCCCCTGCCTGACACTTTCTGATACCGCCGCCCCAAACCACCACAAAGGGGACAGGCACCTTTGTGGTGGTTTGGGGCGGTTTGTCTCGATCTGTAACAGGTAGGCAGCCAAAACCGGGCTTGGTGTTACAGATCGAGATTTTCGGGCAGCCCCCCGCAGTTTGTCTAAATCTGTAACAGGTAGAGACGATTTAGCCCGCTAGATGTTACAAATCGAGACGGAAGATGCTAGTCACAGGCGATGTCGAGGTTCTTGCCGACGAGGCCACGTAGCCGCCCTCGGCAGCCTTGGGACTATCTGCGTGGCAGAGAACCCACTTGTCGGCCTTCCAGTAGCAGTAGCTGTCACCGGCGGCAGGCATGTCGGCTGCGGCCTCGGGGCGCGGGCCATTGGTGCCCGCCGGCAGCGCCACCATCACCTGGAAGCCGCCGTCGTCGACCATGCAGGGCGTGTAGTGGAGCGTGGTGTTGAAGACTTCGACGACCGTACCCGCCGGCACGCGGAACGCCTTGACGCACGCGGTGTCGAGCTTGCCGCCCTCAATCTCCCAGCGATGCGCCACGAGCAGGATAAAGTCGCGGGCGCCCAGGTTAAACTCGCTGGCGCGGTGATACTCCAGGCAGTTGAGGCGTGTGTTGTGCCCGTTGCACCAGCGAGCTGGAAGGAGCGGCCGCCAAACATGAGAAAGCCCAGTTTATCGGCACCCTTGACGCTCTCGAGCTCCGGCGCGCTTGCTACGTACTTGCTGCCTTCGGGGATGGCGTGGCAGAGAGCGCCTCGAGCACGAGCAACGTGAGCTCGGACGGAACGTCATCCCAAACGTTGCCATAGGATTTGAACTCGGGATCGTTGACAGAATAGATGTGCATGTTCGCTCCTGTTCGTAAATGTGACTATATGAACATTCTAGAACAAACATGAGCGATTTTGAACGCTCGTCCCGACCACTCAACAAAAAGGCGCCCCCGCATAAGCGAAGGCGCAATGCGCGCGCTTTGGGCGATAAAGCCCTTACGCCTGCTGATAATGCAGGTGCTTCTCATCGATATCGGCCAGGTCGCGGTCGAGATAGCGACGCGCGAGCCAGTTTGCATGGGGAGGTTCTGGTCCAGATAGTTACCGCACTCCTCGGGAGCGGCACCGGGGACATCGCCCTCAAAGCCGGCGACAAACTCGAACAGCTCACGCACGAGCGGCAGGATCTCCTCGCTCGTCACCTCGCCAAACACGACGAGGTAAAAGCCCGTGCGGCAGCCCATGGGACCAAAGTAGACAATGCGGCTCGACCACTCGGCATGGTTGCGAAGGAACGTCGCGCCAGGTGCTCGATGGTGTGGCACTCGGCCGTGTTCATGACCGGCTCCTTGTTGGGCGTGGTCAGGCGCAGATCAAAGGTGGTGACGGCGGCGCCGGTCGCCGGATCGCGGTCGATGCGGCTCACATACACGCCGGGCTCGAGCAGCAGATGGTCAACGGAAAAACTCGCGATACGCTCCATGGCAGTTCCTCTCGGTAGTCAATTTAGGACGGGGCTCTTTTAGCTGGTTCGAATGATCGCACCAATCATACCAGTCAAAAAAGCCCGTCCCAAATGAGCTACCCGGGGATAGCCTGCGGGCGCCGCGCAGCCGCCTAGGCAGTGTAGGCGATGGTCGCGTCGACGGCGTGACGCCAGCCGGCGATCTTTTTGGCTCGCTCGTCGGCAGGCATGGCAGGCTCCACGATGCCGCGGGCGCCGTAGACGTCAACGACATCGCGCGTGTACATGCCCAGCGCAATGCCGCAGGCCCAAGCCGCACCCAGACCGCTCATCTCGTCGTTGCTCGCAATGCGGATGGGCGAGCCGACCAGGTCGCTCTCAAACTGCATCAGGTACGCGTCGCGCGTGGGACCGCCGTCAACACGAAGCTCGGCCAGTGCCGCGCCCGAATCCTCGACCATCGCATCGATCACGTCGAAGATCTGATAGGCGATCGACTCGTCGGCGGCCTTTACGAACTCCGCACGGCCCGTGGTGCGCGTCATGCCAAAGACGCAGCCCTCGGCATCGCTCGCCCAGTGCGGCGCGCCCAGGCCAGTGAACGCCGGCACAAAGTAGACGCGGCTCGCCGGATTGGCGGCGTAGCACAGGTCGGTGACTTCCTCGGGATTGTTGATGAGCTCCAGGTCGTCGCGCAGCCACGTCTTGACGGCGCCGGCGTAGCTCACGTTGCCCTCGAGAACATACTCGGTCACACCGTCCATACGCCACGCAAGCGAGCTCGAAAGCCCGTGCGAGCTGGCGACAAACTCGTCGCCGACGTTCATCATGACCGAGCTGCCGGTGCCATAGGTCGCCTTGGCCATGCCGCGGCTATGGCAGCCCTGGGCAAACCAAGGCGGCATGCTGTCGCCGAGCACGCCGTGGATGGGCACGGGCGCCGGCAAAAAGCCGCCCAGGTCCGTTGTACCGAACAGGCCATCGGAATCGGTCACCTGCGGCAGGCACGCCGGATTGACACCAAAGGCCTCGCACACCGGCTCGCTCCAGCAGCCACGGCGCAGGTCAAAAAGCTGCGTGCGGCTGGCATTGGACCAGTCGCAGCGGAACTCCGCGCCGCCCGTGAGCGTCCAGACCACCCAGGCATCGATGGTGCCCAGGCACAGCTCGCCCGCCGCCGCGGCCTCGGCAGCCGCGGGAACGTTCGCGAGGATCCAGGCCATCTTGCCCGCCGGATAGTAGGGCGAGAGCACCAGACCCGTCGTGTCACGCACCAGCTCGGCCACGCCTTCGCGCGCAGCCAGCTCGTCGCACAGCTCGCGGGCGCGGGCGCACTGCCACACCACGGCATCGCACAGCGGCTCGCCCGTCGTGCGGCTCCAGGCAACGGTGGTCTCGCGCTGGTTGGAAATGCCACGCCGGCGATGTCTGCCGGATCGACCCCGGTCTCCTCCACCACGGTGCGTGCCACAGCCAGCACGTTGGCGGCGATCTCGGCCGGGTCGTGGCTCACCCAGCCGGCCTCGTTGACAATCTGGCGATGTGAGCGGTCGGCGCGATGGATCAGATGGCCGCCCTCGTCCACCAGCAGCGCCTTAGTACCTGTGTGGACTGATCGATTCCGATGATGTATTTGCTCATGTACTCTCCTGTCTCCCCCGTCGATTCAAAACTAAAACCCGACGGACAAGGAGCGAGTGGCCGACCGGCTCATGAGAGCGCAGCCGGCCTGCTCAGAATTCAACCTAAAAGGATTGGTGCAAACCTGTCCCCGATGCACCAATTACTCTGCGGGAAGGAACTCGACGACCGTCTTGGCGATTCCCTCGCCCGTCAGGCCGTAGTGCGCAAAGACCTCGGGGCTCGTACCGGTGATGACCGGCGCATCGGGCAGGCTCAGGCACTTGACCGGACGCGGGCAGTGCTCACCCACGACCTGTGCGACCATGGATCCCAGGCCACCGAAGGGGCTGTGCTCCTCGACGGTCACGACGGCGCGCGTGGCACCGGCGGCCTCGATCACGGCCTCGGCGTCGAGCGGCTTGACGCAGTACATGTCGAGCACCGTTGCCGAGATGCCCCGCTCGGCCAACAGATCGGCGGCGTCCACGGCACGGCGGACCATCTCGCCGGTGGCGACGATCGTCACATCGGTGCCGCGGCGCACCCAGGTGGCTCGGTCCATCTGGAACGGGCACTCGTCCTCGGTGTACACGTCCTCCACCGGGTTGCGGCCCACGCGGATGTAGGCCGGCTTGTTGTCGGCAACCAGGGCGCGCACGAGCTCGGCGGTCTGGAAACGGTCGCTCGGCAGATATACGCGCATGTTGGGAATCGCGCTCATGGCGGCGATATCCTGCGCGGAGTGATGGCTCATACCGAGGGCGCCATAGGAAACGCCGCCCGAGATGCCGATGAGCTTGACGTTGGTGTTGGAGTACGAAACGTCGACCTTGCACTGCTCATACGAGCGCGTGGTCACAAAGGACGCCGGCGAGGCGGCCCAGGCCTTCTTGCCGCACGAGCCATACCGGCGGCGATACTCACCAGGTCCTGCTCGGCGATGCCGACCTCAATGGACCGCTGGGGATACTGATCGAAGAACGGCGTGAGCGATGCGGAGCCGCGGGAGTCGGAGCACAGGACGACGATGTCTTTATCGGTTGCGGCGGCCTCGAGCAGCGTGTCGCAGATAGCCTTGCGGTTGGCGATCTTGTTAGCCATTGATGGCCTCCTTATGGGCAGCGAAATCGGCGATGATCTGGGCATATTCCTCATCGTTGGGCAGGTGATGATGCCAGGCGGCCTTGTCCTCCATAACGGGCGAGCCATAGCCCTTCACCGTGTTGAGGATGATGACCGTGGGCTTACCCTTGGTCTCGGCGGCCAGCGTCAGCGCGGCATCGATGGCCCGGACGTCGTTGCCCGGAATGGACAGCACGTTCCAACCGAAGGCGGCCCAGCGCTCCTCCTGCGAATCCTGCTTCATGACGTCCTCGGTGCTGCCGCTGATCTGCAGGCGGTTGCGGTCCACGAGCGCGCACAGGTTATCGAGCTGGTAGTTGCCGCCGCTCATGGCGCCCTCCCAAACCGAGCCCTCGGCAAGCTCGCCGTCGCCCATGATGGTGTAGACGCGGTAGTCGCGGCCGTCCATCTTGCCGGCAAGCGCCATGCCGACGGCCACGGGCAGACCATGGCCCAGCGAACCGGAGTTCATCTCGATGCCCTTGAGCTTGTTGTTGGGGTGGCCGATGTAGGGGCTGCCGAACTTAGAGAAGCGGGCCTTGACGTCGTCGAGGTCCAGATAGCCCTCGTGGCAGAGCACCGCGTAGTAGGCTCCATGGCGTGGCCCTTGGAGAGCACGAAGCGATCGCGGTTGGGATCGTCGACGGTCTCGGGCGAAATGTTGAGGTGATTGGCGTAGAGGGTCATCAGCGCATCGATGACCGACATGTCGCCGCCGATGTGCCCGCCGGCGCCAGCCATGATGATATCGACGCAATCGCGGCGAAGGTCCCAACGCAGGGATTCAAGCTCTTCGATAGTTGCCATTTCTACTCTCCTCGCAGGTAAGCTTTGACGTCTTCTTCGATGGGGTCGTACAGGTCGGGGACAATGCCGATGTACTTGCACGCCTCGTAGAGCACCGGCACCACGTTGGCGTGAATGGCGACGCAGTGGTGGATGTAGGGACCCTCGACGATCTTGGCCTCGAGCGCTTGAGGTTGTCGACCTCGACCCACAGGTAGGTGCCCATGCCGGCCGGGCCGTCGATGCCGCGGGCGTTGCCCAGCAGCAGCGAGTACTCGCCGTTGTCGCCGTCAAAGCGGGCAAGGGTGAGGTCGCCGTGCTTGGCCTCGGCCGTCAGCGCGCCGGGGTGATCGAAGCCAGCGGGTAAGTGAGCTTGGGCTTGACGGCCGCGCAGCTGCAGGGCCAGGGGCCGCAGTGCTGCAGCAGCTCGCCGTTCTCGTTATCGGGATGACGCACGGTCCAGTCGGCGAACATGCCGCGGTGACGGCCCAGGTCGGCGGCCTCGACCATCAGCGCGGTGATAGCGCCATGGATGTCGGTCTCGCAGACGATGGGGATGCCCATCTCGTTGAGGATTGCGTTGGCGGCGCAGGGCATAATGCCCAACTCGTCCTGCAGGGCGTTCCAGCACTGGATGGCGCCGGCGTTGCAGCCGTACTTCTCGACCAGGCGCTTCATGGCAATGGCGAGTCCTGCGACCGCAGGAACCTTGTCCTCGGGGATGCAGATCTCAAAGCTGTCACCAATGTGGGCGAGCATGGCTGCCATGGCCTGCTCGTCAGCCTGGGCGTCGCGCACGGCCTGGACAAGCTCGGTCATGGGGATGGGCGAAAGCTGGATGTTGAACTTCTCGAGCAGCTCGCCCTCGTTGCACATGGTCGACCAGAAATCGAACGGACGGGTGGCCATCTGCAGGATGCGGGTGTGCTTGAAAGTCTTGACCACGTTGCACACGGCCAAAAAGTCCCAGACACCGCGCTCGAACTCGGGATCGGTCAGACGGCAGTTGGTCATGTAGGTGAAGGGAACCTGGAAGCGGCGCAGGACCTTGCCGGTGGCGAACAGACCGCACTGGCTATCACGCAGACGGTGCCGTCGGGCTCGGGGCGCTCGTCGCGCGGCCCCACAGCAGCACGGGCAAGCCGAGCTCGCGGGCAAGGCGGGCGCAGACATACTCGGTACCAAAGTTGGCGTGGCAGAGCATGATGCCGTCGACGCCCTCGGCGCGGAACTTCTCGACGATAGGCGCGATATGGCTGTCGTCGAACAGCAGGCCCTCGTCGTTGATGTCGTCGATATCCACAATCTCGACGCCGATCTCGCGCAGGCGATCAGCCGTCAGACCGCGATACTTGATCGCGTCCGGCGCGCTAAAGATACTGCGGCGCGTGGGCACAAAGCCGAGCTTGATCTTGTCCATGTACGTCCTCCCCTAGTCACATGTTCAGTAAACAGACGCATGTTTCGTTTTGTTCTGTTTACTAAATGTTTTACTCTTTTGTTTAAAAGTTTAGCGCGAAAGTCTCGTAAACGGTAGAGAAATCAGCCTAAACGGTATGTAAACAATCTGAACATACAAGGGCAATCAGAACCACCCTTAAAAAGGGTGGTTTGCTCTTAGGGTATAACCCACGGGCCCCGGGCTCGCGTCTAAAGGCGCGGGCCCGGACTTCGTCCAGGCCTAGTGCATCTTGACCCGTGGCGCGCCGGTCGAACCGGCGGGATCACCCCCTCTTGAAGGGGTCCTCGTACTCCTTCACGCTCAGCTTGTCCAGCGCGATGTCGTGGGACTCCTGCTCCCTGATGTACTTGGCGATCGTCGCCTCGTTCAGGCCGACGGTGGACACGTAGTAGCCCTCCGCCCAGAACTTCCTGTTGCCGAACTTGTACTTGAGGTTGGCGTGCCTGTCGAATATCATCAGCGAGCTCTTCCCCTTCAGGTAGCCCATGACGCTCGCGACGCTGTACTTCGGCGGGATCGCCAGCAGCACGTGCACGTGGTCTGGCATCAGGTGCCCCTCGATTATCTCGATCCCCTTGTACTCGCACAGCTTCCTGAGGATCTCCCCTATGTCGCTCCTGATTTGGTTGTAGATCACTTTGCGCCTATACTTCGGCGTGAACACGATGTGGTACTTGCACATCCACTTCGTGTGGGAAAGGCTGTAGGCCTTCTGGGCCATGGCGACCACCCCTTCGACTCGAATTCTTGACGGCCTGAACAATCGTCAATATCGGTCGGAGGGGTGGCTTTGTAAAGCCGTTTGTCTCCACCCGCGTAGCGGGTGGTTTAAAGCTGGCCGCTGCGCGGCCAGCAGACTAAAGTCTTGAACAAAAAGAGGGCCCCGAAGGACCCTCTTTTGAATAGCGCTATGTTTACTGCCCTAGCGAGCTTTGGCACGCTGCAGGCGATGCCGTCTCTGCCTAGATTTCGCGCACGCTCTGGCGCTCGACAAAATAGGTCGACACGGCCGTTTTGCAGGTGTAGCTCTTGGGATTGCGGATGTTGCCCACCAGGCGGCGCACCGCGATCTCGCCCACCTCGTGCTTGGGAACGTGAACCGTGGTGAGCGGCGGGTTGGAGAAAGCGCCCAACGATAGGTCGTCAAAGCCGATGATCGAGACATCCTCGGGCACGCGAATGCCGTGCTCGTTGAGCGCGCGCATGGCACCCACGGCGAGCACGTCGTTCTCGGCAAAGAAAGCCGTCGGCAGGTCGTCGCGTGAGACGCTGTCGAGCCATGCACCCATATCGCGATAGGCACCTTCGAGCGTGGTGCCCAGCGTGACGCGCCATGCCGGGTTTGCCTCGAGGTCCGCATCCTCAAGCGCCTGGCGATAGCCGCGCTCGCGATCCTTAAAGTTGCGGATGCGAAGGTCGCCTGCCAGATAGCCGATTTGCTTGTGGCCTTTCTCGATAAGGTAGTCCACGGCACGCAGCACCGAATCGGTGTTGGCAATGACCACGGCATCAAAGTATTGACGATCGCTCCAGCCATCGAGCACAATCAGGTGGGCGGCAGCGTTGGCGAACAGGGCGTAATCTTCCTCACCCAGCTCGGTGCCCATCAGCACGATGGCGGCAGACGGGTCGGCGATCAGGCCCTCGACCTGCGGACGCACGGCGTCTAGGTCGCTAAAGTCGAGCGAGACAAAGCTCGTGCTCATGCCGTGGCGACGCGCCTGGCGCTCCACGCCCTCGATGACCGCGGGGTGGAAGGTGCTCTCGTCCAGGATGGCGCCCGTCTTGCGCGCGAGCACAAACTGGATGCTCTCGAGCTGCGTCGACTGCTGATAGCCGAGCGACTGCGCGCACTCCAGGATGACTTTGGCGGTCTCCTCGCTCACGCTGCGCTTGCGGTTGAGCGCGTTGGACACGGTCGCAGGCGAAAACCGGTGATGCGGCTGATCTCGCGAACACTTGCTTTGGCCATGGTTCCCCCTAGCAACGGTCGTGGCGGAGCATCGTGGCCTGACCGCCCCGTGACTCGACAACTAAACGACCGCAAATTCAATCTAAACAGAATAGTAAATGTTTAATAGCTAGTTTAGCCTGTTGTCAAGCGAAGCGACGCGACTATTCCCCCAACGGCGTATTTACTCGGTAGCTAAAAAAGCCCCGTCCCAAATTGACTACATGGGACGCGGCGTGAAAATCATTTAGCCCAGGACGCGGGCCATACGCGCCTTGAACTCGGACAGGAAGCGCGGGGCGTCGACGGTCAGCGCCACGAGCGCGCTCTTGTCCGGATCGGACAGGCGGCGCTCATCGCAGATGGTGCGACCGCGGTACTCGCCCAGCAGATCAACACGCAGGTTGCAGCCGAGCGCACCTACGAGCGTGGGGTCGATCGCCACGGCAACCGCCAGTGGATCGTGCAACGCGCAGCCACCCAGGTAGGACGCGTTCATTTCGTACGAACCAATGTAGTGCTCGACCATGCTCGCAAATGCGCAGCCAGCCATAGTACCCGAGCCCGTCCAGCCGGCAATGTCGCGGCGTGTGAGCACCACGCGATGCGTCACGTCCAGACCCACCATGGTGAGCTTACGGCCCGAGCGCAGCACCGCGTCGGCTGCCTCGGGGTCGCTCGCCATGTTGGCCTCGCGCCCGCGCTCACGTTGCCGGGCACGGTAAGGGCGCCG
>ENA-OQDF01000957-OQDF01000957.1-human-gut-metagenome-genome-assembly--contig:-NODE-957-length-11954-cov-1.524562_pt1 | contig 11954 bp, 22 predicted proteins | sample MGYA00242769_ERZ504597 | MGnify/ENA primary metagenome ERZ504597 (study PRJEB26092, sample SAMD00036305) | human gut metagenome | host: Homo sapiens | study: EMG produced TPA metagenomics assembly of...
CTGTCACTATGGTAAGACACCACCTTGCACAGAAGCAATTATTAAAAGTGGTCATTACAAGAGTAGTCAGTTCGGTAACTTTAGACTGTAATCCTATTGTGTCTGGAAAGGTGTAAAGGTACTTGAGGAAAACAACATTCAAGTTGTGATAGGAATTTTAGAAATGGAGTGTCAACAGTTAATCAAAGTTTTTAGAAAATATGTTACAAGGCATATTCCTTATGTTTTTATGAAATATGCAATGACAATGGACGGGAAAATAGCAACTTATACAAATCAATCAAAATGGATAAGTGGCGAAAAGGCGAGAAAACAAGTACATCAATTCAGGCATAAGGTTACTGCGATCATGGTAGGAGTGAATACCGTTATTCAAGATGACCCTTTACTGACATGCCGATTAGAAAACGGGAAAAATCCTATTCGTATCGTATGTGATACAGATTTAAGAACACCCATTACATCAAAATTATCAAAACAGCGAATGACATTAAACATATATCGCTACTTCTTCTATTGATGAAGTAAGATTGCTCTTTACAGAAAATGTGGTTGTGAAATTATTTATACGAAGAAAAAAGGTAATCATATTGACTTAATGAATTTAATGCAATGTTTAGGAAATATGCAGATAGACAGTCTACTTTTAGAGGGTGGAAGTGCAATGAATTGGAGTGCTCTTGAGCAACAGATTGTTGATGAGGTGCAAATTTATATAGCACCTAAAATATTTGGTGGGAGTGCAAAAAGCCCTGTAAGTGGTCAAGGTGTTGCTTTTCCTAATTTAATGATTCAAATGTATCGTTCAGGTGAAGCAAGTGGGAATATGGATAAAACGGCTTTAACGATGTCTGATCAGTATTCTAAGGATCATCGTATTAAAGGTAAAACTAAATCAGCAATGATGTATCCTATTATTTTGATTGTTATTACAATTGCTGTTTTGTTGATTGTTTATTTAGCGGTGTTACCTTCTTTCTTTGATATTTTTCAAAATGTTGAGTTACCATTGATTACTAAAATCAATATTAGTATTTCTAAGTTCTTACAAGATTATTGGTATTTTGTCTTATTGATTGCTGCAGGTTTGGTTGTCACTTTTATTGCTTTACTTAGAGTAGAAAAGGTACGTTTTCAAGTAGATAAATTAAAAATAAAATTCCTAAGTTTGGTAAATTGTTGATGACAATTTACACAAGTCGTTTTGCAAGAACTTTATGTTCTTTATATACAAGTGGGATGTCTATTGTTAATGCTTTAAATATTGCTAAAACAACGATTGGTAATGTTTATATTGAATCACAGTTTGACGGAGCTATTAAGAAATTAAGAAACGGGGAAAGTTTATCTCAAGCAATCAAGGACATTGATGGTTTTGATATTAAATTAACAAGTAGTATTTTTGTGGGAGAAGAAGTGGACGTTTGGAATCAATGCTTACAACTCTTGCAGATGATTTTGATTTTGAAGCAGAACAAGCATCAGAGAGAATGATTACCCTTATTCAACCATTAATGATTATCTTTTTAGCGGTTGTGATTTGTTTAATTATTATATCTGTATTATTACCAATTTATACATTGTATAACAACGTAGGAAATATGTAGGAGGAATTATGAGTTATATTGTATTTTATCAACAAAAGGATTACAAATGGTTCAAGGAAAATGTTTCAAAAAATAATATTCATATTTCTTCTTGCAAAGAATTTGAATTTGTTGAAGGAACAATGTTAGATGGGAATATTCTTGATGATCAACCTGTTAGAGATGTTTTACTTGATTTAAAAAAGAAAATGTTGATAGTGTGAGACTTGTTGTTGATAGTGGACAAATTTTAGTGAAGTGTGCTGTTTTACCAAAAGTTTCTCATAAACAAATTCTTCAATTTGTAAAGGATGAATTTATTGACGTTGAAGTAATATACGGATTTATTATATGATTATGCAATCGTAAAAGATAAGTTGAAAGTAAGAAGGTCAACTCGTTTTATGTGCGGCAATGGAAAGAGAGTTTTTAAAGCCGTATATTGATTTGTTTGATGAAATGGGAATTTCATTAGAATCAATTGATATTATGACAAATTCAATTATTAAATTAACAGAATCTATTCCTAAATTAACAAATCTATCTTATGTTTTAACAGCAATCAATGGACAAGATGTTATTCATTATTTATTTATTAATGGACAATATGAAATAGCTAATAGAATACGTATTTTCTCTGATCGTGGAACAGTTGCTTTTATTACTGAATTATCCAATTCACTTACTAAATTAATGCAGTTTACTAAAGGTGCTTATAAAGATGCCCAATTAGAAAAAATCTATTTTGCGGGGCTAGAAACTTATGAAGAAGATATGTCGATGTCAACTATTTCTTCTAATTTGAGTATTGAGACATCTCGTTTTAAACCAACAAACTATACTTGTAGTAAAGATAATAATTTTCCTATTCATAAATATTTATTTGTAGGAAGTTTATGGAGGAGATAAGATGGCAAGAAACAGTAACAAAGATATTGATTTTTTATCTGTCTATAAAACAAAGAAAAAAATAAATATAAATTCTAAAACACTCTTGCTTATAGCATTACCTGTTTTACTCGTTCTTATTTTTGCGACAAGTACACTTTATTTAACAATCACTAATAGAAATTTGCAAAAGGATGTTGATACATTGCAAACACAAATAGAAGAGGCTCTTGCTGCAACAGCATCTAATACAAATTCTGATCAACAAAAAGAATTAAGTAAGCTCAATGAACAACTTACAAACTTACAAACAATTACACAAACATTATCAAAATACCCTCAAATTGATAAAGGTATTTTAGAAACAATTGATAAATCATGTAAGAACTTAACAATTGATTCAATATCATTTAATCAAGAAACAGGAGCTATATCACTTACTGTAACAGCTTCTAAAGTTAATGGTTGTGAAGAAACAGTAAGAACACTTAGAGAATCAGGTACTTTTAAAACAGTTGATTACAATGGATATACTCAAGATGGTGGTGTTAGTGAAACAACGGAAACCGTAACAGATCCTACAACAGGTGCGACAACAACACAAACAGTAACGAATACGACACCAATTACTTATAAATCATCGATTACATGTACATTAGAAGGAGGTACGACAAGTGGACAAGATTAAAGATTCATTTAAAAAACTTTCTTCTAGAGAAAAGACATTGATTTATATATTAGTGATTTTATTGATTGTTTGTTTGGATGGTTGATTTTATTACAACCACAATTAACATCACATACATCATTAAAGTCTTCAAAAGATAGTTTAGAATTACAACTTACTGAATTAAAAGTAACAAGTTCATCTTCTTCAACAGAAGATATCAAAACACAAATTATGAATGTTAATCAAGAAATTAAAGCTTTAAATGATCAATTTTACAATCTTATGTCAAAAGAAGATATTGATCAATTGATTACAAATCTAACAATAGAACATAAAATCAGTCCTACTAATTTAACAATGTCTGAAATAACACAAACAGATTTATCAAGTAAAAAGAGTGATGATAATTCATCTGATAACGCAAATGATAATACAGATGAATCTAAATCATCCAATGCTTTAGTTTATTCATGTGTTGTTACACAAACATGTAAAGGAACAAAAGCTAATTTACTCAATTTAATTGAAGATGTTAAAAATATGAGTGGTTTACATATTAATTCTGTTTCTTATGAAAATTCAACAGGTAACTTGGATTTAACAATTACATATACAGTTTATATGGTAGAAAAATAGTAAAAGAGGTGCAAACAATGAAAAATAAAAAGGGATCAACAATTGTATGGGCAATTACATTGATTATGGTTCTTGTAGTCATTGTAGGTGCCTCTTTGTCTTTTGCATATATGTCTTATAATCAATCTATTAAAAATAGAAATAAGACACAAGTTGAATTGATTGCTAATTCGGCAATTAAATCTCTAGCTGGTGCTATTGAAAATGATGAAAATAGTTCGCAGCTAATTCCAGATAAAGGTAAACAAATTAATGTATCAAAGATGGAATGTTCTGTTCCTTGTGGAACAATTTCAAATATTAAAATTAATCGAAAAAAAGAAAATTTAATTATTGCATCACTAAAAGCTAATTACCATGATGAAGATTATACAATTTATGCTTATTTAACGCAGTCTAACAATCAATGGAAATGTGTTCAATATGATACAAATGGAAATCGAGATATTTCTACTGATAGTAGCTCAAATGGAAATGATTCAGGGAATAATGGTAGTACAGATAATAATACAGGAAACAATAATGGTGAAGATAGTGGAAATACAAATAGTAATAAAGATGCAATCTCTTTAGTTAAGTATAAAATTGCAGCATTGTTAAATGCATATTATCAAAATGATAAAGATATTAATAAATTTAATGAGTGGTATCAACAAGAATGTCAAAATAATAATGTAAGTTTTGAAAATAAAAATGATTGGCAATTTAATAATGGAGGTTTCATCAATGGGATATTTGATCATCTTTATAATAAAGATGGATGTTTGATTTTAGATAATAGTTTATATGATAAAATTATTGAAGTTAATAAAGATTTAGGTTGGATTAAAAATTACCCACTATATTTGCATTTTAATCTAAATACATCTAATGGAGAATTCTTTTTAACAGCAAACGGTCAAAATAATAGTTGGAATTATAGCGAAACATATTTATTATTCATTGATAATCATATATACGTGAAGAAATCAGGTTCATTACAAACAAATGGTATGAGTGAAGAACAACTAGAGCAATTAATTCAAACCGATGATTGGCAAATGATTGAGTAGGAGGGATGAATATGAAAAATACAAAAGGTATGACACTTATTGAAGTAATCATCTCTCTATTAATTATTAGTACAGCATCTTTAATTATTGTGGTTGGTTTTGTTACTGCACTTAATCTTTTTTACAGATTCTAATCATTATAAAGATGTAACAAATAAACAACAAAAAGCTTTAGTTGATGAAGAAAATAAAGATACAGATATTGATGTGGATGATACTTTAGCTAATTATTCTATTACTGTTAATGAGAGTGGTAATCCAATTATCGTCAATGGTACTTATAAAAAAGCAACAAGTAAAACATATAAGGATGTTAATCTTTCAAATTTTATTCCTAAAATTCAAATAAATGAAGCTGTGAAAGGAAGAAATATTTACAAAAATTATTGTACTATAATGGAAAATTTTTCAACATATTTAAAACAAAAAGGTGTTGCTTCAAATGACAAATTATTTGAGGGAAAAACAAATGGGTACATAAAAGAGTGGATGATGCAAAAAACAGGTGAAAATAAATCAGATTTTATTACTAATTTACCTAAATTATATGCAAGTATATATCCAGATATAGAATTAGATTCTTTATTAGATGTTATTGAAGAACATAATTCAAATTTTGAAAAAACGAAATATAAGTATATTACTCCTTGTATGTATATGTCAGATGAAAAAGAAAAAGTTTAACATTTAAAGAATTTTTTGAAGATGGTGGCTATAAAAGTATGTATACATTTTAGCTGGTGATAAGGCTAAAAAAGGAGATCGACCAACGGACATATGGGCTTTATTAGATAATACAAGTGTTAACAATAATCAGGATACTTGGTTAATCCCTGAAAGCGAGGTTTCAACAAAAATATTTATGATGTAACTTATCAAAATATTATACAAGTATTATAAATGATTCAAGGTGGGAACATTACACAACGTCAAAATAGAAAGAAGGTGGCTAAGATATGATAAAGAAAACAAATAATAAAGGAATGACATTAGTTGAAATTGTTGTTGTACTTTTAATAGCTTCTATTATTATGACAATTACAGGAGGAATCTTAGTCAACTCATTAGGTTATTTTGATACAACAACCAAGAAATCTTTAGATAAACAAACATTAGATGGTGTTCTAGATTTTATTAGCAATGAAATCACCTATGCAACAGATGTAAGAGTATCAAATACTAAACCAGATGATAGAGATTGGCATTATCTTTATGTATTAAAAAATGATAAAAATAAAGGTAGACTTTATCGTGATGGTAAAGCAGTTTTTGATGATGATTATTATATTAATAATCGAGATTTACAAATGGATGTTAGAGGTTTTACTACTAATGGATATCGTTTGGATTTAACACTTAAGTATTTAAATGGGACAGAAGAAGTATATTCAACAAAGAATACATATGAGCTAGTCAATTTTAATATTAATACAACTGATAAAACGACTTTATTTAGTAATATTTCTAGTACGACACAGTTATCAGAAAATACAAAACTTTATTATATAAAAGATGATTCGTCTAATAATAGCGATGATAATGAAAATCCAAAACCGACTCCATCTCCAACACCTGATGTAGGAGGAAATATGGTTGGTAATCAAATAAACTGCTTAAATACTTTGAATAATTGGGGAATGTATGCGGGCGCGACTAATTATCCAATAGGAGTGTTTGTATACCATAATAATTCTTGGTGGCAACTTATGGAAATTAACTGGAATTGTTTTGAACCTGGAAATAGAGATGGTGAGACAGTTAATAGATATTGGAAAAAGATAGATGATCAGTTTGATTATTCAAGTTATTATGAAGTTGGTGATATAGTTGTTAATAATGGAAAAAAGTATATATGTATAAAAACTTTTGGGGCAGGTGCAACTTTTTATTCAGCATATTATGATAAAAAAATATATATTGATTTAGGAGAAGATGCACCTGACAAATATACTACTGTGCATTGGAAAACATATTTTAAAGAGTATCAAGAAGGTGATGAAGAAAAATACGGAAAACATAATTGTAAACCATTGTGGCAAAATAATCTTACTACAGTTGCTGAAAAGTTAAAAAATTACGATCTTGATAAGGTAGAAAATTATTCTGATGCAGGGTCTTATGCAATAGGAAGTATTGTAAAAGAAAAGTATTATAGTGAATCATCAAAGAATGGAACATATGATTATTGCTATTATTTAAAAGTTCTAAATGGAGTAGGAAAGCCGGGATCAAGTGCTTCATCTGGATGGCAAATACTTGATAATTCTTACCGTTCGAATAGTGCATATTTAAAAAGTGATGTAGTATATTGTGGTGGAATTGGATATATTAAAGCGAGCAATAATATTAGTTTTGATAATAATCCATCTAATAATATTTATCAAACGGGAATAAATTGGGATAAAATTGGAGGTTAACGCATGAAAAGTTTACCAATAGGTGAAGTATTAAAAGAATATGGGTATATTAATGAAGAACAGTTACAGATTGCATTAGATGCCCAAAAGAAAGATAGAAGTAAAAGATTAGGGGAACATTTAATAGATTTAGGTTTTGTAAGTGAACAACAAATGTTGGAAGCTTTATCTGATAAATTAGCTGAGCCTTTAGTTTCATTAGAAATATAGATTTTGATATTAATGCAGTTAAAAAGATTCCTGAAGCAATGGCACAAAAATATAATGTCATTGGGTATGCTTTTAATGATAATGTGTTAACAGTAGCGACAAGTGATCCTTTGAATTATTATGGGTTAGAAGATGTAAGACTTGTTTCTGGTTGTCGTATTAGTGTTTCTTTAGCTACTAAATCTGATATTTCTATTGCAATAGAAGGTATTATTCGGATGTTGATACTTTGAATTTAGTAGATGATATTGATGAATCGACTTTACCTGAAGTAGAAGAGGATCTAAATTTATTTGATGCGAATGAAGATGATACACCTGTTGTTAAATTATTAAATTCATTGTTAATTAGAGGATATAATAATAGTGCTTCTGATATTCATATTGAACCATTTGAAGAAAAATTGCATGTAAGAATGCGTATTGATGGAATGCTTGTTGATTATTTAGATTTAAATAAAAATATACAAGCGGCTTTGATTGTTAGAATTAAAATTTTATCTAACATGGATATTGCTGAAAAAAGATTACCTCAAGATGGTCATTTTATGGGAGTAATTGATGGAGTTGAATTAAATATTCGTGTCTCTGTTATTCCTACCATCTTTGGTGAAAAGATTGTTATGCGTTATTTGAATTCTAATAGTACTATTGACCGCTTAAGTACTTTTGGAATGACAGAAGAAAACTTTAAGAAAATGAATCATATGATGTCTATGCCACATGGAATTATTTATGTAACGGGTCCTACTGGGAAGTGGGAAAACCACAACACTTTATATGATCCTTGAAAAATTAGCTCAAGGACAAATCAATATTTCAACGATTGAAGATCCTGTGGAAAGAAAATTAAATCGTATTAATCAAATGCAAGTCAATACAATGTCTGGTCTTACATTTGATAGAGGATTGCGTGCTTTAATGAGACAAGATCCAGATGTAATCATGGTTGGAGAAACTCGTGATAAAGAAACTGCTGAAATTTCTGTTCGTGCAGCTATTACAGGACATTTGGTTGTCAGTACATTACATACGAACGATGCTATTAGTACGATTGTTAGGCTTGAAGAAATGGGTGTTGAACCTTATATGGTTGCTAACAGTTTAGTAGGTGTTGTTGCTCAACGTTTAATGCGAAAGGTTTGTCCTTATTGTAAAAAGGAAGTAGCTACTTCATTATCTGATCGTTTAGCTTTACAAGAAGGAATCAAATATATATCTAAAGGAACAGGCTGTCCTCATTGTAATCAAACAGGTTATAAGGGGAGAATTGCTATTCATGAAGTTATTGAAATAGATAGTAAAGTACGTAAAATGATTTCTAATCAAGAAGAAATAGATGATATTATGAAATATCTTGTTGAAGAACAAGGAGTAGAAACTTTAAGAGATCAAGCTTTAAAACTTGTTAAAGAAGGTAAAACAACAGTAGATGAATTCAATAAGATTATTGCTTATATTGATTAAAGGGGAATGTTATGGCAAATATTAATGATATTTTAAATGATGCAAGAATTAAAGGATGTAGTGATGTCCATATTGGTGAAAATACAGGTATAACATTGAGACAAGATGGAAAACTTATTGAATTTGAACAACTTTTAGTAATGAAGAAATAAAAGAAATGATTTTATCAATGTGTAAAGATCGAATTTTAAAGATTGTAGAAAAACATGAAGATGCTGACTTTGTCTATGTAAATGATTTAGGAAGACATCGTGTTAATATTTATTTTCAACAAGGTTATATGACAGCCGCAATTCGTATCATCAATGAACAAATCAAGACATTAGAAGAATTAAATTTACCTGATGTTTTACATAAATTGGCTTTACTTCCTCGAGGACTTGTTCTAGTAACCGGTCCTACAGGAAGTGGAAAATCAACAACTTTAGCAGCAATGATTGATTTTATTTCTTCAATGAGAAATTGTCATATTCTTACCATTGAAGATCCAATTGAATATGTATATCAACAAAAACAAGCTCTTATTCATCAAAGGGAAGTCTATGAAGACGTTGATTCTTTTGATACAGCTTTAAAAGTGCCATGCGTGAAGATCCAGATGTTATTCTTGTTGGAGAATGAGAGACTATGAAACGATTCAAGCAGTTATTACTTTAGCTGAAACAGGCCATCTTGTATTTAGTACGCTTCATACTATTGGTGCTCCTAAAACAATTGATCGTATTATTGATGTTTTCCCTCCTCATAAACAAGCTCAATTCGTGCTCAATTAGCCTCTGTTTTACAAGCGGTTGTTACTCAACAACTTTTACCACTTGCAAGTGGTAAGGAAGAGCAGCTGCTTTAGAATCATGATTGCTAATGATGCTATTAAAAACTTAATTAGGGAAAATAAAGGTCATCAAATAGAGACAATGATTCAAACTGGAAGAAATGAAGGAATGACAACATTAAATGCATCACTTGCTACTTTAGTAAATACTGGAAAAGTAAATCGTATGGTAGCAGAAAGATATTCTCTTGATGTTGGAGAATTAAGACAATTAATAAGATAGTTAAAAAGAATAAGCGAGTCTGCTTATTCTTTTGATTTGAGAAGGATGCAATTATTCATATATTGCATAACCTTTTATATACTCAAAAAACAGCAGTATTAAAGATAAGTTTTAATACTGCTGTTTATTAAATACAAGTTATTTTAGTGACACTACAAGAAACAATCACAAACTTGAATAACCTATTTTTTAGTAAGCTTTAAATTACTTACACACTTTTCTTGACAAACCCTTTGGTTTTTGAAAATAATTTTTTAATTCTTCAAATTCTTCAAAATCATATAGATGTTTTTGAAGATTACGAATTTGTTGTTTAGAAAAAGTGCTTATAAAATCACTGATATCTTCATGAAATTGCATTTTAATATACTTAATAATACTTTCCTTTGTTTCATCAAGAATACTATCTATTTCGTTATTTGCTTTTTCAGCTCTTTGGTTTGCTTCCTCCGCTTTTTTCTTCTCTTTCTCGGCTTTTTGATTCGCTTCTTCAGCTTTTGATTCGCTTCTTCAGCTTTTTGCTTTTCTTCCTCGACTTTTTGATTCGCTTCTTTAATTTTTCTATCACGAGAACGAAGCAATATTTCATTATCTAAACGATCAAGATATTCTAGGTATGATTCTTCAGAAGATATATATTTGTCATGCATTTGTATCGCTTCCTTTATTCTATAATCTATTTCAATTTTATCATATGGTTTTCGTTTTTAAAGAGATACATCAACTGATTAAACTCGTCATTTCATTAATTACTTGATTGATATATTCGAGTTGAATAATTGTTATTTTCATACGATTAAATGGATAGACAATATGATGTTCATCATCAACCATTCTAAAGTGACATTTATAAAGAGGTGCGTTATCTAAAATATGCCCATAACTGATAATTAATGATCTTACTACATGAGCACTAGTATAATCTTCTCCCTGTTTTACCTGTTGTCTTAAAAGTTCAGCATTATAAAGTTCAAAACGAACAAGTATCTCTTCATTTAAACCATAAGTTTGTAATTCGATATTGTAGAGATCACCTACATCATCAATAGCTAAAATATCTAAAATAAGTTTCTTTTCATAGAAATTTTTACCATATTGTTGTGCGTTTTTTAATTTAGTAGAAACAATCTCTCTGTCTAAAATAAGCTCTTGACAAATAAGGGTTCTAATTCTTTCATTTTCAACAAGCAAATGATGAAAATATAAATCATTTGAATATTTTTTAAAATTCTCTCTATTTTGTTCATAAAAAGTCCTCCATTATTTATATTGACTTTTTATGAGTGTTTTTCTTTTTTTTATCAAAAAAATTTAAAATTTTTAAGTTTTGAAGATGTTTTTTTAATTCTTCAAATTCTTTAAAATCATATAAATGATCTAAAAGATCAAAAATTTGATATTTAGAAAGAGTATTTATAGAACTGCTTATATCTTCATGAAATTTTAGTTGAGAGTATTTGATAATGCTTTCTTTTGTTTCATTGATTAGATTTTCATATTTTTATTTGCTTCTTCAAGCTTTCTATCACGAGAACGTAAAAGTATTTGATTATCTAACAAGTCAAAGTATTCTAGATATTCTTTATATAAATTATACATATTTACCACTTCCTACTATCTATAATAGCATATTTTAAATAAATAAAGAATATGTAAAATAAATTTTTAAAGTGGAAATAAATGGATTTAAAAGAGATTATTATATTAATTTGTTGAAAGATACATGATACAATAGGGATAGGTGATTTTATGAAATTAGAACTTTTAACATATGAAAAAGAAAATCTTCCATGTGGTTGGAAACCTTATTATATATATTTAATCATGGTCGATCATATAGAAGTAGGAAGAATTGTCTTAAGAGAAGGTAGTAATGAAGAAAGATATTATGATGGACATATTGGTTATACGATAGAAAAGGAATATCGAGGGCATCATTATAGTAAAGATGCTTGTTTATTTATTGTTTGATAA
>ENA-OQDF01000958-OQDF01000958.1-human-gut-metagenome-genome-assembly--contig:-NODE-958-length-11946-cov-2.091717_pt1 | contig 11946 bp, 17 predicted proteins | sample MGYA00242769_ERZ504597 | MGnify/ENA primary metagenome ERZ504597 (study PRJEB26092, sample SAMD00036305) | human gut metagenome | host: Homo sapiens | study: EMG produced TPA metagenomics assembly of...
TTTCATTGTATCTATAAAAAAACATCTCCCCTTACACTTGAAATCCATACTACTTCTTAGTATAAAATAATTGACGTTAATTATTTAACAGAATACACAGGAATGAGGAATTTACATATGGAAAACCATTTTAATACTCCGGCTGAAGTAGTAGATCTGAGTATCAAAGCATGTGAGAACAAAACAAAACTCCCTGTCGGGAAAATGATCCTTCTCGGTATTATGGCAGGGGTTTTTATCGCACTGGGCGGTGCTACAAGCAGCACAGCGGCACACGCAGTAGAAAATGTCGGAGTGGCAAGAGCATTGGCAGGTGTGATCTTTCCGGTCGGATTGATGCTGATCGTATTCTTAGGTGGAGAACTTTTACCGGAAACTGTCTGATCATTATGGACGTATTTGACAAACGGGTAACCTGGGCCGGACTGTTCCGTGACCTTTTCATCGTATTTTTCAGCAATTTGATCGGTGCCCTCTGCGTGGACGTACTGATCGTTTTCAGCGGAAACTTAAATTACTCCGGTGGTCTTCTCGGTGCTTATACGATCAAGTTGCTGTCAGCAAGATCGCGATCTCACCGGTACAGGGCATCACCTCCGGTATTTTGTGTAACATTCTTGTCTGCCTTGCAGTACTGATGGCGACTTCTGCACGTGATATTGCCGGAAAGGTATGGGCGATCTTCTTCCCGATCTGTGCTTTCGTTGTAGGCGGTTTTGAACACTGCGTTGCCAATATGTTCTATATTCCTGCCGGTATCATGGCTGCCATGAACCCGGATTATGTGGCAAAAGCAAAGGACGCTTACGGACTGACCGTAGAACAGATTGCTACACTGTCACCTCTGCACAGCCTGCAGAATTTTATCCCGGTTACTTTGGGAAATATGATCGGTGGTATGTTGTGCGTCGGACTTCCGCTCTACCTGATCTACAAGAAAAAATGGAATTAATTTAGAAATAAATTACTGGATTTAGAAATAGAAATGGAAAAGGAGAATCTCTCACGAAACCCTTGTGAGCAGATTCTCCTTTTCTGTTGCACGATATTGAGCAGGCTGTCATCTGCTCAATTTGTATTCATCCCTTTACAGTCCGAACAGTTTCAATAACTTCTCCACGAAATTCAATTTTTCTCCGATACAAAAGACTCCGTCATCCAGACTTACGATTCCTTCATACAGATCCGAAGTTCCTTTCGTGTGCAAATACGGACAAATCTTTCAATTTGATGGTCAAATATGGTATAATAAAATGATATCGGGGTCAAAAGCCCACGACTTTGATGCCTTTACGTTTGTGATCGATTATGTAGAGGAGAATGCATTCTTTCTCTGTAATTTTTATTATTACTCTGAATATTTTGCTCCCCGCAGTACTTACTGCTGAAAGGTTATAATGGAAAAAATCAGTATTATCGTACCAATATACAACGTTGCACCTTATTTACCGGCATGTTTGGATTCTATTATTCATCAGACTTATCTTAACCTTGAAATTATTTTAGTTGATGACGGATCAACCGATTCCAGTAATAAGATCTGCGAACAATACAAGACTGTCGATCCAAGGATTCAGGTGATCCATCAGAAAAATCAGGGAGTCTCCACTGCACGAAATGCCGGATTGGCTCTTGCCGCAGGCATTATATTACTTTTGCAGATGCTGATGACTTGCTTGAGCCATCCCTGCTGGCTGAATGTATAAAAGCAATAGAGACCGGACAGACGGATGTACTGTATCATGGATTTAAAAAGGATGTCTGGAAAAGCGGAAAAGTTTCCTCTTCTCTCAAGGGGATTCCGTCCTTTGAAGGAGTTCTTTCTAAAAATCAGATGAAAGACTACATCCTGGCACAAAAAGGAAATCTGAACGTCAATGTATTCAGCTATATTTTTACCAGAGAATTGATTGCAGATCTCCGGTTCAATCCAGATCTTCCCTATGCAGAGGATGCGGTATTCGTTATGCAGGCACTTTCAAAAGCCCAGACTTATTACTTTTCTGCAAATTGTGATTACCACTATAATGTCCGTGCCGGCTCTGCCGCATACCGCTGGCAGCCGAAACTGGTCGAATGCTACCGGAACAATTTCATGGAGACTCGTCATTTTCTGGAATCTCTGGAACTGACCTCGCGGGAGATGGAAGAGATTATGTCTCAAAAATATGTAGATGGGTATGCCTCTCTGGTCTATAACCTGTGTCTCCCTACCTGTACTCTTTCTTTAAAAGAAAAATACCGGATTTTACAGTCTGCCAGAACGGAGTTCCGGATCGATCATTATAAACGTTTTTATAGGCTGAAAGAAGCCGGACTTTCAAAAAGCAAAGACATTTCTTATTTTCCGGCATTTTGAAATATTTTTAATTTTATTTGGAACACTCTATTGTAAGAAGGGATAAATCATGAAGACTGAAGAAATTGATATTGTATTGGCCTGGGTAGACGGCTCTGACCCTGTATGGCGCGAAAAGAAAAAGGAACGTATGAGACAGCAGGGATTATCCGTCAAAAGTGATGACCGGGAAGAACGCTACCGGGACTGGGATCTGATGCGTTACTGGTTCCGAAGCATTGAAAACTTTGCTCCATGGGTTCGTAAAATCCATTTTGTGACCTTTGGACATCTGCCTGAATGGTGGATTCCAGTAATCCGAAATTACATATTGTAAACCATGAAGACTTTATTCCGGCGAAATACCTGCCTACCTTTAGCAGTCATCCCATCGAATGGAATTTCCATCGTATTGAAGGCTTATCGGAAAATTTTATCTATTTCAATGATGATATGCTCCTGTTAAAACCAGTGAAGCCGACGGATTTTTTCAAAAATGGAAAACCCGTTGATATGCTTGCACTGCAGCCCGATGTAACTAATGTGGACGACACAACTATGCCATATATCTACCTGAACAATGCCATGCTTCTGGCTAAATATTTTGACAAGCGGCAGAATATGAAAAAGCAGCCTGGGTCTTATTTTCACATTGGTTATCCTGCGATGTACTTTTTCTATAATTTTTTGGAGATCATGTTTCCACGGTTTACAGGATTTTATACCGTACATGGACCATCTCCGTTAAAAAAGAGTACTTATGAAACTCTCTGGAATCTGGAGGGAGAGTATCTGGATCAGGTATGCTCTCATCCTTTCCGTCACAGAGAAGACGTCAGTCAGTACGTTATCCGGGAATATCAGAAATTAAGCGGAAATTTTATCCCGAAAAATGTAAGAAAGCTTTGCCGGTACTTTAATCTGGCAGAGACGAATCCTACTTTGACTGATACCATTATCCATCAGAAAAGTCCTGTTGTCTGTATGAATGACAGCAATCAGGAAATCCCTTATCTGAAAGTAAAGGAAGAGATTCAAAGAGCCTTTGAACAGATTTTACCGGATCGTTCTTCTTTTGAACGTTACTGAGATCACTCAGCGTTTATCCGGTGACTAAAATATTACTAAAAAATCTCCTGATTTTTCCCGTATATCCGGCAACGCAAAAATTCCCGGAAACAAACCGTTTCGGGAATTCTTCTTTTAAGAGGCGCAGACGGATTTGAACCGGTGCATCAGGGTGTTGCAGACCCACGCCTTACCGCTTGGCTACTGCGCCTTACAGATGTTGCACCCGCAACATCTGTATTATAGCAAAATATATTTTTCAAGTCAAGATTTTCTGATCTTTTGATGTTGTCTTTTGTAACTTTTGTGCAAATGCTATTGACAAGTAAACTTGGCGTTAATATAATTAAAATATGCAAAGAAAACTTGGAATGGAGGTGCTTTTATGAAAAAGATGAAATCTTAAACGCAAGTAAGAAAAGAACATCAAAATAAAGACTTGGCGGAAATGGAAGTGCTATATTGGCAGGAAGTCACGCAAGTAGGGTGGGTGCTTTTGTATGTTGTCTACTTTCTTTGCTATCCTCTATGCTTGCCCATACTAAGATTTACAGTCCTTGGGTTATATGCTTCAGTATTTTTGCTACACAATGGTTAGTTCGTTTTATCAAAATGAAACGAAAGAGCGATTTGCTATTGACCATTATGTTTTTCATTCTTTCCGTTTTGGAATTTGTTGGATTTGTTCGCCGAATTTTAGAGGTGAGCGTATGAAAGAACAATTACATCTGAAAAATCACTTAAAGGAAGTTCGTACAGCGGCAAATCTTTCTCAAGCTCAGCTTGCAGAATGGTAGGAGTTTCAAGAAATACCATTAGTTCTATTGAAACTGGACAGTTCAACCCAACAGCAAAGTTGGCATTGATTTTATGTATTGCTTTAGACAAGAAATTTGAAGAACTGTTCTATTTTTAGGAGGTAATTATGGAGAACATTATGTTGTTGATTTTAGGAGTGTTCATATCTGTTATGGGAATCATAAATATCAAAGGCAATATCAGTACAATTCATTCTTACAATAGGCGAAAAGTAAAAGAAGAAGATGTACCAAAATACGGAAAAGCCGTTGGTACTGGAACGCTGATTATAGGAATATCGCTTGTGTTGAGGTTTATAGTTTCATTTTGGAGTGAAGAAATTATGGGATTTATTATACTGCCAGCAGTTATTGTCGGATTATGCTTTATGTTGTATGGACAAATTAAATATAATAAAGGCATTTTTGAGGAACGAAAACTTTGAAGTTGTGGAGGTAATTTTATGGGATTGTTTGGTAAAAGTAAAAAGGAACGAGAAAAAGAATATATGAGTAGAATAGATGTCCCGTCTTGCTTGAAAGAGAATTTTACTTTAACGGTAGATGAGATTTTTACGATTATAGGTGTAGGCACAGTGGTTACAGGGAATGTTGAAACTGGTATATGTAGAACCGGAGATAAGGCTTATATCAATAAAGCAAATGGAGAGATTTTGGAAACTGCAATTACTTCAATTGATGTGCACACAAAAGAACGAAGACCAAATGGTAGTGGCTACAAAACAGAACATATTGGAATTGGTTTGCGAGGAATTTATAAGGAACAATTAGATAAGGGTGATAAAATAATGGTAAAAAATGCCAATATGTATGGAATGTAACTATAAATCCCAGTTTGTCGAACCGGGGAATTTGAAGTTACCAAGCGGAACTGTAAATGGAGGAGAGTGTAAATGAAAACAAATGGGATAGTTTTGCTCACGTTCATTTTTCTGACAAGTACATTGTTCGGATGTGGAAAACAAGATGCGAGTGTGGGCTTGGAGAGTATTGATGTGCCGGAAATCGAAAAAATTGAACATACAGGAACTACAGGCGGGAAAGACGGTAATTATTCGTATTCTTTTTCAGATGATGAAGTTATCGAGTTTATAAATTTGTTGAATCAAGTAAAACTTGGTGACGAAGTAGACGAAAGCAAAGCAGTATCAAGTGGAGCTGTTTCTTATTATACTATTTATCTTGTGACAGATGAAACACTGACAATTAGTCTGGTAAATATTTTAAAGTTGCGGACAGATATTATGAGTTTGATAATTATGATGAATTGTGGGATGAATTTATAGTATTTAACAGTATAAAGTGAAATGGCTGTGGTATCCGTATATTCCTTTCGGCAGGGTTACGCTGTTGCAGGGCGATCCGGGCGACGGGAAAAGCAAGTTAATGCTTTCCGTTGCCGCCTTGCTCTCTAAGGGAGAAGCCTTGCCTTTTACAGATGAAGATAGAGAACCAACCGTATTACGGCTTTCAATATACTCAATTTCAGGAAGATGGATCCGCCTGTGCAGTCTCCTCATATACCTCCAGCACTTCCTCCGCTGATCCATACTCCATAACCTCCGGCATCACATCCACCGGTGCATGCTCACATACCGGTTTCTTTAACTTTGCCCTGTCCCGCTCATAAGCATCACATAAAATGATCTTCCATTCAAAAAACCGTTGTGCTGCCCGCTGTCATTCGTGCTATACTGATTCTTATGAAGTGATGATTATGCTCTTATAAAATTATGATGTCGGGGCAAAAGCCCCCGACTTTGATGCCTACGGATTGCTCCGTGCTACGCACATACTTATAAAATTTGTAAAGGAGTTGTTGAGCTATGAACCATAGAATCCCGGAAGAATTAATCGAATTTATCAAGGAAAGCCCTACTGCTTTTCATGCAGTCAGTGCCATGGCTGCCCGGCTTACAGAGTCCGGCTTTATCAGACTGGAAGAGGGAATGCACTGGAATCTTAAGCAGGGCGGTTCTTACTATGTGACCCGCAATGATTCCTCCCTGATCGCATTTACCATACCGGAGCATCCTTTCAGGGAATGCGGATCATGCAAGCCACAGTGACTCCCCGTCCTTTAAGATCAAGGAAAATCCTGAAATGGAATCCGAGGGGCATTATATCCGGCTGAATGTAGAACGCTACGGTGGAATGCTCTTTGCCCCCTGGTTTGACCGTCCACTTTCCGTTGCAGGAAGGGTGATCGTAAAAGATCCTTCCACAGACGGAAAGCCTTCTGCCTGCTTTCTGTCAAAGCTGGTCAATATTGACAGGGATCTTCTCATGATCTAATCTTGCCATCCACATGGATCGTGATGTAAATAACGGGCATAAATACAATGCTCAGAAAGATATGCTCCCTCTTTACGGTGATCTTACAGCAAAAGAATACCTTTTTTCAGACCATCGCAGAGGCAGCCAATGTAACTGAAGATGAAATCCTTGGTCATGACCTCTTCTTATATAACCGACAGGAACCTTGTATCTGGGGTGCATCCCGGGAATTTCTTTCTGCTCCCCGGCTCGACGATCTCCAGTGTGCCTTTGCCTCCCTGAAAGGCTTTCTTTCCGGAGCAAAGGAAGATTATCTGGCTCTTCACTGCGTTTTTGATAACGAAGAAGTCGGAAGTGGAACAAAGCAGGGTGCAGCTTCTACCTTTCTAAAAGATACACTGACAAGAATCCACAGAAACCTTGGATATAATGAAGAGGATTTTCTTGTGCATCTTGCCAACAGTCTCATGGTCTCTGCTGACAATGCTCACGCAGTTCATCCTAATTATACAGAAAAGGCCGATCCAACGAACCGACCTTACCTGAATGAGGGAATTGTCATTAAATACAATGCCAATCAGAAATATTGTACTGATGCCGTTTCTGCAGCCATGTTCAAGGATATCTGCCATACCGCTAGTGTCCCGGTTCAGACTTTTACCAACCGTTCCGATATGGCAGGCGGATCCACACTTGGCAATATTTCCAACACGCAGGTTGCACTGAACACTGTCGATATCGGACTGCCGCAATTTGCCATGCATTCGCCTTACGAGACCACCGGTGTCAAAGATACAGAATATCTGATCCGTGCCGCCACAGAACTTTTTGCTTAATCCTATTTCAGATACCAGGGTCAAAAGGTCTGACACCACGTGTGCTCGCACACTAGTGGTAGAATGACCTTGTGACCCGCCCCAATATGAGCATAAAAGTGGGGCGTAAGCACCACGATATGCGAATCTTGGGTAGATTGTGGGAGCACGTAGTGCGTAACAATCCGTAGGTATCATAGTCGGGGGCTTTTGACCCCGACATCTATTTCAGAGATGCCGCACTATCATCTGTTGCAGATGAGGGTACGGCATTTTCTTTTATACCCGCATTTTTTCCTGCCTCTGTGCGAACCGGTGTATAAACTGCATTGATCTCCAGCGTATCCTCCGTATGTGCCATCCACAAGGTGTAATCTCTGATACTCCTTTTTGTATACTGTTCCTGAACACAATACAGTTCCATCGTCTCAAAATCTATCAGTACCAGGTCAACAGGCTCCGGTTCTTTCCCTCCTCACATTTTACCTCCATCGCTTCAGACAGCTTTTCCAGACAGGACTGACACAAAATCTGCGATGCCTTTTCCATGGAAGTACTCTGTCCTCTCCATAATCTACTACGATTTCCGAAATACCCCGGAGACTTTCTGAACTACGCTCCAGAACTCTTCCATTTTTCCCAACCGTTGTCCTTGTCGTATTCTTTCCTTCTGTATCTTCCGGCATATTTCCTTTCTCATTTCCACTTTTGATCTTCAGATCCATAATGTACCAGTCATTCACACTGATGATACCAATCGCATCTTTTCCGCTGAACATCCCCGTCATACTTTCTTTTCTGCTGCCGCACAAAGCACATTCTTCCTGATCTGTCAGCTTTGTCTCAGGCACTTTGGCTTTTGGAATGACCAGTCTGCTTCTCTCTTTGCAGAAACATCTTCTTTCTCTGATGCATTTGACCAGAACTGTATATATGCCCACCACAAAACACATACTATCACTGCGATCCCTCCCAGGATCAGCCATACCGTTCTTTTCTTCATACTACGATCATTCATGGATTTTTCATTTTTCTTCATTATCTACCTCTCTTTATCCGGGTGCGTTGCACTCCTTATTTGTGGCGGTTTCGTTCATGGTCAGTGTGTGGAACTATCCTTATTTATGAATTATCATAAAAGATATATCAGGAGGAGGAGCAAAAGAATGGACTTACTTAATAGTAAAAGCATAGGAAGAACACTGAAAGAGCGTAGACTCCAACTGGGTTATACTCAGGAACTCGCCGCCGAGAAATCAGGAATCTCTTACTCCTACTATACCAAAATTGAACGAGGAGAACAACTTCCTTCTATAGAAATTTGTGTTCAGCTTGCACAGACCTTTCATCTCTCGCTGGATTACTGGCTGCTTGGTACATCTTCTGATGCGGAAATATCCTCTGAATTGATCGATTTTGCCTATTCTCTCAGGGAGATCGACCTGAATTCTTTAAGAAAAGTAGCGAAGCTTCTGCAAAAAGCAGAATTGCTTACAAAATAATTTTTCTTTGCATTTCTTTTATGATGTCAGGGTCAAAAGGTCTAAGCCCACATGAGCTTGCTCATAGGTGGGTGAAAGACCTTAGGACCCGCCCCGATATGAGCATAAAAGTGGGATGATAATCCCACGATATGCGAATATTGGGTAGGATTGTGGGAGTGCGTAGCACGGAGCAATCCGTAGGCATCAAAGTCGGGGGCTTTTGACCCCGACATCATATTTATTTTAATGCAGATATCGATACAAGTCATTTCTGACGCGAATCCCGGGGTATTATTTAAGGACAGAGTGAATATGGACAGTTAGACAGTTTCTGACAGGATCATTTATTAATTTTTTGAAGAATACGTCAGATTTTATGAAAAGAAAGGAAAAGATGTATGACACGTGAAAGATATGAATCTTTGCCGCTTGCAACCTTAAAAGAACTGGCAAAAGCAAGAAATATGAAAGGAGTTTCAACGCTGAAAAAAAGTGCTCTGATCGATGAGATGTTGAAGTTGGATGAGACGGAAAAGCAGATGCAGGCAAATGAAAAAGCAAAAGAAGAAGTACGGCAGGAAATGAAAGAAAAAAAGGAAGAGTCAGATATCGAGCAGCTTGACAGCGGAAAAACCGCAAAGGGTATTTTTGAACTCCATCAGGACGGATATGGCTTTATCCGCAGCGATAATTATCTTCCGGGAGAGCAGGATGTGTATGTGGCTCCGTCACAGATCAGGCGATTTGGACTGAAGACAGGAGATATCCTGACAGGAAATACAAGGATCAAGACGCAGGGGGAGAAGTTCAGTGCCCTTTTGTATGTATCTACGATCAACGGACTTCCACCGGAAGAAGCAATGAAAAGAAAAAATTTTGAAGATCTGACTCCAATCTTTCCAAATGAAAGGATCAGACTGGAAAATCCGGGATGTTCCACGGCAATGAGAGTCGTAGATCTGATTTCACCGATCGGGAAGGGACAGCGTGGTATGATCGTGTCTCCTCCGAAAGCAGGAAAGACCACTTTATTAAAAGAAATTGCACTTTCCGTTCAGAAGACAGAGCCGGATATGCATATGATCATTCTTCTGATCGACGAACGACCGGAAGAAGTGACCGATATCAGAGAAGCAATCGAAGGTCCGAATGTGGAAGTAATCTATTCTACTTTTGATGAACTTCCGGAACATCATAAGAGAGTTTCAGAGATGGTGGTCGCAAGAGCAAAACGTCTGGTAGAGCATGGAAAGGATGTTATGATTCTGTTAGACAGTATTACCCGACTGTCCAGAGCCTATAATCTGATCGTACCACCATCAGGAAGAACACTTTCGGGAGGTCTCGATCCGGCGGCACTCTACAGCCCGAAGCGTTTCTTTGGAGCAGCCAGAAATATGAGAGAGGGCGGAAGTCTTACAATTCTGGCAACTGCACTGGTCGATACGGGAAGCAGAATGGATGATGTTGTCTATGAAGAATTTAAAGGAACGGGTAATATGGAGCTGATGCTGAATCGTAAACTGCAGGAAAAGAGAGTGTTCCCTGCGATTGACATTCCGAAGTCCGGTACGAGAAGAGAGGATCTGCTGCTGGATAAAGAGGAGCAGGAAGCTGCCTATATTATGCGGAAAGCCATGAATGGTATGAAAGCAGAAGAGGCTGTGGACAACCTTCTGACCATGTTCTCAAGAACAAAAATAACGAAGAACTGGTACAGCAGATTATCCGTCAGAAGTTTATCTAAAAAAGTATTGCAAAACAAAAAAGTCTGTGGTACAATTAGAAAGCTGTTTAGAGAAATTTATAAGTAATTTAAAAATAGAGAGGTGAAAATCATGCGCGAAGGTATCCATCCTAATTATTATCAGGCAACTGTAACCTGCAACTGCGGGAACACTTTTGTAACAGGATCTACAAAGGAGAACATCCACGTAGAAATCTGCTCCAAGTGCCACCCATTCTATACAGGTCAGCAGAAGGCTACACAGGCTCGTGGCCGTGTTGATAAGTTCAACAAGAAATATGGTATTAAATAAGAGCAACAGATCGGAGGCTGAGGGTGGAATCATCTCAGCTTCTTTTTTGTCAGGCATACGACAAAAGATCCATGGGATCTTTTCAGTTAGGAGAAAATATATGAAATCATCGAATATAGGTGGACAGGCAGTGCTGGAGGGGATCATGATGCGGAACGGTGGAAGATACTCTGTTGCAGTCAGGAAACCGGACGGGGATATCGAAGTGGATATCCGGCAGTACAAAAGTATCATTCCATGGAAGACACCTCTGAAGATCCCTTTTATCAGAGGCATTTTTAATTTTGTGGATTCTCTTGTCCTTGGAATGAAGACGCTGACTTTTCAGCAAGTTTTTGAAGAGGAAGAAGAGGAGCTTCTGACAGAAGCTGAAGCGAAGAAACGGGAAAAAAATGAAAAGATCATGATGAACCTGACCGTAGTTCTTTCGGTGATCATAGCGGCGGGATTATTCATGGTGCTTCCTTATTATTTAAGTGGGCTGGTAAAGCATTATACCGATTCAAGAATGGTCATGACTGTCTGCGAAGGACTGATCCGTGTCGGATTATTCCTACTATATATTGCACTGATCTCACGGATGAAGGATATTCAGAGAACGTTTATGTATCATGGAGCAGAGCATAAATGCATTAACTGTATTGAGCATGGACTGGAACTGAATGTGGAGAATGTGCGGAAGAGTTCCAGACAGCATAAACGCTGCGGGACGAGTTTTCTGTTCTTTGTCATGATCGTGAGTATTATTTTCTGCTTTTTTATCACCGCCCAGTCACAGATCGCAAGAGTCCTGATCCGGCTTGCACTGCTTCCGGTGATCGCCGGGGTATCTTATGAGATCATTAAACTTGCAGGAAACAGTGAAAATCCCTTTGTGAACTTACTGAGCAGACCGGGAATGTGGGTTCAGAACATGACGACCAAAGAGCCGGATGATGATATGATCGAAGTGGGAATCCGGGCAGTTGAGGCAGTCTTTGACTGGAAGAACTGGCAGAAGGAGAATCTGTAATGTGCAGGGAAAAGGCCGGTGGGCAAGACGAAATGCGGATGCTCAGAGCGATGTATGCTGAAGGAGAAGAGCGGCTCCGGCAGGCGGGAATCGAA
>ENA-OQDF01000959-OQDF01000959.1-human-gut-metagenome-genome-assembly--contig:-NODE-959-length-11946-cov-1.794230_pt1 | contig 11946 bp, 20 predicted proteins | sample MGYA00242769_ERZ504597 | MGnify/ENA primary metagenome ERZ504597 (study PRJEB26092, sample SAMD00036305) | human gut metagenome | host: Homo sapiens | study: EMG produced TPA metagenomics assembly of...
ATGAGCTTTTTTCTTTTTAAAAACAGTTTGTCTATTAAAAGTTATTTGTAATTTTGCAGCCCGAAATGTAGTATTTCGACAAGGATTGTAGAAACAATAAGAAACAAATATATAACAATTAAAAATCAAACAAAATGCCTACTATTCAACAGTTAGTAAGAAAAGGAAGAACGGTTTTGGTTGATAAGAGTAAATCACCGGCATTGGATTCATGTCCTCAGAGACGTGGCGTTTGCGTACGTGTTTACACTACGACTCCGAAGAAACCTAACTCTGCAATGCGTAAAGTAGCGAGAGTACGTTTGACAAATGGTAAGGAAGTTAACTCCTATATTCCGGGAGAAGGACACAACTTGCAAGAGCACTCTATCGTATTGGTACGTGGTGGTCGTGTAAAGGACCTTCCGGGTGTGCGTTATCACATCGTACGTGGTACGTTGGATACAGCGGGTGTTAACGGCCGTACGCAAAGACGTTCCAAATATGGAGCTAAGCGTCCGAAACCGGGTCAAGCAGCAGCTGCCGCAAAAGGTAAGAAGAAGTAATTAATTACATGCCTTCAAACTGAGATTTAAATTTAAGTATTAAAACAGGTTTGAGTTATTTGGATAGGCTATAAGGTTGAGTAAATGGTTCAGCGGAACCGTTGAAGACAAATTAAAGGCAACCAACGACAAGAACAAATTTTTGAAAACAAAATGAGAAAAGCAAAACCAAAGAAAAGACAGATCCTTCCGGATCCTGTTTTCGGTGATGTAAAGGTTACGAGATTCGTTAACCATTTGATGTATGATGGCAAGAAAAATACTGCCTTCGAAATTTTCTATTCCGCTTTGGAAACCGTTAAGGGCAAATTGCCTAACGAGGAAAAGTCCGCTCTCGAAATTGGAAAGCTGCGCTTGATAACATACTCCTCAAGTCGAAGTTAAGTCACGCCGTGTAGGTGGTGCTACATTCCAAGTCCCTACTGAAATCCGCCCGGATCGTAAAGAGTCAATTTCTATGAAGAACCTTATTATCTTCGCTCGTAAACGTGGAGGTAAGACTATGGCTGACAAGTTGTCTGCAGAGATTGTAGATGCTTTCAATAACCAAGGTGGCGCATTCAAAAGAAAAGAAGATATGCACCGTATGGCTGAGGCTAACCGTGCGTTCGCTCACTTCAGATTTTAATTTTTAAGGCAATAAAAAGAATATGGCAAACAACGATAAGCAATTGATGTTCACTAGGAACATCGGTATCATGGCTCACATTGACGCTGGTAAGACAACGACTTCTGAACGTATCTTGTTTTACACAGGTTTGACACACAAGATCGGTGAGACTCATGATGGTACTGCTACAATGGACTGGATGGAGCAGGAGCAGGAGCGTGGTATCACGATTACTTCCGCTGCTACGACTACATTCTGGAACTATTTGGGCAACCGTTATAAAATCAACTTGATTGACACTCCGGGACACGTTGACTTCACGGTTGAGGTTGAACGTTCTCTTCGTGTATTGGATGGTGCTGTTGCTACATTCTGTGCCGTAGGTGGTGTTGAGCCCCAGTCTGAGACTGTATGGCGTCAGGCTGATAAATATAATGTACCTCGTATCGGTTACGTTAACAAGATGGACCGCTCGGGTGCTAACTACTATGAGGTAGTACGCCAATTGAAGGACGTATTAGGAGCTAATCCTTGTCCGATCCAGATCCCTATCGGAGCTGAGGAGACTTTCAAGGGTGTTGTCGACTTGATCAAGATGAAGGCTATCTTCTGGCACGATGAGACTATGGGTGCCGAGTATAGCGTAGAGGAGATCCCGGCAGACTTGCAAGCTGAGGCTGAGGAGTGGCGCGACAAGATGCTTGAGGCTTTGGCTGAGTGCGACGACGCTATCATGGAGAAATACTTCGATGATCCTTCTACGATCACGGAAGAGGAGATCATGGTTGCTATCCGCAAGGGTACGTTGGCTATGCAGATCAACCCGATGACTTGTGGTTCTTCTTTCAAGAACAAAGGTGTACAGACTTTATTGGATGCAGTTTGCGCGTTTTTGCCTTCTCCTGAAGATACTCCGGCTATCGAGGGTACGGATCCTTCAGATCCTGATAAAATAATCACTCGTAAACCTTTGTTCGAGGAGCCATTGACGGCGTTGGCATTTAAGATCGCTACTGACCCGTATGTAGGTCGTTTGTGCTTCTTCCGTGTATACGCAGGTTCTATCAACGCTGGTTCTTATGTGTTGAACACTCGTTCCGGAAAGAAAGAGCGTATCTCCCGTTTGTTCCAGATGCACTCTAACAAACAGAACCCGATGGAGGTGATTGGTTGTGGTGATATCGGAGCAGGTGTTGGTTTCAAGGATATCCGTACAGGTGATACGCTTTGCGACGAAAACCATCCGATCACATTGGAGTCTATGGAATTCCCGGAACCGGTTATCGGTATCGCAGTAGAGCCTAAGACTCAGAAAGACATGGATAAGTTGGGTATGGGCTTGGCTAAGTTGGCCGAGGAGGATCCTACTTTCCGCGTACAGACAAACGAGGAGACAGGTCAGACCGTTATTAGCGGTATGGGTGAGCTTCACTTGGATATCATCATCGACCGTTTGCGTCGTGAGTTCAAGGTTGAATGTAACCAAGGCCGTCCGCAGGTTACTTATAAGGAGGCTATCACGCAGCCGGTTGAGCTTCGCGAGGTTTACAAAAAGCAATCTGGAGGTCGTGGTAAGTTCGCTGATATCATCGTTCGTATGGAGCCGGCTGACGAGAGCTTCGAGGGTACTTTGCAATTCATCGATGAGGTGAAGGGTGGTAACATTCCTAAGGAATTTATCCCGTCCGTACAGAAAGGTTTCGAGAAGGCTATGAAGAACGGTGTGTTGGCAGGTTATCCGCTTGACAAGCTGAAAGTGACTTTGATCGATGGTTCTTTCCACCCGGTAGACTCAGACCAGTTGTCTTTCGAGATCGCCGCTATCCAAGCGTTCAAGAACGCTTCCGCCAAGGCAGGTCCTGTATTGATGGAGCCGATCATGCAGATGGAGGTTGTTACTCCAGAAGAGAGCATGGGTGACGTTATCGGTGACTTGAACAAGCGTCGTGGACAAGTTGAGGGTATGGAGACTAGCCGTACGGGAGCCCGTATCGTGAAGGCTAAGGTTCCATTGGCTGAGACATTCGGTTATGTGACAGCTTTGCGTACGATTACTTCAGGTCGCGCTACATCTTCAATGCAGTTCTCACACTACGCTCAAGTATCCTCTTCTATCGCTAAGCAAGTATTGACAGAGGTGCAAGGTCGCGTTGATTTGATCAAATAATATTTAGAAACATATAATAAATATGAGCCAAAAGATCAGAATTAAATTGAAGTCTTACGATTATTCTCTGGTAGACAAGTCTGCGAGAAGATCGTAAGACGGTAAAGGCTACAGGTGCTATCGTTAGCGGTCCTATACCTCTTCCTACGCACAAACGTATCTTTACAGTGAACCGCTCTACTTTCGTTAACAAGAAATCTCGTGAGCAGTTCGAACTCTCTTCTTATAAGAGATTAATCGATATCTATAGCTCAACTGCGAAGACAGTTGACGCTTTGATGAAGCTAGAATTACCTAGCGGTGTAGAAGTAGAAATTAAAGTGTAAGTTTTTAACAATTAGTGAAATGCCAGGATTATTAGGAAAAAAATCGGAATGACATCCGTTTTCAGTGCCGAGGGAAAAAATCTTCCATGCACTGTTATCGAAGTGGGTCCTTGTGTGGTTACACAGATCAAGACTTGGAGAAAGATGGCTACGAAGCTGTACAGTTGGGTTTCCAAGAGAAGAAAGAGAAGCACACGACACAGCCTGAGATGGGTCACTTCAAGAAAGCCGGTGTAGCACCTCAAAGACACTTGGCCGAGTTCAAGAATTTCGAAACTGAGTACAAGTTGGGTGACGTGATCACTGTAGATTTCTTGGAAGACGCAGGTTTCGTGGATGTAGTGGTACATCAAAAGGTAAAGGTTTCCAAGGTGTAGTAAAACGTCATGGTTTTGGTGGTGTAGGTCAGACTACTCACGGTCAGCATAACCGTGCTCGTAAGCCGGGTTCTATCGGTGCTTGTTCTTACCCCGCAAAGGTATTTAAGGGCATGCGAATGGGCGGCCAGATGGGTAACGAACGTGTAACCGTTCAGAATCTTCAAGTGATCAAGGTAATGCCGGAACACAACCTTTTATTGGTAAAGGGATCTGTTCCAGGAGCAAAAGGTTCAATCTTATTAATTGAAAAGTAATGGAACTGAGCGTATTTAATATTAAAGGTGAAGATACCGGAAGAAAGGTAACTTTGAACGATGCGATCTTCGGCATTGAACCCAACGATCATGCTATTTACTTGGACGTAAAGCAGTATTTGGCAAATCAACGTCAGGGAACGCATAAGTCTAAAGAGAGAAGCGAAGTATCTGGTAGTACACGTAAGCTGATCCGTCAGAAAGGTGGTGGTGGCGCACGTCGTGGTGATATTAACTCTCCGGTGTTGGTTGGTGGTGGCCGTGTATTCGGTCCGAAGCCTCGTGATTATGAGTTCAAGCTGAACAAGAAAGTAAAATCTTTGGCTCGTAAGTCAGCATTGAGCTACAAGGCAAAGAACAATGCGATTGTTGTCGTAGAGGATTTCACAATGGAAGCTCCTAAGACTAAAGAATTTATAACAATTGCTAAAAACTTGAAAGTGGCTGATAAAAAGTTACTTATGGTTTTACCGGAGAAGAATAATTTAGTATATTTGTCCGCTCGAAATTTAGAGAAGGCAAGTGTAATAACTGCTTCTGAACTAAATACATACGCTGTGTTAAACGCTGTTAATTTGGTTTTAACGGAAAGTTCAGTCGCTGTTGTTGAACAAAATTTTAAAGCATAAGGAGTAGAATAATGGGAATTATTATTAAGCCTATAGTAACTGAGAAACAAACAGCGATCACAGAGAAATTTCCGAATCGCTATGGTTTTCGTGTTTCTCCTGATGCCAACAAATTGGAGATTAAGAAAGCTGTAGAGGATATGTACAGTGTTACAGTAGTTGATGTTAACACCATCAACTACTCTGGAAAGCGTAAAAGCCGTTATACAAAATCAGGTATCATCAACGGCAAGCAAGCTGCTTTCAAGAAAGCGATCGTAACGTTGAAAGAAGGAGAAACAATTGATTTCTTTAGTAATATCTAAAAAGAGAAATGGGAATACGTAAATTAAAGCCCACGACACCGGGGCAGAGACACAAAGTTATTGGTGCATTTGATAAAATCACTGCAAGTACACCAGAGAAGTCTCTTGTAGTAGGTAAGAAGAGTACAGGTGGACGTAACAACACTGGTAAGATGACAATGCGTTATATCGGTGGCGGTCACAAACAAAAGTACAGAATTATCGATTTCAAGAGAAACAAAGATGGCATTCCTGCGACAGTAAAGTCTATCGAGTATGATCCTAACCGTTCATCTCGTATCGCTTTGTTGTATTATGCGGACGGAGCAAAGAGCTATATCATCGCTCCGAACGGATTGGAAGTTGGCCAAACAGTGGTTTCAGGTAGCGACGCCGCTCCTGAGGTAGGTAATACTTTGCCTATGGCAAATATTCCCGTTGGTACTATTATTCACAATATTGAGCTTCGTCCTGGACAGGGTGCCAAAATGGTACGTTCCGCAGGTGCATTCGCTCAGCTGACTTCAAAGGAAGGCGCTTATGCGATTATTAAGATGCCTTCTGGTGAAACTAGAAAGATTCTTGCGGCTTGTAAGGCTACAATTGGCGCAGTTGGCAACTCAGACCATGCTCTTGAAAATCAGGTAAGGCCGGTCGCTCTAGATGGTTAGGTCGTCGTCCTCGCAACCGTGGTGTTGTTATGAACCCGGTTGATCACCCAATGGGTGGTGGTGAAGGTCGTTCTTCCGGAGGTCATCCTAGATCCCGTAATGGCTTATATGCTAAGGGCTTGAAGACTAGAGCTCCTAAGAAGCATTCTTCAAAGTATATTATTGAAAGAAGAAAGAAATAATCTGATTAATTAAGTAAACTATGAGTCGTTCGCTAAAAAAAAGGCCCGTATATTAATGTAAAGCTTGAGAAGAAGTTCTGGCAATGAATGAGTCAGGAAAGAAAGCCGTAGTTAAGACATGGGCAAGAGCTTCAATGATTTCGCCTGATTTCGTAGGCCATACTATTGCAGTTCATAATGGAAATAAATTTATTCCTGTTTTCGTAACCGAGAATATGGTAGGCCACAAGTTGGGAGAGTTCTCACCGACACGTACTTTCCGCGGTCACGCCGGTAACAAGAAGAAATAATATCGGTAGTAACAGGAATTCAGGAATCTGAAAATAAAAAGAATCGAATAAAATGGGTGCTAGAAAAAGAATATCAGCTGAAGCAAGAAAAGAAGCCCAAAAGACCATGTATTTCGCGAAGTTGAACAATGTTCCTACCTCTCCTCGTAAGATGCGTTTGGTAGCAGACATGATTCGCGGTATGGAAGTATTCCGTGCGCTTGGTGTTTTGAAGTTTTCTAACAAGGAAGCTGCAGCAAGAGTAGAAAATTGCTTCGTTCAGCAATCGCAAACTGGGAACAGAAAAATGAACGTAAAGCAGAAGCAGGAGAGTTATGCGTATCTTCAATCAGCGTTGATTGCGCTACTACGTTGAAGAGAATGCGTCCGGCTCCTCAAGGAAGAGGTTACAGAATTCGTAAACGCTCGAACCACGTAACTCTGTTTGTTGATACACTTAGTAAAAACGATAGTCAAAATTAATTTGTAGATGGGACAAAAGGTTAATCCGATTAGTAATCGTTTAGGAATTATCCGTGGTTGGGATTCCAATTGGTATGGCGGTAAGAATTACGGGGATACTTTGCTGGAAGATAGCAAAATCCGTAAATATTTGAATGCCCGTCTTGCAAAAGCTAGTGTATCTCGTATCGTTATTGAACGTACGCTTAAGTTGATCACGATCACTGTTTGTACGTCACGTCCGGGTATCATCATCGGTAAAGGTGGTCAGGAAGTTGATAAGTTGAAGGAAGAGTTGAAGAAGATCACTGATAAAGAAGTGCAGATCAACATCTTCGAGGTGAAGAGACCTGAATTGGACGCTGTTATCGTAGCAAACAACATCGCACGTCAGCTTGAAGGTAAAATCGCATATCGTCGTGCGGTAAAGATGGCTATCGCCTCTACCATGAGAATGGGCGCCGAAGGTATAAAGATTCAAATCTCTGGTCGTTTGAATGGCGCTGAAATGGCTCGTTCGGAAATGTATAAGGAAGGAAGAACTCCGTTGCACACTCTTAGAGCAGATATCGACTATGCTTTGGCTGAGGCCTTGACAAGTTGGTTTGCTGGGTGTTAAGGTTTGGATCTGCCGTGGTGAGGTTTATGGCAAGCGCGATCTTGCTCCTTCTTTCACTGCTGCCAAGGAGACAGGCCGTAGAAACGACAATGCCGGTGGCAACAGAGACAAGAACTTCAAGAGAAAAAGAGCTAATCGTTAAACGTTAGAATTTAAGTAGAGATGTTACAACCAAAGAAAACCAAGTTCAGAAGACAGCAGAAAGGTCGCATGAAGGGCGAAGCTCAACGTGGCAACCAGCTGGCCTCGGTTCTTTTGGAATAAAGTCATTAGAGAATAAATGGATTACCGGTCGTCAGATCGAGGCTGCCCGTATCGCCGTTACACGTTATATGCAACGTCAGGGGCAGGTTTGGGTTCGTATCTTCCCGGATAAGCCAATCACGAAGAAGCCTGCAGAGGTTCGTATGGGTAAAGGTAAGGTAATCCTGAGGGATTTGTTGCGCCTGTTACTCCGGGTCGTCTGATTTTCGAGATCGAAGGTGTTCCCTTTGATATCGCTAAGGAAGCGTTGCGCCTTGCCGCACAAAAACTTCCGGTTACAACCAAGTTTGTTGTGAGACGTGATTATGACATGCAAAATCAAAATGCGTAATTGTTATGAAGATTGCAGAAATTAGAGAACTAAGCACGAAAGAGTTGCTAGAGAGAGTAGATGCAGAGGTTGCGGCCTATGATCAGAAGAAGATTAACCATAGCATCTCGCCTATGATAATCCTTCTCAGATTAAACAGCAACGCAGATTGATTGCGCGCATGAAAACAGAATTGCGCCAGAGAGAACTTAACAACAAATAATTGAGCCTGATGGAAACTAGAAATTTAAGAAAAGAAAGAACGGGCGTGGTAACGAGCAACAAGATGGATAAAAGCATCACGGTTGCCATTAAATGGAAGGAAAAACACCCCATTTATGGAAAGTTCGTTAATAAGACGAAGAAATATCATGCTCACGACGAAAATAACGAATGCAACATTGGCGATACCGTAAAGATTATGGAGACTCGTCCTTTGAGCAAGACTAAAAGATGGAGATTAGTTCAAATAATCGAAAGGGCTAAGTAAGATGATACAACAAGAATCAAGACTAGTAGTAGCAGATAACAGTGGAGCTAAGGAAGCTTTGTGTATCCGTGTTTTGGGCGGAACGAGAAAGCGTTATGCCACTGTAGGTGATGTGATCGTAGTAGCAATCAAAAGCGTAATCCCAGCTAGCGACGTTAAGAAGGGTGCTGTTTCTAAGGCTATCATCGTTCGTACTAAGAAAGAGATCCGCCGTCCGGATGGTTCTTATATCCGTTTCGATGATAACGCTTGCGTATTATTGAATGCCGGTGGCGATATCCGTGGTAGCCGTATCTTCGGTCCGGTTGCCAGAGAGCTTCGTGCAACAAACATGAAAATTGTATCACTTGCACCTGAAGTGCTTTAATCTCGTAAAATTTAAAGTAATGAGTAAATTACATATCAAAAAAGGCGATATAGTATTTGTTAATGCCGGCGAGGACAAAGGTAAGACAGGTCGTGTTTTACAGGTACTTGTAAAAGATAATCGTGCGATTGTCGAAGGTATTAATGTGGTATCAAAGCATACCAAGCCTAATGCGAAGAATCCTCAAGGAGGAATCGAAAAGAAGGAAGCTCCTATTCATCTTTCTAACCTTAACGTGGTTGACCCGAAATCTGGTAAAGCTACACGTATCGGCCGTAAGTTGAATGAGAAGGGTGCTTTAGTGCGTTATTCTAAAAAATCAGGGGAGGAAATTAAGTAATGAGCAATACTGCCAGTCTTAAGAAAGAATACCAAGACAGAATTGTTCCTGCCTTAACGAAGGAGTTCGGTTACAAATCCGTGATGCAGGTACCTGTTTTGAAGAAAATCGTGATTAATCAGGGATTAGGTATGGCTACGGCTGACAAGAAGATCATCGATATCGCTATCAGCGAGTTGTCTACGATCACCGGTCAAAAAGCTGTCGCTACCGTATCTAAAAAGGATATCTCTAACTTTAAGTTGCGTAAGAAGATGCCGATCGGTGTGATGGTGACATTACGTCGTGAGCAGATGTACGAGTTCTTGGAGAGACTTGTTCGTGTCGCTCTTCCTCGTATCCGCGACTTCAAGGGAATTGAGAGTAAGTTAGACGGAAGAGGCAATTATACACTCGGTATTCAGGAACAAATCATTTTTCCTGAAATAAATATCGATAATATTACCAAAATATTGGGAATGAATATTACCTTTGTGACCTCTGCGAAAACAGACGAAGAAGGTTATGCTCTTTTGAGAGAATTTGGATTGCCTTTTAAAAACGGAAAAAAGACTAAAGTAGTTATGGCTAAGGAATCAATGAAGGCCCGTGAGGTTAAAAGAGCAAAGCTTGTTGCTAAGTATGCCGCTAAAAGAGCTCAGCTTAAGGCAGAAGGTAACTATGAGGCTTTGCAGGCTTTACCTAAAAATGCTTCTCCTGTACGTTTGCACAACCGTTGCAAGATTACAGGACGTCCGAAAGGGTATGTACGCCAGTTCGGTATTTCTCGTATCCAATTGCGTGAAATGGCATCTAATGGTTTAATCCCGGGTGTAAAGAAAGCAAGTTGGTAAGAGTTTTTTTAGTTTAAATATTGTCCGGGTGGCCGGATCAATTTAATTAATTATTTATATGACAGATCCTATTGCAGATTATTTGACAAGATTGCGTAACGCAATCAAAGCGAAGCACAGAGTTGTTGAGGTGCCGGCGTCAAATTTAAAGAAAGAGATCACTAAGATCCTTTTCGACAAGGGCTACATTCTTAATTTTAAGTTTGTAGAGGATGGTCCTCAAGGTACGATCAAGATCGCCTTGAAGTATGACCTAGTAAACAAAGTTAATGCGATTAAGAAACTTGAGAGAGTTTCTACGCCCGGTTTGCGTAAGTACACTGGTTACAAAGAAATGCCGAGAGTATTGAATGGTTTAGGTATTGCTGTTCTTTCTACTTCTAAAGGTGTGATGACTGACAAAGAGGCCCGCGATCTGAAGATCGGTGGCGAGGTATTATGTTACGTTTATTAATTAGGAGGGAAGAAGAATGTCAAGAATAGGAAAATTACCAATTCATGTACCGGCTGGTGTTACAGTTACAATTAAGGATAATGTAGTAACAGTTAAAGGCCCTAAAGGTGAACTTGTACAGGAAGTGAATCCTGATATTAACGTTACTTTGGAAGACGGAGTTATCCATTTAACAAGACCTACTGATGATAAGAATCATCGTGCGTTACACGGTTTGTATCGTTCTTTGATCAACAACATGGTTGTTGGCTGCTCAGAGGGATATAAGAAGGAGCTTGAGTTAGTAGGTGTTGGTTACCGTGTTTCAAATACAGGTCAGTTATTGGATCTTTCTTTAGGTTATACTCACAATATCTATTTGCAGTTGCCGAAGGAAGTGAAAGTTGAGACGAAGTCTGAGAGAAATAAGAACCCTCTTATTATCCTTGAATCGGCTGACAAACAATTATTAGGTCAGATTTGTGCGAAGATCCGTTCATTCAGAATGCCTGAACCGTATAAAGGTAAGGGTATTAAGTTCGTGGGTGAAGAGATTCGCAGAAGTCTGGTAAGTCAGCAGGTAAGTAATCTACGTAAACTGAAATTATCATGACAACGAAGCTAGAAAGAAGATTAAAAATAAAAGCAGGCGTACGCGGCAAAATCTCAGGAACTACTGAGCGTCCGCGCCTGACTGTGTTTAGAAGCAACAAGCAAATCTACGCACAGGTGATAGATGATACTACAGGCAAGACTTTAGCCGCTGCTTCATCTTTGAAATTAGATGTTAAGGCTCCGAAAAAGGAGATCGCTGCTAAGGTTGGTGAATTAATCGCTAAAGGCGCTCAGGAAGCTGGCGTTCAGACAGTGGTTTTCGACCGTAATGGTTACCTGTATCACGGGAGAATTAAAGAATTAGCAGATGCTGCACGTAACGGCGGCCTTAAATTTTAATGAAGATGGCAAATAATAGAGTTAAATCGACCAACGACTTAGAGTTGAAGGACAGACTGGTTGCAATCAACCGTGTAACTAAGGTTACAAAAGGTGGACGTACATTCAGTTTTGCTGCTATCGTTGTAGTAGGAAACGAGGATGGTATCGTTGGCTGGGGATTAGGTAAAGCTGGTGAGGTAACGACAGCTATCGCTAAAGGTGTAGAAGCTGCTAAGAAGAACTTGATCAAGGTTCCGGTACACAAAGGTACGATCCCTCACGAACAATTAGCTAAATTCGGTGGTGCTCAAGTGCTGATTAGACCGGCATCTCACGGTACCGGTGTTAAGGCTGGTGGTGCTATGCGTGCCGTATTGGAGAGCGTAGGTATTACAGACGTTTTGGCAAATCTAAAGGTTCTTCCAACCCTCATAACTTGGGTGAAAGCTACTATCGCTGCGCTAGGTGAGTTGAGAAGCCCGTTCGATGTTGCTCAGAACAGAGGTGTTGCTGTTGAAGTATTAGAGTATAGGGGGATAAGTTTATGGCGACTATTAAAGTAAAGCAAGTTAAAA
>ENA-OQDF01000960-OQDF01000960.1-human-gut-metagenome-genome-assembly--contig:-NODE-960-length-11945-cov-1.617025_pt1 | contig 11945 bp, 13 predicted proteins | sample MGYA00242769_ERZ504597 | MGnify/ENA primary metagenome ERZ504597 (study PRJEB26092, sample SAMD00036305) | human gut metagenome | host: Homo sapiens | study: EMG produced TPA metagenomics assembly of...
CCAAATTTAGCACAAAGCGTTTATTTCTATTGAATTGAAGCGTTACTAATAATTCCCTTTTTCTTGATAAACGCATGTGAGAGATTCGGATGTTATATCTTTTTCTTTCCACACCTTGACTTGTTCGGCCATCAAAGTTTCTCTAATGCAACTTGTACTTGCTTCAATTCTTTTTGAGGTGCCTCAATTAAACGTTGCGTCCCATTCTTTTTATCAATCATAAAGCTCGTGTAATAATTGTTCATACCCTTGACATACAAAATGTATGTTAAAGTTTTCAATGGAATATCTATGGCTTTGGCCAAATCCACACGAGTTTTCATACCATTAAATATCGTCATTAAAATCCTTTCAAATAAAAAAGTGTGTGGCAACTCATTATGCATATGACGCACGAGTACGCCATTACACTCGACAATAAGATGCGATGGATGCAAATCTCCCTCACATATTCGTCAATGCCTGCGAATCACAGGCCCAAAATCTTGCCACACACTTAACATTATTATATATGGACGCTCTGCAACAGTCAATCTACAAAATATTACAGTCACGTTATGATTTCATCTTCCACTGACACCAGCATTGAATTTTCCGAAGAAAACAAATAATCCGAACCCATCTCCTATCGGAAACAAGTTCGGATTATTTTGTTTGGTCCGAGTGGCGAGAATCGAACTCACGGCCTCTTGAACCCCATTCAAGCGCGCTACCAAAACTGCGCTACACCCGGATATCGACCGCCGCTTCCCTACCGAAGCGTGGCGACATGAAATATTATACTCAGATACAGCAGTTTTGTCAACAGATTTTTACAATTTTCTTTGCTTTTTCGTAAAAAGTCTGATTTTTGCGAAAGTACGCGCTTTATTTATTTTGCTCTTTTTCTTGCAGGAGCTTGTCTTTTTCCAAAAGCGGTTTCAGATATTGACCGGTAAAGCTGCCTGGCACCTCTGCCACCTGTTCGGGCGTGCCTTCGGCCACGATCTCGCCGCCTGCACTGCCGCCTTCAGGGCCAAGGTCAATGATATGGTCGGCACACTTGATAAGATCCAGATTGTGCTCGATGACAATAACCGTGTTGCCCGCATCTACCAGCTTCTGCAGCACCTCGATCAGGCGGTGCACATCTGCAATATGCAGGCCGGTAGTAGCTCGTCCAGAATATACACGGTCTTGCCAGTGCTGCGGCGGGCCAACTCATTGGCCAGCTTCACGCGCTGTGCTTCGCCGCCGGAAAGGGTGGTGGCGCTCTGGCCCAGTGTTACATAACCAAGACCCACGTCCAGCAGGGTCTGCAGTTGCGGGCGATCTTGGGCTGGTTGGAAAAGAATACCACTGCTTCCTCCACGGTCATGTTCAGCACATCGGAGATGGTCTTTTCCTTATACTTCACTTCCAGCGTTTCGCGGTTGTAACGCGCACCCTTGCATACCTCGCAGCACGTACACATCCGGCAGGAAGTGCATCTCGATCTGCAGAATACCGTTGCCCTCACAGGCTTCGCAGCGGCCGCCCTTGACATTAAAACTGAAACGCCCCGGGCCGTAACCGCGCATTTTGGCATCCTGTGTCTGGGAGAATACCGTGCGGATATCATTGAACACACCGGTATAAGTGGCCGGATTGGAGCGCGGCGTACGGCCAATGGGCTGCTGGTCGATACCGATGACCTTATCCACAAATTCCAGCCCTTCTACCCCATCGCATTTGCCTGCGCGGGAACGCGCACCGTTCAGCTCGCAGGCAAGCGTCTTATACAGAATTTCGTTGATGAGGCTGGACTTGCCGGAGCCGGAAATGCCGGTAACGCAAATAAACTCTCCCAGCGGGAATTTCACGTCGATATTGCGCAGGTTATTTTCCCGTGCACCCCGTACAGTAAGGTAATTGCCGTTGCCGGTGCGGCGGGTCTGCGGTACGGCAATGCGTTTGCGGCCGGAGAGATAATCGCCGGTGATACTGCGCTTTGCCTTGCAGATGTCCTTCACGCTGCCAGCGGCTACGATCTCACCGCCATGCACGCCTGCGCCCGGGCCTACATCCACGATATAATCCGCGCTGCGCATGGTATCTTCATCATGCTCCACCACAATGACTGTGTTGCCGAGGTCGCGGAGATTTTTCAGGGTGGCAATAAGCTTGTCGTTATCGCGCTGATGCAAGCCGATGGACGGCTCGTCCAGCACATAGAGCACGCCGGAAAGCGCACTGCCGATTTGAGTGGTCAGGCGGATGCGCTGGCTCTCGCCGCCGGAAAGAGTGCCTGCTGAGCGGGCCAGCGTGAGATAATCCAGACCCACGCTCTGCAAAAACTGCAGGCGATTCCGGATTTCCTTTATGATCTGCCCGCCAATCTGCTTCTGTTTTTCGGTCAGGTTCGGTTCGTTCTCGGCAATGAATTTCAGCTCGTCCCGGATGGACATCTCGCAGAAATCGCTGATGTTCTTATCCCCGATGGTCACAGCCAGCACCACGGGTTTCAGGCGCTTGCCGTGGCAGTCCGGGCACTCCACGCCGGACATGAAGCTGCCGATTTCTTCCTTCATCCACTCGCTGTTGGTCTCGCGGAAGCGGCGCTCAAGGTTCTCCACGATGCCCTCAAAGGTATTATAGTACACACCGCTGCCGAACTCATTCGTGCGGTGCATCTCAATTTTTTCGCCATTGGTTCCGTACAGCAACGCATTGACAGCTTCGGTGCTCATCTCTTTGATGGGCGTATCCAGCGTAAAACCGTACTTTTTGCCAAGGCCAAGGTAATACATTTCGGATACAGACCCTCGGCATAGTACCAGCGCTGGCCTTGATGGCACCCTCACGGATGGAAAGGTTCCGGTTGGGCAGGATGCGTTCCTCGTCCACCCGCATAAAAGTGCCAAGGCCGGTACACTTTTCGCAGGCTCCCAGCGGGTTATTGAAGGAGAAGAGCCGCGGCGACAGGTCGCTGATGGAAATGCCATGCTCCGGGCAGGCAAAGTTCTGGCTGAAGGTCATACAATCGCCGCCGATCACGTCCACTTCGGCGATGCCGCCGGTAAGCGCCAGCGCGGTTTCCAGCGAATCTGCCAGACGGCCCCGGATGCCTTGCGCATGGCAAGGCGGTCCACCACGATCTCCACCGTATGCTTGATGTTCTTTTCCAGCTTGATCTCTTCGTCAAGATCATACAGGTTGCCGTCGATCTTCACACGAGCATAGCCACCGCGGCGGGCAGCATCCAGCTCTTTCTGCTGGGTGCCTTTGCGCTGGCGCACCACAGGAGCCAGCACCTGAAACTTCGTACCTTCGTCCAGTTTGAGCACCGCGTCCACCATTTCGTCCACGGTCTGCTGGCTGATCACCCGCCCGCACACCGGGCAGTGGGGCACGCCCACGCGGGCGTACAGAAGTCGCAGATAATCGTAGATCTCCGTCACGGTTCCCACGGTGGAACGCGGGTTGTGGCTGGTGGTTTTCTGGTCGATGGAAATTGCCGGTGATAGGCCGGTAATTTCGTCCACATCGGGCTTGTCCATGCGGCCCAAAAACATGCGTGCGTAGCTGGAAAGGCTTTCCACATAGCGGCGCTGGCCGTCGGCATAGATGGTGTCGAACGCAAGGCTCGACTTGCCCGAACCGGAAAGGCCGGTCATGACGATCAGCTTTTCCCTCGGGAGGGTCAGGTTAACATTTTTCAGGTTGTGCTCGCGGGCACCTTTGATGACGATTTTATCGTTTGCCAAGGTATTTTCTCCCTTTTCGTTGTGTCTGTGAATGATTCTGTTTGCGCTCCGTTTCTGCCGCAGAGTCCACCGTCGGGTTCTCGCCCCGGCGCAGTCGGTCGATTTGGTCACGCAGGAAGGCCGCGTGCTCAAACTCCAGCAGCTTCGCCGCTTCCTTCATCTCACGGGTCAGGCGCTCGATGGCGGCCTCCCGCTCCATCCTGCCCATGCGGCGGGTGTTCAGCTTAGCGTTCTCCGCTTTATCGCTGATCTCGATGCTGTCTGCAATGGCCTTGACGATGGTTTTTGGCACGATGCCATGTTCTTTATTGTAGGCCATCTGGATGGCGCGGCGGCGCTCGGTCTCGGTGATGGCGCGGTCCATGCTGTCGGTGACGACATCCGCGTACATGATGACAAGGCCCTCGGCATTGCGGGCCGCGCGGCCAATGGTCTGGATCAGGCTGGTCTCGCTGCGCAGAAAGCCCTCCTTGTCGGCATCCAGAATGGCCACAAGGCTCACCTCGGCAGGTCAAGACCCTCGCGCAGCAGGTTGATGCCCACCACAACATCAATGGAGCCAAGGCGCAGGTCCTTGATGATCTCCATGCGCTCAAAGGTGTCCACCTCGTGGTGCATATACTTGACTTTGATGCCCTGTTCGGTAAGGTAGTCGGTCAGGTCTTCGGCCATTTTCTTGGTCAGGGTGGTCACGAGAACGCGCTCGTGCCGCTGGATGCGGGTATTGATCTCGCCCAACAGATCCACCACCTGCCTTCCACCGGGCGCACCGAAATGAGCGGGTCCAAAAGGCCGGTGGGGCGGATGACCTGCTGCGCCACCTGCGTGCTGTTCTGCCGCTCGTAGTCGCCGGGCGTAGCCGAAACGAAGATCATCTGGTTCAGCTTGGACTCCACTTCCTCGAACTTGAGCGGGCGGTTATCGAAGGCGGACGGCAGGCGGAAGCCGTACTCCACCAGCGTTTTTTGCGGGCATAGTCGCCGCCATACATGGCGCGCACCTGCGGCAGGGTAACATGGCTCTCGTCCACAAACAGCAGAAAATCATCCGGGAAATAATCCAGCAGAGTGGTGGGCATACTGCCCGGCGCACGGCCGGAGAGCACCGCCGAATAGTTCTCGATGCCTTTGCACATGCCAACCTCGTTAAGCATCTCAATGTCGTAATTGGTGCGCTGGGCAATGCGCTGCGCCTCGATCAGCTTGCCCTCGGCGGTGAACTGCTTCACCTGTGCGTCGCACTCGGCGCGGATCTTTTCCAGTGCTGCGGCCTTCTTCTCGGCGCTGACGATATAGTGGCTGGCCGGGAAGATGGCTACATGCTTGACTACATTCTGTTTGGCCCCGGTGAGAGGGTTGAACTCCGTGATGCGGTCGATCTCGTCCCCAAAAAATTCCACACGGATGGCAAGCTCGCTCATATAGGCAAGGTAGATGTCCACGATATCGCCGTGCACACGGAACTTGTTGCGCACAAAATTCACGTCGTTGCGCTCATATTGCAGAGTGACCAGCTTCTGGCACAGCTCGTCCCGCTCCATCTGCATGCCGGGGCGCAGGCTGATGACCATGCTGCGGTAGTCGATGGGGTCGCCCAGCGAGTAGATGCAGGAAACCGATGCTACAATGATCACATCCCGCCGCTCCGAAAGCGCCGCTGTGGCCGAATGGCGCAGGCGGTCGATCTCGTCGTTGATGGCGCTGTCCTTTTCAATATAGGTATCCGTGCTGGGGATATAGGCTTCCGGCTGGTAGTAATCGTAGTAGGAGACGAAATACTCCACCGCGTTGTTGGGGAAAAACGACCGGAACTCGGTGCACAGCTGGGCCGCCAGCGTTTTGTTGTGGGCCAGAACCAGCGTGGGCCGGTTGCATTTTGCAATAACATTTGCCATGGTAAAGTCTTTCCGCTGCCGGTAACACCCAGCAGGGTCTGGCAGCGGTCGCCCCGCTCCACGCCTTTCACCAGTGTTTCAATGGCCTGCGGCTGGTCGCCGGTGGGCTGGTAAGAGGATACCAGTTCAAATTTTTCGTCTGCCATCTTCCCTCTCCTCTCCGGCCCTCGCGCAAAGAACCACAATCAGTTGTATTTTACGGTTTGATTATAGCACACCAGTTTTATAATGTAAACACTTTTTTGTTGTTTCACAGATCAAGGCCAGAAAAGCGTACCTGTTTTAAAGTCATAGATCGGCAGGCGGTTTGCGTCCCGCATGGAGAAATACTCCGTATCGGTCAGGATGAAGTGATCCAGCAGATGGATGTTCACAAGGCCCAATGCCCGGGCAATATTGCCAGTGGCCTCCAGATCCTCCATGGAGGGCAAGGCCGCACCGTTGGGGTGGTTGTGGCTGAGCACCACCGTGTCGGTGCCGCCCTTGATGGCCGCAGACACCACATCCTTGATGTCCAGACTTACCCGGTCGGTGGTGCCTTCCCGCAGCCAGACCGCCGCGCGCACCCGCTTACGGCTGTCCAGACTGACCAGCATTGCACGCTCGTAATCCGACCACGCAAACTTCGCCATCAGATAGCTGCCCATCTGCTCCGTAGTTCTGATGCAGCGGGTGGTGCTGGTACGGCTGCGGCCATAGTAGCGGCTGATCTCCGGCAGCAGATGCAGCATCCGGGCTGTGGCCGGGCCTACGCCCTCCACAGTGCACAGCTCTTCCTCGCTGGCTTCCAGCACAGCGGCAAAATCGCCAAAGCGGTCGATCAGGTCATGAGCGATGCCGTTGGTGTCCTTCTGGGCGTTGGTGAGGTACAGTACATATTCCAGCGCTTCGTGCTCGGCCAGACTGTCCAGACCGTAGTTCTGCACCCGTTCGCGCATCCGCTGGCGGTGTCCCTGATGCCGTTTGTGTTCTGCCATTGCGGTACTCTCCTTCTGATTCATTCCTTATAATAGTACCATTTTGCGCCCGGAACTCAAGCTTTGCGGTAAAATAGTTTTGATCCGGGGCGTTTCCGCGTTGACTTGCAGCCAAGGCTGTATTACTATAAAGGTATCTCTTGAAAATTGAGGAACATTTATGAAACAATATACCGCAACCGCCAACGACGACGGCGTTCGTCTTTCCCGCTTTGTGCAGAGCGTGACCCGCGATTTTCCCACCAGCCTTTTGTACAAGAGCTTCCGCAATAAGCGCGTGAAGGTAAACGGAAAAAAGGCCGTGCCGGAGTACCGCATTCAGGCAGGCGACCTGATCGAGCTGTACATCAACGACGAGTTTTCCCGCCGGAAGGCGCAAAACCGTGCAGAAGGCCGCGCCGAAAAAAAGCAGAATCAGCCCAAGGTCAATGTCATTTATGAGGACGAAAACATTGCTGTGCTGTACAAACCCACCCACTTTGTGCCATAGCGACCGCACCGGCGATGCAAACCTTGTGGACGCTTTTACCCAGTATCTGGCCGAAAAAGGCGAGTACGACCCCCACGGCGAGAACCGGTTCAAGCCCGGCATTTGCAACCGGCTGGACCGCGGCACCGAAGGCCTTGTGATCGCCGCCAAGAGCTACACCGCCCTGCGGGACATGAACGAGATCATCCGCACTGACCTACTCAAAAAGGAGTACTACACCATCACGGTGGGTATCCCGCAGTCCGGGCGGTTCACCGCATGGTGGGAGCACGACGAGAAGAACAACAAGGTAAGCATCCATGCACACCAGTCGCAGGACGAGCGCCGCAAGCAGATCATTACGGACGTGGACGTACTGCGCACCGCCGGGCCGTTCGCCCTGTGCAAGATCGGCCTTGTCACCGGCCGCACCCACCAGATCCGTGCACATCTGGCCTATCTGGCCGTCCGGTTCTGGGCGACATCAAGTACGGCAACCGCAAGATGAACGAGCGCACCGGCACCAAAACGCAGGCCCTGTGCGCTGTGCGGGTCACTTTCCTTGATATTCCCGAGGAAAACACCCTGCATTATCTCTCCGGCAAGGTCGTCAAGCTGAAGGACCCCCAGATCGTAAAGCAGTTCGATGCGCTGGATAAGAGCAAGAACAGCGAGGAAAACCACCCTGCATAAAGTGGAAACAAAAAAGCGGCCGCTGTACTTTACCGTACAGCAGCCGTTTTTCTCTTTGTTCTTTACTTTTTGTCGGAGTCCTGCTCCGCCTTTTCCTGCGATTCCTGTTCACGGCGCAGCTCTTTGATGCGCTTTCTCTCGCTCTGGACATGGGCCAAGGCCAGCTGAAGCCCTCGTTCTCACGGCACCATTTGACCAGCGGATAGAAGCGAAAGCCAGACCGAAGAGGTACAGCAGAGCGTACAGCAGGGCATCCAGCGTGATGAGTGCATCCAGTGCACCGATCACCGCCACCACGCAGCCTGCCTTCAAAAAGAACAGGCCGTTCTGGCGGCAGTATTCCTCAAAGTGCTCCGCTTTGACGCACGGCGGCCCTGATCGCCCCAGACACGGGGATTTTCATGACCGAATAGCCGTAGAATACCATCATCAGGCCAAGGGTGAGCTGAAAGCCAAAAAACATTTATGATACCTCTTAATCTTCAAACAGCGGCTTCATCAGGGGCAGGAAATCCAGCGTTGCAAAGTAATCGCGCGGCGTCTCGGCACGGCGGATCAAACGGTGGGTGCCATCCTCGCACAGCAGCACTTCGCGCTGCGCAGCTTGCCGTTGTAGTTGTAGCCCATGGCAGAGCCGTGTGCACCGGTGTCGTGGATATAAATGATATCGCCAATGTCGATCTTGGGCAGCATCCGGTCAATGGCAAACTTGTCGTTGTTCTCGCACAGACCGCCCACCACATCGTACATATGGTCGCAAGGCTCATTTTCCTTACCCAGCACAGTGATGTGTGGTAAGCGCCGTACATGGCCGGGCGCATCAGGTTGGCTGCGCAGGCATCCAGACCGATGTATTCCTTATAGATGTGCTTTTCATGGATGGCAGTTGCCACCAGTGCGCCGTAGGGGCCGGTGGTAAAGCGGCCCATCTCAGTAAAGATGGCCACATCGCCCATGCCTGCGGGCACCAGAATTTCCTCAAACTTCTTGCGCACACCCTCGCCGATGGCCATGATATCGTTCTCGGTCTGCTCCGGGCGGTACGGGATGCCCACACCGCCGGACAGGTTGATATAACCGATGTGCACACCGGTGGCCTTCTGCACCCGGACAGCCAGCTGGAACAGGATACCTGCCAGCTCCGGGTAATACTCATCGGAAATGGTATTGGAAGCAAGGAAAGCGTGGATGCCGAAGTTCTTGGCACCCTTGGCGGCCAGCTTCTTGTAGCTTTCGATCATCTGCTCCTCGGTCATGCCGTACTTGGCATCGCCGGGCTTGTCCATGACCTGAAAGCCCTCTTCGCTCTCGCCCAGACTGAAGGTGCCGCCCGGGTTATAGCGGCAGAAGATGTTCTCCGGCACACCGGCGACACGCTCCAGAAATTCCACCATGGTGGCATCGTCCAGATTGATGTAGGAGCCCAGCTCGTAGGCCTTCTTCATATCCTCCACGGGAGTCTGGTTGGAGGAGAACATGATTTCGCTGCCGGAGAAACCGCACACCTCGCTGAGCATCAGCTCAGTCAGGGACGAGCAGTCCACGCCGCAGCCCTCCTCCTTGAGGATCTGCAGGATGACAGGGTTTGGCAGAGCCTTGACGGCAAAATACTCCTTGAAGCCTTTGTTCCAGCTGAATGCCTTGTTGATGCGGCGGGCATTTTCACGGATGCCCTTCTCATCGTAGACATGGAACGGCGTGGGCACATCCTGAATGATCTCCTGTGCCATCGCCTCGGTCAGAAACGGTTTCTTTTCCATAGTAACATCCCTCTCATTTTATATGCACGCGGCCGATCGCCGCAGTGGCATCAGTAGAAACTCCTTTCGTCATCGCTGATGCGATGCCACCCATTCCCCTTTTTGTCGCTGGCGCGACATCTGTTCCTCTCTTTGTCACCTGTGGTGACATTTTTCCCCGGCGCAGGAGAATCTGTCCCGGCCGGGGGGAAGTCTTTCTCAAAGAGGGAGGCTTTGCCGCACGGACAAGCTCCCTCTTTGAGGGGGCTGTCTGCGCAGCAGACTGGGGGAGTTTACAGCTTCAGATTCTGGCGGGTGGGGTGAAGGTCGGGATCATCTTTGCCAGCTGCTGCACCACACCCTCGTCGTTGTGCTCTGCCGCAGCGGCAAGCTCCTGCAGCTGCCCGTAGAACTCGGCCAGATCGATGCTGCGCGGCGAAGCCACAAAAATTTTATTGTGCTGGGTGCGGCGCATCTTATCCTGCTCCTCGTCCATCATCAGCTCTTCGTAGAGCTTCTCGCCCGGACGCAGACCCACGATCTTGATCTCCATATTCACGCCCGGCTCATAGCCGTAAAAGCGGATGAGCTGCTTGGCAAGATCCATGATCTTGACCGGCTCGCCCATGTCCAGCACATAGATATTGCCGCTCTCGGCCAGTGCACCGGCCTGCAGCACCAGCTGGGCCGCTTCCGGAATGGTCATAAAGTAGCGCTCAATGTTGGGGTCTGTCAGGGTGACAGGCCCGCCTTTTTTGATCTGGGCCTCAAACAGCGGAATGACGCTGCCGTGGCTGCCCAGCACATTGCCAAAACGCACAGCCACACACTTCATATCCGTGTTGCCCGCAAAGGTCTGGATGAGCATTTCGCAGATGCGCTTGGTACAGCCCATCACACTGGTGGGGTTCACAGCCTTATCGGTGGAAAGCTGCACGAACCGCTCCACGTCGTGTTCGCTGGCGCTCACCAGCAGATTTTTGGTGCCCAGAACATTGTTCTTGACCGCTTCTGCAGGGCTGACCTCCATCAGCGGCACATGCTTGTGTGCTGCCGCATGGAACACCACAGTGATGATATGTTTCAAAACCTCATCCAGACGCTTTTATCGCGGATGGAGCCAATGAGCACCGTTACCGGGATATCGACCGTACTTCTGCTGCAGCTCCATCAAAAGCTCATAGGCGCAGTTCTCGTAGATATCAAAAATAAGCAGCTTGCCGGGCTTGAAGCGCATCACCTGACGGCACAGTTCGCTGCCGATGGAGCCGCCGCCGCCCGTGACCAGAACGGTCTTGCCGGTGAGGTAGCCGGAGATCTGATCGGTGTCCAGTGTCACTTCCTCACGGGAGAGGAAGTCCGCCGGGTTCAACTCGCGGAAGGCTCCCTGCTGCGGTGTACCGCTGCCCACCAGCTGCGGGTCACTGAGCAGCTGCACCGCACAATGGGTGCTGACGCACAGATCGATGACATGGTTCAGCTTGCTGCCCTTCAGGGTAGGAATGGCGATGATGATGCTGTGGATGCCGTAGCGCTTGCACAGGTCCGGGATATCCTCCAGCGTGCCCTTCACCGGCACCCCGTGGATGGTCTGGTTGAGTTTTGTGGGATCATCGTCCACCGCCACCACCGCGTGACCATATTCCTTATTGGATTTGCACACGTTGATGGCCCATGCACCGGCTTCGCCTGCACCTACGATCATCACCGGACGGTTGGGGTCCTTGCTGGCAGCGCCGCGCAGCTTTTCGCCCAGCGGATGGTTCAAAAACAGCCTCCATGCCAGACGCTGCCGCCCACCAGCAGGAAGATGAGCACCGCCGCCATACAGTTGGCGGAGTTGAACAGCACGCCGTGGATGCACAGACGGTTGACACAGTAGACGACAACGGTAGCACAGCCACCGTTCCCGCCAGACGCATCAGGTCGCGTTCACCGGCATACTTCCACAGTACGGAGTACAGCCCGCTGAACAGAAAGCTGGCAATGTACACCGCCACGATCCATGGCAGATTTTCGTACAGAAGCTCACGGTTATGCGGCCACCAGGCAGCTTCCACTGCTCCGTCTGCCCGCAGCAGAAGCGCAAAATAAAAGCTGAATGCAACAATGGCTGCATCCAGCAGCACAAGCAGCGCCCGGCGCGCAAGCACCTGCGGGCGTGTTCTTTTTATCTTTCACAAAAAAGTCCTCTTTTTGCACACGGCGTAAAACGCCGCTGTTTTTGCCGGAAGGAGCTTCCGGCGTTCCGTCCTGCCCGGCGCACCAGACAGCCCTATCTTTATATTATACTCAGAACACTGCAGAATGTCCAGAAAATTTGAATCCGCTGCCAAACTCCCTCTATTTTTCGGTCTGCCGGGCCGGTGCGCAGCCCAGAGCGCGGCTGCTTCCTCTCCAAGGCCCAGCGGCCATGCCGCCGCAAAGCACGACCAGCGTCACTCCCGC
>ENA-OQDF01000961-OQDF01000961.1-human-gut-metagenome-genome-assembly--contig:-NODE-961-length-11935-cov-7.770156_pt1 | contig 11935 bp, 7 predicted proteins | sample MGYA00242769_ERZ504597 | MGnify/ENA primary metagenome ERZ504597 (study PRJEB26092, sample SAMD00036305) | human gut metagenome | host: Homo sapiens | study: EMG produced TPA metagenomics assembly of...
TTATGGAAAACGATTCACTGATAGAGGTACTCTCGTAAAAATGATCGAAGATTATATAGATTACTACAACAATAAACGCTTGCAAAGGAATCTTGGAATTTTAACGCCAATGGAAAAACATGAAATTTACTTGCAAGCTGCATAAAAACTGCCAGCAGATAAATTTCTACTGGCAGGAAAAATTTATATTTTTTCAATTGTCTACTTGACGGGGAGCGGTTCAGTGTGACTGTTCAGCCCTTTTCATAATTATTAAGATACCTTGGAAAAACCTGTTACTTTTTACAATTTAAAATTTGCTTTTCATTAGAGCGTGTCTGAAAAGGCTTGATGTATCCCAAACAAAGGGGTTCTGATTTCAAATCAGCGACTTATATGTTCTGTTCTCACCCTACTGTTTATCAGATTTTCCTTAATATTTATCTTATTTTTTGTATTTTATCACCGATTCGCAGATGGATTAATCTTCACCAAGATACCCTCTTCCAACTCCAGATAACCTTCCGTAAAATACAGACCTTCTCTCGCAGTCACTTTTGTTAATGTTCTTCCGTTTACGATAGCTTCTGTATTTTTCCAATGAATTCCCGCCAGCATTACATAAAGCTCTACTGTTTTTCCTGAAATTTGGAGCTGTATAGTTTCGCCATTTTTTTTCATGTCACAACATGTTTTGGCACCTGATCTCTCATACAGTGTTTCTTTTACGATGCTGTCATTCTGCGGCACCACAGCCAAAAGCATTTCTGTTTCCGATTCGCTCATGCTTTCTCCAAGTTTCAGATTCTCATTCAGTCGAAGTGGAAGAAAACTTCCTTCTCGAACGTACACCGGTATTTTATCAATTGGCACCTCAACGCTCCTCTGCACCGGACCGGAAATTTCATCATTTAAATTCCACAGACTAATCCACCGTCCCTCAGGAAAATAGATTTCCCGCTCTTCTGTTTCATCAGAAACCGGCGCAACCAGAAGATCTTCTCCGAAAAGATATTCGTCCCACACCTTTGTTGCTTCCTGATCTTCTGGATACATCATCGCAAGCGGACGCATCATCGGTATTCCCAGTTTGTGAGCTTCTGCTGCTACACTTACAATATATGGACGAAGATTTTCCCGCAGCCACGTATAATAACGATAAACTTTCACTGTAAAAGCATCGTATTCCCACGGCTCTCTCGGCTCCGTTCCATGGAAACGCATCAATGGACAAAATGCAGCATACTCTGTCCACCGGAGATATGTTTCCTGATCTGGGAATCCATCATAACCTCCCGCATCAACACCCCAGAATGGAAGTCCAGAAGCAGCTGCAGAAAGGCCTCCTGCAATCGCATATTTCAGTCCCTGGAAACTGGTCAGCTGATCCCCGCCGAACTGACACGCAAAGTGTTGAGATCCGGGTGCAGCGCCTCTTGTATAAAGAACATGGTCATCTCCATATTTTTGTTCAAATAACTCTCTATAATTTTTCGCATACTGATAGGCATACGCGTTATGCATCTCATCGCCGCGTCTTCCATCATAAAAAACTGCCTCGTCCGGTACAACATCTCCAAAGTCAACCATACTTCCACGAATACCTGCATCCATACGATCCTTCCACTGTGCTGCCAGAAGCTCTTTCGCACGCGGATGGGAGAAATCGATATACACCGGAAGTTTTTCTTCCTCATCATTTTTATTTCTCGTAATCGGAAGCTCCTCCTTCGGGCATTCCGGCAACAATTCCTGCGCCAATTCCTGCGTCATATTAGGGAACTGCCAGGAAAACACCTTGAATCCATGACGTTCTCCAAACGATACAACTTTGTATAATTCCTCTTTTTTATATTCTCCATAAAAGGTAGCTCCTGCTCCTTCTGCATAAAAGCCGGAATGCGGAATATCGAGTTCATGGAATTTTTTCATTGCCGCCATCTGCTCCAGCGCAATATCCTGTAACGGACCGTTTCTCCATCTTCCGCCGCCACCGCCAGCCCATGGTTCAAATACCCATTCCGGTGGGAAAATCGGAAGCCCTGTGAGCGTTCCGTAAGCAGTCATCGCCTCACGCGGTGTTCCGCTCCAAATATAAAAATCAAAGACATCTCCAAGTGCTTCCACCGAAAGATAGTCTTTCACAGCATCTCCCACATCCATCCGCATCCGATATGAAGTATTTGCAAAAAGCTGAAACCATCACTTGTGTGTACCAACGGAATGTTTTTATACGCCTGGTTTCCAATGGATGCAAGACATCCCTCACAAGCATCTCTCTGCCACAGTGCAACGGTTTTTCCATACTGGTTCACGCTGTCAAAACGTTCTCCAAATCCATAAATGGCACTGTTTTCCCGAATTGAAAATCGAATTCGTGAAGCCGAAACACTTTCCTTTTCAAATATAAACGAAATATTTTTCAGATTTGTGATTGCTTTTCTATCAATAGAAATTTCCAGTGTTTCTTTCTGGAGTATCATCTCATGCTCTTTGCTTCTGATTATATATGCATGCTCGGATTCTTCCACAGAAAATGCTTCCGGCTGTCCATCAAAGAAGCCTTTCTTTCCAGAGACCATTCGGAAACCACCGACCACAGGATAAATCATGAGCTCCCATGTTCTCTCTTTTGATTCAACACAAATCGTTACATGATCTTTTGTTTCCAGAACATGTCCAATTTCACTACATGATGTCCATTTTTCCAGATCCTGGTTTCCAAAGCTGTGATCCGCATACCACCATGCACTGCAAGTTCTTAAAAACGTAAGATAACGATCCAGCTCAGCAGCTGCTTCCTCCCATCGGTTTTCTCTTAACCGCTCATTCACTAAACGCTTTTCTACCCATGGGTCCATAGGCTTCCATGGATTTGCAACTTCCTGGTTAAAGAAAAAGTCAAAGCCCTCCAATGTCAGACTGTCCTGCCAGCGCTGTGCAATTCGGATTCTATCTGTCAGATTTTCTCTCGTTGTTGGTTCCACACTCTTTTGTAGCTGATAAATTTCCCTCCGTTCTTCCGTACTAGTTTTTTCCAACACTCCTGGTCTCTGCCAGTGGCAAATTCCGGACGCATGACAAATACAATGCCGTTCTCCGTTTTTGTTTCCCCCTTTTCTCCAAAAGATACCTCAAGAAAAGTCTCTGGATCATATTCAAATCGATCCGAATAATTCACATTCAGATCTAATGGTGTTGGGCAGAGAATTTCACTTGACTGATGTTTTTTTCGATAGACTTGAAGATCAAAAGCCTCCTCTTTCTCCGGCTTTCCACCAAAAAGCATCCACGGTATTGCAAATAAAGCGTACCATCTGTCCTGCAGAATATCTACTGTTACAGAATACTGCTCTTTCGAAATCGCCGTTTTTTCTCCCTGGTCTTTTCCCTCTCCCAGATATGCCTGATCTCCGCTAAGATATGTCATTCCTTTTTCTACAAAAGCACTGTTGCTGCCATCCCGTTTTGCTGTGAAAACCGCAAAATCTCTTCTTGAAAACTCTTTTCCTGAAAGTGCAACTTCTACTTGATCTTTTCGTTTTACTGTTAACTCTGTAACGGTATTTTCCTCTTTCAAGATATGATGAGCTTTTTCTTCCATGTTTTCAAACAAAACAAACAGTTTTTCTGCTGTATACAGAAACTTACATCTTGTTGGTGTAACAGAGGACGATTTCCCCCCGCGCGGAAAAAATCCTGTATCGTAGTCGCTTCTCCCCACTCCACAGAATCATATCTCAGATTCTCTGTTTTCTGTTCTTTTCCCAGAACAATTGATGAAACCCCAAATTTCAGTTTCCCCATAAAGAACTCCTTTCCCGCAGTTTTTTCAACTGCAGATTTCTTCTATTATTTCTCCATTTTTTCTGCACACAATGTAAAAATTTCCCTTTGAAATCAAAATTGATCTAGCGTTTTCGACTGTAATCTCTACTGTGTCATCACTGTCATTTACAAAAATTTCTATTATCTCCGTTTCATTTTCACGCGCAAAACCATATACGCGTCCATCTGCCAAAACTGTTGTAAACGAACCGTTTCGTATGGCAGAATGTTTTTTCGAAACTGAATCAGTCTCTGATAAAACGGAAACTCTCTTTTTCTCCCGGATTTTCTTGCCACGTCATACACTTTCGACAGTCCGGATCATTTTCTCCGTCAATTTCTGCTTCGTCCCCATAATAAATGGACGGCGAACCCGGAAACATCATCTGCACAACAACACCAAGTTTAAAGGAATCTAACCGATGACTACAACTGTTGATAAAACGCTTTGTATCATGTGTGTCCAATGCATTAAACATAGCCATATTAGTTTCATCAGGATGTCGCGACAATGCAGTTTCCAACCGATGGCCAAATGTTTCGGCGTTAATACTCCGTTCTGCAAAAAAGTCCAGCATTGCCTGGCGGAAAGAATAATTCATAATACTGTCCATTTCACATCCGTTCAGCAGTCGTTTTCCCTCTGCCCATGTTTCACCAATCAGAACAAGTTCCGGGTTCAAGCGTTTGAGTCGGTCTCTGATTTTGAGAACAAAATTCTCATCAATTTCATCAATCACATCAAAGCGATATCCATCCACTTGTACTTCCCGTACCCAGTATTCCAGTACATTCAAAAGATACTCCTGTACCTTCTCGTTTCCTGTATTCAGTTTTGGCATGCCAGCAAATCCAAAAAAACATTCATAACAGTCTGCCTCTTCCCTTACCGGAAAACGAGTAATATGATACCAGCTCTGATACTCTGATTTTTCTTGCTTTTTTAAAAGATCAGCAAATGCAAAAAAATCTGTTCCAGTATGATTAAACACAGCATCTAAAATAACCCTTATGTTTTTTTCATGTGCTTCTTTGACCAGAACTCGCAGATCTTCATTGATTCCAAAATGAGGATCTACTTTATAGTAATCCGTCGTATCGTATTTATGATTTGAAGGAGACGTAAACACCGGGTTCAAATAAATACATTCTACTCCAAGCTCTGCCAGATAGCTAAGCGATTTTCGGATTCCATCCAGATTTCCGCCCATAAAGTTGGAAGCTGTCGGTTTACTTCCCCACGCCACACAATCCTCCGGCGCATAAGACGGATTTCCTTTGCGGAAGCGCTCTGGAAATATCTGATAGTAAATCGTTCCTTGACTCCATTTGGGTGGCATATACTCTACAGTACACTTATTGGCATATGCATATTCGAAAAAGCCGGAATCCGGACATTTTTCAACTGTTCCCCACGCATTATACCAACGCGTATCCCCGTTTTTTCCCGTCACTCGAAAATAATATTGAAGATATCTCGCCGGCTTTTGAAAAGAAACCACTGCCGTATATACAACCGATGTTCCTAAATGGTACTGCTCTGACATTCTTTCTTCTTTCGTTGTTTCTTCTCTGTGATTCTTATGAAAATAAACCAACGTACACGTTTCTATGTCCCCACTCGCTGCCCGGAAAGAAAATCTCAGATGAAACCGATCCGGTGCATAAATTTCCGGGTACATCCCGCTGTGATAAAAAGCAGCCAGATTCATACTAACTCCTTTCCGAAAGTTTCAGTACCCGGCATCCATGTGGCGGAAGCATGGTATGAAAGCTCTTCATTTCTCCGAGATCTTCATGCATCCAAAGATCCCTGACACTGGCAGCTCTGCACAACAACACTTGTTTAAAATCAATCTCTACTTCTTTTTCTTCTGCATCTCTATTAAATACGGAAAGAATAATCTCTCCTGTTGCTTCTTTTCCAATCCAGATGGTACTGTCCGGATTTTTGGTATCCGTTGATAATGGGAAGGATAAAATTTCTTTTTTATTCAACGCAAGAAGTTCCTCATTCTGATAAATCCATGCCCGATCTTTGATCGTATCATACTGATCTGCGATATCCAGCGGCGCTCCCGCAATCAGTTCCAGCGATACAGCCGATTTGCACTCCTCATCATTTGCAAAGGTATTCAGGCGAAGCATATCCGCATCCATGATCATGTTGTGGTCAGCAAATTTTGACCAGTAAATCAGGCCTTCAAATGCTGTCGTGCACTGAGACCAATAATCAAAATGCAGTCCTCTGTTTCGATCACTAAAAGTATCCCAGCCTCCCGTACCGGAGTCTTCGTTAATACGCGCCATCTGTCCCATGCCAAACTCATTCTCACCATTGTTTTTCAAATGCGGCATAACAAGACTGATCATTATCTGATCCCCTGCTGCTTCCTTGATCCATTCGAGAACTTTTCGGTAATTTGCTGATCCATGATTTCTGCCAATCTGCTTTCCTTTATCCATTCCATCTTCGTACCAGGAAAGAAAATCAATTCGTAAAAAAGCTACATGGCAGTCAATAAAATACTTACATATCCTTGCACATACTCTTTTGCTCCAGAACGATCTACATCCACCCAATACAATGCTCGATCTTCTCCATTTGGATAAGAAAAACGATCCCCCGTTATTTTTTTCTCATTTTCTCCATTATAAACATACGACAAATCTGTAATTTCCCGCACCGGAATATTTGTTCCTTTGACCAAAATTTCTTTGTTCTTTACCGCTGCCGGGCTGATCCAGGTCGGATTGTAGTAAACGCCGAGAGCCATTCCTCTCTCATTCAGATAGTCTGCCCAATATTTCCAATCATGTTTCCATGAATCATGATGACGAGTTAGATATCCATTTTCATTGATGCAGAAAGAATCCTCGATCCATCCATCTGTGCATACCATCTCGTATCCATATGGAACAAATTCCTTTGCTACCCAATCAATATTTTCTTTGAACCGTTCTTCTGGCATAAAAGTATTTTCAGTAAACTGTTTCTCATAGGTACACCAGTAAAGGGGTCCTGTTTTTTTATCTAATTTCAATCTCATGTAAAAACCCTCCTGTTTTTTTACCTAGCTCAGAATCCTATTCCAAACGCAGATATATAACAGAAAACACCAATAATTTGTCCAATTCAAATGTAATTTCCTGTCTTTGATCATCCCCTAGTTTTACTTTATAATACACTTCTTCTGGCTCCTGAATTTCACCGTCCGGTGTCACAACGTATATTTGTTTCTTTTCTCCCGGAAGTTTTGCCTTCACTTTTATCTTTTCTACACGCTGTGGGAATTCCTCATGTGTTCTATTCCAGTTCATGTCCGAAATTCCCGTAAAATTCACACATCGTATTGAAAATTCTCGTCCTCTCTTATAAATTTGAATCCATACCTTTCCTGCTTCCGGATACGGTGACCAATCAACATTTTCGAATATAAATTCTGAGTTGATTCCTCCTGCATACTGCATCGTCAGATCCGTCCAACTTTCCGGAAATAAAAGTCCGCCGTACGCGGTAATAAAATCATAATATTTTTTCAATGTTTTTCGGAACGAATGTTCCCCAATTCTGCAGTTGTCCGGATAATATGCCTCTGTCAGAACACTTCCTTCCTCGCCCAATAGAAGATGGTATCCGCCAGAAGCGAAAATTGTTGCCATTGCAAGCTGCGCTGTAGATCCCTTCAGATTTCTTTCTGGTTCTGTTTTAAACGGATTCAAATACGCTGCCAGAATCACCCTCTTCTCATCTTTTGTTTCCCGAGCATGCGCAATCAAACGATATAGATCTCTATAAGTATCATTCGGCGACCAGACTCTATATAAATACAATCTTCGCGACTCTTTTTTACCGAATCTACCGGCCAGTTATTTACTGCATTAAAAATGAGTTGTTTTTCCGGGTATTTTTCTTTTGTTTCATTGATCAAATCACCAAAATCATCTGCCAGATCTCGAATGACATATTTTCCATTTTCCAGAATTAATGCCTCTTTCGGATCTCCGTATTGATCCATATGTACGCCATCAAAACCTTTTTCCAGCGCTTTTCCATATTCCTGTAAAATCCGTTTTCTCCACGCCGTTCCCCTGTGAATATCCATCAACCATATTTTGTCAATGAAAATCATTGGTTCTCCATTATCGTACCGATAGCTGCATTCCGGATGTTCTTTCTGAAATGATTCTGCACCGTAAACAGCGCCATATGCTATTGCCTTGGCACCGCAAGCGTGCACTCCTTCGATTTTTTTCGCAACAGCAGTCATCGAACCTTTTCTTCCCATGATATCTGTGTAAATATCACTCTCCGGATAAAACTCATCATGGTGGTACATCCAGTCATAAAACTGAATCACATTTAAGTGCATTTCCCTGAAAAATTCCTGATACTCTTCTTTTTGTTTATCTTCCTCAGAAAAACTGCTAAGAAATCCATATCTTGGAGCTTCTGTCCAGCAATTCACAACATCAAATGCCGTGTAACAGCTCCCTAGTTTTTCAGTCTTTTGAAAGAATTCTATTTTTACCAGATATCCACCCGTTTTTTCTGAAATGCTTTCCGCAAGTGGAATATACACTCCTTGTTCCAGGGTACATTCCATTTTCAGATTTTCTCCCTGATACGTAAACAACGAAACTATCACGTGATTTGCTTTCGTCGGCCCTGTTTTTTTTATTTCCAGCCAGACTCTTTCCCCAATTTCATACTGCGTTTTATTAGGTATTACATAAAACCCTGTATTTTCCATCTTCCACCCTCTCTTTCCATGAAATGTTTCGTTTGTTTTTGAGAAAGCCCCATCTTCGAAATTAAACCGAAGACGGGACTTTTTCTCAAGAATCTTCGCGAGGATCACTTCGTCATTTTGATACTATTGTTCTTTGTGAACTACATGAATTTCTGTTTTTTCCAATTTCGGAACACTGACAATAACTGCTGTATCCTCTCTCCAATACCAACCGGAACCATAATTCAACGCATTCAAGGACGCACCTTCTGAAAGAGAAATTCCATTCAACTCCAGACTTTCTGGCTTTCTGTCAAAACCAAGAAGAACAATAAATTCTGTCTCGGATGCATGGCGAAGCATAAAGAAATCTTCACCCGTTTGGCCCCAAATATTGTATTCAATTTCTTTTCCATCCGCATACCGTTTGCCTGAGGTTTCATTTAAAGCTCGGCTCATAAGAACTGTATTCTTTTTTTCATATGTCATGCTTTGTCCAAGCTGCAATTCTCCATTCATAACAGACAGAATGCACGCTCCTTCCCGAATATAAACAGGAATTTTGTCAATTGGAACATCCACCTGAAGAATTCGGTTTCCACCAACCATCTTTCTGAAATCCAACAAATTGATCCATCTTCCTGCTGGGAAGTAAATTCTTCTCTGTTCCCCTTCTTGATGAACCGGAGCAGCTAACAGATCTGAACCATAAAAATATTCATCTTCCCAATAGACAACCTCTTTATCCTTAGGAAATACCATTGGCAACGGTCTCATCATTGGTATGCCTGTTTTATGTGCCTCTTCCGCTGTATGAACCGAATATTTCAGAAGATTTTCTCTTAGCCATGCATAAAATTTATAAACAGACACTGCATATCGACTGTAAACCACGGCTCTCTTGGGGTCACTCCATGGAAACGCATAATCGGTGAGAAGGCTGCAAATTCCGTCCAACGGAGATACGTTTCTTCGTCTGCAAATCCTGAATAACCTCCTGCATCAACACCCCAGAATGGAAAACCGGAAGCCGCCAGTGTCAGACCTCCATTCATTGCATAAGTCAGGCCTCTAAAGCTTGAAAGCTGGTCTCCACCAAACTGGCAGGAATACTTTTGAACACCCGCTGCCGCAGATCTTGAAAACAGCACGTGATCCTCTCCTTTATATTTTTCAAAGAGTTTTCGATACGCTTTTGTATAATCCAGCGCGTATGCGTTGTGCATTTCATCTCCCGTACGACCATCGTAAAACACTGCTTCATCTGGAATGATTTCTCCAAAATCCACCATAGTTCCATCAAAACCTGCATCCATTCGATCATGCCATTGGTTTTCCAGAAGTTCCTCTGCTCTTGGATGTGAAAAATCAATAGCACATGGAAGAACTTTTTCTCCATGATAACCCGGCGTTCTTGTAATTGGCAGATCTTCTTCCGCACAGTTCGGCAGAAGTTCCTTTGCCTGCTCCATATCCAGATGTGAAAACTGCCACGAAAAAACCCGCATCTTCTGTTGTTTTGTAAACGCAGCAATCTTATAAATTTCTTCTTTGTTGTAATGGTCTTCCCATTTCCAACCAGCACCCTCTGCATACAGGCCAGAATGTGGGATATCAAGATTTTTAAACTTCCGTACAACACCTTCCATCTCCTGGATTACATCGTGCGTCGGTCCGTCCATCCATCTGCCTACCCCACCGCCGGCCCACGGTTCAAACACCCACGCAGGCGGAAGCAGCGGTTTTCCGGTTAAGGCTGTATATTCCTCCATGTTTTCTAAGACGCTTCCCGTAAAAACATAAATATCTGCTTTGGGTCCTGCTGTTGTGATTCGAAGCCCTTTACTGACTCTTCCAATATCTGCTCTAATTCTGTAAAAACTGTTAATAAACAAAGAGTAACCTTTTGTAGAGTGTAAAAATGATACATTTTTGTAGGACTGATTTCCAATAGAACAATTACAACCTTCAAATGCATCTCTGTGCCACAAAGAAAGTACCCGACCTCTCTGGTTTACAGCATCAAATCGTTCGCCGAATCCATACACCATTTCTCTTTCCTGAAGTGGTTGGCACACATCGAAACCTTTGCTTCCTGCATAATCATAGAGCTTGAAGTTATCTGCATCCAATACAAATTTTTCATCTGCACAGATTTTCCAATCATCTCCCGCTGTAATCACAATCACAGAATGTGCTGTTTTGATCTGATATTCTCCCTCTATTTCTGAAAATGTATACGAAACTGCTTCGCTGTCAAAATCTCCTTTTTCTCTTGTATAAAAGCGAAAACCACGATTCTGTGGAATCAATACGGCATCGCAGGTGTTCAAACCATATTCGTACTTTAATACGATCTTATTCCCCTGATCTGAAACAGATTTCAGATGTGTGAATCCAATCCAGTTGTCTTCGTCTGCATCTCCAAGTGTGTGATCTGCATACCACCATGCCGTGAGCGTTCGGAAATAGCCAATCAAGACATCCAGTTCTCTGCAGGCTGTCGCAGTATCTCCTTTTCGAAGTGCTTCGTTGCAGAGACGTCTCTGTACCCAAGGATCCACTTTATCAAAAGAGTTTTCACATCGTGCATTTGGGAAGAAATCCATTCCTTCCAACATTAACACATCCTGCCATCTTTGTACGGTTATAATCCGATCTGGCAATTCATCCGGTGTTGTCGGTGTCAGCGATTTCTGCAAATGCATAATCTCAACCCGCTCATTTATAGATGGCCATTCCAGTGTCGCCGGCCGCTGCCAATGCATCGTTCCATCCGGTAGGATCACGCAAGCACTGTTGGAATAGATAACCTGCGGTGTTCCTCCAGGTGTGCACTCAATAAAGCTTTCCGGATCAAAATCAAATCTGGACTCGTAATTTGCATTTAAATCCAACGGATTCAAAGCCAACACTTCACTGGTCTGATTCTTTTTCCGGTAAACCTGAAACTTAAAATATTTTCCGGAAATCCACCGAACAGCTCCCATGGGATTCCAAACATGACACGCCAACAGTTTTTTTCTACAGCGATTTTGCATGTATATTTCCATGATGGGATTTCTGTTTTTACCGCATCATTTTTTCGGTAAAGTAATCATTTAAAATTGCTTTATCGCCACCGAAATAGGTCATTCCCTTTTCCGTCCTGCTCCCGCCTGTTTCTCTGTGTCTGCACAAAATACTGCGTAGTCTCGCTCTCCAAAATTTCCGCTGCTCAATGCAATTTCTATCTTATCTTTGCGAAGCATCCATTCTGTTTCAGCACATTTCATCAGACGGACGGGAAACCCTTGCCTCTTTTCATAGCAAATCAGATACAGATACAGATTTTTCTGATCCCACATCATCCGTAGATTTGTACTTGAAACGGTCTCTCTTCCGCCTGCACTGTA
>ENA-OQDF01000962-OQDF01000962.1-human-gut-metagenome-genome-assembly--contig:-NODE-962-length-11933-cov-2.092411_pt1 | contig 11933 bp, 12 predicted proteins | sample MGYA00242769_ERZ504597 | MGnify/ENA primary metagenome ERZ504597 (study PRJEB26092, sample SAMD00036305) | human gut metagenome | host: Homo sapiens | study: EMG produced TPA metagenomics assembly of...
CTGTTTTGCATCTTCAAGGTGAAGTTCGTTCTGTGTAGCACATGGAAGAGCAAGGTCAACCTTAACAGACCATACACCGCGTCCTTCATGATATTCTGAATTAGGACGGTAGTTCTTGTACTCCGTCAGTCTTGCACGTTTTACTTCCTTGATTTCTTTTAATGCTGCACGTCGATTCCGTCCGGATCATATACCCATCCTGTAGAATCACTTGCTGTTACAACTTTCGCTCCAAGCTGCTGAGCTTTCTGGATTGCATAGATTGCAACGTTACCAGCTCCGGAAACTGCAACTGTCATTCCCTTGATGTCTTTTCCGTTGATCTTTAATAATTCTTCTGTGAAGTAGAGAAGTCCATATCCTGTAGCTTCTGTTCTTGCTAAAGATCCGCCGTAGCTTAATCCTTTTCCTGTCAGGACACCTTCATACAGGCCTCTGATTCTCTTGTACTGACCGAACATGTAACCAATCTCTCTTGCACCTGTTCCGATGTCTCCTGCAGGAACATCTGTGTCAGCTCCGATATATTTGCAAAGTTCTGTCATAAAGCTCTGGCAGAATGCCATTACTTCTCTGTCTGATTTTCCCTTAGGATCGAAGTCAGAACCACCTTTACCTCCGCCGATTGGAAGTCCTGTCAGTGAGTTCTTGAAGATCTGCTCAAATCCAAGGAATTTGATGATACCAAGGTTTACAGATGGGTGCAGACGTAATCCTCCTTTGTATGGTCCGATTGCGCTGTTAAACTGTACACGGTATCCTGTATTAACCTGAACCTGTCCTTTATCGTCTACCCATGGAACACGGAATTTAATCTGTCTTTCAGGTTCAACAAGTCTCTCAAGAAGAGCATCTTTTCTGAATTTTTCCTCGTTTGCCTCTACAACTACTCTTAATGACTCTAATACCTCTTTTACTGCCTGGTGGAATTCTGGCTCTGCAGGATTCTTAGCTACTACTTCTCCAGTACTTCATCAACATATGACATAGCTTTCTACCTCCTAAATAATATACGTATCCTTTTCAAAGGCATACTTTACTATAAAAAACAGATGACTTACGCCATCTGTTTTTCCCTGACGCCTTTGTCCTTTACTATTGTAAAGCAAACAAGTGTATCTGGCAAGATATTTTTACAGTTTTTTGTTATTTTTGCAACTTTTTACAAAACCCTTGCAGATTTTGCAAGGGTTTTGTGCTTTTTCTTGTGTTTTATTCATTTTTTTGAAACAGAACGCACTCTGAATTGCATTTATCACAATACATAGAATTCTGCTCTTCTCTCTGTCTGTTTCATTATCTGAAGTATTTTACTCCGGATTCGAAGATCTTCATATCCTGTTCTCCGTAAATGTTCATTGCCACGCTTCTGTTTCTTCTTTCTGAGTGTGCCATCTTGCCAAGTACACGTCCATCCGGGCTTGTAATACCTTCGATCGCACAGTAAGAACCGTTGACATTCCATTCTTCGTCCATCGTGATATTTCCTTCCGGATCACAGTACTGTGTTGCAACCTGTCCATTTGCAAATAATCTGTCCAGCCATTCTTTATTTGCAACAAATCTTCCTTCTCCGTGAGATGCAGGGTTTGTATATACGCCGCCAAGCTCTGCCTCTCTAAGCCATGGAGATTTATTCGTTACCACTTTTGTATAGACCATCTTGGAGATATGGCGTCCAATCGTATTGTATGTAAGAGTCGGTGAATCCGGTAACTGTCCTGTGATCTTTCCACCTGGTACCAGACCAAGCTTGATCAGTGCCTGGAATCCGTTACAGATACCAAGTGCCAGTCCGTCACGCTCATTCAGTAATTTTTCTACTGCTTCTTTCATCTTCGCATTCTGGAATGCTGTTGCGAAGAATTTTGCTGATCCGTCTGGTTCATCACCAGCACTGAATCCGCCAGGGAACATGATGATCTGTGACTGTCCGATTGCTTTTTCGAATACTTCTACCGAATCAACGATATCAGATGCACTCATATTTCTGAATACCTTTGTGATCACCTTTGCTCCTGCTCTTTCAAATGCTTTCGCACTGTCATACTCACAGTTTGTTCCTGGCATTACCGGGATAAATACTGTTGGCTGTGCGATCTTGTGGCTGCAGATATAGATATCTGATGTATCATATAATCCTGTCTCCACCTTCTCGTCCTGTCCTTCCGCTCCGGAATTGGTCGGGAATACCTTTTCCAGCGTCTCTTCCCATGCAGATACTGCCTCTTCTAATGCGATCTTCACATCTTTATATTCGATTGCCGCACTATCTGTCACTTCACCGATCACGGTATAGGTAATTCCAAGTTCAGATACCTTATCCGCAGGTACTTCTGCAATGATATCTCCGAATGCCGGTGCAAATAAATCTCTTGCATCTACATTATGCTCAATCTTCACACCCATGCCGTTACCGAATGCCATCTTGCTGACTGCTGCCGCGATACCATGTCTGTCTAACGCATAAGCTGCTACGATCTTGCCGCTGTGGATATCTTCGGTAAACTTACCATACTGTTCCATAACCTTTCCGTATGCAGGAATATCGTAATTATCCGTCTCAATACGAAGCCATACAAGTTTATCTCCGGCTTTCTTAAGTTCCGGTGAAATAATGTCTTTCTCTTTTGCAATGTCTACTGCGAAAGATACCAGTGTCGGCGGTACGTCAATGTCTTCAAACGTTCCTGACATACTGTCTTTTCCACCAATAGAAGGAAGTCCGTATCCAAGCTGTGCACTGTAAGCACCAAGAAGTGCCGCAAACGGCTGGCTCCATCTGTGTGGATCTTCTGTCATACGACGGAAGTATTCCTGGAATGTGAAACGGATCTTGCTGTAGTCACCGCCTGCTGCTACGATCTTAGCGATAGATTCTGTCACTGCATAGATTGCTCCGTGATATGGACTCCATGTTGACAGATATGGATCAAATCCGTAACTCATCATACTTACAGTATCGCAGTCTCCTGTTAATACCGGAAGCTTGGCAACCATTGCCTGCGTCTCTGTCTTCTGATATTTTCCACCGTGCGGCATGAATACAGAAGCTGCTCCGATCGATCCGTCGAACATCTCTACCAGACCTTTCTGTGAGCATACATTCAGGTCTTTTAACATGCCAAGCCATTTTTCTCTTACATCTTTTACTTCTTCTCTTACGAGGATGCTGTCTTTTCTGTTCGGGATATCAACCGCTACCGTTGTCTCCTGGTGTGCTCCGTTGGTATCAAGGAATGCACGTGAAAGATTTACGATCTCTTTTCCTCTCCATGAAAGGACCAGTCTTGGATCTTCTGTTACGACAGCCACCTTTGTTGCTTCCAGGTTCTCTTCGGATGCATATTTCATAAATTCATCTACATCTTTTGGATCTACAACAACTGCCATACGTTCCTGTGATTCAGAGATTGCGATCTCTGTTCCGTCAAGGCCGGCATATTTCTTAGGTACTTTATCAAGGTCGATCTGAAGTCCGTCTGCAAGTTCTCCGATAGCAACAGATACTCCGCCTGCTCCGAAGTCGTTACATTTTTTGATCAGCTTGCTGACTTCTTCTCTTCTGAATAATCTCTGGATCTTTCTTTCTGTAGGTGCATTACCTTTCTGTACTTCTGCTCCACAGGTCTCGATAGACTCTTCTGTGTGTACTTTGGAAGATCCGGTTGCTCCACCGCATCCGTCACGTCCGGTACGTCCGCCGAGAAGGATAATGATATCTCCCGGATCCGAAGTTTCTCTGATGACTGCACGTCTTGGTGCTGCCCCGAGTACTGCTCCGATCTCCATACGTTTTGCAACATAATTCGGATGATAGATTTCTTTTACCGCTCCGGTTGCCAGGCCGATCTGGTTACCATATGAACTATATCCATGAGCTGCTTCTCTGACCAGTTTCTTCTGTGGAAGCTTTCCTTTTAATGTATCCTTTACAGATACGGTAGGATCAGCAGCTCCTGTCACGCGCATTGCCTGATATACATAAGTACGTCCTGACAATGGGTCACGGATGGCTCCTCCGAGGCAGGTAGCAGCTCCACCGAATGGCTCGATCTCTGTCGGATGGTTATGTGTCTCGTTCTTAAAGTTTACAAGCCACTCTTCTTCCACTCCGTCTACCTCGATCGGAACAACGATACTGCATGCATTGATCTCATCAGACTCTTCCTGATCCTGTAACTTTCCTTCACGTTTTAATTTTCTCATTGCCATCAGTGCAAGATCCATCAGGCAGACAAACTTATCTTCTCTTCCTTTGAAAATCTCACTGTGGTCAGCGATATACTGTTTATAAGTTGCTTCCATCGGCTCTCTGTAATCACCATCGCCGAACGAAACATCTGTAAGTTCTGTCGAGAATGTTGTATGACGGCAGTGATCTGACCAGTAGGTATCCAGAACACGGATCTCTGTCATAGAAGGATCTCTGTCTTCTTCTGACGCAAAATAATTCTGGATATGCTGGAAATCCTTAAATGTCATGGCAAGTCCGAGAGAATCGTATAATTCTTTCAGTTTGCTTTCTTCCATATCTTTAAATCCGTCAAAGATCTTTACATCTGCCGGCTCATCGAATACAGTAACCAGTGTCTCCGGTTTTTCTTCCTGTGCTTCTCTGGAATCTACAGGGTTAATACAATGCTCTTTGATTGCTTCGAATTCTTCATCCGAAACAGTTCCGTTTCCACCATGGATCACGTAAGTAGTCGCTGTACGGATTACCGGCTGCTCGTCTTCTTTGATAAACTGAATACACTGCACAGCGGAATCTGCTCTTTGATCAAACTGTCCCGGAAGAAATTCTACGGAAAAGATCTTGCTTCCTTCTTCTGCCTGAAATTCTTCTTTATATAATGTATCTACAGGTGGTTCAGAAAAGATGCCGTTACATGCTTTCTCAAATGTCTCATCCGATACGTTTTCCACATCGTAACGGATCAGTACACGGACGCTGTCTACGTCTTTGATTCCAAGATAGCTTCGGATCTCGGTCTTAAGTTCCTTTGCCTGTACATCAAATCCTGATTTTTTCTCCACGTACACTCTTTTTACATTGCTCATAAGTAATCCTCCACAAATGAATTTTTACACATTTTCTATTGTTAGTATAACACAACAATCATTATTTAATACAATTAATATATCTAAACACTTTTATAACTTATACTTATCAATCATCTTTTTTCTCTTCCTTTTTATAATTTCTTTTTCCCCAAAACAATACAATCCATATCAGAACCAGCACTGCAACAAACACTTTACTGATGCGGATCACCATATCCAAAAAGAATCCTTCCGGAAGCATCCGTATCATATAATCAGTCTCCGGGTCGAATACCCACAGATTATTGATAAAAAACAGCTTATGAAAAATCGTAAAACACGTTGTAAAATCTACACGGAATGCAATCCCCAGCAGTACGCCTATGACCAGCCAGGCACTCAGTGCGATCGAATATGTTCTGAATACAGTCTCTTCCAGTCTTCTTCCCGTTTTCTCAGTACCGCCAGTATAACTGCTGCCACAGCCAGACAGATTACTCCGACTTTCATTCCTCCCAGGAACAGATTCCTGACATCACGCATATGCAGCCGGTCTCTTTCATTAAAGAAATCCTGCTCTCTTCCTTCCACTGTCGTCACAACCGACAGCTTCTCCTCTTTCCCGATCAGATAATTCATCATATGTTCTGTCACATACATGACATGGTCTATGCTCATATCCAGATCTTCCGTCACTTCATAGCGTTGATATTCTTTTTTATAAAACCTGTAATTACTGTCTCCATATACGGCCAGCCATATACTAAATATCAGTGCTGCCATCACTGCACACATCATGGCCGTAACAGATATGATCGTTGTTAGCTTCTTCAAGTCTTTTTCCTCCTGCTTTTCATTATTATAACACTTCTATTTATAAATACGGTTGTAATTTTCTTTCATTTCACTTATAATACAGTTAAGATTCATTAGGAGGACTTATCATGGATATTAACTATGAATTATATAAGTATTTTACTATGTAGCTTCCACCTTAAGCTTTTCGGAAGCCTCCAAGCAATTGTTCATCTCACAGTCGGCTGTCAGCCAGTCCATCAAGGCACTGGAGAAGAAGCTGGATCAGACCTTATTCATCCGGAGTACCAAGAAAGTCCGTCTTACTACCGAAGGCGAGATCTTCTGCGCCACATCGAACCGGCGATCAGCCTGATCAAGCGCGGCGAAAGCCAGCTCCTCGATGTCGGCGCACGCGGAGGACAGCTTCATATCGGAGCCAGTGACACGATCTGCCGGTATTTTCTGGTACCTTATCTGGAACGTTTCCACCGGGAATTTCCCGGAGCGCATATCAAAGTTACCAATGCGACATCCATTCGCTGTGTAGAACTCCTTGAGACCGGACAGGTGGATCTGATCGTTGTCAATTCACCGAATGCTTATCTCGGGAATGTTCCGAATGTAAAAAATCAAAGATTTTCAGGATGTATTTATCGCAGACAAGGCATTTGAGGAATTAAAAGGAAAGAAGCTCTCTTTCAAAGAACTTCTGAACTATCCGATCCTTATGCTGGACAGAAAAGTACAACCAGTGAATATCTGCACAATCTGTTTCTTCAGAACCAGCTGGATCTGGTTCCGGAGATTGAACTCAGCAGTAATGATCTTCTCATTGATCTTGCCCGCATCGGACTTGGAATTGCATTTATTCCGGATTTCTGCCTTTCCCAGACCTCCGATTCGGATTCGCTTTTCATTGTCGAGACAAAAGAAGTACTTCCGGAAAGGGAGCTTGTCATCGCATATAACGAGAAAGTCCCGATATCCAAAGCTGCGCAGGAATTTTTATCTTATTTTTAATACATCTTTCGGATGCATGATGGAAAATACCATAGGAGCATATGTTCCTCATGGTATTTTTCTTTTTAATGCTGCTTATTTCATATCTGTCTGTTCTTCCGCCTTCCAGAATTTTGCAATCTTTTCTTCAATATTTTCACTGTTACAGATCTGGAAATCATTCCACTCCCTCGGGAACACCTCCTGGCACTGTCTGTCCATAAACCGGTCATCCAACAGTGTGATCACACCTCTGTCCTGATCGGTCCGGATAACTCTTCCCGCGGACTGCAACACCTTATTCATGCCCGGATACAGGTAAGCATAATCGAATCCGTTCAGATTCTTCCGGTCGAAATAATACTTTAAAAGTTCCCGTTCCAGGCACACTTGCGAAGTCCTGTCCCGATGATCATTGTCCCGATCAGTTTATCTTCCGTCAGATCAATTCCTTCTGAAAAGACACCACCCATCACACAGAAACCGATCAGGCTGTGTGCTCTTTCCTGTTCGAATTTTTTCAGGAATTCTTCCCGTTCCTGCTCCGTCATATATTGGGACTGTACTACAACTTCAATCTGTTCCTGTGGCAATTCCATGAATACTTCCCAGACTTTTTCCAGGAATCGATAAGACGGGAAAAAGCAATATAATTCCCTGTTCTTCCTTTTATCACATGCATCACGTATTCTGCATATTTCCGGTACATCTCCGGTCCTCGCCTGGTATACTTCGTGCTGACATCATTTCCCAGAAGCAATAATCTTTTGTCTGGTTCAAATGGAGATTCCGCATAGATTGCATAGTCTTCCTTTGTTGTAGATAACAGTTTTTTATAATAATTGATCGGAAGAAATGTTGCCGAAAATAATATCGTACTATTTGCTTTCCCCATATATTCCTGCAGACATCCTGCCGGATTGACACAAAACAGATGCAGGTAAAACTTTCCTTCTTCACTAAGTTCTGAATAGATCAGATAATTTTCATCCTGCCGATCATGAATATATATGAAATTACGGATACCAAAGTAAAACTCCAGCACCTCTTTCCGTATCGCTTCATCTTTACAGTCTTCTATAAACTCTTCCAGCTTCGTCATCAAAGACAGAAGCTTAATATACACATGTGACACACTGTTCAGTATCTGGCAGCCGTCACATTCTCTTTTCAATTCCAGAAGCTGCTTATTGCAGCTCTCCAACGCCGAGACAAGTTTCGGTTCCCCGTATTTTACCAGCTTTTTGATCTTCAGAAAATCCTCCTTGCAAATACTGCTGCTGTACATTGTCCTGCCGCGTTCTACCAGATTGTGTGCCTCATCGATCAGGAACAGATATTCTCCTTTGACGCCGTCTCCGAAAAAGCGTTTCAGATGTGCATTTGGATCAAAAACATAATTATAATCACATATAACTGCGTCTACCCACTGTGATACATCCAGTGCCATTTCAAATGGACATACATTCCATTTTCTTGCCTGTTCTTCCAATACTTCCCGGCTCATCTCGTCTGTCGATGTGAGCAGTTCATAAACGGCATCATTTACACGGTCAAAATGCCCTTTTGCATATGGACACACATCTGGATTACAGATGGTTTCTTCACAGAAACAGATTTTTTCTTTTGCCGTTAATGTGATGACTTCATCTTCATATCCTGTTCTCTCAGAATCGCGAATGCCTGACTTGCCACCGTTCTGGTAATCGTCCTGGCCGTCAGATAAAAAATCTTTTCTCCCAGTTCTTCCCCGACAGCTTTCACCGCCGGAAATACGGCCGCCATCGTCTTGCCGACTCCGGTAGGTGCCTGGATGAATAATTTCTTTTTTCTTAAAATGGTCCGATATACAGACTCAACCAGTTTCTTCTGTCCATCTCTGTATTCGAATGGGAATTCTACGGTTTTAATGGAAGCATTTCTCTTTGCTCTCCATGTCATCTGGTATCTTGCCCATTTTTCATATTCAGATACCAGCTTTTCGAACCATTTTTTAAGTTCTGCCCGGGTATATGTCTCCCGGAATCTACGGATCTCTTCGGTATCCAGATTACAATACGTCATCTGCACTCCGATCTCTTCCAGATTATTTTGTTCTGCATAAATATATGCATAGCATTTTGCCTGTGCCAGATGCAAAGGCTGTGGCTCTTCCAGACGTTTCAGATCTTTAAATACACCTTTGATCTCGTCGACCACCACACGCTTCGGAAGTTCTATGATTCCGTCCGCTCTTCCTTCTACACTCAGGATAAATCCATCACACGTGATCTGATATCTTAACGGAACTTCTGCACGGTACTCTGCCCCCTGCTGTCTCTGGATTTTCCGGTGTATGCGGCTGCCTGCTGCATGGCATCCTTATCTGCCCCTCCGGTCCGATTGTCAATATCTCCATGTCTTAATATAAATTCCACCAGATTCCGCACCGAAATGCGGATACACGGCTGTTCCAGATTCATGATCTGCTTTCCCCCAATCGTTCTTCATACATCGATCGAATCGCTCCCGTCATCCCTGCGATCACATCGATCACCGTCATGATATCTCCGCTCCGATTCTTCTGGTAAGCGTGGTAGCTTCCCTGGATACAATAGCTGAGCATCACATTCATTGCTGTATCTTCTTTCAATTCCGGGTATTTTTCAAAGATCATCTGCTTGATGCTCCGCTCGATACTATCCGCAAAATGATTCGCCTGACTGCCGGAAAATAAAATCGCCGTCAGGGAATTCTGCGATACATAAGCCATCAGAAGTTCCCGTGCAAACTCTGCCGGATGCTCCAGCAGATATTCCGGATGCTGGATACTGTTCGCAATCGACTGTACTACTTCTTCTTCCATCGCATCTGACAAATCGTAGATATCTTTATAATGCGCATAAAAGGTAGACTTATTGATTCTTGCACTTTCACATAGTTCTTTTACTGTTATCTTTTCCAAAGGTTTCCTGGAACGCAGTTCGATAAATGCGTTCTTGATTCCCCGCTCTGTTTTCTCAATTCTAAGATCCATCTTACCTCCCATTTCCCAACACTTTCTCATATTCGTCGGTTATCCATCCTTTCGTCGGTTTTGTTGGTGGATACCTCCTCGCATTTTTCTTATAATATAATTATAAATCAAAAAAGCAACTACTGTCCATTATCTTTTCGACAGTTGATCTTTTACGTTGCATTTTCACGGAGGTTAATATGGATTTTTACGGATTTTACACAGGAAAAATATTCGACGCTTATGAATTTCTCGGCGCACACCCGGACAAAGACGGAACCACATTCCGTACCTTTGCACCTGCCGCATCACGCATTACAGTCATTGGGGAATTTAACGACTGGCAGGAATGGGAACTGAACAAAACTTATGACGGCAATTTTTGGGAATGCTATGCCAAAGGTGCAAAGCCGGGCATGATGTACAAGTACCGCATCTACAGACAGGACGGAAACTGCGTAGAGCACTGCGATCCTTACGGCTTCGGCATGGAACTACGCCCGGCCTTTGCTTCCATCATCCGCGATCTGTCCCACTATAAATTCAAAGACAGCAAATGGATGCAGAAGCGTTCGGTATGCAAGGACAAGCCGCTGAACATCTATGAACTGCATTTCGGATCATTTAAAAAGCCTTCTGAAAAAGCAGACGACTGGTATACTTATGTGGAAATGATCGATATCCTGATTCCTTATCTGAAAGAAAATGATTACAATTATATTGAAATTATGCCGCTCAGCGAACATCCATGTGATGAATCCTGGGGATATCAGAACACTGGATTCTTCAGTCCGACCGCCCGCTACGGAACTGCCGAAGAACTGATGAAATTCATCGATGCCTGCCATAAGAATGACATCGGTGTCATCATGGATTTTGTACCGGTACATTTTGCTGTTGATCACTATGCACTGTCCGACTATGACGGAACTGCACTCTATGAATATCCACACCAGGATGTCGGTGTCAGCGAATGGGGAAGCTGCAACTTCATGCACTCCAGAGGCGAGGTCCGAAGCTTCCTGCAGTCTGCTGCGAACTACTGGTTAAGCATATATCATGTGGACGGAATCCGTATGGATGCAATCAGCCGTATCATTTACTGGCAGGGTGAACCGGCAAGAGGTGTCAACAATAATGCAGTAGACTTTATTCGTGAAATGAACCGCGGATTAAAAACACTGCACCCGACAGTTATGCTCTCTGCCGAGGATTCTACTTCTTTCGAAGGCGTAACAAAACCTGCTGATCAGGGCGGACTTGGATTCGATTACAAATGGGATATGAGCTGGATGAACGATACACTTGACTACTTCCGCACCGCACCGGAATACAGAAGCCGCGATTATCACAAGCTTACCTTCTCCATGATGTACTATTATAACGATGATTTCCTTCTTCCGCTTTCACATGACGAGGTGGTTCACGGAAAGGCAACCATCGCCCAGAAAATGCATGGAGAATACGAAGAGAAATTTCCACAGGCGCGTGCGTTCTATATGTATATGTACGCACATCCGGGAAAAAATTAAACTTCATGGGTAACGAGATCGGCCAGCTCCGCGAATGGGATGAAAGCGTGAGCAGGACTGGGATATCCTGAAGTATCCGATACACGATACTTTCCACCACTTCATGCAGGACTGAATCATCTGTATCTGACAACTCCTGCTCTTTCTGCCAAGATTATGAGAATACAGGATTTCAGTGGCTGGACTGCATCAGGAAGAGCGCTGTATCTATGCGTTTGAAAGAACAGATGGAAAAGATCGTATCGTTGCTGTCTTTAATTTCTCGAATGAGGATCAGGAAGGATATGAGCTTCCAATAACGGATGCAAAGGAACTGGAAGTGATTCTGGCTAGTGATGATGTAACATTTGGAGGAAGTAAGAAGTATACGAAGAAGAAAGTGAAGGTTACGGATGGGAAAGCTGTGCTGGATCTTTCGGCGTATTCAGCAGTGTATTTTGGGATTTAATTTATTAACGGGGAAGCGGCCTCCTCAATCCTTGAAGGAAACAATAGATAAGGCTTCTTGTTCAGGTTCCATACCATAAGAAACACTAAGAGAGTCAGAATCACCTAAAGCAAAC
>ENA-OQDF01000963-OQDF01000963.1-human-gut-metagenome-genome-assembly--contig:-NODE-963-length-11925-cov-2.124343_pt1 | contig 11925 bp, 20 predicted proteins | sample MGYA00242769_ERZ504597 | MGnify/ENA primary metagenome ERZ504597 (study PRJEB26092, sample SAMD00036305) | human gut metagenome | host: Homo sapiens | study: EMG produced TPA metagenomics assembly of...
GGTCCGGAGCGCACCGGCGCACCACTGAAAGCGTACACGCGTGTATCTAGTGAGCCCATTGAAGTTCACAACAATATTCAGAATCCTGACATCGTTATCATTTGGATGACACCTTGTTGGCTTCAACAGATGTCATGGAGGGAATGAATGAAAACGGTATTCTACTTTTCAATACCACTATGACCCCCGAAGAGGCTCGTGCTGCAGTTAATGCTCCAGCTTCTGTACGTGTTGCCACTATTGATGCTTCAGGCATTGCACTGGCAACCATTAAAAAGGACATGCCTAACACCCCGATCGTTGGCGCTTTAGCAAAGATTACGGGCCTGTTCCCGCTCGATCTTGTTAAAGAGCGTTTGGTAATTACGTTTGGTAAGAAGTTTTCTCAGGAAATGATCGACGCGAACTTGGCTTCCGTTGAGCGTGCCTATCAGGAGGTGCAAGAGTAATGTCCAAGTACGAATTCGACGGTTCGGATTACGAGAACTGGAAGCCTTCTGATTTCCCTGTAGGCTATGTGTGCCCAGAAGGGGGCACCTCTAAGAATTGCTATACCGGCGGTTGGCGTTCAGATCGTCCTGTATGGGATTCCGAAAAATGCACCAATTGCATGCTTTGCTGGATGTATTGTCCTGATTCATCCATCGAGGTTAAAGATGGTCAGATGACTGGCATCGATTTGTTCCATTGCAAAGGCTGCGGCGTGTGCGTACAAGAATGCAAATTCGGCGCCTTGGAACTTATTCCCGAAACTGAGGCTCAGGAAAAGGAAGGGGAGTAAGTAATGGCTGAAAAGAAAATGTTTTCTGCTACGGGTAACCAGATGATTGCTGATGCGTTTCGTCAGGTTAATCCCGATGTAATGGCAGCATATCCTATTACCCCTCAGACCACGATCGTAGAAGGTTACGCAAGTTCGTAGCTGATGGCAAAGTTACTACCGAGTACGTTCCTGTGGAATCTGAGCATTCCGCTCTTTCTGCTTGCATCGGTGCTTCTGCTGCTGGTGCTCGTGTTGCTACCGCAACTGCTTCTCAGGGTTTGGCATTCATGTGGGAAGAGCTTCACATTGCTTCAGGTATGCGTTGCCCCATTGTTATGGCAAATGCAAATCGCGCCCTGTCTGCTCCTATTAATATTCACGGTGACCATTCCGATATTATGGGCGTGCGTGATACTGGTTGGGCAATGATGTTTGCAGAAACCGCGCAAGAGGCATATGACAACACTATTATTGCGTTTAAGGTTGCAGAAGATCCCAATGTTTTGCTTCCTGTGCTTACGACCTTAGATGGTTTTGTGACTTCTCATGCAATGGATAATTGCGTGATGGAAGAGGATCAGGTAGTTAAGGATTTTGTCGGAGACTACAAGCCTTTATATCCTTTGCTTGATACTGAAAATCCTGTAGGTCATGGCATGTTTGCTACTTTGGGCAACGGCTATATGAAGTACAAGCTCACCGAGCGTCATGCTTTGGATAATGCACTCGAGGCATTCGAAAAGCACGGCAAGGAGTGGGAAGAGATTACTGGTCGCTCTTTTGAGGTTGTTGACTCATGGGGCGCCGAGGATGCGGACTATTTAATTGTGGTACTGGGCTCCTGTGCTGGTAATGCTCGTCATCAGGCTCGTTTGCTTCGTGCGGAGGGCAAGAAGGTTGGCGTGGTTCGTCCTCGTATCTTCCGTCCATTCCCTGCAAAGCAGATCGTTGAGGCTTGCAAGAACGCAAAAGCAGTTGCCGTTATCGATCGTTCTGATTCCTTTGGCTCTCCTCATGCTCCTTTGGCACTTGAGGTTCGTGCTGCATTCCAGGATGCTGGTCTTCAGATTCCTGTAAGCGATTACCTGGCTGGTATGGGCGGCGCTGACATTACGCTCGATCAGATGGGTCAGGTATATGCTGAACTTGAGCAGCGCGCTCAGGGTACGTATGACGGTTCCATTAAGTATCTTGGTATCGAAGAGTAAGGGGCTTTGATTATGGCTAATATTAAGCAACTTTCTGCCCGCCCCGATGACTTGGCTCCAGGCCATCGCCTGTGCGGCGGCTGCGGCGCTTCCATGGCGGTACGCCAGGTTCTGATGGGCCGCAATGATTATGATGTAGTATGCTGCTCGGCAACGGGCTGCTTGGAAGTTTCTACCACCATCTATCCTGATAACGCGTGGGAAGTTCCTTTTATTCACAATGCATTTGCTAATGCTGGTGCAACTATTTCTGGTGTTGAGGCTGCATATAAGGGTCTTCAGCGTGCTGGTAAGATCCCTGCCGACAAGAAGATTAAGTTTGTAGCATTCGGCGGTGACGGCGGTACGTACGATATCGGTTTGCAGTCTCTGTCTGGTGCTATGGAGCGTGGCCACGATATTGTTTATGTTTGCTACGACAACGGGGCTTACATGAACACTGGTATTCAGCGTTCATCTGCTACGCCAAAGGGCGCTTGGCTACCACTTCTGAGGTAGGTAAGGTTCAGCAGGGCAAGATTGAGGCTCGCAAGGATCTGACTTCCATCATGGCTGCTCATGGAGTACCTTATGTTGCTCAAGCAACAGTTGGTAATTGGCGCGACTTGGTAAACAAGGCAGAAAAGGCCATTGCAGTTGACGGTCCTGCATTCTTGAACATCATGGCACCTTGTCCACGTGGTTGGCGTCTTGGTTCTAACATGACGGCTGAAATTTGCCGTCTGGCTGTTAACTCTAAGTTCTGGCCTTTGTTTGAGGTTGAAAACGGCAAGTGGAAGCTTACCCCTGTTCGCGATAAGAATTTGATTCCTGTTACGGAATTCTTGAAGCCTCAGGGTCGCTTTAAGCACCTTTTCAAGCCAGGCAACGAGCATATCTTGGAAGAGATTCAGCAAGATGTTGATAACTACTGGGCATATCTGGAAGGACGCGTAGAAGGTTCAAAGGATCTGTAAGATAAGATGTCGAAGGCGTCGAGCTGAGATTTGATTGAAGGGCTGGAAACAAAAGTTTTCAGCCCTTTTTTATGGTTGTAGTTATCGGAAAGACTTCTCTGAAGAAAAGCGGGGTTATAGGCAGAAAAAACCGGAAATTTTGGATTTGAAGAAGCTTTTCCTATAATCCGTATATTTAGCTTGCGACTATTCTGCTTTGACTAGTGTTTCGATTCTTTTGGAGCATTGACAGGGGTATCTTCCATTTTCTATTATTAGGACAATCGTCCTAATAATAGAAAACCTTTTAAAACAGGGGTAAAAGATGACGAATACGTCAAATACGAATCTAACCAAAGCTTTGAAAAATGCCGTCTTTCACGAGGATCTTGACAATAATCATCAATCGGATGAGCAGCTTCGTTTTGCGTGCAATCAGTCTCAGTCGCAAGTAGCACAGGCTCGCTTAAAAGGGAAGTCGCAGCACCAGTGTCAGATTCAAATGCAGTCGAAAACGCAATCGCGGTCGCAAACGCAGTCGCAGTCACAATCGCAATTGCAGTCGCAAACACAAACGCAAGCGCAATCTCAAACTCAACACCAACAGCCGTCGCGATCTCCTAAGGGTGCTCAACCAAAATTGTTCACAAAGGCTTTTATCTGCATTGCATTAACGAATTTTGCAGTGTTTTTTAGCTTTCAACTTACAACAGTGGGAATGCCTGTTTATCTGGAGCAACTTGGCGCAGATGAATTAGCAGTAGGTCTGACGGTAACTTTAGTTACGGCGGCGGCATTACTTGTGCGCCCCTTTGCTGGTCTAATTTTAGACAGTTTTGGACGAAAGGGAGCGCTTATAACAGGAATTATTTTGATGCTTTTTGTTATAGTGGCGTACCTTCTATTTCCTTTGGTGGGCGTGGTGCTCGCACTTCGTGTTTTTCACGGTGTTGGTTGGGGGTTGTCGTCGACCTCGACTTCGACCATTGTTGCGGATGTTATTCCTAAAGTTCGTTTTGCTGAAGGGGTGGGTTGGTACGCATTAGGGGGATCATTATCCGCTGCAATTGGACCAGCTCTGAGTATCTTTCTTCTTGAAGAGGTGGGAGCGCAGGCGATGATTTTCGTTGCTTCAGCATCGCTTGGTATTGCATTTGTCTTGTCTCTTTTTGTTGAAGATCAAGCTATGCCAGATAAGAATAACCAAGCAAAGCATGAAAGCGTCGAAAGGTCAGCAAGCTCGATATCTCGAAACACCAAGCCCAAGCTTACGCTAGATTCTCTGATCGAACGTGATGCGTGGCTTCCCTCTCTGGGAATCTTGTTGGTTAATGCCGGCTTTGCTGCAATCACTGCCTTTATTGCGGTGTACGGGATGGCGCAGGGAGTGGCAAATATTTCGTTGTACTTTGTGGTGTATTCGCTAGTTACGATAGTGTCGCGTCCTATTATTGGTCGAATAATCGATCAGAAAGGGTTCTTTGTTCCCAGTGTTTTAGGAACCTTATGCGTTGCGGTGACATTAGTAACTGTAAGTGCGTCTCATGATATTGGCATGTTTTGTATTGCGGGTGTTTTTGCAGGACTAGGTCTCGGAACAGTTCAGGGAGCGTTTCAGACAATGGCAGTTTCTTCGGTTCCTCCTCAACGAAAAGGAGTAGCTACGTCTACTTTTCTAATTGGGCTTGATGGGGGACTTTGCCTGGGCTCTGCAATTGCGGGCGTCCTGGCTGTTATGGTGGGCTACTCCGGTATGTTTGCGGTTATGGCGCTCTTTCCGTTTGCGGCGACTATTTTCTTTGTGGTTTGTTATAAAAAATGGGATGAAAAGCATCGGGCATAGTGGCGAGAAACGTCAGGCATAAGGAAAGAAGCACTAGGTATAGGGAAAGAAGCATTGGGCCTAGAGAAAAGCGCCAAGGATAGGGAGAGATCAAGGTGAGCGTAGATACTCGTCAAAAAATATTAAATACCGCAAAACAGCTTTTTAATGAGCGTGGAATTAATGAGGTTTCAATCGCGGATATCGCAAGTTCGGTTGGTATTAGTAAGGGGAATCTGACCTATCATTTGCTCGTAAAGAAGCAATCGTTGAAGCATTGGTACTCGAATCAACACTATGCCTCCTTTGCAACCCGCTTCGTCTTTGGGTGGACTTTGAGTTTGATAGAGCATATGCAATCGGTAGTGCAAGATAATGCCTATTATTTTCGTCATTACGCCCAAATTGCTCAGATGGTTCCTCGAGTGGCGCAACAACAAAGAAAAGTTTTCTTATTCTTTCGGGCAGTAATGATGCAGTCATTCATGAATTTGGGCGAGCTGGGATTGGTTGATCAGTCGAAAAAGCCCGAGGAATTCGATAGTGTTATTGATGCGGTGTTCATGACCTGCGTTTTTTGGCTACCCTTTAGTGAGCTGAAGGGAAAATCCTCTCAGGCAAATGGGCTTAGACAATGTGAGTTTTATTTAAAAGCAATACTTACCGAAGAAGGATTGAAGAGCTCAATAAAGTGCATGGCTAAGAGGATTTGCTGACCTGCAACGACAGAGCGGCTTAATGAGCGTACGCATGAATGCGTTGCCAAGGATATATTGCCATGGATACATTGTCGTGAATCTCTGGATATCTGGATACCTGGATCTATGATGCATGACTGAAAGAACTCAACGGGATGCTCATTTTTTTCGCTTTCGTCCCCACCTGCTTGACGAATTCCTTTAGTGCGCTATAGTATCGGCAGAACAAATGAATACAATCTTCAGGGCGAGGTGAAATTCCTCACTGGCGGTAATGCGTAACGCAAAGCCCGCGACCCCAATAGGATTTCTTTTGCGATGGTGCTCATTAGTGGCATTGGTAAGTGAATGAATATTGGCTGATTCGGTTGAACTCCGAAGCCAACGGTTAAAGTCCGGATGGAAGAAGATGATGAAGCATGCTTGTGGTTCAATAGGCGCGTTCTCCAACAAGGAGTTGTGCTTGATTGTTTTGCAGGGGTGCGAACACTCGAAAAGGTAAGCCCTGAAATGCATTGGCGTTTCAGGGCTTTTTGTTTTGCAGGGTTCGTTGTGATTCTTGCTTGCAGATGCCTCTCGCATAAAGCGAGTCAAAGGGCAGGTTGAGCGAGCTGCAAAGTAGGGTAGTCCGCAGCGAAACCAATTCAAGACAGCACCTTCCCGACATCATTACCCGAAATTGTATTCGCGGTATTGGAAAAGAAAGGAGGTGTTGCATCTTGTCTGAAACTGATTATGAAGCGAAAGCTGAATCTGGAGCTGTTCGCTGCTCTGGTAAAAGTAGTTTCCTGATCGATAAATTGCCTGTGCGGGTAAATGAACGCTACCGAGAGTATCTGGAAAGTTCTTCGCCTGACGAGCGCTACATGGCGCGCGCACTTCAGTTGGCGTGGCGTGGTTGTGGCTGGGTAAACCCCAATCCCATGGTAGGTGCGGTTATTGTAAAAGATGGTCGCATTATCGGGGAAGGCTGGCATACCAAGTTTGGTGCCCTTCACGCTGAACGCGAAGCGTTTGCTCGCTGCAATGAAAACCCACAGGGTGCTACGTTGTATGTCACGCTCGAGCCTTGTTGTCATTGGGGTAAAACACCCCCTTGTACACAGGCAATTATTGAGAACAAAATCAAACGGGTGGTGGTAGGTGCTCCTGACCCAAATCCTCTTGTGGCAGGGAAAGGAGCAGCTCAACTTCGCGAAGCAGGTATTGAAGTTACAGAAAAGGTGCTACTTCAAGAATGTCAGTCCATCAATAAGGTATTCCTGCATTACATACAAACAAACCGCCCCTATGTGATTGCTAAGTATGCTATGACGCTTGATGCAAAATAGCCACTAAAACAGGGGCTTCGAAGTGGATTACAGGACCTGAAGCGCGTGAACAGGTACATTTGCATCGTCATCGATTCTCTTCAATTATGGTTGGTGTTGGCACAGTTTTAGCGATAATCCATCACTCACCTGTCGTATAGGCAGGTAAATTCATCGCGAAATCCCGTGCGCGTTATCGTTGATTCTCGGTTGCGAACTCCTCTTGACGCTACGGTTGTACAAACCGCACAAAACGTACCGACCATTATTGCGACAGCTTGTGACGACGATCAACTTATCGATCAATATCGCATGTGCGGCTGTACGATTCTTCGCATTGCAGAAAAAGAGGGGCGCGTTGATTTAGAGGAGCTTTTGCAGCTGTTGGGAGCAAAAGGCATCGATAGCGTTTATGTTGAAGGAGGCGCTACACTGCATGCTTCGCTTATTGAGGCGCGCCTTGTCAATGAAATTCACGCCTATATTGCACCAAAGATTTTCGGAGGTCGCGACAGGCGCCTGGACCAATTGGCGGCGAAGGAATTGCTCTACCTGAAGATGCCCTGCGGTTTTCGAATGTGGTGGCTTCTCAATTAGGTGAGGACCTCTTTATTGAATGCGAGGTGAACTAAATGTTTACCGGCATTATTGAAGAAGTAGGAAAAGTTATATCAGTTCGTAGAGGGGCTCATTCCTGTGTACTTACGGTAGCAGCAAATACGGTGCTTGATGATGTGCATCTCGGTGACAGCATTGCCACCAATGGTGTTTGTCTTACGGTCACTGAATTTACCAAGCAAAGCTTTTGCGCTGATGTGATGCCCGAAACACTGCAGCGATCCTCGCTTGGATCATTACGTTCAGGTAGCTCTGTGAATCTTGAGCGAGCAATGGCAGCAAACGGTCGCTTTGGCGGCATATCGTCTCGGGTCACATCGATGGTACTGGCACTATTCACTCTATTAAAGAAGACGATAATGCAGTCTGGTACACCATTGATGCTGCTCCAGAAATTACGCGATTGATCGTTGAGAAAGGCTCAATTGCAATTGATGGCATAAGTCTTACCGTAGCTTCGGTTGCTGCAGCAAGCTTTAGCGTTTCTATTATTCCTCACACGCGTGCTCAGACCAATCTTTCTACCAAGCGCGTAGGAGATGTAGTGAATTTAGAAAATGATTGCATCGGAAAGTATGTTGAACGTTTGCTTGGTGATTCTGATTTTCTTGCTCTGAAACAATCAAGCAATCCTTCAAAAGCTTCATCTGGCATAACAAAAGATTTTTTATTCCGTAATGGATTCTAAGGAGATAAAGCATGTTTGAATTTTCTACGATAGAACAAGCATTGGAAGACTTGCGACAGGGCAAAATCATCCTTTGTACGGATGATCCCGATCGCGAAAACGAAGGAGATTTTATCTGTGCGGCGGAATTTGCCACTACAGAAAATGTCAACTTCATGGCGGTACATGGAAAGGGACTTATTTGCATGCCAATGAGCATCGAATTGTGCCGTAAGCTCATGTTCCCCCAGATGGTGACCACCAATACCGACAATCACGAAACTGCTTTTACCGTATCTATTGACCATGTAAATACCACCACAGGCATTCAGCTGAAGAGCGTGGCTTTACGGCGCGAATGTGCGTTTCCGACGAGGCGAAACCAGAAGACTTTCGCCGTCCTGGACATATGTTTCCTTTGATGGCCAAAAAGAATGGAGTTCTTGAACGAAATGGCCATACGGAAGCAACCGTAGATCTGATGCGTTTAGCAGGCTTAAAAGAGTGCGGCTTGTGCTGCGAGATCATGCGTGAAGATGGCACCATGATGCGCACTCCAGAGCTTATTGAGTTGGCACAAAAGTGGAATATTTCTTTCATTTCTATTAAAGCTTTGCAGGAATATCGCAAAAGCACGACAAGTTGGTTGAGAGGGTAGCGTCGCCCTTATGCCTACCAAATATGGCAACTTTCGTGCGCACGCGTATATAAACAAGCTCAACGGAGAGCATCATGTAGCCCTAGTAAAGGGCGATATCGGTGATGGTGAAAACATCTTGTGCCGAGTTCATTCTGAATGTTTAACCGGTGATGCCTTTGGATCGCTTCGTTGCGATTGCGGAGATCAGCTGGCAACTGCAATGTGCCAGGTTGAAAAGGAAGGGCGCGGCATTGTGCTCTACATGCGTCAAGAAGGTCGAGGGATCGGCTTGGTAAACAAGCTGCGCGCTTATGAGCTTCAAGATCAAGGGATGGACACCCTTGAAGCTAATTTAGCTCTTGGATTTGAGGGAGATATGCGCGAGTACTATATCGGAGCACAGATACTGCGCGATTTGGGTGTAAAGACAATGCGGTTGCTGACTAACAATCCCGACAAAGTGTATCAATTAAAGGATTTTGGCATGGAGATTGTGGAGCGGGTACCCATACAGATGCCTCCGACGGATTATGACCGTTTTTACCTTGAGACCAAAAAAGAAAAAATGGGGCACTTATTGACCATGGAAAAAGAGCCAAATACTAAGCAGGTTTCAGCGTAAACGCAAGCGAGGCGCAAAAGCAACGTTTTGGGCTTTTTGCCGTGCGTGTGCTAAGCGCCTCCTGCGGCACCGTATTTCTCGACGCTTTGACTGATTGATTAATTAAAAAATCTCACTTTTAATTATTACTTCCAAAACGAAAGGATTGTATCCATGAAAACTCTCGAAGGAAAATTGGTATCACGCGACATTAAAGTAGGAATTGTTGCAGCGCGTTTCAATGAATTTATTACCTCTAAGCTTTTATCGGGCGCGATGGATGGGCTGGTTCGTCATGAGGTGGCACAGGAGGATGTTGAAGTTGCATGGGTTCCTGGTGCGTTTGAAATTCCGCTTATTGCACAGAAGATGGCAGAATCGGGCAAATATGATGCGGTTATCTGCTTGGTGCGGTAATACGTGGAGCTACGAGTCATTATGACTTGGTTTGCAATGAGGCCGCAAAAGGGGTAGCTCAAGTCGGGCTAAAGACGGGTGTTCCTGTGCTGTTTGGGGTAGTTACTACCGACACCATTGAACAAGCAATTGAGAGAGCGGGTACCAAGGCAGGCAACAAAGGATACGATTGTGCTACGAGCGCAATTGAAATGGTAAATTTAATTCGACAAATCGAAGCATAGAGTAAACGTTCGTTTAATTGTCGAGTAAAATTCGAGTACGCCCTATGAGCTTAATATCGTGGTAGGGCGTACTCTATTTAGATGAGGTGAGGGTCTACCATGTTTCTAACGCAGCCGCTTTCTTTGCGAACCTTTTCGATTCACAACCGTTTAGTTTTACCTCCGATGGCAACAGAAAAATCTGTGGGCGAAGGGGAAGTGAGCGAGGGGCTTTGCGATTATTACCGCGAAAAGACTGCCGGTGGTTACTTTGGCCTCGTGATTACCGAACATAGCTATATCAATAAAGAAGGCCAGGCGAGCGTGGGACAAGTGTCGGTTTCTCGTGATGCCGATATTGAGGGTCTGAAACGTTTAGTAGAGGTGGTACATGTGAGCGGTTCGAAAGTGATCGCTCAGATCAATCATGCAGGAGGCAAGGCAATCTGTGCGCTGGATGGGTCGGTCACGGCTCCTGCACCGACAGGCATGCCTTATACCACCACACGGGGAGAAGCGGTTGAGGCTCACACTATGAGTCAAGCCGAAATTGATCAGGTAATTGCTGATTTTGCTGCAGCGGCGCGTCGAGTAAAGGCCGCAGGATACGACGGCGTAGAGATACATTCAGCTCATGGGTATCTTTTAAACCAGTTTTATTCGCCTATTTCCAATAGACGAGAGGATTCCTATACTGGGGAAACCATAGAGGGCCGCACTCGTTTGCATTGCCAAGTTATTTCTGCGGTGCGAGAGGCGGTAGGCCCCGATTTTCTGGTCGCGCTTCGTTTAGGTGCTTGCGATTATCAAGAGGGCGGTTCGACACAAGCCGATGCCGTTGCGGCATGCAAAATATTTGAAGCAGCTGGTATAGATCTTCTCGATATCTCGGGAGGCCTGTGTGGGTATCGCGGCGATGGCTCGAAAATCCCTGGTTATTTCGGAAACGAATCACAGGCAATTCGCGAAGCTGTTTCGGTGCCGGTAATCTTGACGGGTGGCGTTCGAACGGGACTTGCAGCGGAGACTCTTCTTGAAGAGGGAAAGCTGACTTAATTGGAGTCGGTCGTTCAGTGCTGAAAGATTCATCGTGGGCGAAGAAGGCCTTTGTTGAGTTGGGTATTGAATGAAAGGGTTTCCCTGTTGACCGCTAAAGGTACAATTTTCTTCGATTTTGATGGCACTCTGCATGACAGCATGGCAATCTATGGCCCTGCGTTTCGTGCGGCATATGCCTGGTTGGTAAAAGAGGGCTATAAAGAACCTCAAGAATTTAGCGATTCCTGGATAAGTCAGTGGCTCGGTTTTACAGTCGAAGAAATGTGGACTACATTGCCCCCGATTTACCAGAAGTGGTGTGGCGTAAAGCAGCATCGATAGTGGGCAATGAAATGGATCGACGAACCGAAGAGGGCAAGGCGCGTCTTTTTGAGGGGATTCCTGAAGCTTTAGATGCACTTAAGGCGCAAGGCTATGATCTTGCCTTCTTGAGTAATTGTCGCACCCGTTATTGTGAGGTTCATCGGGCGCGATTTGGTCTTGATAAGTGGTTCGATGCCTACTATTGCGCCGAATCGTTTAAAGACATCCCAAAATGGCAGATATATCAAGAAATTGCAAAAACCCATACTATGCCTCATGTTATGGTTGGCGATCGTTTTCATGATCAGGAAGTAGCAGTTCGTGCCCATATTCCCTTTGTGGGATGCGCGTTTGGTTTCGGGCGAGAAGGTGAGCTGGATCAGGCGGATGCTTGGGCGCGGGTTCCTTCCGAAATACCAGGGGCAGTTAAAGCAGCGCTAACGCTGCACTCTTAAATGCTTCGTCCGTAGGGAACGGTATACCAAACTGCTTGCCCGATAATTTTTAAGGTATGGCCTGTTTTATCTGAATTAGAAAAGATTGAAGGCTCGAAAGTGGGATCAAAAGAGTCGGGCATCAAAGTTATGCCATCATTGCGTACATGAATCCTTTTATCGTTGCGGCACTGTTATCTACACTAACCGCGTATACTTTCCTTCATGGATTTCTTTTAAAGTGGGA